>ENA-OQEB01001028-OQEB01001028.1-human-gut-metagenome-genome-assembly--contig:-NODE-1028-length-10718-cov-1.522141_pt1 | contig 10718 bp, 12 predicted proteins | sample MGYA00242787_ERZ504619 | MGnify/ENA primary metagenome ERZ504619 (study PRJEB26092, sample SAMD00036317) | human gut metagenome | host: Homo sapiens | study: EMG produced TPA metagenomics assembly of... | reverse complement strand
ATGGTCTTGATCTCCACTTGCATATCCTTATCTTGGGTGCGATTTTTGGATAGCCACTTCTGGAAATCATCAAATGATAGCTCTCTTGGCAGTCCGGCAACGGCATTATCTATAGCCTTGACGAAAGGATGAGTGAGCTTATCACATAGACATAGTTTGTCTCTGATGATCTCTCACAGGTCATGTTGTATTCATCTACCTCGTAGGCTTGGAATAGAGGTGTAGCTGTCTCTTTATTGAAGAATATATACTTCTGGTTAGCTTCTACTGCTACCTTTCCATCTGTTGAGGATTGATAAGGGAGCAGACAATAAGCATTTTTAGCATCATCTACTAGATATACTGCAATGTAACCCTTTGCCGCTGTTTGATAGGAGAGATAGAGATCGTCTCCACTTTTGAAATTGCCACTTTCGTACTTATCCTCTATTCCGTTTCGAAGAATCTTGCTACAAAGTTATTTTGGCTTGCCACCAGTTCCCTTGCTTTGCCACTAACCGTACACTTTACCACGAGCATGCCTTGCTCGTATGTGATGTCATATTTAGCTCGCCAATAGTTTCTAGCCACTCACCCTTTACATCACTGCTGCTGAGAGAAGTGAAGTCGGTGTTGGTAGAGCCATTGGTGTTGTTCATCATTGTGGCGTTATGTTGTGCCACAATGGTGCCAAATTCATCGCCTAGGGCTTGTATTTGAGCACGATTCAATGCTGTTTGCTTGGCTTGCTCAAGTGATACGTTCTCGGGTGCATGGTAGATGTACTCTCCTTGCACCTTTTTTACTTTCTGGGCATAGCCTGTGGTAGCTATGCCTAGGAGCATCAGTATGATGATAGATAAGTAATGTTTCATATTGTCTTAACTTATTGTTATACATTCTTTGTGTTGTTGTCTTTATCGTCTTCTCTACTATAGACCTTACTTCAGTTTCAACTCTTTCCAGCTTGCTTCCATAGAGGTGGATGGTGTGGCAGTTGGGGTTTGTACCTTTTCGGTTGATGACAACAGATTGCTGTTTCACATTTTCAGATATGTAGTCTCCCAATTCTCCTAAGCTAACATCACCTTTGGTCTCCTGTAGTTTCTTCAAGAGATAGTAAGTGAAGAGTCCATGACCTTTGGCTGAGTATGGGAATGCGGTCTCATCATCTGAAGCTGCACTGAATACCACCATGTTGCCACGTGGGTCTTCCTTCTTGGCTTTCAGTGCTACGCCACGGGCTGAGGCGAGCATGCCTTCCTCTCGCTTGGAACCACTGAAGCAAGCATCCAGGAACACCACGATTTCCTTAGCTTTGGTGGAACCTAATTCGCTATATAGCTTGTTGAGCGAATAGCAACCTTCGGTCTGCGTGCCGTCGGCATCGGTAGGCAAGAGGTATGCGTCCTTGGTCGCCTCGTTAGGAATACCATGTCCAGCATAGTAGAATACGATGTTGATGTCACCATTAAAGGCGCTGGCTATGTTCTTGATGTCTCTGATGGCACGAAGCATCGTTCCGTAGGAGGCATCTGCATAATAGCGCACGTTCTCGGCTGGCATACCTAGGGTCTTCTCGCAATATTTAGAGAAGGCAAGACCATCGTTGAGTGCTAATGGTACACCTGCTACGTTGCTGTAGTTCTGATTGGCAATGACCACGGCAAAGGTGCGCGTGTTGCTGGCTGGATTCTCAGGGATGTTTTCATCCACATCTGATGTGCCAAGCTTCACGTTCTGCTGCTGTATGTTCTGCTGGTTGTTGTTGGTTGCCAGTAAGTTGGCATTGATGGGATCAAAGTGTACCTCCACATTGGTCACAGTATAGTTGAGTGCGGCGGCATTGTCATACAGATATTGCTTGCCTGATGGGGTGATTGATGGTCAGTTTTGGGCAAGTGCCAGATGATCCTTGTCGATGAAGTATTGAGGGTCTTTGAACTGCATGCCATTCCAATTGGCAGCAAAGATACGCGCTTCATCGTTATCTCGTGGCACTGGCACAATCATCTCACCCACATCCTTGGATGTAACCAGGAATGCTTGGTGCTCTGCATCGTATGGCTTGAGTTCGAGATGGCGCAAGTTGACCTTCGATTCGTATCGGCTGATGTATTCCTTAACTGCCAGTTGCTGCATCTCTTGGATCTTGGCCTCTCTATTCTTCTCTGTTACGCGGGCACGATACTCGTCCAAAGTCTCATAGCTGTCTTTCTGTTGCCATTTATCTATGCGACTCTCAATGAATGGGATGGCAAACGTAGTATAGTGTGGAATCCCTCATCTTTATGAGTGCCATTTGTATCTGCATTTCCTGCCAATCCTTCTTGGTAATTGGAGGTTGCTGGCGCTATATTGGCAGTAGCAGGTCGAGCATCTTGATAGAAATCGATAAGCTGTGGTATGAAGTTGGATTCTATCTTTCCACCACCTAACGAGGCGAGCTTATTATTGAAGATATTGAAGTTTGGCTCGTCGCCTATTGTATTGTACGCTACGGCCAAAGCCTGTGTATATTTAATAGACATAGGATCATCTATGATGATATTTTTCAGATGACCGATGGCGTATGTAAAGTAGTCTTTGTATACAGTTTCCAGCTCCTTGGCTCTTGCTTCATGCTGCGCTCTTCGATGGCTTTGTTATAGTTTTGCACACCGATGTTGTAGTTGTTGATAGCTAAGTGCTTGATGACATCAAGTGCTTTTGGATGAGTTACTTGAAGTTTCTTATATACCTCAAGTGCCTTGTCAAATTGATGTCCATCTTCGTACAATTTTCCTTGTATATTGAGCAAGGTCTCGTCTTCGGGCTTGATGGTAAGTCCCTTTGTTACAAATTTCTGAAGATTTGCATTGTCCTTGTGGTCAATGCATAGGTTCACAGCAGAAGAAACGATGTCGTAATCGCTTGGGTAATTGGCTGTGGCTTGCTCTAACGTTTGTATGGCTAGCTGATATTTATTGGATTGTGCGCATGCCTTGATCAGGTTGACGAATACCGACTTGCGGAATTTTTCATCACCCGAGCGCAAATAGGCTTGTAGATAAGGGATGGCTTCCTTATATTGACGGCGATTTACCAAGTTGGCAGCTGCAAAGTAAGAGAGCTGCGAATAAGATGTAGCTGTGGTGTATCCACCATCTGCAAAATCGGGCAGGCTGACAACATCAACGTATGCGCGTGCAAAGTTGATGGCATTTCCTACGCTTTGGTTGTTACTATTATAAGCAGCAGCGTTAGGTAGGAAAGGAATGATATTCTTCATGTTATAGACTGCTGTGTGTAATCAGCGCTTGTGTGCTCTGAATGAGTTATTACTGAGATCGTTGCGGTATAGCAACGGTAAAGGGCGTCGTACATCTGAACTTTGTCGCCGTCCTTGTTGGCTAGCTGCACAAATTCTCTGTACGCCGTATTGGATTCAGTTATCGTCTGGGCAGCTAACTTGCTGCCCAGCGATAAGAGTAATATAGATATTGTAATAAATACTTTCTTCATTTAGTCCTTTTTTTTACAATGCATCTACAAAGGTGAACTTCACACCGATACGGCGATATTCTCCACCCTTGTTTTCTGATACCTCGATGTGGGTGTCGTAAGAGGTCTTCATCTTCTGCAGTGATGAGATGTTCTTCTCCATGTAGTCTTTCACGCCCATGGCTCGTAGATAAGCCAATTGCTCATTCTGGCTGATGCCTGTCTTTCGGGTTACGGTGATATTGCTCAATTCGCCATTCTTATATACTGGTTCCTCTTCATAATCACCATAACAACCATCATAAGCTACTGTGCGGCTGAACGGTAGGGCATCTGCCATGCCTGTAACCTCTATTTTCACCTGTTTGCCTTCTACGGTATATTTAGCAAAGTCTTCTTCCATAGCTTTCTTCACGATGGCAAGCATAGCCTGGGCAGCATTGGATTCCTCGCACTTGAAGCGACCTGGGGCAAAGTCGTCTTTGGCGGAGAATTCCTCGTCTACGCTATATGATACAGCCACCTCGTAATTGAAGATGTTTTTACCAGAGGCATCTGTGCTGTTTACCACCTTGGTATGCACATCTATCTTGGTATGGTCGGAGATGATGTTCTTGTCCTGGGCTTCCTTCAAGATGTTGTTCTTGATTTCTTCCAGTTTCAATTCTTCCATTTTGGCTCCTTGCAATTGCTCGAATGGGACGAAATTGTCCTCTGACTCCAAGAAGGCCAATGACTTGCGCTCTGTGTTGTCGAATACGTATTTCTGGCCAGTCTTCTTGTTGGTTACCTCGGTGTAGACAACCTCAAATTCGTCTTTGTCATTCAATCCATATTTGGTGTTGCTGAATTCCAGGTTGCCAGCTTCCATAAATGATTCCAACTCGCTAGCAGGGACAGTCAGGTAGATGCTTGGCATATTGTTGAAGTCGAGGGTCAGCATGTTCATGTCAGCATTATAGTTACCTAGCTTTACCTCTGACGTGGTCAAGAGATTGTCTGCCATATTGGTAGCAATCTGTGTTTCAAAGAGTCGCATCTGGTTCAGTCTGGACTGTTTCGTTGACACGGGCATTGTAGTCGTCAAGGCTCTCACCTTCCATTCGCTTCATCCACTCATCCATTCTGCTATTCAGTTCGTCCTTAAGTTTCTCTTGTCTGTTAGGACTAAGGAAACCTACAGGTGTGTACACGATGCCTTTGTTGGTGTTGTAGAGGAGATAGATGTCGTTCTTTACATTCTTGGAGAAGTTGAGATACTTTACTCCCGCTTCTTTTGCATCCAAATATTGGCGATCAGCTCGTTGAGGAGGTTGATGAATGCAATTCGCTGGTCACCAGTAACAACTGCAAGATATTTGTTCTCTGGGTGGAAATAGCATTTCTCTGCTATGCCCATGGCATCATAATGATTGCTTATGGTGAATGTTTTTGTGTCATAAATGTCGCATGCGCCATCAGCAGTCAATACTGCTAACATCTTGTTGTTTGGTGAGAATGCAAGATCCTTAAATCAGCATTTAGCTTGGATGTTTGTGCGAGTGGTTTGATTCTCCAGATTAATTACCTGCAATGCGTTCTTGCTGCTGGCAATGAGATAGTAGCGTTAGGGCTTGCGTCCAAACGGGTAGCCACCTTATTGGCATCTATTGTCTTGAGCTCTCGTGTCTTGCGAGTGTCATATATGTGTACTTTACCGTCTGAAGCCAGTACATAGAGGCTCTTGGCATCTGGTGCATAGCAGATGGCCAATGGCTTAAATAACTTGTTGGTAGTGATTTTCCCTAAAGGATAATCTTTGTTGATTAAGCTATAGATACCAATCGTATTCTTGTCTTTCTTATTGTCCAAAAAGGCATACGAACTACCGGCTGGATTAATTTTCAGCGTTTTGATGCTGTTGCCTGTATACATAAGGTAGTTGCGCATGTTGTATATCTCTTTGTCACAGAAATAATAGATGCCACTATAGTAATTGTCAAGTCCTTGTGGCGTTTTGCTGAACTTTATGGTAATGTCATGAGGTTTTGCAGCCTGCGTTTCCTGGGCAGAAATGCAGGTTGTAAAGCTGATGAGGCATGTTGTCAAAACTATAGCTTTTTTCATACTTTACTAGTTTTGGAGGTATTTAATGTTTTAGGATAGAAGAGCATGAAGTCTTCTATCCTTTATTGTCTTCTTGACAATGTGTGTGTTAGGGACGTGATTACTTGCTACTTCCCAATACGTTGTCAAGTTTATTGCGCAGTTCATCGCTTTCGTTTTCAAGACTTTGGCGGATGGCATTCTTAGCAGCAGCCTTAGCCATTTCTCCATTGTAAGCGATGCGAACAAGTACTTCCTTGTTCTTGTTCTTCAAAGTGCGATAGCATTCTACGACAGTAATGGTTCTACCGATGCTCTGTACAATCAAACTCTTGCTAGCCATAATACTCTTAGTTACTGTAACGGCTTCTTCCATAGCAAGTTGCTGTGTTGCCACAGAGTTGTCTATCAGGCAGAAACTTCAGTCTGGATTTGAGCAGCAAGGTTCTGCTTTGCCAACTCCAAAGCCTGCATCTTAGCACCATCATAGTTCTCTCCAATGCTCATAGCTTCTCCCATCAAGTACTTAGGATACATGTTTTCGTCATATTCCATCTGCATGAGGTATGAGTGGTCCAACTGCTTCTCCAATGGTAGTGCGCCTGGAGCTGGAGTCCAACCTTCTTTTTGCAGCTTCTTGGCTTCTTTTCTAGCAGCCTTAGTAGCCTTCTCATTGAGTTCAGCCTTAGAAGCCTTGTAGATTTCCTTGCGCTGTTTCATGATGTCCTTAGTACTTACCTCCTGAGCGGAAGTGCAAACTGGCACTGCCAAGAGGCAGGCGATTCCCATAGAAATAAATAGTTTTTTCATACTCTTTGGTTTTATTGTTATGATTACTTTCTTTCTTGTAAATCTTTTCTTGATAGATTTCAGCTACAAATTTACGAAAAAAAATAGAAACCTCGTTCTTTTTTATTAAAAAAAGTGTAGTAAATCGTGAAAATTTACGGTTTGCTACACTTTTTGTTCATTTATATTGCCTTTTTTCTTCTTATAAGGTTGTTTTGTGAAGTCTATTTAGTGAGCTTCTAGCCAATTCTTACCCCACCCAGCGTCTGCTACCAATGGCACGCTGAGGTGGTAAGCATTCTGCATTTCCTCTACCACAATCTTCTCTACTTTCTCCTTTTCTTCTGGATAGACGGAGAAGTTGAGTTCGTCATGCACCTGGATAATCATCTTGCTCTTGATGTCTTCTGCCTTGAATCGGTTGAAGATGCGCACCATGGCTACCTTGATGATATCTGCCTCCGAACCTTGGATAGGGGCGTTGATGGCATTGCGCTCTGCAAAACCTCTTACCGTGCCGTTCTTGCTGTTGATGTCTGGCAGGTATCTGCGGCGGTGGAAGATGGTTTCGGCATAGCCTTCTCACGTGCCATCTCCTTCGATTTCTCCATGTAGCTTTTACGCCAGGGAAGGTGCGGAAGTAATCTTCTATGATTTGCTTCGCTTCCTTGTTCTCGATATTCATGCGCTGGCTAGACCAAAGGTGGTGATGCCGTAGATGATGCCGAAGTTGGCTGTCTTTGCTTTCTTGCGCTGAGCATCAGTTACTTCTGATATATCCTCGTGCCATATCTTGGCTGCTGTTGCGGCATGGATATCGCTGCCTTCTCTGAAGGCTTCCACCATGTTGACATCTTCGCTCAAGTGTGCCATGATACGGAGCTCTATCTGCGAATAGTCGGCAGAGAAGAAGAGGCAACCTGGCTCTGGAATAAAGCATCGGCGTATCTCCTTGCCATCGTCATCGCGTACCGGGATGTTTTGCAGGTTCGGGTCGCTTGATGAGAGGCGACCTGTGGCTGTTATGGCTTGGTTGAACGATGCGTGGATGTGGCCTGTACGAGGGTTGATGAGCTTTGGTAGGGCATCTACGTATGTGCTCAACAGTTTCTTCAATCCTCTGTAGTTCAGGATTTCATCTATGATCGGGCTCTTGCTGCGGAGCTGTTGCAGTACTTCCTCGCTTGTTACATACTGACCAGTCTTGGTCTTCTTAGGTTTCTCCACGATCTTCATCTTTCCGAAGAGGATTTCTCCCACTTGTCGTGGAGAGCCGATGTTGAATGACTCGCCTGCCAACTCGTAGATGTGGTGTTCTATTTCTGAGAGTCGGTTGGATAGTTGGTGGATGTTTCCTTCAGGGTGTCTGTGTCGATGCATACACCTTCCATCTCCATGTGTGCCAATACTGGGACGAGTGGCATCTCTACGTTCCAGAACAAATCCTCAACTTCTAACTCCTTGAGCTTAGGCTCGAGGATGTTTTTGAGGCGCAGGGTGATGTCGGCATCCTCTGCTGCATATTCGAATACTTCGGATGGGGCGAGGTCGCGCATGGATTTCTGGTTCTTGCCCTTCGGACCTATCAGCTCCTCGATGTGAACTGTCTGGTAGTTGAGGTACACTTCGGCTAGATAGTCCATGTTGTGATACAACTCCGGTTGGATGAGATAGTGGGCTATCATCGTATCAAACATCTTGCCTTGTATCTCCACGCCATAATTCATAAGTACCTCGTAATCGTACTTGATATTTTGTCCCACTTTGAGAATATCTGGGTTCTCATAGAGTGGTTTGAAGATGTTTACGAATTTTAAGGCTTCTTCACGTTCTGCAGGAATCGCCACGTAGAAAGCCTCTTTCTCTTCTACCGCAAAGCTCAATCCTACCAATCTGCGTCTACAGGATGGGTAGAAGTGGTCTCTGTATCTAGACTGAGAATCTGTTTTGTAAATAAATACTCATAAAGAGATTTTGCATCTTCTTCTGTTTCAATAAGTTTATATTTGTGTGCTGTTGTTTTAATGGTCTCAAAACTTGCGTTTTTTTTGCTCTTCTTGACCGTCGGCAGGCTGTGGCGCAAAGAGATCTAGCTCTCCTGTAGCTTTTGTTTGCACCTTTTGAACTTTTTTAAGAACTCTGTTTGCGAATGACTTAAACTCCAGTTCGGTGAAGATTTCGTCCAATTTTTCAGAATCTGGCTCCACCAATTTCAAATCATCCATTTGGAGATTGACTGGAACGTCGGTTCGGATGGTCGCCAAGAATTTTGACATCTTGATGTCTTCTACTGCACCTTCCACTTTTTCGCGCAGCTTTCCCTTCACCTCAGCAGATTTTTCTATCAAGCTTTCCACACTTCCAAATTGGTTGATGAGCTTAACTGCAGTTTTCTCACCCACGCCAGGACAGCCAGGGAAGTTGTCGGCAGAGTCGCCCATCAAGGCAAGGAGGTCAATGACTTGTAGTGGGGAAGAGATACCATACTTCTCTTCTATTTCCTCAACGCCCAATTTCTCATATCCGCCACCATGTCGAGGACGATACATGTATACGTTCTCTCTTACCAACTGACCATAGTCTTTGTCCGGTGTCAGCATGTAAGTCTCAACTCCCTTTTCTCCTGCTTGGGTAGCAATGGTACCGATGATATCATCAGCCTCGAAACCATCCACCTGTAGGATAGGGATGTGGTAAGCCTCCAAGATATTCTTGATAATAGGCACAGAAAGTTTGATGTCTTCAGGAGTTTCTTCTCGCTGAGCTTTGTAAGCAGGGAACGCCTCATGACGGAAAGTCTTGCCGTGGTCGAAAGCCACCGCCATGTGGGTAGCTTCTCCTTGGTAAGTATCTCGTTGAGGGTATTGCAGAATCCCATGACACACGAAGTATTCAAACCCTTCGAGTTGATTCGAGGGTTCTTCATAAAGGCATAATATGACCTATAAATGAGCGCATAAGCGTCTAAAAGGAATAATTTATCCATAATATTCATTTTTATGGTGTAAAATTACTAAATTTTTGCCACAATTCGCAAAGAATTGATTAATTTTGTAACAAATTTCAGAAATTAAGTAGATTTAGTAGCAAATAATGGATTATTTATCACTTATCAAACAGCCTATAGAGGCAGAATTGGCAGATTTCATAGACTTGTTCAACAAGTCTCTCATGCATAGTGACGGGCTCCTATCTCTGGTGCTCGATCATATACGTCAGCGTGCAGGTAAGCGCATGCGCCCTATGCTTATCTTGCTGATGGCGCGAAATTTTGGCAAGGTATCTGATGTAACCCAGCATTCGGCAGTGGGTTTGGAATTGCTCCACACCGCCTCTCTTGTGCATGATGATGTGGTGGATGAGAGTGGTGAGCGCAGAGGTCAGGCCAGCGTGAATGCTACATATAATAATAAGGTGGCAGTGCTTGTGGGCGATTATATTTTGTTCTACGGCTCTTCTTCATGTGTCTTATTCTCATTCCGAGGAGATTGTACGTTATCTTGCTGAGTTGGGACGTGTTTTGTCTAATGGTGAGATACTTCAGCTCAATAGCATCAGCAATGATGAGATATCTGAGGATATTTACTATCAGGTCATTAAGCAAAAGACAGCTGCTCTTTTTGAGGCTTGTGCGGGTATTGGTGCCATGTCGGCTCATGCTTCTGCTGTGGAAATAGAAGAGGCTAAGCGATTTGGGCAGAACCTCGGTATTATCTTCCAGATTCGTGATGACATCTTTGATTATTATGACTCAAAGGAGATAGGTAAACCTACGGGCAATGATATGGTAGAGGGAAAATTGACCCTGCCTGTTATCTATGCCTTGAAATCAACAGGCAATGAGGAGATGATGCAGTTGGCTCGCAAAGTGAAATCTCGTGAGATTCAGCAGGATGAGATTGACCGTTTGGTTGCTTTTACCAAGGAGAATGGTGGCATCGAATATGCGGATAAGCGTATGTGGGATTTCCATGCCGAGTGTATGAACTTCTTGGATACTTACGTTGAGGATCGTGATATCTATAATGCTTGAAGGCTTATTTGGATTTCGTGATTGAAAGAAAAAAGTAATTCTAAGCTGGTCGATGCGATTTATGCATCACAGAAATCGAGAAGATAAAATAAATGGTTGATTCCTAATTCCTTGGGAATCAACCTTTTATAGTTTTTAGAAATACTTGATTTCCTTGCCAAGAATCTCGCTCAAGAGGAGGTTGGTGAGTCTTGATGTTCCGAGGCGGAACCACTGGTTGGTGAGCCACTTCTCGCCCAAAACTTTTTTTACGATGGTGTAGTAAACCACTGCGTCATGAACTGTGTTGATGCCGCCAGCAGGCTTCAAACCAATCTGGATGCCTGTCTTCTCGTAGTATGCCTTGATG
>ENA-OQEB01001027-OQEB01001027.1-human-gut-metagenome-genome-assembly--contig:-NODE-1027-length-10734-cov-1.608183_pt1 | contig 10734 bp, 16 predicted proteins | sample MGYA00242787_ERZ504619 | MGnify/ENA primary metagenome ERZ504619 (study PRJEB26092, sample SAMD00036317) | human gut metagenome | host: Homo sapiens | study: EMG produced TPA metagenomics assembly of... | reverse complement strand
TCCCAAAGCACGTCCTTCCGCCATCAGTTCGGTATTCTTACCGGCGTGGGTCGCACCCATATCTGCTAAAAATACTGCTACCAGCTGTTCAAAAGCAGCAGTCATTTCATGACTATCTTTAAAATTACCGCCGGCCGCTTCGCTGCGCAGCCAACGCAGCAATGTGCGCTCACCCGTTACCAGCATCGGTGCGAAGCGCATATGCCTTGACACCAGCCATACTACTCTTTGCACAAAAGGAGCCGGATAACGCAGCCGACTTAAAATAACTTCTGCCATAACGGCGCTTTCAGCTTCGTGACCATGATCACTGGGCTGACCTTCTTTATTAAGCCTGCGGATACCCGGAAGCCCTTTAGCTACATCGTGCAAAAGCAGGGCCAGCGTATTGCCAGCTGACGCGGACTCTTATCAACAGCAGCCAGAGTATGCTCCCATACATCGTAGCAGTGAAAACGCTGGTTCTGCGGCAATCCCGCCAAATGCTCCAGCTCCGGCAAAACATCTATTTCCCGATAAGTTCCCTGTTCACGCACACGGCAGCGTCCGGCCGCCAGCCTGTCGCCAGCAGCAGCATCAGTCCCTTGCCGGCCCATTTGCCGAGCAGCAGCTTATCCAGCTCTGTCCGCACACGTTCCAATGATAGCCCGGCACTGCGGCTAACAGGAAAGCTGTAGCTCTGCGGCAGGTAATACGGCGTCTGCGGCTGTCCAAATGCCGGGCCGGCGCCATGCCGCTGTACATAATCAAAGCCCAGCTGACCTACAAGCGGCAGGCTCTGTACATACGCAAAGCATCTTCCTGATAACGGGCTGGCGCATCACCGACAGTACGCAGTATTTTCTGCTGCAGGTCCTGCCTGCCGCCGTGATAATCGTATACATTACCGGACTGATCCAAAGCCATGGCATTGACGGTAAAATCGCGCCGCGACAAATCAGCCTCCAGGTCGTCACAATACCAGACCTGCTCCGGTTTATGCGCATCCCCGCCGTAGGCTTCGCCGCGGAAGGTAGCAATTTCTACCGTTTGGGCGTCCCGATGCACAACAACGACACCGAAGTTCTGCCCCAGTTCGTCAACAACAGTAAACCCGGCCGGTTCTAAAATGCTGATAACAGACTCGGGGCGGGCCGATGTTGCAACGTCAAAATCGCCGGGTATCTTTCCCAGCAGCAGATCGCGTACGGCACCTCCTACAACATAGGCTGCAAAGCCCTGCTCTGTAAGCAGCGTCAATATTCTGTTGATAATGGGCGGCAATAAAAATCGCCTGTTTTCAGCAGTCATAATCTCACTTTTTTTTAGTTAATTTATTCTATCATAAAGTTTCAAATCATAGCAACTTTTTCCAAGGCAAAATTTAATCATTCTGTCAATACCGCCATTAGGAAGCGAATAATCGACGCAATACCAAAATACTCCCACAGCACTCCCTTTAAGTCGTATTCAGTATTGATGGTATAGCGGTATTTGACACGTCCACCCAGATAAAACTTTAAAAGATTTCCCCGGATCGTGATATTGCAGTCTTCGCGAAAAACAGAGATCGCTTTGCCTTTATTGAGCGGCGAATCCGATGAAGGTCTGTATAAATGCAGGCGGGAATAAAATCCATATCCAGCTGCTGTTCTTCTGTAAAGCCAAACAGCCTTTTCCATGGTTTACGCCGTTCCTTCTGCCACAGCAGCCAGCCAAAGAACGGATCGCGGCTGAATTTATATTCGCTGATACCGTCACTCTGCACTTTGCCCTCTGCCATTTCGAGCGGACAGCGCGGACTTTCACTGTTGACTCCAACATCAGTCAGATAACGTTTATCTTCCAGTTCGATGCACATTACCCGATGCCGGCGGATCTGGTATTCCTCCAGTCGGTCGATAAAACGGGCAGCATAACTTGTGACTTTATAGCCCAGGGATTCCAGCAGCCAATTATACAGGCCGTTCAGCTCAAAGCAAATGCCGCCGCGGTTTTTCATAATGATTTTGGCAAACATATCATCATGCTCGAGCGAAGTCAGCCTGCCGCTCAAAATATCCAGATTCTCATAGGGCACATATTTCAAATGCGCGTCCTGCAGCAGCTTCAGCGTCGCCAGGTCAGGCGGTGGTACGACCTGAGGCAGATGCAGTTTTCGCAGATATTGACATAATTGCCAATGGTTCATCAATGCGGTTTGCCTTTTCATTCCCATCACTCCATCCGCAATTATTCTCTTTCTTTTATTGTACCGCAAAAATACGTGTTTCTGCAGAAATTTTACAACGCTACGGCTTAACCTGAAGTTAATAAAATATGGCTAAAAGATCATAAATAGGTTACAATAAAGTTAGAATGAATCTTGTCGGTGAGGCGATAAAATGAGTAGCAAGCGTTATGCGCAAGTTGATAAGGAATATTGTGTATCCTGCGGCACCTGCACTAAGGCCTGTCCGCTTCAGGCGATCAGCGTGCCCGATGGTATCAGCGCAGTTGTAGAACTGGCTCGCTGCATCGGCTGCGGTCTGTGCGCCCGTGAATGTCCGGCATCTGTGATCAAGGTGGTGACTGCTGATGTCTAAACGCAATCACTGGTATGATTACCTTTGGGTCCTGACGGCGCTGTATCTGGCTCTGGCTTTTTTAATATTCTTTTCGCCTGGCTGGGGCTGCTGTGCTTTTTCATTCCGCTTATCATGGCTTCTACATTCGGCACTAAATCATATTGCAATAAATATTGCGGCCGCGGGCAGCTGTTCGAGCTGATCGGCAACAGCTGGAAGCTTTCACCAAAACGCGATATCCCCTCCTGGCTGCGCTCACATACCTTCCGTTATGGCTTCTTGCTGTTTTTTACAACGATGTTTGTCAATATGCTGGTTTCTACCTACCTGGTCTTTACCCATGCTATCTATTTTCATAAGACAGTCAGCCTGCTGTGGACTTTGACGTACCATGGCACTGGGCTTACAGCGGCGGTGCGCAGCCATGGGTCGCGCAATTTGCTTTTGGATTTTACAGCATCATGCTGACCTCCAGCATTCTCGGTATCATTACGCTGCTGCTGTTCAAGCCGCGTTCCTGGTGCGTTTATTGCCCTATGGGCACGATAACGCAGCTCATCTGCCGCTGGAAACATCGTAAATAAACAACAGCTAAAAAGCAGTACAAGTTTTCAAACGTGTACTGCTTTTATTATGCCAATTTACGGGCAATCAGCACATCCATGCAATGCTGATATATTTTCTGTTAATAACATTATTCTCGCCTCTTTCTTTCAGTATAACAAACCTCATGGCGAACTCAATAACTTGTTTTTTGAAAACCAGTCCTTATCCAAACTCCAGTTTAAGTACTGTTTAACATTAAATATTTCTAATATATTTAATTATATAATACCGCTATTGACAAATATTCACTTATAGAATACGATGAAATCATACTGAAAGTTCAGCCTGTAAAATACAGGTATGTCCTGCAGATAAATCTATTAAGAAAAGAGGAATTTTTTATGTTTACATATGGTACATCGGATATTGCAGCAGACCGGGAGGTTTGCATAATCTAATATTTTGCCGAACCTCCCAAAAGGCTTTAATATAACCTTTAGGAGGATAAAAAAAATTGTCTAAAATAAATTTACAAACATTAGGATTTTCCGCTAAATTCGCTGAAGAAGCAGCCAGTTTTGGCTGTTTCCCTGTCGGACGCGTTTCAGCCCAGTATAAGGATCTTTACCGTGTCATAACCGAAACCGGAGAAGTATTGGCAGAGGTTTCAGGCAAGCTGCGCTTTAATGCCGCCGCACTTTCAGATTTCCCTGCCGTCGGTGATTTTGTTCTGCTTGACCGCACAGATACTGTTGAAGGAAGAGCGATCATCCATCATGTACTGCGCCGCAAAAGCGCGTTTATCCGCAAAGCTGCCGGTACAGGTAACTCTGAGCAGGTAGTCGCCAGCAATATCGATACGGTATTCATCTGTATGTCATTGAACAGCGATTTTAATCTGCGGCGTCTGGAACGGTATTTAGCCATTGCCTGGAGCAGCGGCGCACTGCCGATAGTTACTTTAACCAAAGCTGATTTATGTGATGACGTAGCTGCTAAAACAGCAGCGGCTGAGTCCGTTGCCATCGGCGCTGAAATACTTGTCACTTCTTCACTGGCCGATGCCGGTCACGAGCAAATACTTCCCTACTTGAAGTGCGGCAGTACGTCTGCTTCATCGGTTCCTCAGGCGTAGGTAAATCAACTCTTATCAACCGTTTGGCCGGCACCGAATTTGCTACCAATGGTTTGCGAAACGATGATAAGGGTCGACATACAACAACCAGACGCGAACTCATCACCCTTACAAACGGGGCTTTAGTCATCGATACTCCGGGAATGCGGGAACTGGGTTTAGAAACGGCTGATTTATCCAAAAGCTTTGCTGATATCGACGAACTGTCCCAACAATGCCGTTTTCGTGATTGTACCCATACCCACGAAACAGGCTGTGCCGTTCAGCAAGCTATCACAGACGGAATACTTGCCGCGGACAGACTGGCCAGCTATCAAAAGCTGCAGAAGGAAGTACGCTATGAAGGCCTTGATTCCAAACAGATCGAACTGGAAAAATTCAGTACCATGTTCAAAGATATTGGCGGTATGAAAAAAGCCCGCAAATTTCTGCATGACAACGACAAGCGCAGACGCTGAAAACTGTGCCGGTAATATTATCAACCGTAAATGACCGACAATAAAAAGAAACCAGCGTGTACTATAAAGTACACGCTGGTTTTTATTGTTCTTTAAATTTTACAAAGTCACCGATTCCCAAACCGGGAGTGACCATCGGCTGTACCATATTTTTAGGGTCAAGAGCAACTTCGATGATATAAGGCGCGTCCAGCTGCATAGCTTTTTCAACTGCTGCTGCCAGGGCTTCAGGCGTATCGACATGCTCTCCGGCTACGCCAAAGGCTTCGCCGTATTTGACAAAATCGACATAGCCGGGCATTTCGCAGGAAGTAAACCGTTTATTGAACTGCACGGTCTGCAACTGACGAATCATGCCTAAGCCGCTGTTATTAAAGACTATCGCCGTCACCGGCAATTTATAGCTGGCGATCGTAAACAACTCCGAGCCGGTCATTTTGAATCCGCCGTCACCGCTGATACTGATCACCCTGCTTTTGGGGCGGGCCAGCTGTGCGCCCATAGCCGCCGGCAAGCCAAAGCCCATCGTTCCCAATCCGCCTGAAGAAATCCACTGGCGGGCAAACTGGATCTTGATATGCTGAGCAGCCCACATCTGATGCTGCCCGACGTCCGTAGTGATAATATAATCCTTATCTTTGATAATCGGGTTCAGGGCCTTGAAAAACTGCGGAGCAGCTTCGCCGCCGAAGTCCTCGTCCATACTGGGCCAGCTTTCGATCAGCTGCCACCAGGCATCAAGATCATGCTTGACGCTGCCTGCCTCCAGCATTTGCAAAGTTGTGTTCATATGACCGGAAATACCGATACTGGAATAAATATTTTTATCCAGCTCCGCCGGGTCGATATCTAAATGGATAACAGTTTTATTCGCGCTATAACTGCTGCGTTCACCGGTAACACGATCGTTAAACCGGCTGCCAACAGCCAGAATCAGATCGGCTTCCTTAACGGCGTTGTTGGCGCGTTCGTGTCCGTGCAGTCCCGTCATCCCTAAAAACAGACTGCGGTAGCACTGATAGCGCCTAATCCCATCAGGTGCTGACAACCGGGATACGCAGCTTTTCGCATAAATGCATGGCATCATATTCCGCATCGGCATTGATAACACCGCCGCCTACAAGCATGACCGGGCGCTGCGAAGCATTGATTGCCGCCACTGCGGCAGCGATCTGTTTTTCTTCCGGCAGCTCTTTCGCCAGCGGTTCCAGCTCGCCCGGCTCATAATCAAGCAAAGCAGTCTGCACATCGCGCGGCACATCTACCAGCACCGGGCCGGGACGGCCTGTTTTCGCCAGCTGGAAGGCCAGCCGGATCGTCTGCGCTAAATGTTCAGGACGCTTGACCAGGAAATTATGTTTGGTGATCGGCATGGTGATACCGGTGATATCTACTTCCTGAAATGCGTCGCGTCCGATCATTGCCACCGGCACCTGGCCGGTAATCGCTACGACAGGTATCGAATCTAAAAAAGCATTGGCGAGCCCCGTAACCAGATTGGTCGCTCCGGGGCCGGAAGTCGCTATACAGACGCCGACCTGACCGCCTGCACGGGCGTAACCGTCAGCAGCATGGGCAGCACCCTGTTCATGTGCCGTCAGGATATGCCGAATGTCAGCCGCTTCACGCAAAGCGTCATAAAAAGGCAGGATCGCCCCGCCGGGGTAACCAAAAACCGTAGTAACTCCTTGCTCTGCCAAACATTTGACCATTACTTCTGCGCCGGTCATCTGCATAAACTCACTTCCTTCCAATACTCAAAAATACATCAGGCCAGTTCTGCGGCGATCAGCTGTCCCATCTGCGAGGTCGAAACTTTAGTCAGACCTTCACCGCAGAGATCAGGAGTGCGATAACCTTTTTCCAAAACTCTGTCAATTGCCGCTTCGATAGCATCGGCAGCAGCATCCTGATCCAAGGAATAACGCAGCATCATAGCTACGGAATAAATAGTTCCCAAGGGGTTAGCGATGCCCTGCCCTGCAATATCAGGAGCACTGCCGTGAATAGGCTCATACATACCGGTGCTGTCACCAAGGCTTGCAGAAGGAGCATTCCGATACTCCCGGCAATCACTGACGCTTCATCCGAAAGGATATCGCCGAAAATGTTATTGGTAAGCACTACATCGAACTGGCCCGGATTGAGCACCAGCTGCATAGCACAGTTATCTACATAGAAATTATTCAGTTCGATCCCGCTGTAATCCTGCGCCTGCATTTCGCCAACTATACGGCGCCACATCCTGGATGAAGCCAATACGTTAGCTTTATCGACGGAAGTTACTTTACCGCGGCGCTTTTTAGCAGCTTCAAAAGCAAATCTGGCAATGCGTTCTACTTCCGGGCGGGTATAGATTTCAACGTCAGAAGCCGTCTCTACGCCATCAGCATCAGGAGCAGCTTCATTTTTATCGCCGAAATAAATGCCGCCAGTCAGTTCGCGTACGATCAAAAGATCAGTGCCGCTGACGCGTTCATTTTTAAGCGGCGATAAATGTGCGACAAAACGGGAAACCTTGATCGGACGCAGGTTACAGTACAGACCCAACGCTTTACGAATTCCAAGCAGCCCCTTTTCAGGACGGATCTCGGGAGCAACATTATCCCATTTAGGTCCGCCCACAGCACCTAGAAGCACGGCATCAGCAGTTTTGCAGATGCAATAGTAGCTTCCGGCAGCGGTACTCCTGTAGCGTCGATAGCGGCGCCGCCGATCAGCTGTTTATCATATTCTATAGTCATACCGAATTTTTTGGCAGCAGCATCAAGTACTTCCACAGCGGCGTCAACAATCTCGACGCCAATGCCGTCGCCCGGCAGTAAAGTGATCTTCATTCTTGGTGTTCTCCTTTGACATAGTTGATAAGGCCGCCGCAGTCAGCGATCTTTTGAATAAATTCCGGCAATGGTTTAGTTTTGATAGTAATGCCTTTGTTAACGATTTTGATCTCGCCAGCAGCCATATTTACATCCAATTCATCACCGGCTGCAATTTTTTCAACATCCTTGCCAATTTCCAGCACCGGCAGCCCGATGTTGATTGCATTGCGGTAAAAAATACGGGCAAAGCTGTCGGCAATAATGCATTTTACGCCTTTGACTTTGATAACGACAGGAGCATGCTCGCGCGAAGAACCACAGCCGAAGTTTTTGCCGGCAACAACATAGTCGCCCGGCTGCACGTTAGGAGCAAAAGTAGTATCGATATCTTCCATAGCGTGCTCGGCCAATTCGTCAAAATCAGCAATATTCAAATAACGGGCGGGTATGATAACGTCGGTATCGACGTGGTCGCCGTAACGCCATACTTTACTCATTTCATTACCTCCTCTGGGCTTGCGATATAGCCTGTGATCGCACTGGCAGCCGCCACATAGGGGCTGGCCAGATAGACCTCGCTGTCGACATGACCCATACGTCCGCGGAAATTACGGTTGGTAGTCGAAACAGCACGTTCGCCAGCAGCCAGAATACCCATATAACCACCCAGACACGGTCCGCAGGTAGGGGTAGAAACTGCCGCACCGGCATCGATAAAGGTATCAATATAGCCCAAACGCATAGCTTCTTTATAAATTTCCTGAGTAGCAGGAATAATAATAGCGCGGACATGCGGATGTACCTTACGCCCCTGCATCACCTCAGCAGCCTGCTGCAGGTCTTCCAGACGACCGTTAGTGCAGGAACCGACAACGACCTGATCGATCTTGATATGGCCGGACTCAAACGCCGGATGTGTATTTTCCGGCAGATGCGGATACGAAACGACCGGCACCAGATCATCTAATTTGATAGTGATAACACGGTCATATACTGCGTCAGCATCGGCAGTAACCGCTGTCCACTGACGGCTGACACGACCATTGAGATAGGCAATAGTTTTTTCGTCGACCGGGAAAATACCATTTTTGCCGCCGGCTTCGATCGCCATATTGCAGATAGTAAAACGGTCGGACATTGCCAGTTCGGCCACGCCGTCGCCGCAGAATTCCAACGATTGATAACGGGCACCATCGACACCGATCATACCGATAAGCGTAAGAATGATATCTTTGCCCTTGACATATTTAGGCAGTTTACCGGTCAGCTCGACTTTGATAGTGGCAGGAACCTTGACCAGGTAGTGCCGCTGGCCATAGCCGCACCGATATCGGTTTGACCCATGCCGGTGCTGAGCGCGTTCAGAGCGCCATAAGTACAAGTATGAGAATCGGCGCCAATAATGATCTCACCGGGAGCAACAAGACCGCTGTCAGGTAAAAGCGCATGCTCGATACCCATGCGGCCAACTTCAAAATAATTGGTGATTTCATGCTGACGTGCAAAATCGCGCATGCGTTTACACATAGTTGCCGACTTAATATCCTTACACGGAGAAAAATGGTCCGGAACTAAACGCGATCTTATCCTTATCAAAAACAGGACGTCCGATTTTTTCAAATTCAGCTATCGCCGGCGGTCCGGTGATGTCGTTAGCTAAAACCAAATCCACCTGGCAACCAGCAGATCGCCTGCCTGGACCGCATCGCGGCCTGCATGTTGGGCCAGGATTTTTTCCGTCATTGTCATACCCATAACTATAACCCTCCTAAGTTTATACGAAGCAGATCGCGGGGCCTCAGCCCGCTCTGCCTAAGGTGTGTACTGATTATTTTTTCATCCAGCTCATCATGCCGCGCAGATTTTTGCCGACTTCTTCGATCGGATGCTCGGCGCCTTTGCGGCGCATAGCATTGAACGCCGGACGGTTGGCCTGGTTTTCAAGGATCCAGTTCTTAGAAAAGGTACCGTCCTGGATCTCGGCCAGAACCTGTTTCATAGCAGCTTTAGTTTCGTCGGTGATGATACGTTTGCCGGTCACATAGTCGCCGTATTCGGCAGTATCAGAGATGGAGTGGCGCATTTTAGCATACCGCCTTCATACATCAGGTCAACGATAAGTTTCATTTCATGCATACATTCAAAATATGCGCTTTCAGGTTTATAGCCTGCTTCTACCAGAGTTTCATAGCCTGCAGTGATCAGAGCGGTAACACCGCCGCAAAGCACAGCCTGTTCGCCGAAAAGATCTGTTTCAGTTTCTTCGCGGAAGGTAGTATCGAGCACGCCGGCACGTGTACCGCCAATGCCTTTGGCATAGGCAAGCGCAATGTCGTAAGCTTTGCCGCTGGCATCCTGATGCACAGCTACGAGACAGGGCACGCCTGCGCCTTCAGTAAAGACGCGGCGTACGAGATGACCTGGTCCCTTAGGAGCGACCATGAACACGTCGATGTCAGCAGGAGGTACGATTTGCCCAAAATGGATATTGAAACCATGCGCAAAAGCAAGAGCAGCGCCGGCTTTCAGATTAGGCGCGATATCTTTTTTATAAGTGGCAGCCTGTTTTTCGTCAGGAATCAGCATCATACTACGTCGGCTACTTTAGCTGCATCAGCCGCAGTCATAACAGTCAGACCTGCGCTTCTGCCTTGGCCCAGGATTTGGAGCCTTCATAAAGACCTACGATAACTTTAGCGCCGCTTTCTTTTAAGTTAAGGGCATGTGCATGGCCTTGAGAACCATAGCCGATAATGGCAATAGTTTTACCATTAAGCATTTCCCAGTTTGCGTCTTTGTCATAATACATTTTTACCATTGTGTCTACATCTCCTTTTTGTTTACCAGATTTATTTAAATTTGAGAACTGACATATTACTAAATAGCTGAAGGTTTACAACTGCTTTCAGGCCAGGAATAACGCGATTTGCTGACATCCATAGCCGCATCGCCCCGTTCCAGCGCCACAAGGCCGGTCTGTACCATTTCCAGGATACCGTAGGGACGCATCACGTCGACAAAAGCATTCAGCTTATCGTCGATGCCTGTAGCCAGAAAGATAAGCGATTCCCCTGTCACATCGACAGCGTGGGCCCTGAAAACATCTGCCAGCCGCAACAGCTCGAGCCGTTTGTCACCGGCGTGCACCTTGACCATGACCATACTGCGTTTGGCACTTGCCTTAGGCGGCAGGACTTTCACAGCCTCTACCTCGACCAGCTTGGCCA
>ENA-OQEB01001025-OQEB01001025.1-human-gut-metagenome-genome-assembly--contig:-NODE-1025-length-10746-cov-6.397683_pt1 | contig 10746 bp, 11 predicted proteins | sample MGYA00242787_ERZ504619 | MGnify/ENA primary metagenome ERZ504619 (study PRJEB26092, sample SAMD00036317) | human gut metagenome | host: Homo sapiens | study: EMG produced TPA metagenomics assembly of... | reverse complement strand
CTCGCGGGCCTTCTGCGCGCGGGTCATGCGCTTTTTGCGGTAGGGCTTGTAGAGGTCCTCGACACGCTGGAGCTGCGTGGCCTCGCGAATCTGCTGTTCGAGTTCGGGCGTGAGCTTGCCTGGGCGTCGATGAGCAGAATGACGTCCTCTTTGCGCTGCTCAAGATTGCGCAGGTAGGACAGGCGCTCGTCGAGCGCGCGCAGGGCGACGTCGTCCATGCCGCCCGTTGCTTCCTTGCGGTAGCGCGAGATAAAGGGGATGGTGTTGCCCTCATCGATGAGCTTGACGGCAGCCTCGACGTTGGCGGCCTTAAGGTTGAGCTCGCGGGCGAGCTGGGCGATAAGATCCATGGGACTCCTTGCGTTTAAGGTGCGTTTGCAGCACAGGGCTACCAAGGATACCACCCGTCCCAAAAGACTGTTTTGGGGTTGCGCCACGAAAGGGGCCTATCTACTACGTTTGAACCGTATGGGTCGACCATCCCCCGGTTTTCCGAAAATCGGCAAGCCGTCTACCTGCGGTTTTAATTTCGCGAAATTCGGCATGGTTGAGGGTAATCGGTTAAACGTAGTAGATAGGCCCATTTGGTGGCGAACGAATCAAGCCGAGGTGCAAAATAGCCCCCGCCCCAGAAAAATCGTCGTTAAGGTAGCAAAAAGCCCCGCGGGCAGGAGGCTGCTCGCGGGGCAAAGAAGAGGGGCATATTTGTGGCGGACCGAGGGGTTCGGCATGGGGTTTCTGCCGCGGCCGCTCTTAAGGCATTACAGCTCGACGAGCTGGCCGGTCTCGGCGGCCTCCTTGATGGCGTTAAGCAGCGTGAGCGTCTTAACGTTGTCGGCGGGGGTCACGACGGGCTCGACCTCGCGGCAAACGACCTTCACAAAGTGCTTGAGCTGCATCTTGTGCGGCAGCGCCGGGTCGACGGCCGGAATCTCCATCTGCAGCGGCTTGTGCCAGTTGGAGGCTCCGTCGTAGGAGAACTGGTGCAGGCGGGGCAGCGAAAGGGCACCCAAGGTTCCGCCAATAAAGTAGGCGTCGGCGTCGAAGGGGCGGTACTGCGGATCCTCGCGAGCGGTGGCCTCCCAGTTCCAGGGGCTGGCGGTGGCGTCGGAGATGGTCATGCTCGCAAGCGCGCCATCGGCAAAACGGACGTTGACCACGGCGGAGTCCTCGGTCTCAAAACCGCGGGCGGCGCTGGACTGCATGCCCTGGACGGCAACGGGCTCGCCCAGCAGGTAGCGGAGCAGGTCGACGTCGTGCACCAGGTTGACCAGGATCGGGCCGGCACCCTTCTTGCGGCGCCACTCGACATCGAAGTACTCGTCATTCTTATAGATCATGTAGTGGAAGCTCGACACGGTGAGCTTGCCCAGCTCGCCGGCCTCGATGATCTCCTTGGCCTTGTTGACGAAGGGATTGTGGCGACGGTGCTGACCCACGAGCACGGGCACGCCAGCGGTCTCGGCCTCGGCGGCGAAGGCTGGGCATCCTCCAGGTCGTTGGAGATCGGCTTTTCGACCAACGGCACGATGTTGCGTTTCACAGCCTCGCGGGCAACGCCCAGGTGTAGGTCGTTGGGCGTGGCGATGATGACGGCCTCGGGCTTGACCTCGTCCATCATCTGGGCGGGATCGGTATAAAACGGCACGCCGGCGGCCTCGGCCGTGGCGCGGGCGCCTCAAAGGCGTCGGCGATGGCGACGAGCTCGGCTCGGGCTCCTCGGTGACAAAGCGGATGTGGTTGCGGCCCATGGCGCCGGCGCCGATAACGGCAATGCGGACGGGGTTGAGCTCAGACATTTCGACTCCTTAATACTGGTGGCGGTGGAATGCGGCAAGGGGGCGGTCCTTGCCGCATCAAGCAAAACTAGGCGGACTTCTTCTTGCTGTCGGAGACCATCATGTAGACGGTGAGCACGACGGCGATTGCGGCGATTACGATGGCACCGTAGAAGGACTGCTGGTAGGCGGCGCTGCCGGCCTCGGCGTGATACAGCACGGCGGTGATGGGCTGGCTGATCCAGGTGGAGGCGGCGTAACCCAAAAACATGATGCCGTAGTTGACGCCGATGTTGCTGGTGCCGAAGGCGCACCGGTGAGCGGCGGGTAGATGACGAGCAGGGCGCCAAAGCTAAAGCCGAGCAGGGCGAGCGCCACAAAGAACATGCTCTGCGTAAAGCTCATCGACATGATGACGAGCGCGACGATGGTGACGACAAGGCTGATGAGCAGCGACTTATAGGCGCCGAGCTTGTCGATGATCTGCCAAAGGACAGACGACCGACCAGGTTGGCGCAGGTGTTGACGGAGACGACCACACCGCCGAGGGCGACGGCCGCGGCGCTCGTGGGGTCGGCGAAGAGCTGGACGGCGGCGATGGAGCAACCTTGCCGACGAGCAGGGTGCCGCGGTGGCGGCAAAGGCGAAGGTGACGATGAGAACCCAGAAGCGCGGGGTCTTGACCATCTCGCCCGGAGTGAGGTCACCGAAGGTGCCGGCATGCGCGCCACCCTTGGGGGCCTCGAAGCCCTCGGGCAGCCAGCCGGCCTCGGGGGCCTCAGGAACAGGGCGGAGGCGGCGATCGTCACAAAGAAGATGACGCCGAGTGCCTTGAGGGCGCCAAAGATGCCCAGGCTCGGGATGAGCAGCGAGGCGAGTACCGGGGACAGCACGGCGGGACCGGCGGTCGAAGCGGCCAGGGTGATGCCGGAGGCGAGACCCTTCTTGTCGATGAACCACTTTTGGCCGGTGGTGAGCGCCGGGTTGTAGCCCAGGCCGTTGCCGACAGCGGCGACGAGCGAGAACCACAGGTAGAACTGCCACGGCTCGGTGACGGTGCCGGACATGAACCAGCCCAGGCCGTAGCACACGGCGGCAGCGATCACGACGTTGCGCGGGCCGATCTTATCGGAGATGCGGCCGGCGAAGATGCCCGTCACGGCCATGATGGTCTGGAAGACGGGGAAAGCCAGGTAAGGGCGCTCGACCACTCGGGGTAGACGGCGAGCAGGTTCTTGCTCACGACGGAATACAGCGCGATGGAGCTGATGAAGAACATGGTGACGCACGCGGCGGAAAGCACGACGGCGCGACCCTTGTTGGAGTTGGTGGAAGCCATTGGACTCTTTCTAATCGATACGGGGGAGGAGCGGGCGTGTCCGCGGGACCTCCCTGCCAGGTTGGTTTACTGGTCGGTCGGCTTGGCGACACCGGACTCATCGGACCAAAGCTCGACACCCTTGTTCTTAAGGTAGTTGTCGGCATAGGCGCGACGGCCGCCGGGCTTGGCGGTGAGGTCGCCCATCATGTTGGAGAAGCCGCCGTCGACCTTGATGCGTCGCCGGTGGTAAAGTCCGAGCGCGTGGACGCCAGGAACATGACGGCGTTGGCGATATCGCTGACCTCGCCGATGCGGCGCGTGGCGATCAGACGGCTGCGGCTCTTTTCGACCTCGGGGTCGGCGTAGAAGTTGGCCGACATCGGGGTCTTAACGAAGCAAGGCTCGACGCAGTTGGAGCGGACGCCGTAGGGGCCCCACTCGGCGGCGAGCATCTTGGACATCATGTTGACGCCGGCCTTGGTGGAGCTGTACACGCCCGAGAACGTCTCGGGGGAGTGGCTGGCGACGGTCGAGATGTGCACCAGGCGACCCTGGCCGGCCTTGATCATCTCGCGACCAAAGCGCTGCGAGGTGATGAAGTAGCCGGTGAGGTTGACGTTGAGCACCTGCTCCCAGTCGCTCAGCGGCAGGTCCTCCATAGCGGCAAAGCGCAGGATGCCGGCGGTGTTGACGAGGACGTCGACGCGGCCGAAGTTGGCGATGGTGGCGTCGACAGCAGCCTGAACCTCGGCCTCGTCGGTGGCGTTCATCTTGTAGCCCTCGGCGTGGATGCCAAACTCGGCAGCGAGGTCGGCGGCAGCGGCCTTGACCTTCTCCTCGTCCAGGTCGAGCATGACGACGTTGGCGCCATTGCGGGCGAACTCGCGGCAGATCTCGGCGCCCATACCGCCGAGCGCGCCAGTCACGGCGCAGACATCGCCCTCGAGCTTAAGCCAATTGCTCATAGGAACTTCCCTTCTTGTGCCTCCCGGTGGGTCGCTCCCATTAACCGACCCACGTGGTTTTCGCTGGTTATCGTATGCTTTGCATTTGCGCAGGTGAATTGCATATTTGTTAGAATGTCGTTAACCGTAGGTTTACACCGTGCGATGCAGTTTATTCTCAATTGAGCGCGTGACCTGCGAAAACAACCCCCTGTGGCACCATGCGGTCACGGGCGCGAAAACGGGAGATTGACGTGTACGATCGACGACTTGAGGCCATATCGGCCGCCGCGGAGCTGGGAAGCTTCTCGCGTGCGGCGGCAAAGCTGCGCGTGTCGACGCCGGCGCTCGTCAAGCAGGTATCGGGTTTTGAGGCGGAGTTCGGTATTACGCTGTTCGAGCGCTCGCATTCGGGCGTCAAGGTGACGCCGGCGGGTGCTCTGCTGGTGGACGACGCGCGCTCGATCATGCGCCAGTCCGAGGACGCCCTGCGCCGTGCCGACGTGCGGCGGGCGATGGCGGTGCCGTACGCTGGGGCGTGTCGATGATGTGCCCGGGGCGCCAAACGCTGTCGATGTGGACGGGCATCCACGATCTGGAGCCGTCGCTGCGATTTGAGATCGTGCCGGTAAGCGACCTCTACGACGAGCGCGAGACAGTCATGCGCAGCTTGGGACGCGAGGTCGATGTGGTGCAGTCGAGTTTTTCTACCCCACGCTGGGGTGATGCCTGCCAAAAGCTCCGCATTGTCAACGTGCCGTTTTATATCGACCTACCGCGCACGAGTCCGCTGGCGCGCAAGACGCGCATCACAGTCGCCGACTTGGAAGGCATGCGCCTGCGCGTGCTCCGTCACGGCAACGACGCTATGGACAGCCTGCGTATCGATCTGTTGGCCGACGGCGGCGTGGATGTGATCGACGTGGATAGCTTCGACTTTGCGCTCTTTAACGAGGCGGAGGAAAAGGGTGACGCGGTGCTCACCTGCGGAGCGTGGTCGGGGGTGCACCCGGCCTTTGTGGGCGTGCCGTTCCTGTGCGGACGCGAGGTGCCGGTCTTTCTGCACTACCCGCTCGAGCCAACTCTCCAAGTACAAAAATTCGTCAACGCCATGGCTCAGCTTCTCAAATAGCTCATTTGGGACGGGGCTTTTTGACTACTTTTGCCGCCCTTACAAAACGAGGCCCTGGCCAAACGGCCAGGGCCTCACCACTTCTTTTTAGGCTGCGAGAAAAGACTGCGCGTAGGGGCTGTTTTGAGCTACTCCAGCTCAAACGCTCCGGTGTAGAGCTGGTAGTAATACCCGCGCTTGGCTATCAGCTCGTCGTGGTTACCGCGCTCGATAATGCGGCCATGGTCCAGACAGATGATCGCGTCGGAGTTGCGCACGGTGGACAGGCGGTGCGCGATGACAAACGTCGTGCGGCCCTCCATGAGCTTATCCATGCCTGCCTGCACGATGGCCTCGGTGCGGGTGTCGATGGAGCTCGTGGCCTCGTCCAGAATCATTGCCGGCGGATCGGCGACGGCAGCGCGTGCGATCGAAATCAGCTGGCGCTGGCCCTGCGACAGCTGGGCGCCGTTGCCGGTGAGCATGGTGTCGTAGCCGTCGGGCAGGCGGGTGATAAAGTCGTCCGCGCCCGCGAGCTTTGCCGCCGCGATGCACTCCTCGTCGGTCGCATCCAGGTTGCCGTAGCGGATGTTATCCATCACGGTGCCGGTGAACAGGTTCACGTCCTGCAGCACCACGCCCAGCGAGCGGCGCAGATCGGCCTTGCGGATCTTGTTGACGTTGATGCCGTCGTAGCGGATCTTGCCGTCGGCGATGTCATAGAAGCGGTTGATGAGGTTGGTGATGGTCGTTTTGCCCGCACCGGTGGCGCCGACAAACGCGACTTTCTGGCCCGGCTTGGCAAACACGGACACGCCGTGCAGCACCTCGTGGTCGGGCGTGTAGCCAAAGTCGACGTTGTCCATGACCAGGTCGCCGCGCAGCGGCACGTACTCGATCTCGCCGGTTGCGCGGTGCGGATGTTTCCACGCCCACATGCCGGTGTGGTGGTCGGCCTCCTCGAGCTGCCAGGTATCGGGGTTCACCTGCGCGTTGACGAGCGTCACGTAGCCTTCGTCGGTCTCGGGCTTCTCGTCGATGAGCTCAAAGATGCGGTCGGCGCCGGCGAGGCCCATGACCACGGCGTTGATCTGCTGCGAGATCTGACCGATCTGTCCGCAGAACTGCTTGGTCATGTTGAGGAACGGCACCACGACGGCGATGGACAGCGCCATGCCCGAGATGCTCAGGTTGGGCACGCCCAGCGCCAGGAAAATGCCGCCGGCAAGGGCCACCAGCACGTAGAGCAGGTTGCCCAGGTTCATAAGGATAGGCATGAGGATGTTGGCGTACATGTTGGCCTTCTGCGAGACCTCGAAGAGCTTTTCGTTGCGCTCGTCAAAATCGGCCTCGGCGGCAGACTCGTGGCAGAATGCCTTGACGACCTTCTGGCCGTTCATGACTTCCTCGATATGGCCCTCGACAACGCCGAGCTCGGTCTGCTGCGCAATAAAGAAGCGCGCGGAGTTGGAGCCGAGCAGCTTGGTCATAAAGGTCATAAAGCGACGCCGGCCACAATGACCAGGCACATCCACACGCTGTAGTACAGCATGATAAAGAACACCGTGACGATGACGATGGTCGTCATGAGCAGGTTGGGCAGCGACTGGCTGATCATCTGGCGCAGCGTGTCGATGTCGTTGGTGTAGTGGCTCATGATGTCGCCGCGCTGGTGCGTGTCGAAGTAGCGAATCGGCAGGTCCTGCATGCGGTTGAACATCTTCTCGCGCAGCTTCTCGAGTGAGCCCTGCGTGACGATGGCCATGGCGCGGTTCCAGAAGAGCGAAGACAGGATGCCGACGCCGTAGATGCAGGCGAGGGTGGTCACGAGCTGTGCGATCTTGGGCTGTGCAGCTTCCCAATCGCCCGACTGCCACGATTCGCTAATAATCTGCAGGGCGCTCTGAAGGAAGGTCGCGCCGATGGAGTTGATGATGGCGCAGAGCACCACGCCGACGACGACGAGGGGCAAAAGCACGGGGTAGAAGCCAAAGAGCGTCTTGATGAGGCGCGACATGGTGCCACCCTTGCGGTTGAGCGCGCGCTCGGCGGTCGTTGCCTTACTCATGTGCCTCGCCTCCTTCCTGGGTCTGAGCTTGTGTTGCGGATGCCTCGGTGTCGGCTTCGACGGCCTCTTCGCCCTCGGCAGACATCTTGTTCTGCGAGGTGAAGGTCTCGCGGTAGATCTCGCTCGTCTTGAGCAGCTCGTCATGGTTGCCGATCTGCGCGATACGGCCACCCTCCATGACGATGATGCGGTCTGCGTCCTGCACGGAGCTGATGCGCTGGGCGATGATGAGCTTGGTCGTGTTGGGCAGATAGCTTGCCAACCTGCGCGAATTTTGCGTCGGTCTTGGTGTCGACGGCGCTGGTGGAGTCGTCCAGGATTAAGATCTTGGGGCGACGCAGCAGGGCACGCGCAATGCACAGGCGCTGCTTCTGACCGCCGGAAACATTGGAGCCGCCCTGTTCGATCCAGGTGTCATAGCCCTTGGGGAAGCCATCGACAAACTCATCGGCGCAGGCCAGATGTGCCGCCTCGCGGACTTCCTCGTCGGTGGCGTTCGGGTCGCCCCAGCGCAGGTTCTCGGCAATGGTGCCGCTAAACAGTACGTTTTTCTGCAGCACCATGGCACCTGGTGGCGCAGGCGTCCAAGTCGTAGTCGCGCACGTCCATGCCGCCCACGCGCACGGTGCCCTCGGTGGCGTCGTACAGGCGGGCGATGAGGTTAACGAGCGTGGACTTGGCCGAGCCGGTACCGCCGATGATGCCGATGGTTTCGCCGCTCTTAATGTGCAGGTCGATATCGTCGAGCGCCTGGCGCTTTGCATGCGCGGAATACTTAAAGCTCACGTGGTCAAAGTCGATGGAACCGTCGGCAACCTCGAGCACGGGCTCGGCGGGATCGGCGATCGTGGGCTCGGCGGCCAGCACCTCGGTAATGCGGTGCGCCGATTCGTCGGCCATGGTCACCATGACAAAGATCATCGACAGCTGCATCAGGCTCATGAGGATCGCGAAGCCATAGGTAAAGATCGAGGAGAGCTGGCCCACGTCGAACAGCGTGCCCTGGCTCGTGATGATGAGCTTGGATCCCAGGTAGATGATGACGACAAATGCGCCGTTGACGCAGATGTTCATCATGGGGTTGTTAAAGGCGAGCAGCTTCTCGGCGCGGGTGAAGTCCATCTGGACGTCGCGCGCGGCGGTGGCGAACTTCTCCTTCTCAAAGTCTTCGCGCACATAGCTCTTGACCACGCGCATGCCGGTGACGTTTTCCTCGACGGACTCGTTAAGGGCGTCGTACTTGTGGAACACGCGCGAGAAGATGGGGCGTACCTTAAAGATGATAAAGAACAGTCCAAAGCCCAGCAGCGGAATGATGACCAGGTAGACCATGGCAACGCTGCCGCCCATGATAAATGCCATGGTAAAGGCGAAGATCAATACCAGCGGCGCGCGCACGGCGATGCGGATGATCATCATAAAGGCCTGCTGCACGTTGTTGATGTCGGTGGTCAGGCGCGTGACGAGCGAGGAGCTCGAGAACTCATCGATGTTGGCAAAGCTGAACGTCTGGATCTTGTAGAACAGGTCGTGACGCAGGTTCTTGGCGAAGCCGCAACTCGCATGGCTGCAGGTGACGCCGGCAGCGGCACCGAAAGCAAGCGACGTCAGCGCGATGAGCACCAAAAAGCCTGCGGTGGGAAGCATCTCGGCTACGGTGGCGCCGTCTTTGATGGCGTCGATCAGGTTGGCGGTGATAAATGGAATCAGCATCTCGCAGAGCACCTCGCCAAGTACGAGCAACGGCGTGGCAACGGTGACTTTCATATAGTCGCGGATGCTGCCCATGAGGGTTTTAATCATCCAGTTCCTCCCAAGTTTTGCGGATTTTCTCGAGCATTTCGGCGAGCTGCTCACGCTCGTCGTGGGTGAGGGCGCTAAAGGCCTGCTCTCTAAAGCGAATGCGGGCGGCCTGGTCGATGCGGGCGTTTTCCCGGCCGGTTTCGGTCAGGCGAATGGTGAGTTGCCGTCGATCCTTGGGGTTACGGCTGCGCTCAATGAGGCCGTTGACCTCGAGCTTGGACAGGATCTCGGAAAGCGACCCCGGCTTGAGGTCAAAGTGCATGCCGAGTTCCCGCTGCGACGTCTCGCTGCCGGGCTGCTTGGCCAGCAGGCAGATGATGGGCGCCTTGCCGGATACGCCTCCGCCATGAAAGTGCATGTAATGGCCGCAAAAGCCCAGACCGCTCAGGATGCGCTTGGCGAGTTTGTCTTCGGCGCTGACCGCTTCGGGTACATCCGCCGGCTGTGACGGGTCGCCGCCGGGCCCGTGCGAACAAAGGTTAAGAGGTTCATCGCACATGAATCAGTGTTGCTCCTTTCTTTAGTTAGGTAGTGGAATTGTTTTGTGCCTAACCAATTTAGGAGTGTGAGAAATCAATGTCAAGGTGCCAAACTTATTAAGTTACGGCGTTTTGCCAAACGCCGTAACCGCTCGACGCTGCAAACGCTCCTAAGCGGCAATCTGGCGTTCAATCGTCGGGCATGGCCACAAGGCCTATGCCCTCCTCTTTCACGCCACCTTGCTCGCTTAGGAACGTTTTCGCTGTCCGTCCTCAACCTGTGATTCCGCCACGGTCCGTTTCGGTGCATGCAATCCCTTGGGGACGGAGGAAAAGGGATCATTTTCCGTAACCTTTCCGCAACAATTTACCCTTCGCGCTGCTCGACTCCGCTCACAACGTCCCCTGCGCTACACTTAGTCGCACTGTGGCGCTGCTGCGCCGTGCCCGAACCAAGGGAGACCCTCATGAAGAACACTCAGCTGCTGCTGATCAACGATATGTGCGGCTACGGCAAGGTCGCGCTTTCCGCCATGCTGCCGGTGCTGTCGCACATGGGCTACCGCATCCACAACCTGCCGACGGCACTTGTGTCCGATACGCTCAACTATCCCAAGTTCTACATCCACGACACCACCGAGTACGTGCGCCAGAGCCTCGCCATCTGGGAGGAGCTCGGCTTTGAGTTCGACGCCATCTCTACCGGCTTTATCGTGACCGAGGAAGAGACGCGCATCATTTCGGACTTCTGCCACCGTCGCGCGCAAAAGGTACCAAGGTGTTCGTCGACCCCATCATGGGCGACAACGGCAAGCTCTACGCCGGCGTGCCCGAGTCCACGATCGGTCTCATGCGCAGCTGCTCGAGTGCGCCGACTATGCGGTGCCAAACTACACCGAGGCGTGCCTGCTCACCGATACGCCCATTGCCGAGCAAATCACGCCCGATGAGGGCCGCACTCTTGTGGATGCCGTGCGTGCCCTGGGCGCCAAGTCGGTGGTCATTACGAGCGCTGTGGTCGACGGTGCGAATGTCGTCATCGGTTACGACCATGTGGCGGGGGAGCACTTCACGATTCCCTTTGAGCTCATTCCGGTCTATTTCCCGGGCACGGGCGACACGTTCTCGGCGGTGCTCGTCGGCCGCGTTATGCCGGTTGGAGCCTGCAGCGCGCGACGTCCGATGCCATGCGCGTGGTGGCTGGGCTTATCGAGCGCAATGCCGACCAAGAGGACAAGTCGG
>ENA-OQEB01001023-OQEB01001023.1-human-gut-metagenome-genome-assembly--contig:-NODE-1023-length-10769-cov-2.024338_pt1 | contig 10769 bp, 12 predicted proteins | sample MGYA00242787_ERZ504619 | MGnify/ENA primary metagenome ERZ504619 (study PRJEB26092, sample SAMD00036317) | human gut metagenome | host: Homo sapiens | study: EMG produced TPA metagenomics assembly of... | reverse complement strand
TTAAATTTTTCAATTGTACAAAAGGCGTAGAATATGGTAACATTAGTAACGCTTTATGGAGAGATACCGAAGTGGTTATAACGGAACGGTCTTGAAAACCGTCGTACGGCAACGTACCGTGGGTTCGAATCCCACTCTCTCCGCCATAAAAGACAGATGCTATACGGGAAACCGTATAGCGTTTGTTCAAAAATGAATAACTTTTAACAAAGTTACCTGCGGAAGTACTCAAGTTGGTGACGAGGCGCCCCTGCTAAGGGCGTAGGTCGGGAAACCGGCGCGAGAGTTCGAGTCTCTCCTTCCGCGCCAGAAAAGGTATCAAGGATTTTCCCTTGATGCCTTTTCTTTATGTATAGCAAAATAAATGGGAGAGACTCAAACTCAACAGTCCATATTTTGCGAATTTGTTCATATTATAAGGCTTGTTTTTGATTTCAGCAATTAACTCGAGCACAAAATCATAACATATAGACATCTTTTGACCCGCATGATATAATTAAAAAAATAACTAATTTCTTAATTCAGGGTATTATTATGAGCAAATACGAAAAAATCGAATTAACTAATATGTGTATGATTTATGATAACAACGGTAATGTTGTGGTTCAAGATAAAATCAACAAAGCTTGGGGCGGCATTACTTTCCCCGGCGGTCATATCGAAAAACAAGAATCTTTTGTTGATTCTGTTATCAGGGAAGTTAAAGAAGAAACCGGACTTATCATAAAAAATCCTATATTATGCGGCATTAAATGGTGGGAAGTAAATAAAAATAAACGATATGTGGTTTTACTTTTCAAAACCGATGAATATTTCGGAACATTAAAGTCATCCGACGAAGGTAAGGTGTTTTGGACAAAACTCGAAACATTAAAAACTATGAAGCTTGCCGAAAGCTTTGATAAAATGATTGATGTATTTTGCGATGATAATATCCAAGAATACATACAGCGGAAAGACAACGATAAATGGATTGATATACTTAGATAAAGTTAAGGCACAGCCGACGGATTTTCCGTGAGTTGTCATTTTGTCTAAAATCCCTCAGTCATTTTTTTGGAAACAAATGACAGCTCCCTTTACAAGGTAGCCTTTGTTTCAACAAATTTTCAAATCAGATAAAAGCCGTATATAAACCTTAAGATTTAATTTTTCACGGTAGGGCGGTGGCTTGCTGTCGCCGTTAGATTGTTGTTGAATTATGATAATTTATGGCTTAAATCACATTAAAATATACCCACAAACCCGTAGGACAGGGCTCGCCCCTGTCCGCAGCAAATTTGATATAAAATTATATTTGCGGACAGCCGCAAGGGCTGTCCCTACGGTTGATATTGAATTCGATTTGCTAACAACCGTTAGCCGTTATATATACGTTAATTACCACGGCGGCAGCAAGCCACCGCCCTACCGTGTGGGATGTTAATTTCTCATTCACGGACAACCGCAAGGGTTGTCCCTACGGTTCAATATATTATATCGCACAATCTGTGTATGGCTGTGAAATACAAATCATCATAAAAACAACGGAAAGTATCTTATAATACTTGCCGTTACTGCTTGGTGGACCTGATCGGGTTTGAACCGACGACCCCCACAATGCGAATGTGGTGCGCTCCCAGCTGCGCTACAGGCCCGTTTGTTAACGGATATATTATAGTACCGAGTGCGGAATTTGTCAATTGCTTGCTTGACATTCTTTGCTTAATATTATAACTTAGTTGTTACTATTTTTAATTATATCTGTAAGGAATGATACTATGATGAAAAACACTGAAAAAACTCTTGAAAAGCTTGTCTCCTTGAGTAAGACAAGAGGCTTTGTTTTCCCCGGCAGCGAAATTTACGGCGGACTTGCAAACACTTGGGATTACGGCCCTCTCGGTGTTGAGATTAAAGAAAACATCAAAAAGGCTTGGAGAAAGAAATTTATCCAGGAGAACAAATACAATGTCGGTCTTGACAGCGCAATTCTTATGAATCCGCAGACTTGGGTTGCTTCGGGACACCTCGGCGGTTTCTCAGATCCGCTTATGGACTGCTGTGAGTGTAAGACTCGCCACAGAGCAGATAACCTTATCGAAGAATTCGACGGCACAAATGTTGCAGGTTGGACAAATGAGCAGTTGAGTGCATACATCGAGGAGCATAATATTCCCTGCCCGAACTGCGGAAAGCACAACTTTACCGATATTCGTCAGTTCAACCTTATGTTTAAGACCTTCCAGGGCGTTACGGAGGATTCAACATCCGAGATTTATCTTCGCCCCGAGACCGCACAGGGTATTTTCGTAAACTTCCAGAATGTTCAGAGAACAACAAGAAGAAAAGTACCGTTCGGTATCGCTCAGGTCGGAAAATCTTTCAGAAACGAGATCACTCCCGGTAAGTTTATCTTCCGTGTTCGTGAGTTTGAGCAGATGGAGCTTGAGTTCTTCTGTAAGCCCGGTACCGACCTTGAATGGTTTGACTATTGGAGAGGCTTTTGCGTGATTGGCTCTACTCTCTTAACATTAAGCCCGAAAACCTCAGACTTCGTGACCACGATCCCGAGGAGCTTTGCTTCTATTCAAAGGCAACGACAGACTTTGAATATATGTTCCCGTTCGGTTGGGGCGAGCTTTGGGCGTTGCCGACAGAACAGACTACGACCTCACTCAGCACATTAAAACAAGCGGTAAGTCGCTTGAATATTTTGACCCGACAACGAATGAAAAGTATGTTCCCTATGTTATCGAGCCGTCGCTCGGCGTAGAGCGTCTTTTCCTTGCGCTTCTTACAGAGGCTTATGACGAAGAGGTTGTTGACGCAGAGAAGAACGACACAAGAATTGTTATGCACTTCCATCCGGCAATCGCACCCGTTAAGGCTGCTGTTCTTCCGCTTTCAAAGAAGCTTTCGGATAAGGCGGATGAGATTTATCAGGAGCTTTCAAAGCACTTCAACGTTGATTATGATGATGCAGGCTCAATCGGTAAAAGATATCGCCGCCAGGACGAAATCGGTACACCTTACTGCATTACGGTTGACTTTGAAACAGTCGGCGACGAAAATACACCTGCCGACAACTGCGTAACGGTTCGTGACAGAGATACTATGGAGCAGGTTAGAATGCCATATCCGAGCTTGTTGATTATATTTCGAAGAAGATTGATTTTTAACGAAATATAGGAGATGGCAAAATGGCACAAACCGTGGGTAAGAAATTATTCCTTGTAGTAAATCCCGTTTCGGGCAAAAAGCTCGCAAGGCATTATGTTAAGGGTATGATGGAGAGGTTCGGCGAGGCAGGCTTCGTCGTTACTTCGGTATATACACGAAAAGATGAAAACGCTTATGAAATTGTCAGAAAAAGAGGCAGAGAGTTTGACCTTATAGTATGCGTCGGCGGCGACGGTACGCTTAAAGAGACAGTTTGCGGAGTGATGGAGCTTGAAAAGGATATTCCGATAGGCTATATACCTATGGGCTCGACAAATGACTTCGCACATTCCGTAGGTATTCCGACAAAGGTCGAAAAAGCGGTTGAAAACATTATAAACGGCGAGCGAGACCCGTTGATATGGGTGTTTTCGGCGATACGACCTTCGTTTATGTCGCAGGCTTCGGCAATTTCACGGCTATTTCTTATTCGGCAAGTCAAAAGCTTAAAAATATATTCGGCAAAAACGCTTATTACCTCAATGCTGTCGGAGAGTTTTTCAAAATGAAAGGCTATCACGCAAGAGTTGAGGCGGACGGAGAGGTTTTGAGGGCGACTATTTCTACGGAGAGGCTTCGAATTCCTATTCCGTGGGCGGAATGCCCGTGTTACATAATATGGGCGTGAAATTTGACGACGGAAAACATGAATTGATACTCGTTGAGATGTTCAAATCTCCTGCGGAGTTTTTTTCGCTTGCAAACGATATGCTTCATAAAACGGTGGCAAAGAATAAGCTTGTAACATTCAGGCATTGCGATAAAATTGATTTTCATTTTGATGAGCCCACGGCGTTTACGCTTGACGGCGAGTTTGGCGGAGATCAGACGGATGTTACCGTTAAAACCATAAAGCACGCAGTGAGCATTATAACCGAAAAGCCGTTACCGACTGAGGAGGATAACTCCGAGCAGGTATATTAAAAGGACGACGGTTTAATATTTTTACATTTACAGGTTGCATTTTTGCAACCTGTTTTTTTGCAGGGGGATAATTGTTAATCGATTAAATATTAACAATTTTTGAATAAATTAAATATGTGTTGACATATAAATATATTTGATATAAAATTACTTAACCGATTAAATATAAATTCGGCTAATTTTTAATTTGAGGAAATGATATGTTGGAATTAAAGGAATTGAGCCATTCTTTTATAAAGCTTGAATGTGTAAAGCGTTTTACAATGCACAGTATGCTCAAGGACAGCGGTGTTTACTTCGGTCAGCCGCCGATACTTGATTTCTTGGAGAAAAACGGCGTATGCACGCAGAACGAGCTTGCGAAGGCGTTGGAGGTTTCTCCGGCTTCTATTGCGGTGTCGATTAAAAGAATGCAGAAAAACGGCGTTGTTGAAAAAATCGCCGATGATAATGATTTGCGGTGCAACAGAATTTCTCTTACCGAAAAGGGCAGGGAAATGACAAGGGAAATGCACCGAAAGTTTGACCAAATTGACAAAATAATGTTTACGGACTTTGACGAAAACGAGCTTGCGACGCTCAAGGAGTACCTTGACAGGATTTATAATAATCTGTCATCAACGGAGTGTGCAAAATGCTGCACAAGGTCCGAATCGGATAAGAACGGAGGGGATATTTGATGATAAAGCTGCTTAAATACGCAAAAAATATATTTTCTATACGCTCCTTTCGCCCTTGCTTATGGTGGGCGAGGTTATATTTGAGCTGCTTATTCCGCAGGTTATGGCGGATATTGTCGAAACAATACGCTTGACGGGAACGACCGACCCCATTGCACAGCAGGAGTCGATTCAAACGATACTTGCACTCGGCGGAAAAATGCTTACATTCGCATTGTGCTCACTTTTCTGCGGAGCTATGTCGCAAGAATTGCCTCGGTTGCAGGCATGGGCTTCGGCGCAGGCATCAGAAACGCACTCATTGAAAAGGTGCAGACGTTTTCATTCTCGAATATTGACAGATTTTCGACGGCGTCGCTTATCACAAGGACGACAACCGATATAACAACGGTGCAGAACACGTTTTTAATGCTTATAAGAGGCTTGTTCAGAGCACCGATAATGCTTGTTACGGCATTGGCTATATGTATTAAAAAGAGCAAGGACGTTACAAGTGTGTTCGGCGTTGTACTTCCGATAATTTTAATTGTGCTTGCAATCGCAGGACCGATTTTAATTAAACGCTTTAAGGCTATGCTCAAAAAGTTCGACGGCTTTAACGCTTCCATACAGGAAAACCTTACAAATATAAGAGTTGTTAAGTCGTTTGTCAGAACAGATTACGAAAAGAAAAAGTTCAAAGCCGCAAATGATGACCTTTACAACGCTTCTATATATGCGGAAAAGCTTATGATACTCGGCGAGCCTCTGTTGATGGTTTTGCTTTATTGCACAATTCTTGCGGTGCTTGTTGTATCGACAAAGGTTATCGCAAACGGCTCGTTGCTTGTCGGCGAGTTTACGGCGATATTTACCTATATAATGCAGATTATTATGAGCTTCCTTATGACAATCGCAATGGTTGCACAGCTGTTTATGTCAGAGGCAAGCGCAAAGCGTATTGCGGAGGTGCTCGACGAAGAGCCCGATATCAAAGACCCTGAAAACGCACTTGAAACACTCAAGGACGCAAGCGTTGAATTTAAGAACGTATCGTTTAGCTACAATGAGGGCAAGGACATCATAAACAACGCTTCGTTTAAGATTAACAGCGGCGAGATGGTCGGAATCATGGGTGCAACGGGCAGTTCGAAATCTTCGCTTGTTCAGTTGATTGCAAGACTTTATGATGTAACCGACGGCGAAGTTTTGGTCGGCGGCGAAAATGTTAAGAAGTACAAATTGCACTCTTTGAGAGAGAATGTCGGTATGGTGTTACAGAAAAACGTTCTTTTCTCGGGAACGATTGCAGACAATCTTCGTTGGGGCAATAAAAATGCAACCGACGAGGAGCTTCGCAACGCTTGTAAAATTGCAGATGCGGACGAATTTGTATCCTCATTCCCCGACGGATACCAAACAGATCTCGGTCAAGGCGGTGTAAACGTTTCGGGCGGTCAGAAGCAAAGGCTTTGTATCGCAAGAGCAATTTTGAAATCGCCTAAGATACTTGTTCTTGACGACTCGACAAGTGCGGTTGACTCCGCTACCGACGCAAGAATCAGACAGGGCTTGAGGGAGAGCCTTCCGAACACTACTAAAATTATAATTGCACAGAGAGTTTCCTCAATTTCCGATTGCGACAAGATAATCATTCTTGACAACGGTACTGTGAACGATATCGGAACACATGAGGAGCTTCTTGAAAGAAATGAAATTTACCGTGACGTATATACCTCTCAGCAAAAGGGCACGGATGATTTTGATGAAGTCGGAGGTGAGCAATAATGCATGGACCTAACAATTCGGCACATACGCACAAGCCGTCCGATACAAAGGGAACGGTAAAGCGGCTTATAAAGTATATCGGTAAGCAGAAAAGCCTGCTTGTCGGAATGATCGTGTTTGTTATAATCAGCTCCGTTGCAACCGTTATGGCTTCGGTTTTCATTCAGCCGATAGTTGACGATTTGCTCATTCCTGCGGTAGGTCAGGAGTTTTCATGGGCACTTTTCAAGCCCATTACAAAGATACTTATAATGCTTGTGTGCGCTGCGATAATCGGTGCAGGAGCTTCCTACGGCAAGTCGAGATGCTCGGTTTACCTTACGCAGAAAACGCTTAGGAATTTGAGAAAGGATTTGTTTGACTCGGTAGAGGATTTGCCGATAAACTTTTTCGATTCAAGACCGAACGGCGAAATTATGAGCCGTTTCACAAACGACGTCGAGTCATTAAGAGCGTTTTTGAGTCAGGGTCTCACACAGCTTATATCTTCTTCGATTACCATAATCGGCTCATTTTGCGTTATGCTCTATTATAGTTGGAAATTAACTATTCTTGTTGTGCTGATGGTTGCCTTTATGATTTTCCTTGTAAAGGTGCTCGGTAAAAAGAGCTCGTATTACTTCAAAAAACAGCAAAAGGAATTGGGCGAGGTAAACGGCTATATCGAGGAGACTATCGAGGGACAAAAGGTCGTTAAGGTATTCAACCACGAAGAAGAGGTTACGGAGCATTTCACACAGATAAACGAGGAGCTTCGTAAGGCTTCAACGGGCGCTAATACTTTTGCGAGTATTCTTATGCCGCTTATGAACAACCTCTCCTATGTGAACTATGCTATTACGGCGGCTCTGGGCGGTATGCTTGCCGTAAAGGGCTTTATGACACCGGGCGGAATTGTGGCTTTCCTTACAAACTCAAGGAACTTTTCACAGCCGATAACTCAGGTTTCACAGCAGTTTAACAATGCCATTGCAGCTATTGCCGGTGCGGAGAGAATTTTTGAGTACATTGACGAAAAGCCCGAGGTTGACGACGGCTATGTAACACTTGTTAACGCAAAATTTGACGAAAACGGCGAGCTTTGCGAGTGCGAGGAGCATACGGGCGTTTGGGCTTGGAAGCATCAGCACACGGCAGACGGCACTGTTACCTATAAGCAGTTAAAGGGCGATGTTGTATTCGAGAATGTTACCTTTAGCTATGACGGAAAGAAAACCGTGCTCAAAAATATTTCGCTTTATGCAAAGCCCGGACAGAAAATCGCTTTCGTCGGCTCTACGGGTGCAGGCAAAACCACAATCACAAATTTGCTTAACAGATTTTACGAAATTGATGACGGCAAGATAAGATATGACGGCATCAACATTAAGAAAATCAAAAAGGATGATTTAAGACGTTCACTTTCAATGGTGCTTCAGGATACGCATTTGTTCACGGGTACGGTTGAGGACAACATAAGATACGGCAACCTTAATGCGACACATGAGCAGATTGTCGAAGCGGCTAAGCTTGCCAACGCACATTCGTTTATTATGTCTCTTGAAAACGGTTATGATACGGTGCTCACGGGAGACGGCGCAAACCTTTCGCAGGGTCAAAGACAGCTTTTGAGCATTGCAAGGGCAGCGGTTGCAGATCCGCCTGTGCTTGTTCTTGACGAGGCGACAAGCTCTATCGACACAAGGACGGAGAAGCTCATTGAGCAGGGTACGGATAAGCTTATGCAGGCAGAACGGTATTTGTTATTGCCCACCGACTTTCGACTGTCCGCAACTCTAACGCAATTATGGTGCTTGAGCACGGCGAGATAATCGAGCGTGGCGACCATGAGGATTTGTTAAAGCAAAAGGGCAGATATTATCAGCTCTATACAGGACAGTTTGAGCTTTCATAAAATTTTCATGAGAGGCGGTAAGCTTTTGCCGCCTTGTCGGCTTGATACGCTTTTGTTTACAAACAAACAGCGTTGTGATAAAATATCAAAAAACTAAAATTCAGGTGTAAATATGGAATATAGATTTTCCGACAGAATTTCATCTCTTCAACCGTCTGCAATCAGAGAAATCTTAAAGGCAACCTCCGACCCGTCGGTAATTCCGTTTGCCGCAGGCAATCCCGATGTTGCGGCTTTCCCGATTGACGACGTGAGAAGAATATCCAAAAGAATATTCGACGAAATGCCCGTTACCGCACTTCAGTACGGAATAACCGAGGCTATACGCCGCTGCGTGAGAGAATACGGGAATATGTTAAAAGCTCTAAAAATATCGGCAGAGATTTTGACAGCGTAATCATAACCTCGGGTGCTACGCAGATAATGGACCTTATGACAAAGGTTTTCTGCAACTTCGGCGATACCGTAATATGTGAAACACCGTCGTTTATCGGCTCGCTCAACTGCTTCCGTTCATACGGCTGTAAGTTAAAGGGCGTACCCGTTGAGGCGGACGGAATGAATATCGAGGCGCTTGAAAATGCTCTTCGTGAAAGTGAAAATGTCAGGTTTATCTATACGATAACGAACTTCCAAAATCCGTCGGGTGTAACAATGAGCCTTGAAAAAAGGAAGCAGGTCTATGCTCTTGCCAAAAAGTACGGCGTGCTTATTTTGGAAGACAACCCTTACGGCGATTTGAGAGTAGAGGGCGAGGATATACCGACAATAAAGAGTATGGATGAGGACGGAATAGTCGTTTACGCAGGCTCATTTTCAAAAATTCTCGCACCGGGTATCCGTATAGGCTATACCGTTGCACCGTCGGAGATAATCGCAAAAATGACAGTCGGCAAGCAGGCGGCGGATACACATTCGACAATGTTCTCGCAGATACTTGTTGATGAGTGGATGAAAACCACCGATTTTGAGGCGCATATCGAGAAAATAAGAGGCATATACAGGCGCAAGCTTAATCTTATGTGCTCGCTTATCGATGAAAAGCTCGGAGATTTCGTGAAATACGTTCGTCCCGAGGGTGGACTGTTCGTGTGGTGTGAACTTCCTGAAAATGTCGATATGCTTGACTTTGTAAAGCGTTGCGTTGACAACAAGGTGGCGGTCGTTCCCGGCATGGCGTTCACGGTCGAGGACGGCGAAAAGACCAACTGCTTCAGAATGAATTTCTCAACCCCCACGGATGAAAAAATCGTCGAGGGAATGAATTTGATTGAAAAGGTAAAACAGAGTTATGTATAATCTTTCTGACATAGGAACGGTAAGGTCGATACTTGAAAAGCACGGCTTTACTTTTTCAAAGGCTCTCGGTCAAAATTTTTTGATAAATCCTGCCGTCTGTCCCGAAATGGCAGAGGAAGCGGTAACAAGTGAGAATGACGGAGTTATCGAAATAGGCGCAGGCGTCGGAGTTTTAACGGCGGAGCTTTGCAAAAGAGCGAAAAAGGTTGTTTCGATCGAGCTTGACAAAAGGCTTTTGCCCGTGCTCGATGAAACGCTTGCGGAATTTGACAATTTTGAAGTCGTAAACGAGGATATATTAAAAGTAGATTTGCACGAGCTTATAAAAGAGAAAATTTTCTGACTGTGAAAATGTTTCGGTCTGTGCGAATTTGCCGTATTATATCACTTCGCCCGTCATAATGAAGCTGCTTGAGGACAAGCTTCCTATAAAGCAGATTATCGTTATGGTGCAGAGGGAGGCGGCGGACAGACTGACAGCACCCGTAGGCTCAAGGGAGGCGGGGGCAATTACGGTGGCGGTAAATTATTATGCCGAAGCCGAAAAGCTGTTCAATGTTTCAAAAGGCTCGTTCGTTCCGAGCCCTAAGGTCGACTCGGCGGTTATAAGGCTTGCGATTTACGATAAGCTCCGATTGAAACAAAGGATGAGGAGCTGTTTTTCAGAACCGTTAAGGCTATGTTTATGCAAAGGCGAAAAACCGCACTCAATTCCGTTTCGGCAGGGCTCGGAATACCGAAGGATACGGTAGTTAAGGCTCTTGAAATGACGGGACTTGACGCAAGCGTGAGAGCCGAAAAGCTGACGCTTACACAGCTTTGCGAATTTACAAATAATTTGAAAGAGGTAATGTAAAATGTATTCATATAAGACAAAAGGAACTTGCTCGGGACAGATTGACGTTGAGCTTGACGGCGATATTATAAAGAGCGTTAAATTCTATGGCGGCTGCAACGGCAATTTGCAGGGAATTTCAAAAATTGTAACAGGCAAGACCGTTGAT
>ENA-OQEB01001022-OQEB01001022.1-human-gut-metagenome-genome-assembly--contig:-NODE-1022-length-10778-cov-2.475824_pt1 | contig 10778 bp, 15 predicted proteins | sample MGYA00242787_ERZ504619 | MGnify/ENA primary metagenome ERZ504619 (study PRJEB26092, sample SAMD00036317) | human gut metagenome | host: Homo sapiens | study: EMG produced TPA metagenomics assembly of... | reverse complement strand
CATCGAGGTAGTTAGGGAAACATCATCCTCGATGTTGATATTTTGTTCCTCGGGACACAAGAGCCCACACCGAGGGCACTTTGGTGCCGTCCCGAGGAACAAAACTGGGGATACTAGATAGGGATTTGCCCCTTTTTGTGTTGTGTAGAAGTACGAATTGCGTTTTCTACCTCACACCTCACACTATACGGGATAACATACTGATACACAATATCTATGATGGTGTGAGGTGTGGGCAAGCACACCTCACAAACACCTCACAACACCTCACTATTTTATATAAAAATTCTCTTCTTCTAAATCCAACAACAAAAATCTAATTTCTTGTTTGTGAGGTGTTGTGAGGTGTCAGTGAGGTGTCAGCCCCGACACCTCACTAGCATTAACGTATGATTTACAACCAGTTACGGTATATTTGTGAGGTATGAGGTCTATTTTGCAAATCTATTTGTTTCTAGAACCAAAACAGAGGAAATGCAGAAAAATCAGGGCAGCCAGAAATTGAACCGTTTTGAATCAATCCACTTTCACCTATTTTCCTTACCTTTGCAATCAGCAAATGTATATAAAACAATAATAACAAAACATGATTCATGTCTGCAAAGATACTAAAATAAAGTGGGAAAAGAAACTTTTTCGGCTATTTAAATAACTTTTTTGCAAAAAACTTTGGCACTTAAAACAAAAAAACGTAACTTTGCAACGAATCTATCTATTTTAAGTATACATCAAAACTAGAGTAATATGAAAAGGTTATACCCTACACTCAGTATGTTATTGCTGCTTGGATTGCATGCAACGCCAAGCTTTTCGCAGAACGATGACTTTGTAAAGCAATTCCAGCAGGCTAGAAGCCAGATGCTGGGAGACTACAATAAGTTCCGCAACACCGTACTTACCGACTACGATAAGTACATGGAAGGCGTGTGGAAAGAGTATAAGCAGTTTAAAGCCGACAAACTGCCAGATATCCCTAAGCCAAAGGATCCACCAGCTTACAAGAAGCCTACCGTTCCTGAGCAGCCAGTGAGCATGAAGCCTAAGCAGCCAGTGAGCCCGATACAGATACCAGAGGGAGCTGGCGGCTTTGTAAAGAATCCAAATGCCAATGACATGCCGGCTCTGCCTACTGATCCACTGGCTAAGGTGCCTCCTACGCAGAAACCAGCAAACAAGCCTTTGACTCCACCAGCCGAGCGTCCTACCATCGACCCGGTGAACAAGCCAAAGTTGCCTGAGATAAAGCCAGATATCCCAGATATCGACTATACGGGTTCGGGGATCGAAGTGCCTCTGATGCCAATTATCTCCAGCGTCCCTGTGATGCCAGCCTGCCAAACATCGGGCATGTCAACGTGCCAGAGAGCAAGCAGAGCATAGAGATAGACTTCTATGGCGAGAAGATCCAGATGCAGAAGGCTACCAAGATAGCATCTATGAACATAGGCTCTTCCAACGACGTGGCTTCATACTGGAAACTGCTCAAGAAGTCTGACCTCAAGGAGGTGACCCAGGCTTTCGCCACCCAATCCAGAAAGATGGGACTCAGCGACTGGGCTTCAGCCATGCTCGTGGAGAAATACATCGACGCCGTGATGCCTAACGCCAGCAAGAACGAGAAGGTGATAGCCACCCAGTATGTGCTAGCCAACTGCGGTTACAACATCCGACTGGGCATGAACAAGACCACCGTGGCTATGCTCGTGCCATACATGGAGCATGTATATGAGAAATCATTCATCTTCATCGACAGCAAGCGATACTATCTATATCCAGACGTAGAATCTGACGGTGTGTTCCGCTCTTGCGAATTGCCTAAGGACGCAGAACTGGGCAAGGACGTGGAGCTCCGCTTTGCCGGCAAGGCTCAGATAGGCAATGAGACCAAGCCATTCAACTTCCAGGCGCAGGACTTACCCTGACGGGCGAAGTGAACACTGGCATCATGCCATTGCTCGATGAATATCCAATGATAGACATCCCTACCGTAGCATCATCAGTAGTCAACAAGAAGACTCGCGACCAGGTAGTGGAGCAAATCAAGGCTCAGGTACAGGGCATGGACGAGCAGCAGGCAGCCAACAAGATACTGCACTTCATACAGTATAGCTTCAAGTATGCCACTGACGACCAGCAGTTTAATCGAGAGAAATACTTCTACTTCGAAGAGACTCTCTACTATCCAAAGAACGACTGCGAGGACCGTGCCATCTTCTATGCCTACTTGATACATGAGATATTGGGACTCGACGTACACCTCATCCAGTTCCCAGGTCATGAGTGTACGGCTGTGGCATTCAGTAAGCCTATCGAGAACGCCACCTCATACGAGTACAAGGGCAAGACCTACTATATCTGCGACCCAACCTATATAGGGCCAACATCGGAAGATGTATGCCAGCCTATAAGAATGAGAATCCACAGATAGAGGTGTGGTACTAACAGCAATATACAGAAAAAGAAGAATGATATTTAGACATCAGATATTCCTCATCGCCATTCTCTTGATGGCGATGAGGAGTCTACAAGCACAGGCACAGGAGGATTTTCCATATCCTTCTGTGCCTGCTGAGTTAACGACTCCCCAGGAGAGAGCCGACTATGTGGTGCGCCATTATTGGGACAACATCAACTTTCAGGACACCACCCTTATCCATCGTCCGAGCATGATAGAGCAAGGTTTCGTCAATTTCATCGACCTGCTACCCCGCCTGGGCAAGCTAGACTGGTAGGTTGGCAGGTTTTCACGGAGAAAGCCTTGGGCAAGAACGCCACCTACGACAACTATCTGAAGGGGCTAGCCGAGCGATACCTCTATACCGCCACCTCGCCCATGCGCAACGATAGCCTCTACTGCCATCTGCTGGCAGCCATCAACCAGCTGCCAACCACCAGCGAGGAAGAGCGAGAGAAGAACCTCTTCCTCATCACCCAGCTTGGCAAGAACAAGGTGGGCGATGTGGCAACCAACTTCGAATATACTGACGAGAAGGGCAACAAGCACCAGCTCCATGACGTAGCAGCCGACTACACCTTATTATATATGTATGACCCCGACTGCGAAACTTGTCACCAAGTGGAGGAAGAGATGAAGAAAGAGCCATTGCTCCAGCAAGCCGCTGCCCCAACAGGCAATCATCAAGCCACAGCCCACATCGCCATCGTCAGGGTAAATGCCATGGCTCGGAAAGACCTATGGAAGAGTTATTATTTCCGCTCTTTCCCTACCCTCTATCTGCTAGACAAAAGCAAGAGAGTGGTATTAAAAGACACAGAACTGGGCAAAATAGTGAGTTTTTTAAGAGAAAATAGGTGATAACTCACTAAAAAGTAGTATCTTTGCAGCCGAAATTGCAATTTTATATATAATTAATGAAGATTCTAGTAACGGGTGCGTCGGGTTTTATCGGCAGTTACATCGTGGAAGAAGCCCTCAGACAGGGCATGGAGACATGGGCGGCAGTACGCCCTACCAGCAGCAAGAAGTATCTGCAAGACGAGCGCATCCATTTTATCAATCTCAATCTTTCTTCACAGGAAGAGTTGGAGAAAGAACTCGCCCCACATGAGTTCGACTATATCGTGCATGCAGCCGGTGCTACCAAGTGTCTGCATGCAGAGGACTTTTATAGGATTAACACCGAAGGCACCAAGCACTTGGTGGATGCCATCGTGCATCTCGGCATGCCTATCAAGCGATTTGTATTCGTCAGTTCGCTCAGCATCTTCGGAGCTATCCGTGAGGAACAGCCCTATCAGGAGATAACCGAGCACGATACACCTAAGCCCAACACGGCTTATGGCAAGAGCAAGCTAGAGGCGGAACGCTATCTAGACAGCATCGGCAACAACTTCCCTTACATCATCCTGCGCCCTACCGGCGTATATGGTCCTAGGGAGAAAGACTACTTCTTGATGGCAAAGAGCATCAAGCAGCATGTGGACTTTGCCGTGGGATTCAAGCGTCAAGACATCACCTTCGTCTATGTACAGGATGTGGTGCAGGCCGTGTTCCTTGCCCTAGACCATGGCATGAACGGCAGGAAATACTTCCTCAGCGATGGCGAGGTATACCAGTCGGCAACCTTCAGCGACTTGCTCCAGAAGGAGTTGGGCAATCCATGGATGCTGCGCATCAAGGCACCAATCTGGGTGCTGCGCATCGTAACCTTCGTGGGCGAATACCTGGGAAGAATGACCGGTAAGATGTCGGCACTGAACAATGACAAGTATAACATCCTGAAACAGCGCAACTGGCGTTGTGACATCGAGCCAGCCATGGACGAGCTGGGCTATCATCCCCACTACCCTCTGTCAAGAGGTGTAAAACTTGCCATCAAGTGGTATAAGGATAACGGATGGCTGTAAAACATATCATAAAGTTCAATGTTCAAATCTCAAAGTTCAAAGTAACACCGTGATAAAAGATTATTTTAAGATAGAAAAGAACCCGAAGAAAGGACTCTTACCCTTGGAATGGGCGATGCTTGGCTATATGGCGATAACCATCGTGACGATGCTCTTCACCTACACCAAGCTCGTAAACCCTGAGGCTATGCTTTGGGGTAGACTCCGAGTACTCGTCATCACTGCGGCTCTATGGGCAGTATATCGCATGTTGCCTTGCCGCATCACCAAGATGGTGCGCATCATAGCACAGATAGCCTTGCTTGCCTGGTGGTACCCGGACACTTACGAGATCAACCGTATGTTCCCCAACCTGGACCACATCTTTGCGGGTTGGGAACAAGACATCTTCGGCTGCCAACCCGCCCTCTACTTTGCCAAGGCAATGCCATGGCTGTGGTGAGCGAACTGATGTCGATGGGATATGTGATGTATTATCCGATGATAGCCCTCATCGTGCTCTATTACTTCTTCTATAAGTATCAGGAGGCAGAGAGAGCTTCGTTTGTGATATTGGCAGGCTTCTTCCTCTATTACGTGGTATTCATCTACGTACCAGTAGTGGGACCTACCTTCTATTATGATGCCGTGGGAGTCAGAGACATAGCGCAGGGCGTATTCCCTGCCTTGGGCGATTACTTCAACACCCATACCGATTGTCTGCCTACACCTGGCTACAGTGATGGCATCTTCTACCAGCTAGTGGAGGATGCCAAGGCTACCGGCGAAAGACCTACGGCGGCATTCCCTAGTTCGCACGTGAGCATCAGCACCATCTGCTTGCTCCTGGGCTGGCACAGCGGCAATCGTAAGTTGGTATACATCATGTTGCCATTCTACATCTTCCTCTGCCTAGCCACAGTTTATATCCAGGCGCACTATCTCATCGATGCCATCGCCGGTTTGGTATCGGGAGTCATCGTATACTTCCTGCTTATGGCTGTATCGAAGAACATGATGGAGAGCAAGAAGCTAGCTCCAAACTGAGATTCAGAGATTAAATACATATTATATAAATAACGGAACAAATAAAGTAGAATTCATCTAGAACAATGAAGAAACTATTTATCGAAACGTATGGCTGCCAGATGAACGTGGCAGACAGTGAAGTAGTGGCTAGCGTGATGCAAATGGCTGGCTACGAAGTGTGCGAGAAGGAAGAGGAGGCTGATGCCATCTTCCTGAACACTTGCAGTGTGCGAGAAAACGCAGAAAACAAGATTTACCATCGCCTCGACACCCTCCATGCTGAGCAGAAGAAGGGCAGAAAGGTGATACTCGGTGTATTGGGATGTATGGCTGAGCGAGTAAAGGACGACCTCATCCAAAACCACTATGCCAACCTGGTTTGTGGTCCAGACAGCTATCTGAACCTGCCAGATATGATTGCCCAGTGCGAGAATGGAAACAACGCCATGAACATCGAACTGAGCAAGACAGAGACTTACCGTGACATCGTGCCTCAGCGCCTCGGCGTGAACCGTGTGAGCGGATTCGTGAGCATCATGCGTGGTTGCAACAACTTCTGCCACTACTGCATCGTGCCTTATACCCGTGGTAGAGAGCGCAGTCGTGACGCAGAGAGCATCTTGAGAGAGGTACGCGACTTGCACGACCGTGGTTTCAAGGAGGTTACCCTGCTCGGACAGAATGTAAACAGCTATGGTCTCTCACCATCGGGCAAGCGTGAGGAGGCAGCGTATCCTTCGCCCAGTTGCTGAGAATGGTAGCCGAGACAGTGCCAGATATGCGCGTTCGCTTCACCACCTCCAACCCAGAGGACATGACCGAGGACATCCTCCACGCCATTGCCGATGAGCCAAACCTCTGCAACCATATCCACTTCCCAGCACAGAGCGGAAGCAACAAGATACTGAAGTTGATGAACCGCAAGTATACCCGTGAGGAATACTTGGAGAAGATAGCAGCCATCAAGCGCATCATCCAGGTTGCGGCATCACCACCGATATCTTCGTGGGTTATCACAACGAAGATGAGGAAGACCATCAATTGACTCTCTCCTTGGTCAAGGAAGTAGGTTTCGACAGTGCCTTCATGTTTAAGTATTCAGAGCGTCCAGGCACTTATGCAGCCAAGCACTTGCCAGACAATGTGCCAGAGGAGACTAAGATAGCCCGCCTCAACGAGCTTATCAAGCTCCAAACCGAGGTGAGCGCCGAGCAAAACAAGAAGGACGAGGGCAAGGAATTCACCATCCTGATCGAGAACTTCAGCAAGCGAAGCCGTGAGCAGATGATGGGCAGAACCGAGCAAAACAAGGCAGTGGTCATCGACAAGGGCAACCACCACATTGGTGAGTTTGTAAAAGTCCGCATCACTGGTTCTACCTCAGCAACCCTCTTCGGAGAAGAAATTTCAGAATAAAACTAAAGAAAAACCGCCAAAAATTTGGCGGTTTTCTCTAAAAACACTATATTTGCAGCTATGAAGGAATTCTTGCAAGTTTTACGCCGATTTGTCCCTCCATACAAGAAGTATCTAGGGCTCTCTGTTCTGTTCAATATCCTCTCTGCGATATTGAACATATTCTCGTTTGCAGCCTTGATACCAATCCTGCAGATCCTCTTCCAGGTAGATGGCGGCATCCGTGCCAACGACTATATGCAGTGGAACGGCGACTGGGGCACCATCAAGGAGGTAGCCACCAACAATATGTACTATTACATCCAGGAGTTTATCGTGGCTCATAGTGCATCAGCCGCCCTCTTGGTCATCGGCTTGTTCCTTGCATTCATGACCTTCCTGAAGACGGGAGCCTACTTCCTCTCTTCTGCCACCATCATCCTATCCGCACCGGCATCGTGCGCGATATTCGCAACCAGCTCTATCAGAAGATTACTTCCCTCTCATTGGGTTTCTTCAGCGAGGAGCGCAAGGGCGACATCATAGCCCGCATGAGCGGTGATGTGCAGGAGGTGGAGAATAGCATCATGTCATCTCTCGACATGCTCTTCAAGAATCCAATCTTGATTCTCTTCTATTTCTGCACGCTGATATTCATCAGTTGGCAGCTCACCCTCTTCACCATTCTCTTTGTGCCACCTTTCGGCTGGTTCATGGGATTCGTGGGCAGAAAGCTGAAGGCAAAGAGCATCACGGCGCAGGCTTTGTGGAGCGACACCATGAGCATGGTGGAAGAAACACTCAGCGGACTGCGCATCATCAAGGCTTTCTGTGCCGAGGATAAAATGAATGGAAGATTCGACCAGGTAAACAGCGACTACCGCAACAATATCATGCTTGTCAACATACGCCAGCAGATGGCGCACCCTATGAGTGAGTTCCTGGGCACCGTGCTCATCGTCATCGTATTGTGGTTTGGTGGCATCTTGGTATTGGACTATGGCCGCATCGATGGTCCTACCATCATCTTCTATCTGGTTATGCTCTATAGCATCATCAATCCGCTGAAGGAATTTTCCAAGGCTAGCTACAACATCCCTAAGGGACTTGCCAGCATGGAGCGCATCGACAAGATTCTGCAAGCTGAGGTGGAGATTAAAGACAAGGAGAACCCAGAGCACATCAGTAGCTTTGAGCATCAGATAGAGTTCCGCCACGTATCATTTGCCTATACTGATAATAAGACCGATGAGTTGGTATACGTGCTCAAGGACATCAACCTCGTGATCAAGCCAAGGACAACGACGTAGCTTGGTAGGACAGAGCGGTAGCGGCAAGAGTACGATGGTAGACTTGATACCTCGCTACTACGATGTACAGGAGGGCGAAGTGCTTATCGACGGCATCAATGTGAAAGACCTTGCCGTACACGATCTTCGCCAGCTGATAGGTAATGTAAACCAGGAGGCTATCCTCTTCAATGCCAGCTTCAAGGACAACATCCGTTTCGGCAAGACTGATGCCAGCGACGAGGATATTGCCAATGCAGCGAAGATTGCCAATGCCTACGAGTTCATCACCAAGTCAGAGCATGGCTTCGATACCAACATCGGTGATCGTGGCGGCAGACTCTCCGGCGGTCAGCGTCAGCGTGTGAGCATCGCCCGTGCCATCCTCAAGAATCCTCCTATCCTCATCCTCGACGAGGCAACCTCTGCTCTTGATACCGAGAGCGAGCGTCTGGTACAGGATGCCTTGGAGAAACTGATGAAGACCCGTACCACCGTAGCAGTGGCCCACCGTCTGAGTACCATCAAGCATGCCGACGAAATCTGCGTACTGCATGAGGGCAGGATTGTGGAGCGTGGTACCCACGACGAGCTGATAGAGAAAGATGGATACTACAAGAAGCTCCACGACATGCAGCAGGTATAAGGTCAATCAAGAATTAGTAATTAAGAATTAATAATGCATAATGGTTAAGGTTGTTTACGCATTCTTTTATGCAATATCGCTATTGCCCTTCTGGGCGCTATATTGCCTCGCCGACTTTGAGTACTTCATGATGTATCACGTCATCAAGTACCGCAGGGGCATTGTGCGTAAGAATCTGTCCACCGCCTTCCCCGAGAAACCGGAGGCTGAGATCAGAGACATCGAGAAGAAGTTCTACCGCTGGTTTTGCGATTACTTCTTCGAGGCAGTCAAGCTGCTTAGCATCAGCGACAAGGAGTTGCGCAAGCGATTCTCGGTATACAACAGCGAGCAGGTGGAGCAATGCTTCCAAGAAGGGCAGAATGTGGCAGCTATACTGGGACATTACTGCAACTGGGAGTGGCTATCCTGCGTGGGCATCGAGCTGCCCAAGACTCGCATGATGGGACTCATCTATCATCCGCTGCGCAATCACACCTTCGACGAACTCTTCAAGCGCATCCGCTCTCACGAGGCAAATGGCATCGTGGTGCCCAAGAAAGACATCCTCCGCTATCTGGTGGATTACAAGCGCCGAGGCATCATGAGCATCTTTGGCTATATCAGCGACCAGGGACCTAAGTGGGAGAACATACATCTGTGGCTTCCATTCCTCAACCACCCCGAGACTCCAGTGTTTACGGGAGGTGAGCGAATCATGAGGAAGATGAACGATGCCGTGTTCTATGTAGAGATGAGCCGCCCGAAGCGAGGCTACTACACCGCCACTTACAAGCTTATCACCCGTGATCCCAACTCGCTCCCAGAGCATGAGATAACCCGCCGTTTCTTCCAGATGCTAGAAGAAACCATCCGCCAGAATCCACCTTACTATCTGTGGACTCACAACCGATGGAAGAGAACCAAGGCTGAATTTGACAAGCGATACGAAATCGTAAACGGCAAGGTAATTCCTAGAAATTAAAAAAGATAGCCTCCACATCAGCGAGGCTTGCTATTCAGAAGATATATAGATTTATGAGAATCGTTCTTTTTTGTGAAAACAAGTATGCCATCGACATACTCAACCCGATACAAGAACATGTGACAAACCAGCATTTGCCACACGAGATATTATGGTATATCCACCAGCCCAAGATAGATAAGTTCCCTTATGCCGACCAGGTGAAGTGGACTGGCTCCATACAGGAAGTATACAACTTCCAGCCAGAAGCTATCTATGTGCCAGGCAACATTGTGCCTTACTATCTGCCAGGCGTCAAGATACAGGTATTCCACGGCTATGCCGCAGAGAAGAAAGACCACTGGATTATCCGTCGCTACTTCGACACCTATTTTACCCAGGGTCCTTACTTCACCTCCCACTTCCAGGCACTCGCCAAGAAATATGGCGACTTCGAGGTATTGGAGACAGGATGGCCTAAGCAAGATTGGATCAAGCCAATCTCCATAAGTATGATGCCGAGAGAGAAGAACTGCTCCAGAAGAGTGGCAAGCAGACCATTATCCTCTATGCCCCAACCTTCTCGCCCAAACTCACCTCCCTGCCTTATCTGAAGGAAGAACTGGGCAAGTTGGCTAAGGAGAGAAACGCCTTGGTACTGATGAAATTCCACCCACTCACCCGACAAGAATGTAGATGAATATCGCAAATGGCTGAGGACAAGGAAGATGTCATCTTCATCGACAAGGGCGAGAACGTAACCAAGTATCAGCTGATGGCAGACACCCTGATTAGCGATACCTCCTCTACCATCTACGAGTTCCTGTTGCTCTCCCGTCCCGTCATCACGCTGGCACTATCTCCAAGGACATCTATTGGGAGAACATCACCGATGCCTCCCAGCTGATAGCCGCATACGACCATGCACTCCACGACCCAGAGGCTATAGCCAAGCGCCAGTGGATAGTAGACAATTACGATCCTTATCTAGATGGCAACGTATGCCAGCGAATGCTCGACGGAGCAGAGGATTACATCCGCCGCCATGGTGTGCCAAGCAAGCGTCATCTGAATCTGTGGCGCAAATACACCAGCATCAAAACATTTGGTAGAATCAAAAGACATTAAT
>ENA-OQEB01001021-OQEB01001021.1-human-gut-metagenome-genome-assembly--contig:-NODE-1021-length-10781-cov-2.819317_pt1 | contig 10781 bp, 9 predicted proteins | sample MGYA00242787_ERZ504619 | MGnify/ENA primary metagenome ERZ504619 (study PRJEB26092, sample SAMD00036317) | human gut metagenome | host: Homo sapiens | study: EMG produced TPA metagenomics assembly of... | reverse complement strand
CAGCAGCAGGAGTATGATACGGACTGCGCAGGCAGTTACACAAGATTCAGAAAGATCTTGGAATATTACAGCAGGAGCTTGGAAGCGTCACAACACTGGCGGAGTATGTAAATACAATCAGTGAGAATGTAACCACTGCCAAAGAGCGAACTGGATAAAATCAACGTTACAGATTTGGAGACAGAAGCGTCGAATCAGGCGAAAGAAAAAGCGAAAAAAGCAGTGAACACAGCAATTTTTGAAACGGAGACATCTACAAAGAAAGATGTCATGGATCATTTAAAGAAAACAGAAAGTTATAAATCGCTGACACCGGAACAACAAGAAGAATTGGAAAATGCAGTAAATACAGCCAGTGGTACATCAAGTTCAGCTGAAAAAGAATGTGACAGCATGAATATTTCCCTTACGAATGCGTCCGGCGTCAAGACAGCGATAGACCAGGCAGTAAGTGCGTTGGCAGAAGTAAAGGCCATGCAGGTGGATAGACTACAGCCCAGAAGGCTCTTGCGGATTTAGTGACTCAGTTTACGGCTTTATCTAACAGCCTTTCTGAAATGCCGGATATGCCGAAATCGGCGGCAAACTCCAGTCAGCCATCAGCCAGCTTGCCCAGGGGGCGGCTACACTCAGCACCGGAACAAGCCAGTTAAGCTCCGTTGGTACACAGCTTAACACGGGCGCAGGAACACTCGCCCAGGGTGCCAGCCTTCTGGAAGCCGGAATGAAGACATTCGACGAAGAAGGAATTGAAAAACTGGGAGACCTTGCAGGAGATGACCTTGCAAATGTTCTAGACCATTTCAAGGCAGTAAAAGAGGCAGAAAAGACATACACCAACTATGGCGGGATCAGAGAAGGCGCAAGCGGAAGCGTCAAGTTCATCGTAGAAACAGCAGAAATTAAATAACGGATGGGAGATGTTCTTCCAACATTGATTCAATTGAGGGGCGTGTGAAAAAACGAGAGTTTTTCATGCGTCCTTTCTTTTTTTGGGGGGCTATTCTTTTTTTACAGCCCCCTCGATTTTTAGAAATTTTTAGAATGATTTTTAAAAAATTGTATCAGAAAAAACAATTATCGGGAAAATATACCGTGATTTTTCCATGATTTCCAAGCGAGAAAAGTGGATATATTTTGCCGATAATGCTATGATAATTCAGTTACAATGATTAAAATTGGAGGATTGATTGTGAGTAAAGGAAGTGAATTTCTGCCGGAGGTACTTGGTCTGATAGAAAAACGTCTGGGAGAGATTGATGAAAATATACAGGCGGTACGCCAGGACATTAACAGTATGAATGAATATTACTGGGACAATTACACGGAAATGGACCAGTATGGATATGAGGACTATGACAATCAGCAGGCGCTGAAAATGCAGGTGAATGCCAATCAGGAGAACTGGAAAATGCGCCGGCGTCTGAAACGTATGCTGGATGCACCATTTTTCGGAAGTGTAGAATTCGTCTATGACGGAGAAGACGAGCCGGAAGATTTTTACATCGGAATCGGCAATTTTGCAAGAGAGCGTGGCGCATTGCCACTCATTTACGACTGGAGAGCCCCGGTCAGCAGTCTGTTCTATGACTACGACAAAGGCGAGGCGTCCTACGAAGCGCCGGGCGGGCGCATGGACGGAGAGATTCTGTCTAAATGGCAGTACAAAATCCGTGGCGGCAAGATGATCTATGAATTTGAGAGTGATGTGAAGATTGACGATGACATTTTAAAGCAGGAACTTGGCGCCAACAGCGACACGAAACTGAAAAACATTGTGCGTACAATCCAGAAAGAACAAAATGCAATTATCCGCAACACGAAGGACAAGATCCTGGCTATTCAAGGAGTGGCAGGCAGTGGCAAGACGTCCGTTGCGCTACATCGGATCGCCTATCTTCTGTATCATGACAGAGAGCATCTGAATTCATCAAATATCCTGATCCTCTCGCCAGGCGGCGTGTTTGCCGACTACATTTCCCATATTCTTCCTGAACTTGGCGAGGAAAATATACAGGAAATGAGTTTTGATCTGTTTGCATATCATGAACTCAGGAGAAATGCTGCAACGCAGGGAAATGTGATATATGGGAATGCTGGCAATCAGGAAAATGCGATATATGGAAATGCTGGCAATCAGGAAAATGCGATATATGGAAATGCTGTGAATCAGGAAAATGTGATATATAGAAATAAAAATAGAGATCAAGGCAGAAATCAAGGAAAAAATTCAAGTGGAAATTCAAAAAGTAGTTCAGCTGGGACTGGTTGGAATAGCAAAATGATAGCCGCCGACTGTGAAGACAAATATCATCAAATCGACGTGAAATCGCAGGAGTGGACGATGCAGATCAAAAACGTTACGAATGGAAGCAGTCCGTGGAATACGTTCAGGCAATCGAAGGCTTTCTGATCGAGCTGGAAGACCGGCTGGTAGATTTTGAAGATGTAGAATTCAAGGGTATTCGCAAAAGTGCCAGCGAAATCATGAAATTTTTTTTTTTATGAAAAATATACCGGTACACCACTTTTAGATAGAATGGGCGCGGTCATGGATTATTTTATCGACGAAGTCGAAACCTTACGCGGACGCAGCCTAAACGACGAAGAACAAGAAATCATTTGCAGAAAATTCATGAATATGTACGTAACCAGAGACATTTGTCAAATATACAATTGGTTCCTGGAAGACTACGGATTCCCGGCACTTCCGGACATGCCGCCAGAGCGCCGCGTACTGGAATACGAAGACGTTTACCCGATTCTCTATCTAAAATACAGCCTGACGGCAGCCGGCAAGCGCAAGAACATCCGCCATCTCGTCATTGATGAGATGCAGGATTATTCCTATTTACAGTACGTACTTCTCGCGAAAATGTTTTCATGCAACATGACAATACTGGGCGACAAGGCACAGACCATCGCCGGAAAACAACAAGACGTTCTCACATTTTTTACCAAAAATATTTGGAAAAAAAGTCAAACGTATCGTCATGAACAAAAGCTACCGCAACACAAGCGAAATCGCAGAATACGCCAAATCCGTCGGTGGATCCAAAGACATTCAGTATGTAGCAAGACACGGAAAAGCAGTCGAAAGACATACCATAAAAACACTGGAAAAAACATGTAAAGAAATCAGCGGAAAATTGAAATTAAGAGAAGAAGAATACGAAACAGCAGCAATCCTCACCATGACAGAAAAAGAAGCAGAACATATTTACGAAATCATGCGCAAACTAGGTGCAGAATCACATTACATCAACCGCGACAGCGCACAATTCAAAAAAGCCTGACCGTAACCACCTACTATCTGGCAAAAGGCTTAGAATTCGACCAGGTATTTGTTGTAGGCGGCGACCGTAACAACAAAATGTACCAAGGATATCAATACATCTGCGCAACAAGAGCACTACACGAATTGTATGTGTATGATGCATAATTTTAATTGGGGACGGGGTTTTTCAAAAACAATGTCATTAAGTTAAGGATAAAATTGTAATTATTGAGGCTTTGACACTTCTTTTTTATGGATTGTCAAGGCTTCTTGTTTTTCAAGGATACTACAAGTAAGCAGCGAAAAATCCCTGCTTTCTCATGGTTCCTATTTTCATTTTTACAATCTTATGCTATCCTACTGTTGAATGCTATTGCTGACTTTTTAACCGTATCTCGTGGAAAAGTCCGGTTATCCCTTATGGGGACAAGATAGTTCAGCAACATTTTTTCAACCTCTGGTGCTGCTAAAGTCTGGGAGCACCAGAATTCTCTACAAATACACATTGCCATTTTTATATTCAATTTATATTCATATTTCCAGTATTCCTGCTGTTTTACCGAAATTCCACCAACTATAGTTTTACAAAAATTGAACATAATTAGCTTTCCATACAATTCTTGTATGATTAATTCTGAGTTCTTAGAATGAACAGATGCAGCGCCAAGCGCATATTTTAACTGGTCAAATGCAGTTTCAATTCCCCAGCGCATATGATATAACCGTTTTAAATCATCTGCCGAAAATTCCTCTTTAGAAAGATTTGTAAACAGTACTTCAGTTGTGGTTTCAGAGAGTTTTATTTTTACAATTCTAAGATTTAATCGATATTCCTCACAATCGTCTGTGAAAAAATCAAATGTTGCATCACTGCGAATTCGTTTATATTTTCGTGGGTTTGTTTTTACTTTTTTGCTATGTTTTTTACAGATATAAAGTTCTTTTTCGATATCGTATTCTTCTGTATCAGGAAGATTCAGACCAGAACAGATACCTGTACCTGATTCTCTTCCCCGAACCACGTATTTATCCCCTTTTTGTTCTATATGGGCGAAAGTATTATAACTTTCGTATCCCCGATCAGCCATAAAAATAGCAGGAAACGCAGAAGACCGGCGGTCTACCATTTGAGCCAGGGCTTTATGCTCATTACATTCACAGATTGGCTGAAAAACGACATCTTCAAAAATACCACTCTGAAGATGGTACATAGCATTTAAATGTATCACATTTCTTCCCTTTGAGATATTGGGTATCTTACGCCAGCATAGTGGTTCTTTTAGATTTTCCGGGACAGAAAACTGGGAACCATCTATTGCCAGAAGTTGGTAACCCTGGAAAAGCGCACCTTTTTTACAAGTCTCTGTAAACGAATGGAACAAGGCCGGCATTGCAGAATCTGAAAGTTTTTGCCGAGCCTGAATCATAGCGGAACTATGCGGAATACCCGAATAGTCTGTTGAAAAGAAGAGTGGTTTCTTTGAAAAGTGGCGGAATAATTCCTGATCCATACATTGTCCTTGCAGAGGGAGAAGGAATCGAATCACCTCTTCAAATGGAAGTTTACGATTCCTAGAAAAGTCTTTTCCCGGACGCTTTACGTGTGATGAAAAATCTCTGCATAATATTTTTATAGCAGACTCCAGTTTTTGCTTTACAATAAAAGAAATATTTGCCATTTGAACCTCCTAAAAAAGAATATATTCAAATGGCTTCGCCACACTTTTGTGAAGTTTTGTCAAGCTTTTAGGCAAAAAAAGTAGTGCAAAAAGTAAAAAACTACTTTTCACACTACTAAAATCCTTAACTTAATGACATTGAATCAATGATTGACTACGTCCCCAATTCAATTTTACGCAGGGCAGAACTTATTAAAATTTCAAGTACATCGTACTATATGGTGGAATTTCTAATTTTCCGTCCATATGAATTTCTGTATCACTGATCAGGTCATGGACCGTTCCATTCAATTCCTGATGCCATGCGGTATAGGGTGAGTCAGATGCATTGACAGTGACCAGTATACGTTCTTTTTCTGAACAACGCTCGAATATGAGTTGATGATTCTGGATCACTACATTTCGGTAAGAGCCATTGCAGAGTGCATCACTGTTTTGACGGATCTGGATTAATTTTTTAATGAATTTTGTGAGCTCATTTGGTTTTGGTGCATCAAAACATGGGCGAAGTGCATAATCATTTGTCTGGTGCTTTCTCGCCTTTTTCGCCCCATTCACTTCCATAATAAAGGCATGGTATGCCTGGCATACCAAGAAGCAGACCATATGCCAGCGGAATATGTGCCGGGTTAGTCAGGATGCTGGCGAGTCTTGTGACATCGTGGTTGTCAGCAAAAGTCATAAGATGCTTTCCGCGGTAAATGCACCAATCCTCTGGTCCAAACTGGCGGTTCAGGGAATGTGCGATTTCAAAAAGATTCATGCAATTGAAGCTGGAATAAAGTCCTTTATAACATTCGTAATTCGTGCAACTGTGAAGCATTTCATCATTGACAATCTGGTTATAATCTCCGAAAAGAACTTCTCCAATCAAGGCAAAATCGGGCTTTAATTCCTGAGTGAATTGTCGCAGACGTTTCATAAATTCGCGGTCCAGGCAGTATGCAACATCAAGCCTGAGTCCATCGATGTCAAAAGTATCAATCCAGAAGCGGACACAGTCCAAAAGATAATCGACCACTGCCGGATTTTGGAGATTTAATTTGACCAGTTCAAAAATGCCCCTCCCATCCTTCATACCAGAACCCATCGTTATAACAACTGTTACCATCAAAACTAATGTGGAACCAATCCTTATATGGAGAGTCCCATTTCTTTTCCTGGACATCACGAAATGCCCAAAAGCCACGGCCGACATGATTAAACACACCGTCCAGTACAATCTTGATATCGTGATCATGCAAATCCTTGCAGACATCTGAAAAATCTTCGTTCGTGCCAACCGGCAGTCGATTTTTCGAAAATCTCTTGTGTCATATCCATGATTGTCGGAATCAAAGATTGGATTTAATAAAATGGAATCTACACCGAGGTCTTTTAGATAATCGGACCACTCCATGATCTTGCGGATGCGGGGAATCGTTACACCATCATTGTGCACCGGAGCACCACAGAACCCAATCGGATAAATTTGATAAAATACACTGTTATAAGTCCACATAACTATGCCTTCTTTCTTTATGTAATATTATTTCTTTTTTATAGTAATTTGGAACCAGATAAATAGAATCAAGCCCTTTAAAATAGAAGTGATGGAAATGCTCCACCAGATTCCGCTAAGTGCCAGTGGCGTTGCAGTCAGTGCAAGTGCCATCGGGATTCGAAGCAGATTCAAAGTAATTCCGGTAATGGAAGGCGCAGTGTCCTGCCATAACCACAAAATGCACCGGAGGTTGTAATCTCCAGGCTGGTAAATAATTGAGAAAAACCAAGGATCATCAAGTAGCTGATTCCCATCGGAATAACATCAGGTTCTGTGATGAAAATCTTAAAAATCGGAGTCGGAAAGCATACCAAAAGTATGGTGCAGAAAAGACCCCACGGAAGTACGATTTTCAGAGCGGACCGATATCCGGCATGGATTCTGTCTTCTTTTCCGGCACCGTGATTCTGAGCAATAAAGGAATTGACGGCAGAGGCAAAACCATCTGAAGTCATCCAGGAAATCGATTCAATCTGCGCGCCGACTTTTTGTACGGCAACTGCAGCATCACCATATCCGGCAACCAGTCTTGCTATGGTCATGGAAATGCCAGTAAATACAAGACTCTGCAGACAGGAAGGAAGCCCGAGCCGGAAAATTTCTGAAGCTTTCTTAGAATCTGGAGCTTGCAGTAAATGAATATGGTGAAACAGAATCTGGTCTTGGCTTGCAAAAAATAAAAAAAGTAGTGTAACAACCATTTGTGCAATGATCGTCGCAATGGCTGCTCCCGTAACTTTTAATGCAGGAAATGGACCGATCCCGAAAATCAGAAGCGGATCCAGAATGATGTTGATAACAAGTCCTACGCTGGTAGAAAGAAAGGCGGGATGACTATTTCCGATAGCAGTAAACAGTCCGGTAAATATCTGATTTAAGAATGAAAATATTACAAGCCCACATGTAATCATCAGGTAGCTGACAGCATCATTTATAACCGATGTGCTTGTCAAGTGAAAGAAAGCAATCAAAGGTTTGGAAAAAATCGTACATACCAGTCCATACAAAACGCCGAGAAGAAGTGTCATCTGAAATGTAGTGGCGGCATAACGCCCCGCAGAGTCTGTGCGTCCGGCACCAACTGCATGACCAACGTGAACCTGACCTCCCATTCTTGCTAAAGTAACAAGTCCGTTAGAAAGCCACATATACATGCCGGCAGCGCCGACAGAAGCGACGGCGGAACTTCCCAGGCGTCCGATCCAGATCATGTCGATCATATTATAAGCATCTGAATCAGCGAAGTTGCCATGATAGGAAGAGCTAGTTTGGTAAGTGAAGATAAAATGGGACCATTTATCAGGTCAATTTTCTTTTTGCATATCAATAATTCCCCCAAGAAAAAATAGCAATGACATTGCCGCAAAAAAATAATTCTTGCATCATAATTGGGGCTTTTGACCCCAACATCATTTTATCAATCATAAGTTATGATATTGAGTCAAAACCTCTCAACTATGATACCATGAATGCGAAAAGAAAGATATAGAAGTAATAGAAAGAAATATCAGAAAATAAAGAAAAAGATAGAATCAGAGACTGAAAACATGAGAAAAGAGGTGCAAAAAAAAGTTCGGAAAAAAGTTCGGAAAAAGTATTGAAAATGGTTGACACACACGGTCAGTATAATATAATATGACAGTATGGCAAAAGAAGAAACAGCATGAGGCCAAAGCCCCGGAATCATGTTGATTTCGATAGAGAAGCAAAAAAAATAAACGTTAAAGAATTACAGGAGGGAATTCCATGAAGACTTATATGGCTAATCCAGATAAGATTGAAAGAAAATGGTATGTAGTTGACGCTACAGGATATACATTAGGACGCCTTGCATCAGAAGTTGCTAAGGTTTTAAGAGGTAAGAACAAACCTCAGTTCACACCACACGTTGACACAGGTGATTATGTAATCGTTGTTAACGCTGAGAAGATTAAGGTAACAGGTAAGAAGATGAACCAGAAGATTTATTACAATCACTCTGAGTATGTAGGAGGAATGAAAGAGACTACATTAGCAGAGATGATGGCTAAGAAACCAGAGAAGGTTATCGAACTCGCAGTTAAAGGAATGCTTCCAAAAGGACCTTTAGGAAGATCTATGATTAAGAAGCTTCATGTATATGCTGGACCGGATCATGAGCAGCAGGCTCAGAAGCCAGTTGAGCTTACATTTTAAGGAAAGGTTGAAAGGAGGACATTACAGTGGCTAAAGCAAAATTCTACGGAACAGGAAGAAGAAAAAAATCAGTTGCAAGAGTTTACCTTGTACCAGGAACAGGTAATATTACAATCAATAAAAGAGATATCGATGAGTATCTCGGACTTGAGACATTAAAAGTTGTTGTTCGTCAGCCATTAGTTGCTACAGAGACAGCAGACAAATTTGATGTAATCGTTAACGTAAAAGGTGGCGGATACACAGGACAGGCTGGAGCAATCCGTCATGGTATCGCCAGAGCACTTCTTGAGGCAGATTCTGAGTACAGACCAGTTCTTAAGAAAGCTGGATACCTTACACGTGACCCACGTATGAAAGAGCGTAAGAAATACGGTCTCAAATCCGCTCGTCGCGCACCACAGTTCAGCAAGCGTTAATTTTTCTATCAAGAGAACTTACAAAAGAGAAGACAACAAACCCCGAAAAATCAAGATTTTTTCGGGGTTTTCTTTATATTCCGATGAATCCATCAGGCACCACAAAAAAATCTGACGGTAGCTAACAGGTAACTGACAGGTAACTAACACGAAAAATACTGTCTTGTGTAAGACAGTGCAAGTCTTGCGTAAGACACATTTTTGCAAATCAGAATAACTGTCACATACACATTTGAATCTTTGATTTTCCACAGGGTCACAATTTCCTTTTTTGAGAGTGGTTTGCGGTTGTAGGAGTTCGGATTGCCCGCCTTGCTTATATCCACATATCAAACCATATCTCTCTTGCATTGATTAAGAAAGACACACCGAAAGAGGAGTTGATTGAATATCTTACAAAATTGATTAAATAGTACATAACGGTATTCGTTCCATCTGTTTTTCGGCCAGGCGCATTTCATCAATTTCACCTTATTACAGTCACTTTCCAGTATCATACGATTCATTACATCATAAATAAAACCTAACTGGCTGCACTGGGAACCTTATCCATGCTGGATAGCCAGTTTATAATACACTTCCCAGGAAAGCAGGGCGATAGATGAAGCTTATCCGCTCCGGTGCAAAGGTAAGAGTTACAAATTATTTTTTATAATTCAAAATCGCTACAATGGGCAAGGTCATAAAATTACCATGAATTCTTGGTATGTACTCATAAGCGTCCCCCTTTTCTGACAGGAATCGTACGGAGTGAACAGTAACCTGAGAAGTGCAATCAGCATAGAGTGTAAATATTATACAAAAATGATAAAAATAAATGGAAATACATAGAAGTAATGGTTGAAATGACTAAGATATGATAGAATAATAGAAAACAAAAAAGCCGTTGCACACGACTTTTTATGCCGCACCATGCGGCGCCAGACGGCGGTTTCGGGTTTCCCCTTATTTGAACTCGTCTTGTTAATACATGATTACCATAGCATTAGAAATTATAAATGTCAATATATTTTGGAGGCTTTTTTATGAATTCTGATAAAAGAGAAGATTATTATGTGGGATTAGATATGGGTACAGGATCACTGGGTGGTGCTGTTACGGATACACAGTATCATCTGTTGAAAGTAAAAGGAAAAGATTTTTGGTTTGTAAGGGAATATGAAACTGCAAAATCCCAATTAGACAGAAGAACCCATCGAATCGCAAAAAGAAGGTTACAGCGTCATAAGGCAAGAATCGGATTGATCCGGTCATATTTTGCAGAGGATATACTGAAACATGATCCACTGTTTTATATTCGACAGGATAACAGCAAGTATTATCATGAAGATAAAGATGTCAGACTGACCACAAAAAGATAGCATTTTTGCAGATCCTGGTTATGGAGACAAAGAATACCTCGATGACAAAGAATACCCTACGATTTTTCATCTGCGGCAGGCACTTTTAAGAGATCAAATAAAAGACGAAGAAAGATATTCACGCTTCCTGTATCTGGCGATTATCAACATGTTCGAACATCGTGGACACTTTCTTTTGAATACAGAATCCAGTGATCTGAATGCAGATATGATAAAAGATGTAGGTGAACTGGTAATGAATGCTATCTGTGGTGTTTCAGAATATGGCTCGGTTACCTATAAGGAAATCATAGAAATTCTGGAAGATAAGAATATTTCAAGGACTGC
>ENA-OQEB01001020-OQEB01001020.1-human-gut-metagenome-genome-assembly--contig:-NODE-1020-length-10794-cov-2.590700_pt1 | contig 10794 bp, 12 predicted proteins | sample MGYA00242787_ERZ504619 | MGnify/ENA primary metagenome ERZ504619 (study PRJEB26092, sample SAMD00036317) | human gut metagenome | host: Homo sapiens | study: EMG produced TPA metagenomics assembly of... | reverse complement strand
TCGGGGCTGGAACCGCCGCGCTCCGGGATGGAATGGCGCAGGAGAAGAAGGGTTGTCATGAAAGCCTCCGATTAAAAAAGTGACTTCAGTATAGCAGATTCGGGAAAGCAGATGCAAGAAAACGAGCTGTATGTATCAATAATTTTTGCTCAGAATCTTCTCAAGCGTGTCCGCAAACCTGACATCCTGCTCCTTCGTCCGCTTTGGGCTCCCCTTGGGGTGCTTTCCGGCACGGAGGAGCTTTTTGTTTTCATACCGCCGCAGCATAAGAGCGTCTATGTTGTCGGCGGTGTATTCCAGACCATTCTGGTTCAGCACGCGTGCGCACTTGGCAAGACACATACTGGCCAGCCCGTAGTCCTGCGTCACAACCACATCTCCCGGTTTTACCCGGTTGACGAGAGCAAAATCCACGCTGTCCGCTCCTTTGTCGAACACCAGCGTCTGCGCACCTTCTCGCTCGATCTGGTGAGCTGTGTCGCACAGGATGATGACTGGAACGCCGAACTGCTTTGCAATCTGCAACGTCAGATCGACGACCGGGCAGCCGTCGGCATCGATCAAAATGGTCATGTGTGTTCCTCCATCGTCCACCGAAAGGCTTTCGCGGTACGCAAATCAGCGTCCTTAAAGTGCCCGCCGCTGTTCCACTCAAGGGTGCAGTCTGCGCCACGCTCTATAAGTCGCTGTGCAGGGTGCGGATGTTATCACCCACCACAGCCATGACGGCGTTTTTCGCATGCTCTTCCTTGTCGCCAAGGCTCAGATAAATGTGCTGTGCCTGTATCGGATGCTGCTGTTCAAATTCCATCCAGCCCGGAAACCAAACAGAGGGCGAGGCGGCAGCGATACCGTAGAACAGATCAGTCTGGGTGGAGGCCCACAGCGCAAACAGCCCGGCCAGCGAATAGCCACCCAGAATGATTTTGACGTTTTTCGGGAGAGGATACTGCTGCTTCAGCGTGGGAATGACCTGTTCCGTCAGAAAGCGCAGGGTGTCCCCAGCATTGCCACCGAAACCTTGCTTCCCCCAAACAGCAGGGGCTTCCCACGGAGAAAGTGCATCGTTCCAGTTTTCCACCGGAATAGCCGCAAACAGAAAGCGGTGCGCACTCTGTGCAATAGCGGCAACCTCGCTTTCCATGCTTTGCAGCTCGTGTTCGCCGGTCATTTGGAGCAGTAGGTATTCTGCATGGGCTTCGCCGTAAATGCGGCAAGGTCTGTTCCCGATTTGCATTGTCTGTGCGGTCATTGCGGCATCCTCCCGAAAATTTTCGATAAGCCCAGTATAGCAACTGAAAAATCATTTTGCAATTCGAAAGGCGTTCATAGCAGTAGACCAATTAAGCAAAGTCAATAGCAGAACGGCTTGCGCCCCGCTTTGGATGCACTTAATCCTGTTATCGCTTGCATCAAAGAGGAAAACCGGATCGTTAAAAACCGCAAAATTTTCAATTTGAGTATAGCAAACAAAGCCCTGTACGTATTTCAGGCTCGGAGCACTCAAAGTCTTCAGGCTGCCTTTACAAATCCTTGTTCCATGACATGCTGCTCAGGCGTTTTCAGCTCGAAGGGCTTCTGGTCGCGCAAAACAGCAAAGATAATAAAGACCAACTTGTGCATTGACGCTGCTTGTACAACTTTTGCCGGCTTGTTTTTACATTTCTTCTCATAGTAGCTGAGTAGGACAGGGTTTGGTGCAGGTTTCTTACCGTGTTTACAAATCGAATTTACTACTCCCATGTGAAGTGCAGCTCTTGCATAGGGTGATCCACGTTTTGAAAGCTTATTTTTTGTTCCTCTGAATGTACCGGATTGCCGTTCAGACGGGTCTAATCCAAAATAGGCTGCAAGCTGTTTGGGCTTTTGAACAGGGTGAAATCCCCAATCTCTCCTAGCAAAAGAGCTGCCGAATGGTTGCCAATGCCAGGGATGCTTTGCAGCAAAGAAACGTTATTTCGTATTTCTTTTGTCTGCGCCAACAGATTTTCTATCGCTTTATCAATTTGAAGTATGCTTTCAGATAAAGTGCGAAGCATTTGAATTGCACACACAATGAGGGTTTCATCGGCACAGGAATGAACTCCCAAAATCTGCGCTTTTTGAGCTGCTGAGATCAGCAGCTCAGCCTTCTTTTTCGCAAAGCCATACCCAGACTTGCTTGCCGCAGCAATCACTTCGACCAATTCAGCTTCTTCCACGGTGAGCAAAATAGCTGGAGTCGGAAAATGCACAAGCACTGCGCATGAGGTGATTCCTCCTACATCTGAGAAAACACGGTCATAGCCTGGAAAGGATTGGTCCAGAAAGGCGGTTAATCGATTCTTATAACGCGTAATATCATTCAAAGACTCCACCCGTTCTCTGCAGAGCTGGCGTAATGCACGCATTGCAGTCTGAGGAATCTGAGAAGGACGCAGTGTCTTTGTTCGGTACATCATTGCCAATTTAAAGGCATCTACGCGATCTGTTTTCCTCTTTCTAATAGAGAAATCCTTCATGGAGTTGCTTTGAAGTGGATTTACCACGATCACGTCATATCCACGATCTGAGAAGAACTGAAAGAGAATCAGATGGTAGTGTGAGGTGGATTCCATTACAATAACAGGCTTGCTGGAGAAGAGCTGCTCAGCCTCCTGGAGCAGGGCGTTTGCTCTGTTTATCGATGTTTCATCGTGATAAATTTTTTCCTGCGCAAAGATTTTGTTATCTGGTGACAAAACACACATATCACTGAACCGTTTACTTACGTCGATTCCTGCTACTGGACAAAAATTCATATACACATCTCCTCTCAGGGCAGTTTCGCTTCTTCGCAAAAGTAACAGGCGCGTTATTGACACGGGTAACGGTTGTGCCGACCCAACCAATCAAAACATTGATTCTTTCACGAAGCGAACGGACGGTCTACGCTGTTAGTAATTCCTGAATGGAAACCAAGCAAGCAGTTTTGCCACTTTCAGCCCCAGTTAGTACTTCAATATTACTATGTTTTGGAAATCGGCACAACCATATAACCGTCTTTGATGAAACTATTTTTGTTTCATCGATGACATTGTACCAGCAAGCAGTGCAGACGTATATACATCTGCTTATTTTGCGTTGCAAAACGCTTGTTGGGGAATGCCCCAAGCCCCTTTAATCTGCATTTTCCAATGCAGGCTGCGCATCCCTTCGGGACGCTTTTTACCCGGTGATGTGCTCTGGGTCGTTCAAAACTTGCATGAGGTGAGAAGCGGCTTCTGCAAGAGAATCGTACTTCATCTGTTCAGGAACAGGCGCATCCAGAAGCGTAATGCCCCATTTCTGCATACATTCCGCAAGCTCCTTCTGCGCCAGCAGTGCAGCCTCCCGGCGCATTTCCGGGGAAGTGTTTCTGTCCAGAACGTAGGCAGTATTAAATCTGCCGTTGCGATCTTCCGTCAACTGCACCATGGAGTAGTGTTCCTCCCAGTAGTGGCAGTACCAGACTCTGCCGCCGATGTTCGCCATGTCATGATGCAATTCTTCTTCGCTGCTCCATTGTGGAGTTTCGGACAAAATGCGCTCCAGTTCCGAAAGAGCCTGCTGTTCTTCGTCCGATAACTTCTGACGGTGACATTCACGGTATAGGTCGTTCTGCCAATACGGACTCAGCTTTCCATTCCGGGCATCTTCCATTGCTTCTTCGATATTGGGTAGGATTGTCATGTCGTTCACCTCAAACACTCACTGTTAGCGTTATATGCACGCTTATAGTGTTGATTATAGACTATTTGTGGGCAAAAAGAAAGAGCGTCAGCACGTTTGCTGGCGTTCTTTGACATAGGTGTTATTTTGTAATATAGGGAATGTTGTCGGTGTATGCATTCAGAATGTCAATGGCAGCTTTCTTCTGCCCCGGTGTGAGCTGGCTCAGCTTTCTGCTCAGTTCGTCATCTGCCACATGGGATGCGGATGGAACGGAATCCCGGATCAGCACATCAGCAGATACGTCCAACACCTCTACGATTCGGATAAAGGTTTCCAGTTTGGGGATTTTTACTCCGCGCTCTAAATCTCCAACATAATTTGTTGACAAATCGACCGTTCTGCAAACTGTTCAATCGTCCAGCCTTTTTCCTTGCGCTGTTCTCGTATTCGTTGACCCAAAAGCGTATTCATAGCGACCTCACATTCTAATTGTGTTTGTTACACACCAATAGCATACCTGTCGCAATTTTTGTTATACACAATCCATCTGTGTTTGTTCAACACTAGTTGGGCGATTTCAAGGTGGAAAATTTTTGCGCGTATCTTTGGTCAAAAAAGCAATGGTCTTTTGGGACGGCACATGGTACAATAGCAAACGTTGTGCCCTTGGCACATGAACGAAGGTAAAAGGAGCTGCTGAACGTGGATACGATCTATCTGCTGCCCGGTGAGGAACGCTGCGTTGATTTTCGAGATGCCAATGGAGTCCCGAAGGTACACTACACTTACTGTTCCATCCGTGGCAAACTTTTCAACTGCACCTGCTGCACAAAGGACGAAGCCCAGCGGCTGTGTGAAGATTGGCTTATAAAACAGGACCGCTGCTACATAAACTAAAAAAGCCGCCGAGGAGATCTTCCCAAAATGGGAAAAATCCTCGGCGGTATTCGTTTATCGGTGTGCTGCGGTCTGAGAACGTCCTTCTGCACAGCTTTCTGTCCGCATCAAAGGTATTTCCGGATGGTCGGCACAAGGACATTCATATTGATCGGCTTTGCGATATGATCGTTCATTCCGGCATCCAGTGCCGCCTGTCTATCTTCGGTAAAGGCGTTTGCAGTCATAGCGATGATGGGGATGCCTGCCTTTTGAGGATCATCCATCCGCCGTATCTTTTTTGCCGCATCATAGCCGTTCATCACCGGCATCTGGATATCCATAAGGATCAGCCGGTAAGTTCCGTTCGCAGCCTTTTCCAGCATATCCACGCATTCCACGCCATCTTTTGCGCGGTCTACCGTGCAGCCCTCTTCCCGCAGCAGTTCGGTGGCGATCTCTGCATTCAGGTCGTTGTCCTCGGTCAACAGGATCTTTACACCGCACAGGCTCTTTTCGTCCGAAGGAGTGGTTTCTCGTTTCGCCTGTGTTTCATCCTCGGACGCAATGCGGCAGGGAATGGTGACGGTAAACGTGGAGCCAACACCGATTTTGCTCTCCACTGCCACGGTGCCGCCCATCAGCCCGACCAGCTTTTTCACGATGCCCATCCCGATGCCGCTGCCTTCCACCTTGCTGACGGTGGAAGTGCGCTCCCGTTCAAAGGCTCAAAGATGTGCTTCTGGAACTCCTGCGAGATTCCGATGCCGTTATCGGCAACCGTGATCACCATATTGCACCAGCTCTCTTTTTCGCCGGGCTTCTGCGTGATATCGCAGCAAATCGTGCCGCCGGCTCCCGTGTATTTGACCGCGTTGCTGACAAGTTCGTACAGACCTCGGTCAGGTGCGGAATATCCACATAGACATACGGATACTGCAGCTGTGTTGTCACCGTAATCGTCTGCCCCTTGCTGTCTGCCTGATTCCGGAACATGGCAATGCAATTACGGAAATCTTTATCGACATCCGAAACAGAATACTCCATCTCCGTCTTATCGTTCTCGATCCGGGCAAGATCCAGAACATTGTTCAGCAGCATCAGCAGGTTCTGTCCGCACACCTGAATGTTCTCCATGTATTTTTCCAGCTTTGCAGGGTCGTCCAGATGCCGGGAGGCAAGGTCTGCGTAACCGATAATGGCGTTCATGGGCGTGCGGATATCATGCGACATATTGAACAGGAAGGTGGATTTGGCGCGGTTTGCGCTCTCCGCGTTTTCCACAGCGACCTGCAATTTTGCATTCAGCTCCTGCGTATCGTTTGCGGCTTTCTTTGCAGCAGCTTCGGCTTTGCGCGCTTCCGCAGCAGCTTCAGGATCGTGAGCAGAATGGCCGCAACCACAATGCTGCTGACCAGCAGAACCATGAAGAAGTTATCCTTTATAAAATCGCTCAGGGTAACCTTCCGCGCGGAGCTCTTATGCATCGCCAGAGAGCTGGTAAGCATATTGGCTGGCATTGCCTTGATCGTTTTGTTCAGGATGGACAGCAGGCTGCGGTTTCCGCTCTTGACCGCAAAGCAGGAATTGGAAGGGTTTGGCAGCGGAACGCTGTAAAAACCATAATTTTTTCTGTATTTCGCCTCACTGCCGACCCCTATGATAAAACAGTCTGCCTGTCCGTCCTTGACCAGTTTTACCGCACTCCTCCTGTGTATCGCAGTCCACGATCTCCCACTGCGGATAATAAAACGCAATGTACCTTGTTAGGGAAATCTTGTTTTGGGGAACGGCAACGCGGTTCACTTGGTTTTCGATAAAGAGCTGTTGGTTCGTGACCACCATCATATTGGCGGTCCAAGTTGTGTTGGTTCTGGCAAGGCGATATTCTTCAGCCAGATTGGGACTCTGGTCGAAATGGAAGATCATGTCGATCTCGCCTGATTTCAGCGCATTGAGTTCCGCCTCTTTGTCATCATAACCGACCAACTGGAATTCCAGCTCCTGATTTCCCAGACAATCTGCGGCAAACTGAATATAGTCCGTTATTGTCCCGGTAATCTCCCCAGTGGCAGGGTCATAGGTGCTGACGCCGCGATCACTCGTCAAAAAGCCCATCCGGATGGCACCATGCCCTTTAAGCCATGCCTTTTCCTCCCCCGTAAGGATAGGGATATAATCCAGCGAGAAATACCTTTTATACAGATCTGCCGTATAAAAAGGAGCCGCTTCGTCCAACGCGCGCATCGCATTGTCCAGTTCTTCCTTGAGATCCGGACGGTCTTTGTTGAGCGCATAGTAGATGCCGGATTTTCCCACGCGGGTTATGGTCGAGATGCCAAGATCTGCCCAGTAGGATTCTTCCAGCGAAACAAAGCAGTCGATCTTGTGATTTGCCAGCTTTTGCTGCACATCCTCGTTGTTGGAGATGTTGACGTGCTGCGTTTTTATGCCGTATTTTTCCTCCCATTCGGTCAGCATCACTTCCGGCTCCGTTCCCATCACAACGCCGATCTTTTTGCCGTCCAGTGTTTTGAAGTCAGAGTCGGAGATATCTGCGCGCGAAAGGTCGGCATAGAGGTAATATTTTTCCTCCCCCATCGGTTCGTCCGAAAACAGCATCTCCTCAGCGCGATCCTCCGTATAAGAAATACCGCCCATGATGTCGATCTCGCCGTTTTCAAGTTTTTCAAAGCAGTCTGACCAGTCGCAGGTCACATACTCGAACTGCCAGCCTGTATAGCCGGATAAGGTCTGCAGCAATTCGTAGCCGTAGCCCTTTCTTGCGCCCTTCTCGTTGCAATAGTTGAAGGTGTCCTCAAACGAACCAACGCGAACGACCTTTGCAGGGGCGGTTTCTGCGGCAGCCTTCACAGAGAGCACGGCTGACAGCAACAGCAGCAGGCTCAGCAGCGCACAGACGCTTTTCCGCATCAGCGTCTGCATGTTTCGCTCGTTCCAAAGTTTTTCATTTTTCCCAATCTTTCTCCGCCCCAGACGGCTGCAGTTTGAGTTCATTTCCGTACCGCCGATTTTAGATTTGATGCTGTTGATCCGCATATCGGTCAGGTCGATGGTATACACGATTTTGGGAATGATGTCTTTTCGTCATTTTAACAAATTCGCTCTTTTATCGTACATACCTTAAAATCGTTTTTATCACTTCATCCATCACAATCGGCTTTGACAAATGTGCGTTCATTCCTGCATCCAGTGATGCCTGAACATCTTCTGCAAATGAATTGGCTGTCATTGCTATAATAGGAATGTTTTTTCCATCCGGTCTGTCATTCATCGCCCTGATTGCTTTTGCCGCTTCATAACCATTCATTTCAGGCATCATGATATCCATCAGGATTACATCAAATGTGCCTTCCGGATGATTTCTGAAAATCTCAACAGCATTCTTTCCATCCACAGCTCTTTCTACATTCATCCCGAACTCTTCCAACTGCACGGCAGCAATCTCTGCATTCAGTTCATTATCCTCTGCAATAAGAACATTCACACCTGTAAGATTTACCTTTTCAGAAAAACCTGTGTCTGACTTATTACATTCCTTATCTGTAATTTCCAGAGGAATATCCACAGTAAAAGTAGTTCCCTCATGCTTTTTACTCCGCACGGAAATGGTTCCACCCATCATATCTACATACTTCTTTACGATAGCCATCCCCAGTCCAGCTCCATGGTACTGCGTTCTCACATCGGAATCTTCCTGTGCAAATTCCTCAAAAACTTCTTTTGTAAATTCCTCACTCATGCCAATACCAGTATCCGAAATGCGGTAATGCATATTTATATATCCATCCCCGCCCTTTTCCTGACACCGGGTTTCAAATGTAATCGTCCCTCCATCCGGAGTGAACTTCACGGCATTGCTCAGAATATTAACCAGCACATCTCGCAGACGTACAGGATCCACAAGTACATTTGGGATCTTTGCTTCTTCACGCTGGATCTTAAAGCTGATATCCCTGTTCGTAAGAAAACCTTTTGTAATATCCAGTGCAGAATCTGTGATACTTTTCAAATCTGCCGGTACCGGATTGTATTTCACTTTTCCACTTTCCACGCGAGTCAGATCTAATACATCATTGATCAGCGACAGTAAATACTCTGAACTTTCATCAATCTTTTCCAGACAATTTTTCACTTCGTCTGAAGGATTTTTTTTCATTGCAATACCGGTAAATCCCATGATTGCATTCATCGGTGTTCTCATATCATGGGACATATGTGACAGAAATGCTGTTTTTGCCTTGTTTGCAGCCTGCGCATGCTCTGCCAGTTCCGCCATTTCCTCAGCCGTCTCCTGGGCTGCCTTCTGAGCTTTTTTTTCTTGCACTGAGACGCATTGCTATCACAGCCATAGTAGTCAGCAGCCATCCGAAAATAAGAAGAACCCAAACAGTAACAACAGGATGCAGACGGATCCAGTCAACAAATGTCAGATCTGCTGCTTTGTATGTGGTATACCGTGCTGCTATATCTTCGACAAGATTTTGGGGCATGGCATACATTGCTTTCGTCAGGATGCCAGCCAGTGCATGATTCTCTGTTGATGATATTACCATGCGGTAGGTGTATGTAGGCTGTTCCAGCAAAGTATATGTCAGGGTGCCTGTGGTGTCACTATTCACAAACGCCTGTGCCATGTAATAGTAGACGAAGGCAGCATCGGCTTTTCCCTTACGGACAGCTCCATCATTTCCTGTCGGGTACTGCACATCAGTTTTTCTGCGCATGGTGCCATTGCATCTTCAATGGAATTTGATGCTGTCTGGTCAACCGTAGTAACAACATTGATTTTTCCATCAAAGTCACGCCGTGTCACCCTTGCCAGCTGCATTGTAATGAAAGGTGCAGTAAGCCCCCATTTTTTCGTCTCAGCATAGTTATCTGTTTCCAGGCGTGCATCGATACTCATATCTGTGGTTTCCGTATTTTTCTGATAGGCAATATACTCATCTCTGGTAGCAGGTGTAAGAAACTCGTAGGAAATCCCGGCATAGTCTGCAATTTTCCGGAAGTAATCCGGGATAATACCCTTCATCTCACCATTTTCATTATAAGAATATGGATAACGGGTCGGATCACACAGAACATGAAGCGGGTTGTCCTTGGAATACTGTGAAATAATACTTTTTTCTTTCTTGGTATATTCCAGATTCTTAGTTTCTATGCTTTCATAATTTTTATTGTAAAGCGTCGTTTTCCAGTCACCCTCAACCGCATTCATCTGATCGATCGCATAATTGATCTCATTCAGCAATTCTGTATTGCCCTTTTTAACAATGACATAGAAATCGCTGCTGCCAAATTTATCCACGATTCGCTCATTGTTTGTTTTTCTCAGAGAACTGGTAACAATCGCATCAACTTTTTCGCTCTGAAGGGCTTCCTCCATCTCTGCGGTCGTATCAAAATAAGATGGAACATATGTAAATTCTTTGTTGTCTGCAAAATCCGCAAACTCTTCATTCCGGGTGTTTCCGTTCAAAAGCGCCACACGCATACCGTTGTAAGTGCTGTAATCGCCGTCCACAATCGTGCTGTTGTCACTGCGGACGGTCAGCATCCCATAATTGGTTCCGATCGGACGTGAAAAATCAAACTTTTCTTCTCTGTCCGGTGTTTTGCGGGCAGATGTTACCATGTCAATCTCGCCATCTTCAAGCATCTGCTGCATATCATCCCAGCTCTTATCATATCCGACATATTCGTAATCTACATCCCAATAACGGGCCATCAGCCGAAGAAAATCATAGCCATACCCACTGCGGTTGCCTTCTTCATCCATCACATGATAACCATCCATGGCAAAGAAACCGACTTTGACAGTTTCATGCTGCGAACTGTCCTCGGCTGCATATGCAGTCTGGGGAGAAAATATCATACACACGCATACAAAAACCAGTAACACTGCCACATATTTCTTTGCTCTCGAAATCATATTAAATCTCCTGTCTGTCAAATATATTTCTCTATACGTCTCCTTGTCAACCTCCTGGTTTAATAAATTTTCACCTGTCCCTACTGCTTCTCAATTCTTCGCATATAGTCTGCTTGATTGTTTTATCATCTAATGGCTTTGCAAGATGTGCGTTCATTCCTGCTTCCATACACCTTTCGGCATCTTCCCTGAATGCATTTGCAGTCATAGCAATGATAGGAATTGTTTTTGCATCCTGCCGTTCCAGGGATCTTATTGTTTTTGTGGCAGTAAGCCCATCCATCACCGGC
>ENA-OQEB01001019-OQEB01001019.1-human-gut-metagenome-genome-assembly--contig:-NODE-1019-length-10799-cov-1.805660_pt1 | contig 10799 bp, 11 predicted proteins | sample MGYA00242787_ERZ504619 | MGnify/ENA primary metagenome ERZ504619 (study PRJEB26092, sample SAMD00036317) | human gut metagenome | host: Homo sapiens | study: EMG produced TPA metagenomics assembly of... | reverse complement strand
TAAAGTTTTTTAGCTTCTGCTACAGCAATTCTTTCTTTACGTGGGTCAACGGATAAATAAAGCGCCTGGTAATTCTTCCATGTCTTTAATACCGCCAAGAGATTTTTCAAGTTTTTCTTGTTCACGTTTTAAAGCAAGAACTTCTTTTTTGCTAAGAACTTCAAAAGTTCCATCTTCTTCCATAGCTTCAAGTTCTTTTAAACGATTGATGCTTTTACGGATAGTAGCGAAGTTAGTCATCATACCACCGAGCCATCTTTCGTTAACATAGAACATGCCGGATTTTAAAGCTTCTTCTTTAACAGCTTCTTGAGCCTGTTTTTTAGTACCTACGAAAAGAATGCTTTTGCCTTCTTCAGCAACGCTACGTAAGAAATCATAAGCTTCGTCAACTTTTTTTACAGTTTTCTGTAAATCGATAATGTAAATACCATTGCGTTCTGTGAAAATATATGGAGCCATTTTAGGGTTCCAACGTCTAGTCTGATGACCAAAATGAACGCCTGCTTCTAATAATTGTTTCATGGAAATAACTGCCATGATGGTGCACCTCCTGTTATTTTTTCCTCCACATTCTTTAGCTTTGTTTTAACCCTTTTAGATATTCTTATCAGCGTACCAATAAGGTATATCTAACTAGGACACAGTACAAAATCGGAATGTGTGCGTTTTTTTACACCGTTAAGCATTATATCATAATTTTTTTGTAAACACAATAATAAATTATCATGCTTCATATAAAAAGAACGATGTTTTTATCAACATCGTTCTTTAAAATTATTATCTTTTTAATTTTTGAATTTCATCTAATAAGTGTTCATTTAATACTCTGATATAAGTACCTTTCATACCAAGAGATTTAGATTCAATTACACCAGCGGACTCAAATTTACGAAGTGCATTAACAATTACAGAACGAGTAATACCTACACGGTCAGCAATTTTAGATGCAACGAGTAAACCTTCAGTACCATTTAATTCACTTAAAATATTTACAGCTGCTTCAATTTCAGAATAAGAAAGTGTTGCTAAAGCAATCTGTACAGTAGCTTTTTTACGTGCTTCAACTTCAATTTTTTGAGAATTATCACGTAAAATTTCCATACCTACAACAGTGGCACCATATTCAGCTAATAATAAATCATCGTCTGTAAATTCTTCATTAAATTTAGCTAATACTAATGTACCAATACGTTCACCAACGCCATAAATAGGTACAATAGTTGTAATTTTGCCTTCTACTAAACATTCGCTATTATCATCAAAAGCACAAATTTCTTTTTGTGGAATATTAGAAGATGTGCTATCCATTTTTAAGAGCCAATTAACATAGTGTTTTGGAAATTCTCCTTGGCTTACGATTTTGTCAATCATTGTATCACATTCAAAATCATCAAGGAAGGCATATCCATAGATTTTCCCTGTTTTGCTAACAATATATACATTTGCTTCTATAACATTGCTAAGTACACGGGAAATGCTATCGTATTCTACCACTTCTGCTTTTTGTAAAAGTTTATTTATTTTTCTTGTTTTTTCAAGTAATGTTGCCATCTGTTATCCCCTTCCTGCACAGAAAAACTTTTGATTTTCTGTTAAACCTTTCCTTTTTTTATTCTATCATATCTATAAGTCAATTTAAAGGAAAATTTTTATAATTTTTTTGAATTTTGTACAATATTTATCAAATTACAAAATGAACTGGCTTAAGTCGCGATTTTTAACGATTCCACCAAGTTTTTCATTTACATAATCAGCATTAATTACTACATTTTTTTCTTCTAATTCTGGTGCATCAAAAGATAAATCTTCTAATAATTTTTCCATAATTGTATGAAGTCTTCTTGCTCCAATATTTTCCATTTGTTCATTTACTTCACAAGCTACTTGAGCTAATCTTTCAATAGCATCATCAGTAAATTCAATGGAAACACCTTCTGTAGCAAGTAATGCTTTATATTGTTTTAATAATGCATTTGTTGGTTCTGTTAAAATACGTTTAAAATCTTCTTCAGTTAAAGAAGTCAATTCCACACGAATTGGGAAACGACCCTGAAGTTCTGGTATTAAATCAGAAGGCTTAGCCATATGGAAAGCACCTGCTGCAATAAATAAAATATGGTCTGTTTTCATTTGTCCATATTTCGTGGATACTGTGGAACCTTCAACTATTGGTAAGATATCACGCTGTACACCTTCACGAGATACATCAGGACCAGAAGAAGAACCTTTTACTGCAACCTTATCAATTTCATCTAAGAAAATGATACCATTGCGTTCTGCAAGTTCAATAGCTTCTTGAGCAATAGACTCCATATCCAATAATTTTTGAGCTTCTTCTTGAGTGAAGATTTCTCTTGCTTGAGCAACTGTAACTTTGCGTTTTTTGCGTTTTTTAGGCATTAAATTGCCAATCATATCCTGAATATTATTGCTCATATCTTCCATGCCAGAACCTGCAAACATACCAATTACAGGAGCTGCTTTTGGTTCAACATCAATTTCAATAATATCATTTTCTAATTCACCTTTTAAAAGGCGTTTTCTGCACCATTCTCTGCCAGCAGAATATTTTGGTTCTTCCACTTTTTCTGTACTTTCTTCTTCTTTGTTTGCACCACCAAAGATAGCGCTGAGTGGATTAGATACAGCACTGGATTTTGGTTCTGGAACATAAATATCTAAAATACGTTCTTGAGCCATTTCCTTAGCTTTATCTTGTACTTGTTCTAATTTTTCTTGTTTTAACATACGTACAGCAGATTCAGCTAAATCTCTAACCATAGATTCTACATCTCTACCTACATAACCTACTTCAGTAAATTTAGTAGCTTCAACTTTTACAAAAGGTGCTTTTACAAGTTTTGCTAAACGTCTTGCAATTTCTGTTTTACCAACACCAGTAGAACCAATCATCAAGATATTTTTAGGAATAATTTCATCTCTCATATCTTCTGGGAGATGACGGCTACGCCATCTATTGCGAAGTGCAATAGCTACAGAACGTTTTGCTTGTGATTGTCCTACAATATATTTATCTAATTCTTCAACAACTTGACGAGGAATTTGTTCATTCAATTTCATGAATTTATTCTCCTTTATTTATCTAATTCTTCCACTATAATATTGTGATTTGTATATACACAAATATCAGCAGCAATAGTAAGTGCTTCTTTAGCAATTTCAGCTGCAGTTAAATTAGAATGTTTAGCTAATGCACGACCTGCTGAAAGTGCATAAAATCCGCCAGAACCAATAGCTGCAACATTACCATCTGGTTCAATTACTTCACCATTACCAGAAAGTAGTAACATTGTATTTTCATCAGCAACGAGTAATAATGCTTCTAATTTGCGAAGAACTCTATCTGTACGCCAATCTTTAGCAAGTTCTACCGCTGCACGAGTTAAATTACCATGATATTCAATTAATTTAGATTCAAATTTTTTCAAATAAAGTAAAAGCATCGGCTACAGAACCTGCAGCAAGCCAAGCTAAACTTTACATTATAATAACGACGTACTTTACGGGCATTTGCTTTCATAATAGCAGCTTGTCCAAAAGTAACTTGTCCATCACCAGCTATAGCAGTTTTTCCATCTTTTTTTACTGCTATGATAGTGGTTGCTTTAAAATTTTCCATAAAATCATCTCCATTTATAGGCTATATTCATATTATCAGTTTTACTTAGATAATTTCAATACATCTATTTTAAATTTTGCTAAAAATTCTAAGGCACGTTCTGCAATTTTTTGTTTTTTCAACTTTTTTATCACGAATGCGTTCTTCTAAAGGTGGCATCAAACCAAAATTAGCATTCATAGGCTGAAAATGTTTTGCTACAGCAGAAGTAATATATTTGCACATAGAGCCATGAGCTGTTTGTTCTGGGAAAATCACTGGATTTTCTCCTTTAGCTAAATATGCTGCATTAACACCTGCCACAAGACCAGAAGCTGCGGATTCTATATATCCTTCAACGCCTGTCATCTGACCTGCAAATAATAAATCATCTCTATCTTTGTATTGCAAAGTTGGTCGCAATAATTCTGGAGAATTAATAAATGTGTTTCTATGCATTACGCCATAACGCACAAATTCAGCATTTTCAAGTCCTGGTATTAAACCAAATACGCGTTTTTGTTCTGGCCATTTCAAATGAGTTTGAAAACCTACTATATTATATAGGCTATCTGCTGCATTATCTTGACGAAGTTGTACTACAGCATAAGGTCTTTTTCCTGTTTTAGGATCTTCTAAACCTACAGGTTTTAATGGTCCATATAGTAAAGTATCTATGCCACGACGAGCCATTTCTTCAACAGGCATACAACCTTCAAAAAACTTAGCTTTTTCAAATTCCTTAATTGGTGCAAGTTCTGCTGTTGTCAACTCTTGCCAAAATTTTTCATATTCTTCTTTATCCATAGGACAATTAATATAATCAGCTGTTCCTTTACCATAGCGAGAAGCGCGATATGCTTTACTCATATCAATAGACTCTTTGCTGATTAATGGTGCCGCAGCATCATAAAAGTAAAAATAATCCTGACCTGTCAATTCACCAATAGATTTTGCTAATACTTCTGAAGTCAATGGTCCACTGGCAATAATTGTAATAGCATCATCTTCTTGAGGTATTGTTTCTATCTCTTTATTTATCACAGTAACATTAGGATGATTTTTTACTTTATCTGTAATATATTGACTAAATCCTTCTCTATCTACAGCTAAAGCTCCACCAGCTGGTACACGATTTATATCAGCGGACTCCATGATGATAGAATTTAGCTGTCGCATTTCTTCTTTTAATAAGCCTACAGCATTTTCAAGTCCTGCACCACGCAAAGAATTACTACATACTAATTCAGCGAATTTTTCTGTCTTATGTGCAGGAGTAGATTTTTCTGGTCGCATTTCATATAAATCTACTTTTATACCTCTTTGAGCCACTTGCCATGCAGCTTCACTGCCAGCCATACCAGCTCCTACGATAATAACTTTTTTCACGCAAAATCTCCTTTCCTATTTCTCTTTATGCTTCGTTTTCTTCTTTATGCTCTTTATTTTCATTTTCTTCTTTTGCTTGTGCTTCTTTTTGTGCTAGTTCCGCTAATTTCTTAGCAGTCTGCTGTTGAATTTTTTCTTTTAATTTATTAATTTCCTTATTTATAGGAGTATCTTCTTTTCTTGTAGCACAATCATCATTACTGCAATATAAAATAGTTCTTCCATTTTTGAAACGATGTCTAAATAAGAATGAACCACAAGTCTTGCAATTGCTTGTAAGTGGCATATCCCATGATACATAATCGCACTGTGGATAATTTTCACAACCATAAAATACTACACCACGACGTGTACGGCGTTCAATGATTTTACCACCACATTTAGGCACTTAACACCTGTATCCTTCAAAATAGGTTTTGTATTTCTACATTCTGGAAAACCTGGACATGCTAAAAATTTACCATAGCGACCTTGTTTTATGACCATCATACGACCGCATAATTCGCATTGTACATCAGAAACTTCATCTGGCACTTCTACTTCACCAATTTCTTCTTCTGCATGTTCTAAAGTTTTTTCAAATGGCCCATAGAATTCTTCAAGCAAAGTATTTTTTTGAATTTTACCTTACTGCTATTTCATCTAATTTATTTTCTAAATCAGCAGTAAATTTCTCATCAACAATATCTTTAAAATATTTTTCCAATAAATCTACTACTACAAAACCTAAATCAGTTGGTTCAAATTTTTTATCACTGCGAACCACATAACCTCTAGCTAAAATAGTTTCAATAATCGGTGCATACGTACTTGGACGACCAATACCTCTTTCTTCTAAAGTTTTAACTAAAGAAGCATCATTATATCTAGCAGGTGGTTCTGTAAAATGTTGCATTGCTTCTAACTTTTGAATAGATAATTCATCGCCTTCTTGCAAATCTGGCAAGATGACATCTTTTTCTTTTTTATTATCGCTATCATTATATACAGCAGTAAAGCCTGCAAATTTTAACTGCGAACCAGTAGCTTTAGCTAAATATTTATCGCCTTTAATAGTTACACTCATAACATCATAGCTAGCAGGTAACATTGACAACCTAAGAAACGTTGCCAAATTAATTTATAGAGTTTTAACTGTTCTTTGCTCAAATATGCTTCAACAGTAGCAGGGCTTAAAGCGATATTTGTTGGACGCACTGCTTCATGAGCATCTTGAGAAGATTTTCCAGCTGCATAAATATATGGTTTTTCTGGCAAATATTCTTTGCCGAAATTCTCTTCAATATAATTTCTAGCTTCATTTAAAGCTATTTCTGAAATACGTGTAGAGTCTGTACGCATATATGTTATCAGACCAGTTGGCCCTTTTTTACCTAAGCTAATACCTTCGTAAAGCTGTTGAGCTATCATCATTGTTTTACGTGAAGTAAAACCTAATTTTCTAGCAGCATCTTGTTGTAAACTACTTGTTGTAAATGGTGCTGGAGCTTTGCGATGACGTTGTACGTTTCTTTATTTCTGTTACTTTAAAAGTAACTTTTTCAATATCACTGCATAATTCATCAGCTTGAACTTTAGATGCAATTTTTACATCTTCTTTTTTCGCTGAAACCATCAATTTTTTATCATCAATAGCGACTAATTCTGCCCCAAACATACTAGAACGAGGTTTTTTCTTAAATTTAAAATCAACTGTCCAATATTCTTCTGATTCAAATTTTTGAATTTCTTTTTCACGGTCACAAATTAATTTCACTGTTACCGATTGTACACGCCCTGCACTCAAACCTTTGCGAATTTTCTTCCAAAGAAGTGGACTTAATTTATATCCTACAATACGGTCAAGCATACGACGTGCTTGTTGAGCATCTACTCTATCAATATTTATTTCTTTAGGATTTTTTACTGCTTCTTGAATAGCAGGTTTTGTTATTTCATTGAATACAATTCTACATTTTTCATGTTCATCAATTCCTAAGATATGAGATAGATGCCAAGCAATAGCTTCGCCTTCACGGTCAGGGTCAGAGGCCAAATAAACTTTTTCAGATTTTTTAGCTTCCTTCTTTAAAGATTTAATTAAATCTCCCTTGCCACGAATATTGATATATTTAGGTGCAAAATCATTTTCTACATCTATACCAAACTGACTTTTAGGTAAATCGCGAAGATGTCCCATAGAAGCCATTACTGTATATTTTTTATTGCCTAAATATTTTTCAATAGTCTTTGCTTTAGTTGGCGATTCTACTACTACAAGCGTTTTTTTCTTCATTCAAAGCACTCCCTGATTGCTCTTATATAAAAATTTGGACTTGTCTCTTTAACTAGTCCCTTCAATTTCATTTGTAATAAAATAAACGATATATTCGAAACATTTATTCTCAATTTATATATGATTTCATCAATACATTTAGGCTCTGTAAAAGATAAACTATCATATATAAGTTGTTCTTCCGCTGTCATGGAAAAACCTAATTCTATTTGTGTTTCTTTGGATATACTTTGCTGATTAGTTACAAAATTATATTCTTCTACAATATCATTTGCCCTTGTAACTAATTTAGCACCTTGTTTTATTAAACTATGGCAGCCTTCGCTTTTTTGCGAATAAATATTTCCTGGTATGGCAAATACATCTCGCCCTTCACTTAAAGCAAATTCTGCTGTTATCAATGAACCACTCTTTTTCGCAGCTTCAACTACTAATATTCCTTTGGATAATCCTGTGATAATTCTATTTCTAGCTGGAAAATTCCCTGGTTTTGGCAATGTATTTAGTGGATATTCTGATATTACAGCACCATTTTGAGCTATAGCTTCTAAAAGTTGCTTATTTTCTTTTGGATATATAATATCTAATCCACAACCTAAAACAGCAATAGTCTTACCTTTTTTCAAAGCTCCTGTATGAGCTTTAGTGTCTATACCTTTAGCAGCACCACTAACTATTACAAAATTAAATTTAGCTAATTCCTCAGCCATATTTTCTGCTATCTGTTTTCCATAAGTCGTTGGAGTTCTTGAACCTACTATACCTATACAAATTTTATCTTTAGGCAATTGACCTTGATAATATAAAATAAATGGAGGATCATAGATTTCTTTCAATAACTTTGGATATTCTTCATCTATTTCTATGCAGACTTTAATTTTATAATGTTTTAATTGCTCTGTTAATTTATCTATAGATATTTTCTGTCTAAATTCTATTAATTCAGACAATGTTTTACTGCCTAAACAATTACTTTGTTCTAACATTTCTCTTGTCGCTGTCCATATTTTTCGCCGTCATGAAAATATCCATAAAGTTGACGAAGCGTTTTACTACCTATGCCTGGCACAGAATTTATGGCAGCCCAATATATATTTTTCATTGTTTATTACATTCCCATACAAATAAATCTTTAGATAAACCGTATATATTTTACTATTATCACTATTAACTGACAATTTGTCAAATTTTTTATCAAAAGAATATAGATATCGCCATCTAAAACAAAAAGCTATTGTATTAAAAAATTTAACACAATAGCTTTTTATTATTCTTAGACCATAAATCAGCCTAATTTTTCTTTTATCATTTTATTTACAAGACCAGGATTTGCTTTACCTTTACTTGCCTTCATTACTTGACCGATTAAAAAGCCCATAGATTTTGGATAATCTGCAACAGCTTTTGGATTATCTGCAATTGCTTTATCTACAATTTCTTCTATTGCTTTTGTATCAGTAATCTGTACTAAACCTTTATCTTTTACGATTTTTTCTGGAGTATCTCCACTTGCCCACATTTCTTCAAATACAGTTTTTGCTATTTTAGAAGAAATTGTACCTTTACCAATTAAGCCAATTAAGCTTGCTAAATTTTGAGCAGATACTGGAGAATTTTCAATAGTCATTTCATTAGCATTTAAATGTTTAGACAATTCACCCATAATCCAGTTAGAAGCAAGTTTTGCATCAGCACCAGCATCTACAACAGCATCAAAGTATTCAGCCATAGCACGAGTAGAAGTGATGATTTCCGCATCATAAGTAGGAAGACCATATTCATTTACTAAACGAGCTTTTCTTGCATCTGGTAATTCAGGAAGTTCTTTTTTATATGCTTCAATCTGTTCATCAGTTGTAACAATTGGCACAAGGTCAGGTTCTGGCATATAACGATAATCTTGAGCTTTTTCTTTGCTACGCATAGAAAGTGTAATTCTACGACCATCGTCCCAAGTACGAGTTTCCTGTACCAAGATACCGCCATCTTCTAACACTTCATTTTGACGTTCAATTTCATATTCTAAAGCGTCTTCGATTACTTTGAAGGAATTCAAGTTTTTCATTTCAACTTTTGTACCAAGTTTTTCGCTACCTTCTGGACGAAGAGATACGTTTACATCGGCACGTAAATTACCTTCTTCCATTTTACAATTGGATACATCAATGTATTGTAAAATAGATTTTATTTTTTCCATATATGCACGAGCTTCTGCTGGAGAATGCATATCTGGTTCAGATACGATTTCGATAAGTGGTACACCAGTACGATTATAGTCAACATTAGAGCTACTAGAATCTTTAATTGTAGTACCGGAGTGAACGAGTTTACCAGCATCTTCTTCCATATGAATACGAGTGATGCGAATGCGTTTTGTTTTGCCTTCTACTTCGATATCCACATAACCATGTTCAGCGATTGGTAAATCAAACTGAGAAGTCTGGAAATTTTTTGGTAAATCTGGATAGTAATAATTTTTTCTATCAAATTTACTGAATTTATTAATTGTACAGTTGAGTGCAAGACCTGCTTTGATAGCAAATTCTACTACACGTTTATTGACAACAGGTAATACACCTGGAAGACCAAGACAAACAGGGCAAACATGTGTATTTTGGTCTGCACCAAAGGAAGTAGCACAGCTACAGAAAATTTTTGTATTAGTTTTTAATTCGCTATGAATTTCCAAACCAATGACTGCTTCGTATTTCATTATTCTACCCCCTGACCAATTTTATTAGCATAATCATGATTTACTTCATAAGTATATGCTGCACGAATAATAGTTTCTTCATCAAGTGGGCGACCAATAAACTGCATACCGACAGGCATATTATCTTTGCTTCTGCCACAAGGAATGGAAATACCAGGAAGACCTGCTAAGTTAAGTGGAACAGTGAAAATATCCATCAAGTACATTTTTAATGGATCATTTGCCATTGAACCTAATTTATATGCAGGTGTTGGTGCTACTGGAGCCAAAATAACATCTACATCTTTAAAAGCATTATCAAAGTCTTGTTTTACAAGTGTTCTAACTTTTAATGCTTTTAAATAATAAGCATCATAATAACCAGCACTTAAAGCATAGTTACCAATCATAATACGACGTTTTACTTCTGGACCAAATTTTGCAGTTCTTGTATTTGTCATCATGGAAACAATGTCTTCACCATCTACACGAGAACCATAGCTTACACCATCATAACGAGATAAGTTTGTAGAAGCTTCTGCTGGAGCTATTAAATAATATGTGGAAATAGCATAATCTGTATGTGGTAAAGAAATATCTACGATTTCAGCACCGAGTTTTTTCAAATCTTCGATAGCTGTATTCATAGCTTTTTTTACATCTTCGTCCATACCATCGATAAAATATTCTTTTGGTAAACCGATTTTTAATCCTTTTATATCATTTACTAAGGATTTTGTATAATCAGGAACATCACTATTGATAGATGTAGAATCTTTTTCATCATGACCTGCAATAACATTCATTACATGAGCACAGTC
>ENA-OQEB01001017-OQEB01001017.1-human-gut-metagenome-genome-assembly--contig:-NODE-1017-length-10816-cov-4.819160_pt1 | contig 10816 bp, 8 predicted proteins | sample MGYA00242787_ERZ504619 | MGnify/ENA primary metagenome ERZ504619 (study PRJEB26092, sample SAMD00036317) | human gut metagenome | host: Homo sapiens | study: EMG produced TPA metagenomics assembly of... | reverse complement strand
TTTGCTTATTCTCCACCGTCTGCCAGAGGTATGCGTCAAAGGTTCCTTCGGTCACATAGCGGTACACATGGACAAGAGGATTCTGGTTACCCTGGCGCTCGATACGGCCCTTGCGCTGGGCAAGGTCTCCCGGTCTCCACGGACAGTCCAGGTCATGAAGTGCCACCAGACGGTCCTGCACATTGGTGCCTGCGCCCATCTTTGCGGTGCTTCCTAAAAGGACACGAACCTGGCCGGTGCGGACTTTAGAGAACAGCTCCTTTTTTCGCACTTCGGTATTGGCTTCATGGATAAAAGCGATCTGGTCGGCAGGCATCCCCTGGGCAATGAGTTTCTGACGAATATCATCATATACCGTAAAGACCGGTTCCTGCTCCGGCAGAGGCACAGCGCCTTCCAATGCGTGAAGCAGTGGATTATCCAACGTTTTCGCCGCCTTGCTTGCAGGAGCTTTTGCCTGCGGTGTAGAAATGTCGCAGAACACCAGCTGGGTCAGCTTGTCAGCTTTGCCGTCCCGCCAGATCTGCATGATGTTGTCCACGCACTGATTGACCTTTGTGCCAGTTTCATCCGGCAGCATCTGGTTGACGATCCTCTGGTCCAGCCCCAGCTTGCGGCCATCCGAGGTAATCTTGAGCATATTGTCCTGGGATGGGTCAACGGTTCCACTGTGTACCAGCGATGCCCGTTCCGAAAGGGCCTTGACCATTTCCTGCTGATGTTCGGTAGGCTGCGCCACGATGTTGTGGTATTCCACCTCCGGGGTGGGCAGGTTCAGTTGGTCGGCGGTCTTGATGTCCGCCACTTCTTTGAACAGGTTCATCAGCTCCGGCAGATTAAAGAACTTGCTGAATCTCGTTCTTGCCCGGTAGCCGGTGCCTTCCGGTGCCAGCTCCAATGCTGTGACGGTCTCTCCAAATCGGGAAGCCCAGCAGTCGAAGTGGGTCATGTTCAGTTCTTGCAGGCGTTCATACTGAAGATAACGCTGCATGGTGTAAAGCTCGGTCATGGAGTTGCTGACCGGGGTGCCGGTGGCAAAAATCACGCCACGGTTTCCGGTGATCTCATCCATATAGCGGCACTTGGCAAACATATCGGAGGATTTCTGCGCGTCCGATGTGGAAAGACCAGCCACATTCCGCATCTTGGTGTATAGAAACAGGTTTTTATAGTTATGAGCCTCATCTACGAACAACCGGTCTACACCCAGCTGCTCGAAGGTTACCACATCGTCTTTTCGCCCTTCGGCTTGTAGCTTTTCCAGTCTGGCTTCCAGAGACTTTCTGGTACGCTCCAGCTGCTTGACGGTAAAACGCTCGCCGCCGCTGGCCTGTACCTCTGCAATCCCCTCGGTGATCTCGTCGATCTGCTCATAGAGAAGCCGTTCCTGACGCTCCCGGCTGATGGGGATACGCTCAAACTGGCTGTGTCCCATGATGATGGCATCATAATCACCCGTCGCAATACGAGCGCAGAACTTCTTTCGGTTATGGGTCTCAAAGTCCTTTTTGGTGGTGACTAAGATATTGGCGGAAGGATAGAGGCGCAGAAACTCCGACGCCCACTGCTCGGTCAGGTGGTTGGGAACCACAAAAAGAGATTTCTGGCACAGTCCCAGGCGTTTGGCTTCCATCGCAGCGGCCACCATCTCAAAGGTTTTACCTGCGCCTACTTCATGTGCCAACAGGGTATTTCCTCCATACAGCACATGGGCGATGGCGCTTTTCTGGTGTTCCCGCAGGGTAATGGCCGGGTTCATGCCGCCAAAAGTGATATGGCTGCCATCATACTCGCGGGGACGGGTAGAGTTCATTTCTTCGTTGTACTGGCGCACCAAAGTCTGGCGGCGTTCCGGGTCTCTCCAGATCCAGTCCCTAAAGGCTTCCCGGATCGCTGCTGTTTTTGAGCTGCAGGGTGGTCTCCTTGGCGTTCAGCACGCGGCGCTCTTTTCCGTCTGCGTCCTCTATGGTGTCATAGATGCGGACATCCCGCAGGTTCAGGCTGTCCTCTAAAATCTTGTAGGCATTGGCACGACTGGTCCCATAGGTGGTATAAGCTGCCACATCGTTGTAGGATACAGAAGATTTCCCCTTGATCTGCCATTCAGCGGTAAAGGACGAATAGTTGACCTCGATACTGCGCTGGAGATAAAACGGGGTGTTGAAGGTCTCGTACATAAACTGCTGGATGTACTCTTTGTCGATCCAGGTAGCGCCCAGACGCACCTCGATCTCCGACGCATCCAGGTCTTTGGGCTGGGCGGCGGTAAGAGCTTCCTCATTGACTGCATAAACCGGGTCCTGCTGTGCGGCCCGTTGCGCCTGACGCAGTTTGCGGCGTACATTGCCGGAGAGGTATTCATCAGCAGTCACATAATGGGGTGTGCCGTCTTTCTCCAGCTGTCCCGGTACACGGAAGATTACGCCTTGCAGCTCTCCGGCCAGTTCTTCTTTTGTTTTTCCGGTAAGCTGGCTCATATAGTCCATATCCACGCGGGCTTTTTCCGAGATGGACACCGCCAGTGCTTCACTTGCCGTATCCACCACAGCCACCGCCTGATGGGGCTTGATGGTCCGCTTGGTGAACATATCTGCCTTGCGTTCCAGCTTTCCGTTCTCGTCGATGACTTCCAGCGCACAGAGCAGGTAATAGGAAGAATCGTCTGCATAGGCCAGACGGTTTGCACGGTCATTGATGAGACCGCATTGGGAAGAAAAGCTGTCATAGAGGCTGTTCAGTTCCGCCTGCTTCTCCCGAATGGTGCTGTCCGGAACCGCTGCATCCATCTGAAGGTCGATCAGTTCCTGCACACAATCACGCAGTTCCACAAGACCTTTTACACGGGCTTCGGCGGTGGCGTTGAGGTCAGGGCGCACCATACGGCTGTTTTCCCGGTAGTACACCTGCCCGTCTACAATGGCATAGGAATAGTTCTTCACATTGGGGTCGGCAGGAATGGAGGTGTCAATAGCTTCGCCTTCGCCCAGTTCCGGCAGCTCTGCCTCCTGATAAGTCCCATGAATGTACTTCACAGCATCATGCAGCTGGTCGGAAAGCTCCAGTCCCTCGATAGGATTCACAGTGTAGTCCATACCATGAGCAGTGCTTACCGGCTCCTGTCTGCCCAGCACCATTTCCGGGTGGTCGATAAAATACCGGTTGATGGCAAATCCGTCCTCCGTCTGTCCGGTTTGAGTCCATTCCGGCACGATGTCCAGCGGGCGGTCCCGTTTTTGGAGGAAGATGATGTCCGATACCACCTCGGCACCGGCATTCTTTTTGAACGCGTCATTAGGCAAACGGATAGCTCCCAGCAGCTCGGCACGCTGGGCAAGATAGCGGCGCACGGTGGAATCCTTGGCGTCCATGGTATAGCGGGAGGTTACAAAAGCCACCACGCCGCCGGGACGCACCTGGTCGAGTGCTTTGGCAAAAAAGTAGTTGTGGATGCTGAAATTCAGCTTGTCATAGGCTTTATCTCGAACCTGATACTGGCCAAAAGGCACATTACCAATGGCAAGGTCATAGAAATCTCGCCTGTCGGTGGTCTCAAACCCGGCCACGGTGATGTCGGCCTTGGGGTAGAGCTGCTTTGCAATCCGTCCACTGATGGAATCCAGCTCAACGCCATACAGACGGCTGTTTCGCATTTCTTCCGGCAGCATACCGAAGAAATTGCCCACACCGCAGGACGCTCCAGGATGTTGCCGGTCTCAAAACCCATGCGGCCCACGGTCTCATAGATGGCCCGGATTACCGTGGGACTGGTGTAGTGCGCGTTGAGGGTGGAACCTCTGGCGGCGGCATATTCCTCCGGGGTCAGCAGCTCTTTCAGCTGGGCATACTCTAAAGCCCATGCCGGTTTTTCCGGGTCAAAGGCATCGGCAAGACCTCCCCAGCCTACATAGCGGGATAGGACTTCCTGCTGTTCAGGCTTGCCTGCTGTCCGGCAACTTCCAGCTCTTTCAGCAAACGAATGGCATTGATATTTGCCTGGAACTTGGCTTTCGGACCGCCTTCACCCAAATGCTCATCGGTAATACGGAAGTTCTGTGCATTGCGGCGCAGGTTGGCCTTGTATTCCTCATAGGAGGCTTCCTCGGCAGCTTTGGCATTGGGGAAGGTCTGCCACTGGCCATTGACCTGAATGGAAACCGGGTGTTCGTCCAGCACTTCCTCAAAGGTTTTCTCCGGCTCTGTCACAGGGGCTGGCGGCTCCGGCTCCTCGATATGCAGCCGTTCCACCACCACATCATAAGGCAGATGGTTCTTGTCGCCCGGATAGACGGCCACGGTCTCGGAATGGAAGGCCGGGGATTCGGCAGCCGGTTCGGGCTGTTCCTGTCCAAAACCATCCAGCTGACGGGCATACATCCCGCGCAGCAAAGGCGCAACTTCATCCCAGCGGAAATACAGCACAGCCAGACGCTTTTCCTCTGCATCCATGACTTCCAGTTCTATGCCCTGTGCCGTGGTACGGTAATCGGCAATATCGCCGGTCTCCAGATTCAGTGTCTCGATCTCACCGGAATAGGCTCTGCTCAGCCAGTAGGCGATCTCGCTGTTGCTCCTGCCGGATTGCAGCAGCGTGGAAATCTGCTTTTTATCCGCTTCATCCATCAGTCCATGAGCCAATACATCCCGCAAGTCCTGATCTGCCTTGTCCGGTCAATAGGAAGAAACTCGGTATAGTAAGCATTGCGGCGGTCTGCCCGAAGCAGCTGCTCGAACTGTTCTTTGCGCTCTGCCCGGTAGATGGGATATACCATCCCGGTGGGCAGAAGCTGTACGGTGTCCTCCCGCAGCTCGGTGATCTGATAGGCGTCATCCTCGATATACACGGTATCGCCCACGGCATAGACCGGGGCGGCTGGGTCATAGGAGGTTCTTTGCGGAATTGGGCGGCGAACTGCGTCATATTCCTCATCGGAAATGGAAACTTCGGAAGTCTGCTCTGTCTCGGCATCTGCGATCTGCTCTGCATCTGACATCACCTGTTGGATAAACGGGGCATTGTCCAGTTTTTCCGGGTCTGTCACCTGTCCGTTGACGATCCCTCTTTCTTCCAGAGCTTCCCGGATGGCGATTGGGTCGATGTCGTCAAAACGGTTCTGTTCTTCTTCGGTATAGAACCGGTCCTCCTGAATGAGCTGGGCAATCCGGCGCTGTACCTTCGGCCAGGGCAGCTGCGTTTCCTCCGGGCTGCCGGCACGGACAACGAACAGGCTGTTGCTGTTACTGCCGCCGTATTCCTGAGCCAGCCATGCGGCGGTATCTTTTTCTCTTGCATGGTCTTTCATATAGCGGACAACAGCGTGTTTACTCTCGATATTGCCGTTCCATGCACAAAGGGCAGTATCAATATCTTCCTGAGAAAGAGGGCGCAGAAGCTCATGGAGCTTTGGATAGGTCTCGTCGATCACTTCCCGGTGCAGACGCTGACGGAACTCCGGCACATCCGAATAGAGTCGGATCAGCTCCATATCCTTAGAACCAAGAACCGCACGGCGCACAGCGGCATTGCCCTCGATGACAGCATTTTCACGGTCAGAATGCCCGCAGGCATTGCGGTATGCGGCATCCTCGGAAATAGCGGCAGTCACCACAGGCTTATACTGCTCAAACTGCTCCCGAAGGATAGGCTTTGGCGTTTCTTTCTCCACCTCCGGCTGCTGTGTTTGAATGACATCTTCTTCGGCCAGTTCCTTTTCAGACTGGATTTTGTCATACTGCGCCTGTTCCTGTTCGGTAAGATAGCGGTCTTTCTGGACAAGTGAGGTAATGCGCTTGGCAACCTTTTCCCAGTTCAAGTGAACATCCGGGCAGTCCTGCTTTTTATAGTGCAGTCCTTTCCCATCGTGATCTTCGCCGCTGTGTGTTGCACCGGACAAGGCATGAGAGCGTCCGCCAATGCCATACTCGTCTTTGAGGAATCTCACTTTCTCCTTATCCGTATGGTTTGCCATGAAAAACGCATAGATACGGCCTTTTCCACCGGCGAAACTGCTTCCGCCGGTCATGGCGGCGTCGATCTCATCCTCGGTAATAAAGTGCTGGACGGTTGGCACTTGGGAAAGCTCTGAAGAAAAGGTCCTGCGGGGCAGGTCAAGGTCCTTCAGGTTCTCCCAGATCTCCCTCGGTCTATGATAGTGAAAACGCAACAGGTCACGGTCCTGCTGATAGGCAGTCCAGAAGGCAGCGTATTCTTCCTTGAGGGTCTGGCGGAAAGCCGGTTCACTCAGCTGCTCCATCAGGTGGCGGGTCTCCTCCGGGAAACCATTGCCTTTGATCTCTGACAGGCAGGACAAATATCCGGCTTCTCTGGCATCCTCACTGAGATCGTGATACAGATACCAGAGCTTTTCTGCAAGGAGGGATCGTTCATAGCCTGCCACTTCTGCAAGCTCCACATTGGAGGCAAACTGGCCGCTCTCCAAAAGCTCCCCGATACGCTCTGCGGCGCTCTCCCAGGAAATGACCTGGGCAGACCTGTCATAACGGACAGACTTCCCGTGGGAAAGATGGATACCATCCTCGGCATACCATGCGCTCACACTGCCAAGGCCATTGCCGCCGTGGTACAGCGTTTTCAGTATCTCGGCAATCTCAGCGGTGGTTTTCTGCTTTTCAAAGGCTGCAACCACACGCTCCCTTTGACGGTCTGTATTGCCGCCCAAACGCAGCACATGGTCGATGTCATTTTGGGCAAAAGAAAAAGCAGAGGATGTATGCGCTACATTCTCTGCTTCATCTATGGATTGGATCTGTTCCGCTTCGGAGAGGAACAGGTTTAGGGTCAGCTGTTGATAAGCTCCGCCATCAGGATTTCCTCGGCCTGAGCTTTGCAGGTGTTCATCAGCCCCACCCACTTCATGGGATCGCTGGCTTTCAGTTCCTCGGTGGCTCCCGCTTCCTTCGCCAGCTGGGGCATCATCTGCTCCAGTCTGCTCTGGGCGGTCTCGTCGATCTCCAGAAGGTGCGGGTACAGCTTCTCGCTCAGCAACATCTGGTTGTAGAGGATGGGACGATGTTCCTTCAGGTAGGTTTTCCTCATCCTGCCGTACTTGCCCAGGGGTTTCGACCGCTGCTGGCTCAGCTTCAGGTCGGGAATCAGATAGTCTCCGTTCTGGATATAGGTCATGGGATTGTTCATCTTGCTTACTCCTTTCTTGGTTGGCTTCGCGCTCTGCATTTCGGACGGTAACGCCAATCTGCCGCAGCACCTGCTGGTTGATCTGGCTGACCGCTGTTCCAAGCGCCCCGATAGTTGCCGGGGTGTTGAAATCAAAGATTGCCATGAAATCTTCGTGGTCGAAGTAGCGTTCCGGCTCCAGTCCGCAGCGGGACATCAAAGCGTAAGTGATGCTGACGGTGGCTGCTGCTTTGAACTGTACTCCGATGTTAAACTCATCATATTCCTCCAAAAAGGAATCGTCAACGATATAGAAGAAGTCCTGCTGATGCTCCGTCCAGTATTCCTCAGCCAGTTTTCCGGCTACCTCCGTGAGCTGTCCGGCAAGGTCATCACCAGAAACATCATAGGTGTGCTCCAGCATGGCCTGCACGGAATCCAGATGGCGCTCCTCCAGCTGCCACAGCCAGGGAGTGCGGGAATGTTCACGGGTTCCGGTGTCGGAAATATCAAAGACATAGCGCAGGCGTGGTCTGTCTCCGGAATCGTCCACCAGAGCGATCCCCTTGGAGCCGCGTCTTACATACCGGCCCATCTTTTCATTCCACAAATCGTACTCTGCACAGGCGGTGGCGTCCGGTCGCTGGGCGTAGATCATCAGCTGCTCATGGAACGGGTACTTGTAAAGACGGGAAGCAGTGGTGAGAAACCCTGCCCATTCCTGCCAGCTCCCCGTGAGCTGTGTTGCCACCTTGTCCGCCATCTGTGCATATAGTTCAGCTTTGGTTAGCATGGTGTTCTGTCCTCCTTTCAGTTTTGGGGTAAAGAGGTGGGGTGGCAAATTGCCACCCCATCCCTGCGGTTATGCTGTTTACTGGTCAAAATCCGGGTACAGCTCCAGCTGGGCAAAGTCCTCATCGGTCATCGCACAGAGCTTCGTAAGGGCGCTGTCGGTTAGCTCCCTCAGTTCCGTTTCCTCCGGCGAAAGCTCGCCGCGCATCTCACGCAGGCTGTCGATCAATCCGGTGCGGCTGCCGGTATTGTAAATGCACATCAGGTTCATTTCCTCAAAAGTAAAGTTTCCCATATCAAATCTCCCTTTCCGCACTCTTTTTTGGTGCTGTCTTTTTGTGTTCTGTCTTGGGCTGGCCTTTCAGCTGCTCCATGACGGACTTTTTCTTTTCCCGTTCCTCCCGATGGGTGGCGGCTGCCAACTCCATCAGGGAAATGGGCTGACCGCTTCGGGCCTGCTGTTCCAGCTCTGCACCGTAGGCTCTTTTGCGCCATTGTTGATGATACCGTCGATCATGCCATAATCGTCCTCCAGGGCCATTTCCGCATTTTTCAGCGGATTTTCCGGCAGGAATCCGGGGATCTGGGTAAAACCAACGCTGTCGCAGTAATGACAGGATACCTTACCGTCCTGTTTGATCGCAACGATGTCGCTGACGCTCATGGAGGGACTGTGAAAGTCTACGGGTTTTTCCAGATTGAATTGCTGATAGAGTTTTTCCAGCTGCTCCGGCACAGTGCCAGACTCACTCAGCGGAGCGGTGTAAATGAGGTCATAATTGCTGCGGTCTACGGAAACATCATGGGACTCTAACCAGTCCAGATTCATAAAGCGCACATTTTGCGGATCGTTACGGCTCACCTGGTAGATGGCAAAGCAGTTTCTGTTCTGGGAGAGAAATGCCTGTTCTCGTTCCTGCTGATGTTCCTGACGCTCCATGACCTTTTCGTGGAACTGAGGGCTTTTCTCCCATTCCTCGCGGTCCACACCGAAAAGACCGCCATGCTCCATGATTTCCTGCGGGTCAAACACCATGCTCTCCGTATTGTCCTCATGCAGCACATAGACGGTCAAACCGGCGGCATCCAGTTCCAGCGCCCGTTCTCTGGTGATAGGGAGCATCCCATCATAGAAGTAGCCGTATTCCTGCATATCCGGTGTGGATACCTGCTCATCAGGCATAGGGTATTCATCCAGCGCCTGCTCTTGTGCTTCCGGCAGCTGGGAAGAAGCAGCCATCTGACTGGCCTCTGCCTGCATCTGCTGGTAGGCAGCTTCCTGCAAGGTCTCAATCATGGACAACGGTGCGTATTTTACCGAGTCTCTGCCCAAATCGTTGTCATCACAAATCTGGAGAACTGCCTTCATGCGGGAAATCTCCGGCATATCCAGCTGACCACCATCCAGCTCTTTCATGGATGCGGCATCGTAAAGGGTATAGTCCCAGCCGCTGTCACAGGACTGGATATGAAGATAGGTGCATCGTCAATCAGAAACAAAGCCTCCTGCTGGTTGGCGTCCGCCCCCAGCACTTCCATTTCCGGCATTGCCGCAGCCAGTTCCTTTACCGCTTTTTGCACCAGAGGATTATCACGGTAATAGTCGATTGCCTGGATGGTGTCCATGTCAATGGTCTGGCCGGTCAAAATCGGAAAAGGTCCTTCATAGTCGCTTCCGTCTTTCAGCTCAAAACCAATGCCCTTGATCCCGTTCATTCGTTCTGCCGGAATCTCCTGATAAATGCGGATTGCTTCCTCCAAAGACAGGTTATCGTGGTATTCTCCGAGGTTTGGAAATTCCATGCACTCTGCTACATAGTAGGTCAGATCGCCGGTCTGCTGTCTATCAGATACCTTAGCGGCATCTTCTGGCTGCTCTATCGGGGCGGGTTCCGGCTCTACCTTTGCATGAGGTCGATTCCGCGCTCTTTGCAGATTTCCTTATAGTGGCGCTCAATGTCGGAGATCAAAGTGCCGGAGGTTTTGTTGATGGTCTCCAAACTGGCTCTCAGTTCTTTCAGCTCCTTGCCTTGACTCCAACTGGCAATATAGCCAAAGCTGTTTTCTCCAGTCTCGATGCCAAAATACTTGCAGACCGCATAGGAGATGCTTTCAGCCTCCACTTCTTCCGTGTGGCGGTTTTTGATTGCCTGTTTTTCTGCGGTTGCATCTTCCTCAACTGCAAGACGCCATTCAAACTGATTTTCGTCCACATAACGCCAATCCATATCAGAAGCAAACTGTTCGGCTTCTTTTTCTGTGGCAAAATCCAACTTGAAATCATGTTTGGTTCCACCTTCACTCTCCTGCACAACCTTCCATGACGGTAGCATTTCATATTTTTTAGGGTCATGGAGCTTGCTGTGGGCAATCTCATGAACCGTGGCCGAAACTGTCTGCACCTCACTCATGCCCTGACGAATGGCAATTTTCTGATGATCAGCAGAAAAATAGCCGTCCGTATCAGCAGCCATTGCTTCAAAAGTAATCGGCACCGGTGCGTGCGGCGCAGGGCCTCCATGAATGCCTCATAATTTGGCACATTGCCGGAAAGGGAGGAAGCAAGCTCCGGCAAAGGTTTCCCGTCGGTCTGGCTTACATCAAAAACCTTGACCGGGCGAAACATGGGGATTTCGATTTCTTTTTCCTCTGTGACGATCTTTCCGTCTTTATCCAGAATCGGAGCCTTGGTATCCGGGTCCAGCTTCTGTTCCTCGATTTTCTTCTTATACGGTGTGGGAGCGATGATGGTAATGCCATGCTCGCCCTTTTTTACATGACGCTCAAACTGGTCTTTCCACTTATTGTATCCGGCTACCAAAGTGGCGTCCGGCTTCTGCATATAGATGAGCATGGTGTTGTTTACCGAATAGCGGTGGAAGCGGGACATAA
>ENA-OQEB01001016-OQEB01001016.1-human-gut-metagenome-genome-assembly--contig:-NODE-1016-length-10823-cov-2.061144_pt1 | contig 10823 bp, 17 predicted proteins | sample MGYA00242787_ERZ504619 | MGnify/ENA primary metagenome ERZ504619 (study PRJEB26092, sample SAMD00036317) | human gut metagenome | host: Homo sapiens | study: EMG produced TPA metagenomics assembly of... | reverse complement strand
TCCAGATGGTGCAGCGCAATCAACCGCTTTTGGACATTGGTTCCGGCTCCCATTTTGGCGGTGCTGCCCATCAGCACGCGAACTGCACCGCTGTCGAACTTTCCGAAAAGTTCCGTCTTGCGGGCATCGGTGTTCGCTTCATGGATGAAGGCAATTTCTGTTTCGGGGATTCCGCGTTCGATCAGCTTTGCTTTCATGTCATCGTAGACATTGAAACGCCCGCCTTGGGCGTAGACAAATCGCAGAAAACAAGCTGCGCACTGCGTTGAGGCATGGTCTGCTCCCATATCTCAAAAATTTTGCCCACACAGATATTGACCTTGCTGTAGGATCGTCGGGCAAGTCGGGGTCGATCAAGCGCTGATCCAGCGCCAACTTGCGTCCGTCGTTGGTGATTTTCAGCATATTGTCCTCATAGGGCTTTACCATTTTATTGCGGATTTTGTCGGCTCGTTCGCCCAATTCTGTCACCACCTGCTTTTGTATTTCGGAGGGCTTTAGCTGGATGTTGGTCGGCTTGCCGCCAACAAGTGCAGGGACAGGTAATTTCAGCATATCTGCTGTTTGAATATCGGCGCATTCTTTGAAGATTGCCATAAGTTCTGGCAGATTGAAAAAACGAGCAAAGCGTGTTTTTGTGCGGTAGCCGGTTCCCTCCGGCGCAAGTTCGATGGCTGTGACGGTTTCGCCAAAGGTGGCCGCCCAACTGTCAAAGTTTGCAAGGCCGTTGCGTTCCAAGGTGTACTGCTGCAAATAGCGCTGCATGGTATACAGCTCGGTCATACTGTTGGAAATGGGGGTGCCTGTGGCAAACGTTACGCCGCGTGCTCCGGTGATTTCATCAAGGTACTGGCACTTCATAAACAGGTCACTGGCCTTCTGGCTCTCGGTAGTGCTGATACCCGCGATGTTGTGCATCTTTGTAACGGTCATGAGGTTCTTGAAATTGTGTGCTTCATCGACCATGAGGGAGTCTGCACCCAGTTCCTCAAAAGTCACCACATCATCCCGTTTCGGGGCGTCCAGTAAATTTGACAGCTTGGTTTTCAACTGCTTTTTCTTACTTTCCAACTGCTTGACGGTCAGACGGCTGTCGCTGTTGTCCATGCTCTCCAACTGCATCTCCAGTTCGTCAATTTGCTTGCGGATAAACTCGGCTTTTCTGGCATCGGAAAGTGGAATCTTTTCAAACTGGCTGTGACCGATTACCACAATGTCATAGTTGCCGGTGGCGATTTTGGCACAAAACCGTTTACGGTTTGACTTTTCAAAATCGCGCTGCGTTGTCACCAAAATGTTTGCATTGGGGTATAGCTTCAGCGCTTCACTGGCAAATTGGCCTGTCAGATGATTTGGCACGGCAACAAGCGTTTTACTGCACAGGCCCAGCCGCTTTTTTTCCATTGCGGCGGCAACCATTTCGTAAGTTTTACCCGCGCCAACCACATGGGCCAGCAAGGTGTTGTGGCCGTACAGGATGTGGGCAATGGCATTGCGCTGGTGGGGCCGCAGTGCGATTTCCGGGTTCATACCGAAAAACTGGATGTGGCTGCCGTCGTACTCACGGGGGCGGATGCAGTTGAACTTTCATTGTACAGCGCCACCAAGCTTTCCCGGCGCTCACGGTCCTTGAAAATCCAGTCTTTAAAAGCATCTTCTATCATCGTTGCTTGGCCTGTGCTTCTTCGGTGCAGGACCATTGAGTTTATGCTGCTCCTTGCCGTTTTCGTCATAGATTGTATCGTAAATTTTGGTGGCCCGCAGATTGAGTGCGTTCTCCAACAAATGATAGCCGTTGATACGTTTTGTGCCGTAGGTGTTCGTGACGCGGATATTATCGTTGCCCTGGCTCTTGTTGGAAATATACCAGTTATTCAGATATTCATTGTAACGGACAGCTATTTTCTGTTCGCGGTAGGTTGACTGAAAAAGTTCATCGGCAAACTGCTTGATGATTTCCGGCCCGATCCATGTGACACCCAACCGAACCGTTATCTCGCCCGCAGTCAAGTCCTTGGGCTGCACCTGTTCCAACGCTTCTACATTGATGCGGAACGCTAGGTCTTGGTCGGCTGCAACATGAGCAATACGCAGCTTTTCGCGTACATTGCCGGATAAATACTCGTCCGCCATAAGGTAAACAGGGCTGCCGTCCTCCTGTTTGCGGAAAGGCTCTACAAAAATAACGCCCGCCAGTTCCTTGGCAAGCGTCGCTTCATCTTTCCCGGTAAGGTGCATCATGTAAGGCATATCGACCTTGGCACGTTCCCCGATGCTCAGTGCCAGAGCGTCCGATGCCGTGTCGGCGTGGTCGGGTATCTGTGCAGAGCGAATAGTTCTCTTGGTGAACATATCCGACTTGCTGATAAAGTTTCCTTTTTCATCGACATTTTCCAGTGAACACAGCAAATAGTAGCTGCTGTCATCCCGGAAAGACAACTCCGCGCTGCGGCTGTTGATAAGGCCGTGCTTGGCGCGGAAGGCATCATACTGGCGGTTAAGCTGGCCTTGCAGACGGTGGATTTCCTCGTCCGACAAGTCCTGCAACTGCGCATCGATCAGAGCGCGGGTGGTATCGCGCAGTTCCACCAGTTTGCGGATACGCTCGGCAGAGGCTGCGTTTGGATTACATTCCCGCATGACTGCGCCTTCGCGGTAATAGATTTTATCGTCCTTTACCGTGTGGCTGTAATTACGCACAAAGGGATCAGCATCAATGTACTTGGTGTCCTCGCCGCTTTCCTCCTGTATGGGAATTTCGGCTTTTGTCAGCGTGGCGGTCAAGTGCTGCATGGCAGTGTCGATTTGCGTTTCCAGCAACGGCTTTCCGAAACGGTCCACCGCATCGGGGTCTATCGGCTGACAGGTGGAAGTCGGGCCATACGGACCGGAGACTATCTCCATTCTGCCGCAAATCATTTCGGGGTGCTCCACAAAGTAGCGGTTCATGGTAATGCCGTTGGCATCTTCTGCAAGGTGCAGCCAAGGCTCGTCCTGCTGGCGCAGCGTATCGCGTTTTTGCAGAAAATTACATCCGTCATAATTTTAGTGCCGCTGCCCTTGAACGCATTGTTGTGCAATCGCACCGCACCGATAAGGTCGCAGCGCTCTGCAATCTGGCGTCCACGCCCTTGCCGCGCAGCTTCTGCGTGATTTCGGCTTCCATCCCGGTCATAACCTGCAGGGCGTACATACTCATGCGCTGCCCTCCTGTGCCTTGCGATCAAGGTAGGCCGATACCTGTTTGTACAGATCGGGCCGTTCCTTCGCCATGGCGCTCCACAGGGCGCTTTTCAGATCGCCCGTGCCCGCCTCGATGTCAGACTTGTTTTGCAGTTCCACGCGCTTCTTGTAGGCGACGGCACGGGTCAGACCACTGATCTGATTCATAAGTTTATCGACGCTGACCGCGCTCCAATCCTCATCCTTTTTAGAGGTCAGCGCGGTCATAAGGTTTTGGCTTGCAACACGCACAAGCGCCTCGGTGGTGTCCAGATCGGGATACCGCTCCAATTCGTCCAGCATATTGCGGAAGTTAGCCTGTGCGATCTGCAAGGTTTGCAGATTCTCCACATATCCCTGCGCATAGCGGCAGACGCTGGAAACGGAAAGACTGTACCCTGCTGCTCCAGATAGGTCACGATGTCGGAGTAGGTGGCACTGCCATCCATTATCATCTCTTCCACGGTGGCTTTCATCTCCGGGGGTAGGGTGTCGATCTTGCTGTGCTTGCGGTTGCCGCCCTTTTTGCCATTTAACGGCCAACTGCTCATATCACACCTCGATCATTTCGTCCTTGGTTTTGTGACACAGAACGCTGATTCCCTCGGCGGTGAGTTTGGCTTCCAGCAAATCCCAGCCGATGTCTGCAAAGTCGGGAACAAGGATTTTGTCCGCAATCGTGCGCAGCTGGATGTACTTTGCCATCGCCAGATAATTGATGCAGTCGAGGAAGTCATCTTGCTGACGCCCCAAATCTGCGCCGCCTGCTGTACATCGGTCAAGCGGTTGTAAGCAGGGGTTCTTCGCGGGCAGATTGCTGCAGCTGTATCAACTTCGGGCTGGGGAAGGTGTCCAGTGCATCCAGATTGCGCTGTGCCAGCGCCGTTGCAAGGGTAAGGGCGCGGTCTGGATCATCCGGCAGCCGGAGGCTGCGCCATATTCCCGCACGGCTTTTTCGGCGCGGCGCTTGGCGGCCATAAGGTCGGCAATCTGTTCTTGATTTTCCAGATACCCGGCTGTCAGCTTGTTCTGCTGCGCTACACACAAGAAGCGGTCTTCCATATCGTAGACGCGCACGCTGGACAGATCTTCCGGGTCGTACCGCACATAAACTTTCTCCTTCATGCGCATATTTACCAGTTCCGGGGTGTAAAAATCCAACTCCAAGCCGTGCAGCTTCAAGGTCACGCCGCGCCGTCCACGCGGACGGGCTTGCTGGTGCGCAGCAGCATCAGCTGCAGATCGTCGTTACTGGCGGGGCGGCGGGCCACGCCGTTGCGCAGGCTCTCGTGCCAGACCTGTATGCGGCTCTTGCTTTATCCTCGGCCACACTGCCGCCGTAGTCGTCGCAGTTCATGTAGCTTCTATCAAGGTGTCGACAGCGGCGATGACTTCGGCATCGGTGGGGATATGCTCCCCGCGCTTCAAAACGGCCTTTAGGCGGTTCGGCTTCTCGACCACGTTGCCGCCTGTGTAGGTGGGGAACAGTCGGGAAATATAGTTTTTAACATCCTCAAACCGACGTTCGACCAGCTTGGCGCGGGCATTGCGTACAATGGCGTTTGTCATTTCAATGCCCAGCCGCTCAAAAACACCGGGCGGCGCAAACGGCTCGCTGCCGTCGGCCAACCGCTTTTTGGCGCGGTGGCCGCGTCCGCCGATGTCGTAGGTCAAGAACTCTCGGCCATTGTCAACATAGGCGCGGCTCGGAATGCCAAACTTCAAGATACCCTTGCGCAGCGCGTTCAGCGTCGCTTGGCTGCCGGGGCTGTCCGTGACATACCAGCCTGTAAAGATACCGCTGCGGGCGTCCAGCCACGCGCTCAGATACAGGCGGTGCAGCGTACCATCCGGCCCCATGCTTTCCACATCAAGGGTGTGGGTATCGCCTACCCAGAAGTCATTGGCATTGATACTCTCATATTCGCGGCGTATGTAGGGGCTGCACAGGTCATAGTATTTTTTCTCGCCCATGCGGCACAAAACCATGACCGGGTAAGGCACAGCCTTTGCCTTGCGGTAGAAGGTGTGATACCCCGGCAGGGGCATCGCTTCGGGCATATTCTGCTGTGCCCACTCTTCTGTCAGCGCAATGCAGCGGGGCACGGGAAGCTGACTTTCATCAAGAAAAAGTGACAGAAAAACTCTCTCAATAGCCTCCGGCATCTTGCTCATGCCCTTGCGGGCCTTGCCGCGCATATCCACCAGTGCGCCATAGTCACCCTCGCGGATGGCCGCCCACTTCCTGTAAAGCGTCTCCACGCTGATTTGACGGTCTGGCTCTTCCATCCGGCACAGCAGCACAAATTTTTCGTCGCACTCGGCTTTCTTTGTCCCGGCCTTGTTGCGGTAGGTCTGCCAGCGGTCAACGGTTGTTATCCAGTACCCAATTTCACCGCGTTCCTCGGCAGTGTAGGCTTCCAGCGGTTTGCAGGCGGCGGGCTTGTCAGTCTTTTTCGCCTTGGCCGGGGCCGCCGCAGGCAGCGCCGGCCGGGCGCGTGCTCCGCAAAATATTTTTGTTGCGCCGCATCGGGCAGGCTGGAAAGCGGGAACAGGTACTCCGGCCTGTTCTGAGCGTTCATGTGGATTTGATAGGAAAGCGCACCAGATTGCGCCATTCTGCGGACATGTCGCATAGACACGCCCATCAAGGCACTGGCTTCCGATGCTTTCAATAACGCTTCCAAAAAATCACCTCTTTCTGACCTGCCATCATCAGACTGTGTAGGTCATCTCACAGTGACGCCCTCGCAGGGCGTTTCGGCTCGTTGATAAAATTGCTTTAGACTGTTCATTTTCCGCCATTCATGCTATAATCGCATCAAAAGGAGGTGAACGCTAATGGAAATAAAGCTGACAAAAGAAGCGGACAAACTGCTTGCTGTAATGTACAAGGAATATCTTTCCCGAAGGAAAGAGGGGCAAGGAAAAGGCTCGGCAAAATACTTTGACTGGATGTATCTTGCAGGGCTGACCCCCATTTCTGCATGGCCGGAGGGTGATCTTTCCGATGCGCTCAATGAGTTGAAGCGCCACGGCCTTGCGACGGTGTACATCACAGGCGACTGCGAACTGTCGGATGATGCCATCGCCATTCTGGAAGACCGCTTTGTAGACGGTTTGGTGGCGGTTACGGCATATGTGTCGCAGCTGATGCAGATTATTCCTTAGCTTCCCACTGAATATCAGCCTCGTGGACAACTACATGGAGTACCGCCTCCATACAGTCCCCGCGGCTGATATTTTTTAGGTCAATCTGTGTACAGGTTTTGATAAGATGTCCGTCCAGATAGGCCCCTGTCTGATCTACTGTAAGTTTCATGCACCGTCTCACCACCTTTCGCCGCAATCGTCAGCACTGAACTGGCCCCGGTGCTGTAATTCCACTGCAACTCGATACCCCGACCCGGCACATCGTACAGCGCGGGGCCGTGTGCGCAGCACTTCCAGCCGTCCTTCGGCCTGTGTACCCATGCCAGATCGCGCTCGGCATCATACCGATCCACCTTGTAAATGCCTCCGGCGTTGGGGTAAGTTTCCCCAACAATCGGCCTGTCCGGCAGCCTGCGGATGTGCTGGCGGCCTGCATCAACGTTCATCATCGTCAAATTGCACCTCGCTTAAATGCTGTTTATGCAGCCTTTTACCGCTCTTTAAAGTTAGGACAGCGGTAAAATCCTCGCGCCACGCCCTCGGCCCGCTCCACCAGTTGATGGCATCTTCCAGCGTGGTGTACTCCGGGCCGTAGACTTCCTGTATGGCTTCTATAATTTTCATACCGCTCTCCTTGGCCTGCCATCGTCAGTACCGGGCGGCCATTCCCGGCAGACAGCCCCGGAGGGCTGTTTCGGCTGTTATGAATTTTTCTTTGTGGGCACTATAAAGATCTCCTCAACCGCGCAGTCGAGTGCATTTGCAATGGCTTGGGCTCTCAAGTTGTGAGTTCTTTCGCTATCGCCAGCCTCAATGCGGTAAATCGCTTTTTTATCGAGACCCGCCTTCATTGCTAAACCATAAGCGCTAAGTCCCTTCTTGTTGCGTCTTTTTTCTATCTCTAATCTTTTGGGAATTAAGTACATCTTGCGCGGCTCCTTTCGTTCCCCTTTCGGGGAATACTTTTTCTATATTATATTCCCGAAAGGGGAATTGTCAAGAATTTATTCTATTTATATTGCCCAAATGGGGAATGTGTGCTATACTTTCTTTTAATAAAGTAGAGGTGTTCCACATGAGTATTGCTTCGCGTCTTAAGGCATTGCGTGAGGAAAACGGACTTTCCCAGAATGATTTAGCGAAGGAAACTGGACTTAGCAAGAAGTCAATCATCAATTACGAAAACGGTTACAGGCAGCCAAACTCAAAAGCAATGGCTATACTGGAACAGTTTTTTAATGTGTCAGGAGCCTATCTGCGAGGGGAAAGCAACAAACGGCATGATCGCAGTAGGGATAATGATTTCGACTATATTACACAGAACGACGAAAACAATTTTAATGTACGTTTGTTGCAGAATGTGGTAGCACTTGCCTCCCACTCATTACCAGAAGTTCAAATTCACGTTCAAAGAATTCTTGCACAAATAGTAGATGATGTCTTAGATTATAAAGACGAGGCCTTCATCATAGACTCTCTCCAGCTATATGAACATTTAGGTAGAATTGGAGTCGAGTATACCTCTTCTATGCACTCTGACCTCATTATGGAAGAAGGAAACGTTGATTTGAATTCAAAGCGGGGGCTTTGCATAAGTTCAATCTCTGATGAACTCAAATCGTTTCAAGAAATATATTACCCATCGGAATAGACTCGGTATGTGTTTTGTTGGGAAACAACGCCATGCGTTATACATGGTGTTCAAACATTATTTTTTGGTCGGACATCGTAGCAATTTCCGTTTTTAGATGGTTTTCTTTTTTTAACGTTGTATCGTAATAGGACGGCGAATTTCAGTCGGACGCAAAATGTCCGACTGAAATTGTAAAAGGCGGCAGCCAAACTTATGCAGTGTGCATAGGTCTGGTTGCCGCCTTTTAAATTGTTTTAACGCCTGTTAAAACACGATACTCCGATATTTAAGCGCTTATTTGAAGCGCTTTTTAAACGCCGTTTAAACAATTTTCAAACGCCCCGCGCCCGCTGCGTCATCCAGCCGCCGATCAGCCGTTTTGACCACAAAAGGGCAAAAATGCAAGCCAGCATCCGCCAACCTTGCAAAATTTCGCGTTCAATTCCGTTTAACCCTCATTAAAAACCGCGCTCTCGCGTCCTTTCCCGCCTTTTTCCACCTTTTTGCGCTCAATCTTCCCATCCCGCCCGCATTTCTCACTCTTCAAGAAAACTCACAATCGGACAAATTGATTCTGAAAATGCTCCATATATCGCCGCCCAATGGCAAGGTCGCTGCCATCCGTCAGGTACAGAGTCCGACCGCCCTCTTCGCAAATGTGGGAAAGATTTACGAGAAAGCTGTTGTGGCAGCGGCAAAAAAGTGAACCGGGAAGAATTCCCTCCGTTTGGCTCAGCGACAGCGGCAAAAATTTCTCGCCATGTGTCATATGAAGAACCGTGCCGTGTTCCCGGCTCTCGGCATAGTAAATATCCTCTGTCGGTATAACAAGCGTCTTGCCGCCCGCATGAAAGGTCACTGTGAAGGGCGGTGGTACAACCGCAGATCGGTTGTAATTGCCTGTTCCAGCTCAGCCGCCTGAACCGGCTTGAGCAGGTACTGGATAGGGCGGACGCTGTAGCCGTCCTTGAGAAATTCCGTAGAGCTTGTGATAAACAGGATGCTGGTTTTGTCGTCGCGCTGCCGCAGTTCCTGCGCCAGTTTCATGCCGCTTTTTCCGCCCATCAGAATATCCAGACAAAGCAGCGAAAATTCTTCTCCTGCCAAGAGCGCATTTTCCAGTTTTTCGGCAGATGAAAATGATGTGATTCTGTGTTCGACCTTCAGCTTGTCCAGAATAGATTCGCACTGTGCGCACAGGTTTGCACATAGAATTGCTTCGTCTTCACAGACTGCCACCCTATACAATGCGCTCACCATCCTTTTGCTTGTTAAAAGTATTGTAGCAAATATCCTGCTTTTTTGCAACAGACGCTGTAAATGCACGAAATTTGCGCCGAGGTGGAGGAAGTGACCGCCACGCCGGAACCGACCGAGGACGAACCCGACCCGGAGCCGGTCACGGAGTACATTCTGCACATTGCGGTCAGCAGCAAATCGGTGGACGCGCTGGCGGATTTATACCGCTTTACGCAAGACCAGCGGGACATTTTGCACCAGCTGCTTTCCGAAGAAATGCGCCCCAGCCTGCTTGCCCTGTGCGGTGGGATTGCCGTTGCCGACGGCGCGCTGTGCTGGCCGCTGCCGGGACACACCTATATATCCTGCCACTTCGGGGAAGTGGACGCCTTCGGCAATGCCGGGCATCGCGGCACGGATATTCCCGCGCCGGAAGGCACACCCATCTTAGCTGCCCACAGCGGCACGGTGCTTGTCAGCGGCTGGAACGACAGCTACGGCAACCAAGTGCTGCTCGACAGCGGCACAGGGCTTTCCACCCGCTATGCCACATGACCGCGTTTATCGTCACGTCCGGTCAAACCGTGACCGCAGGACAAACCCTCGGATATGTCGGCAGCACCGGCGACAGCACTGGCAACCACTTGCACTTTGAGGTAATGCTGAATGGAGGATTGACGGACCCGATGCTCTTATTTTGATTTTGCATTGATCAGGCTTTCTTCGTCACATACCCCTTGCGCATGACGGAGGTGATTTCGATTTGCGTGCCGAGCTTGCGGCGCAGCTTGGCGATGTGCATATCAACCGTGCGGGTGTGAACGGGCGCGGTGATGCCCCAGACCTGCGCCAACAGCTCGGAGCGGGTGGTAATGCGGCCGGCGTTGTCGAGCAGATACAGCAACAGGTCGAACTCAGTCTGCGTCAAGTACACAGCCTTGCCATTTTGCGATACCTGCCGTGCGGCGGCGTCAATTTGTAAATTGATGTTGTTCATCATGTGTAATACCTGATTATTCGTAAAATCCGGCGTGACCGTTGTCTAGCAGCCATGCGTGTATAGTACTGATTTACAAACCTCTGCAAAGGCTCACAACGCGTCCAAATCCACGCCTGCCCACTCGTAGACTTCCGTCAAATCGTTGCCGATGGCCCATGCAAGCGCCGCGGCTACAACGACCAAAAATATCGGCACCCACATCAGGTTGTACGGCGCGCCCGCGGCGTTCGTGCCCTGCGTTTGGCACAGTGCGGCGGCGTGGAACAGCGGGTAAAAGCCCAGCCATTCGATGCCGTTGCTCATGCCCGAAAGCGCCAGCAGCGCGGGCAGGCAGTAGCCGACCGCCGAAACGAACAGCGCCGCCAACAGGTTGCCCAGTTTCTGCCCCAGCCACAGCGTCAGCCGTGCCATGCACAGGCAGGCGGCAAAGCGGCAGAACAGCCAAAAGAGCAGCAAATCCGATAAAGTCACAAATTTCGGGACAGCCTGCAACTCGCAATGCTCATCGCCGGGGCCAGCAGCGCGGGCAGACCGTAATCGCGCAGCACCTGCACAGATGCGGCAGCGCCGTGCCCG
>ENA-OQEB01001015-OQEB01001015.1-human-gut-metagenome-genome-assembly--contig:-NODE-1015-length-10828-cov-4.832632_pt1 | contig 10828 bp, 14 predicted proteins | sample MGYA00242787_ERZ504619 | MGnify/ENA primary metagenome ERZ504619 (study PRJEB26092, sample SAMD00036317) | human gut metagenome | host: Homo sapiens | study: EMG produced TPA metagenomics assembly of... | reverse complement strand
TTCTCGCTGCCTCTCTGAGCAACAAAGTCGATTTCCTTTTGATAGAGCTTGCCGACATAAACATCATATCCACGGCGAAGAAGCTCGATGCAAACGATGTTTTCATATACTCTGCCATAATCCATATTTCTGCTTCCCAGTATTGCATATCGAATACCGCTGTCACACAAATAGAACTTTTCAGAGCTTTCAAGGTATTTCTTACCTCGGATGTCGTATCTCTTAATATCATAAAATACAAAAGCATTGCACAAATACTTAATGTACTTGCCGACGGTTACATGATTGGTTGGAGTCTCATTTGCTGTCAGTAGCTGACTGACCTTATTCGGAGAAGTCAGGTTGCTGATATTATCCATAAGGAACTCGCTCAGACGTTGTAAAACCAAAGTGTCCGGGAGAGTATATTTCTGTACCAAATCCCTTGTAACAATCGTTTCGTAGACCTCTTTGATATAGTTTGTTCTGTCTTTTTCGGTTCTATAAGCATAGGAACCTGCTAAACCGCCCTTGATAGCGTACTCATCAAAGAGCTTATCTTTGTCACTAATATCATCATAATACTGGCAATATTCCTGGAAGCTGAAAGGAAACACATGAATTTCAATATAGCGTCCGGTAAACAGAGTTGCCAGATCTGCACTCAACAGGAAAGCATTAGAGCCTGTTACATAGATGTCGTATTTTCCCTTAGAGTACAGGCTATTGATTGCCAACTCAAACTTGGGACACATCTGAACCTCGTCTACAAACAGGTAGTTCGTTTTTCCTTCCTGATAATGTTCTTCCACATAGGCGTGTAAGGATGGTATTCCTTGATTTCTTCATACGCCAAATCCATGAAGTCGATGAAGATAATATTGATGTTTTCAAAATTGCTTTTCAGATACGCAATATACGCCTGCATCAATTTGGACTTACCAGATCGACGAATGCCCGTGATGATCTTGATGTCAGGAGTACCATTCAGTTCAATGATTCTATCGAGATATTTTGCTCTCGTGATTGTTTTCATATAGTCACCCACTTTCAAAAATTGAAGTTTTTTCATTTCTCGAAACCGCTTCGCTGTACTTATTATACTGTCTGCTAATAGTATATGCAAGATGTCGCTTTCAAAAACACAAAATATTTTATTTCTTGAAAGCAGATGCTATGTAAAGGCAACCCGAAGGCTGCCCCAGGCATCAAGCCTATCCTGTTTACACAGGTTCCATTATCATCTTCACCGACGGAGCTATCTGCATCATCGTCCTCAAACTCCGGATCGTACCCATAGTCCTCGTCATCGTCCACATAATCAGCATCTGGGTCAGGCTTTGCCGCTTCCTGTGCCTTCTTCTTTTCCTGGACTTTCTTAAATACGAAGAATCCACCACCACAGGCAAGCACAATCAGAGTAAGAATCGCCGGGAGCATATTTGTGGATTTCGGCTTTTCCTCCGGTGTCGGTTCTGTAATTTCAGGAACTGTTTCAACTACTTCCGGCTTTGTTTCCTCAACCGGCTTGGTGAACTCTGCAACTTCTTCCTCGTCCATCAGCTTGAGCAGGTCGGCTTCATCCACCTGATTCAGAAAATGCACGGTTTCCTCGCCTTATCATCACGGTCAATGATGATATAGAAGTAGTTTCCGTTTTTGGTTACAGCGGTAATGAACTGCTTTCCGCTTTTCGTAGGCGAGCCAGCGTCATCAACCAAAGTCAGATTGCCGTCGGGAGTAAGCGGTAGCATCGGCTCCTCCGGCTCTGTTTCGGGAACTTTTTCTTCGACCGCAGGTTCTTCAGTCGCTACGCTTTCATCTACATAGGCAAATGCCGTTGTAGAAAACACGCCAAAACACATTGCACACGCCAGCAATGCGGCTCCAATTTTCTTAAATCTCATTCTGCGTTTCCTCCTCATTCATAGTATTGATCGTATCAGGCTTCGGAGCCATATCCGCAGCAAACATACGGAGCAGCTCGGAAAGCTGTTCGGGATTCAGGTTCGCAGCATGAACCATCTCATGGATTTCGGAATTTTCCTCCTCACGGTATCTGCGTTCCAGGTCTTTCACCTTAGCATCCCATTCTGCCCGTTTCTTACGGGCTTTTTCAAGGTCTGCACCTATTCTGTCTAACTTGGCACTCAATCGCCATCCCTCCTTTAGTTTCTGATTCTGCCGAAGCAGTAAAAATGCTGTTGCCAGTAATTCGATTCGATAGAAGCGTAGGAAATGGGGTTTCCGCAGTGGATCATCATACCATTGCCAACATAGATACCAACGTGTGATGCACCGGAGGTATCATAAGTGCCTTGGAAGAAAATCAAATCTCCCGGTTTGGCAGAGCTTTTCGGGATAATGTCGCATACGCCCATCAAACCGTTTGCGGTCAAACGACCAACACTCCAACCGTTTCCGCAGTGATTGATTACATAGGAAACAAATCCGGAGCAGTCAAAGGAGGTAGACGGGCTGCTGCCGCCCCACACATACGGGTATCCCAGATATTTTTCAGCTTCCCGAATCATATTGGCAAATCTTGTGTCTGTCAGCGCTTCGCCCGGAATATCATAATCGGTGTACTCGCCGCCAGGGGTGGCGTAAATGTCATTTCCGAAAATATCCGGTCTGTTGCCCCTTGTCTGAAGCAAAATTCTATATCGCTCCATATCATCTTCCGACAAGCCGGAATTTGAAATCACACTGTTCAAGCCTTATTTCTGAGCTTCACATTCAGAATATAATATTCGTAATCTTCTTCCTCTGTTGTTGTCTCTCCCGTTTCGGATCAGTAGAAGATGTTGTTCGTGTACGAATCTCTACTACTTCCGTCAGGGTCAGCTCATATTGTTGCTCAAATAGCCATTGCAGGGTAGCCTGCACCTCATCTCTGGTGTAATCCTCAAACTTCACCGTCAAATACGCCGCCAGCTCATAAGGATTGTGGTTGATTTCATCAAGGTCATACCGGTACTCGTCATATCCGCTATGAGTACGCTCGATATTATTGATTTTATTGCGGAGCGCAGCTTCCAAAGCCTTGTAATCATTGTCCGCACCAATAATATCTTCCTCTTTTGCAGTAAAAGAAGTTCCCAGAATGATCTGTGTGCCGCCTTGGAACATAGCCGAACAAGACGAGAACATCCCTGAGAGTATCATAAAAAGCAGTCCGGCAATCAAAACAAACAGAATCGTTTTAGAGTGTGTGGTGCAGAACTCCGTTACTCTTTCTGTGATGTTCTTGGCTCCCTGAGCTGCTTTGCCCGTTGCCTTGCCTGCACCCTTAGATGCAGAAGCCGTTGTCGAAGCGGTATTCTTACCGGCTTTGGCGGCAGCATATTCTTTCTTGATTGCCCTTTTCTGTTGCCAACGGGAAAAGGGATTGGAACCGGCATCGGGGTTGTCCTTTTTGAACTTCTCATACAGGGCATTTACATTTGCTTTATCTGACTTCTCAACCAGCTTTTCCGCCTTGTCGTAGGCTTTCAGCTTGTGACTGTAAACGGCATGATCGACGGTATAGACAGTGGATTCAACAGCCTTGGTCGTTCCTGCACAGCCTGAACGCCGATATTATCATCCTCATATTCTGACACCGCCCGATGTGCTTTGGATGTGAGCGTGACTGCGGCACCACGGCTTGCCATGTGCTTTGCCACAGATGGGCGCTCGATTTCCGTAAACTCCGCTTTTTCAAAACGGAGCTTTGCTTTACGGGAACCGGCTGCATCTGTTTCCAGCTTTAGCTTCGGCTTTGCCTTTTTAGAAGCCAATTTGTCTGCCGCTTTTTCAGCCTATCAACCGCCTTATCTGCACGGTCGGCAGCTTTCTTCACATGAGAATCTGCAAGGTCATCTTCGGTAAAACGGAGTCGTGTAGGTCTTTTCGCCATACATTACGCCTCCTTTTTCCTGTGCCACCTCGTTTAACTTCGTGGTCATAATGCGATACAGTTCCAGATCTGTCGGGAATCGGTCAATGAACGGCAGAATCACATTGCCATAGAACAGAAGTCCTTCGCCCTCACCGGAGTTGGTTACATAGGACAGCTGATGCGGCGAAATGTTCAACCGCTGTGCCAGAATACTTCGGTCATCGCTTGCCTGATTCAGCATATAGATGAAATCAGAGTTTTCGAGGATGTTGGCAATCTCCGGGAACGAAGCAGGTCTTTGACATTCTGAGTAATACCGGTCGGCAAGCCGCCCCATTTACGGAATCGCTTCCAGATTTCTACGGAATAGGTTGCCGTCTGTTCTTCCTTCAGAAGCAGATGGAACTCGTCAATATAATATCTGGTCGATTTACCGGCAGAACGGTTGGCAGTTACACGCCCCAGACCTGATCCTGAACGATCAGCATACCGATTTTTTTCAGCTGATTGCCCAGCTCCTTAATGTCGAAGCACACCAGACGATTCTGAATATCCACATTGGTTCTGTTGTTAAACAGTTTCAGAGAACCCTTAACATAGATTTCCAAGGCGGTCGCTACATGGTGGGCTTCCTTTTCGTCCTGTTTCAGAAGGGCATCATACAAATCCTCAAGGATCGGCATATTCTCAGGGGCAGGATTGTCGAAATATCTCTGGTAAATCTGATGCACACAACGGTCGATAACCGTCTTTTCGATAGGCTGCAAGCCATCCTTACTGCCCATAATCAACTCACAGAGGGACAGGATAAAATCAGCTTTCAGTGCTACCGGGTTGTCATCCTCAGAGTAGTTCAGGTTGATGTCCATAGGGTTGATATAGTTGGTACTGGAGGAGCTGATTTTTACCACCTGACCATTGAACTTGTGAACCAGAGCCGCATATTCCGCTTCGGGGTCGCAGATGATAATATCGTCATCCGTAACCAGGAACGCATTGGTGATTTCACGCTTTGCGGAAAAGGATTTACCGGAACCGGGAGTACCCAGAATCAGTCCGTTGGGGTTCTTGAGCTTCTTTCTGTCCACCATGATAAGGTTGTTCGACAGAGCATTCAGCCCGTAATAGAGCGTTTCTCCACCATTCTGGAACAGCTCCTGCGTGGTGAAAGGCACAAAAATAGCCGTGGAACTGGTAGTCAGGCCACGACGAATCTCAATCAGGTTTTGTGCCAAAGGCAGGCTGCTCATCAGTCCGGATTCCTGCTGAAAATCCAAACGACGCAGATTGCAGTTATGCTTCTGGGCGATGCTCTGTGCCTGGAACACATTGTTCTCCAGTTCCTGCTCGGTGCGCCCGGTGTTCAGCACCAGAAATGTCACCATGAACATTCGCTCATTCTGGCTCTGCAATTCTTTCAGAAGTGACTTCGCATCTTTACCATAGGTAGCAAGGTCAGATGGGATAATGTCCATGTCATAGCCAGAACGCACAGGCCTTTTTCTGTTCCTCGATTTTGGAACGGTCAAGCTCGGTGATGATTCTCTTGATGGTCTTAATCGCCGCAGTCTGGTCAACCGACTGGATGTGCATGGTCACGATCTGCGTGGATTCCATATCCAGAAAATCCGCCAGCATACGATCAGACAGGTCTGATGCCGTAATTGCCAGATAAGACATCGAACCGAAGATACTGCCCATCTGGAAGGTGCGGTTGGTCTTAAAGGCAAACGCCGTCGGAGCAATGAAGTCCTTTACGGACAGCCCGGATTCCACAAGATACTTCCAATCGAAGAAGAACTTATCATTATCACCCATGTGGAACATAGAGTGCATCAGATGCAGCCGCTCTTTGCCGTTCATGGTAGTGGCAATGACACCCAAACGCCGAAAGTTATTGAGCAGATCGTTTTCGATATGGTTGAGTCTCGGCTTTGCCTGCCGCATGGATTCGGCTTCAATGCCGAATGTCAGGTACTTGGTTTTGGTCAAGCCGTTGTTGCCCTGCGCCAACTGCTTTTTCAGCATCTGGCTATACTCGGCACGGACGGGATTGAAGCTGTCCTTCTTGAACGGGATACGGATACTCTTTTCAAAGCTTTCAGCATCGGTACTCAGGTTCATAAAGGAAAGCTCAAAGTGAATGGAGCTGTCAAAGAAATTCAGGAAACTGCACCACTCATCGAAGATGGCAGTCTTATCTTCCTGCTGTGCCAGCTGATAGTTGATGTCCTGAAACTGAATGGTCTTGGTGTAATAACTGTCAGTGACACGGCAGATGCCATCCGGGAACATTCTCTGAAAGGGAATGGACTGCTGTGCAGTCTGCGGAATACCGTTGTCCTTCTTTGCCCGTTCCACAACAGCTTTAATTTCTCGCTGCTGCTTCCGATTCAGATTTGCAGGCATTTTGATGTTTCTTGCCTGTGGCTTCTTTTTGAAAAACAATTCGTTCAACCTCCTTTTCCAGTTTGTACTGACGCATCAAAGCGTCATAATAGTTGTCCGTCTGATAAGGGCGAACCTTGGGACGAACGAATTTGGTCTGAATGAAGTGTTCTACAACCACTTCCAACGGCTGACTATCCTTTTCATACATTGCCAGAAAGAACAACGGTAACATGACGATCATCATGGACAGTGCTGCAAGGCTCACATTTCCGGTTGCTTTGACCAGAAAGAAAATCGGCACTCCGATGAGCGCCGCCGCACCAAAGCAAAGTAACTGCCGTTTCGTCAGATTGAAGAACACTTTTGTTTTTACCCTCGTCAGGTCACGAGGTACGGGAATATACGCTGCCAAACAATTTCCTCCTTCCCTTAGTGAGCGCTGAATACACCCTTCGCAAGCGAACCAGTCTTAAACAGGGTGAAGCACAAAAGGACGGTGTAGCCATAACACCCCAGATAGAACCGATGATGTCATCACTGAATGCGATAGACTGAATCAGCACCGCATAAATGCCCACGCAGATCATAATCAGGAATCCCTGGAATCCGATTGCAAACAGCGAACGCAGATAATTCTGTCCGATATTGCTCTGTTCTCTGTTTCCAAAAGTGGAAAGCGGAATCGGGGCAAGGCTGACCATCAGATAAATTTCAATCATTCGACCGTAGACGATCACAAAGATGATGATTGCCAAAGCGGACATCGTGACCTGCACGATAAAGGATTGCAGGAACAAGCCGAGCAAAGGACCCAAATCCATTGCCATCAGCGTTTCTTCCATTGTTTCCAATGCCGAAGCATCTATGGCAGTATTTCCGGATATGATACCGGCGCTTGCGTTTATAACGTGCTGTGTCACATCAAACACAGCCATCGTGATATTGAATGTGTTTGTGATTAACATGACCGCAACAAAAGTCTTGAACACCCATTTGAAGAAGATCCAGGTTTCAAAATTTGCCAGATTGTTGTGGTCAATAATCATCTGAATTAGCTCATAACAGGCAATGAAGGTCAGAATCAAGCCTGCGATTGGGATAATCACTGACTCGGAGATGTTTCGTACCATGGCAAAGACACCCGGCGAAAAATTCGCCGGGGTCATGCAACGGAGGTTGCTATCTCGCCAACCTGGTTGTTGACGGACTCAAACATCCCCGACAGATTTCCCATAATAGCTGAAACGAGCATTTCTTTCAGCCAGTCTGTGATCTGTTGGAGTATGCTGTCCAAAGGCGATTACCTCCTTGTTTTGTGATTAACCGAACAGTCCGGAGAGCAGAGGTACAAGGGTGGTGCCGATGAGGGCAACACCGCCGCCAGCCATGAGCTGCTTCATGCCCTGGGACTTTGCTTATGTGTGATAAAGAAGTAATAGAAGTGTAAAAAATTTTGCCGTTCCTATCCGGCACATGAGGTATGTCGGATAGGTCGGGCGGTTAGGTGTCGGGCAGTTCTACCTTGCCGACAAAAGAATAATAGATTTCGATTTCCTGTCTGCGTAACTTGCCCCGGCGTTTCCCGTCAAGGGCAACGCTTTCATGGACAACGATTTTCTCCACAAACTCCCGCAGCAGAGTAGGGGTAAGTTCTTCAATGGTAGTGTGCCTGCGTACCACATTCATAAACTTTTCAGCGTTTGCGGTGGCTTCCTGCGCTTTGGAAAGTTCTTCCCGCAGTCTGGCGGCACGTTCTTTCAGTTCTTTCTGCTCGGCTTCATAGTCTGCCGACAGCTCTGTGAAACGCTCGTCCGATATGCGCCCGGTTACGCTGTCCTCATACAGCCGCTTGAAGATAGCAGATAACTCGGCTATGCGTTTCTCGGCGGCTTCCAGCTCCTTTTTCTTGGCGGCGTTCCTGCGTCTGTCCCCGTCCTCATTCTGCTCGATTAAAAGCTTCATAAACCGGGCTTCATGCTTTGCCGCATAGCTGGTAACTTTCCGCAGATTGGAGAGTACGCCAGCGGTCAAGAGGTCAGTGCGGATAAAGTGCGCTGTGCAGTCGGCGGTGCGTTTCTTGTAGCTTCCGCAGATATAACAGTCCTGCTTGCGCTTGTCCGTCTGGTATCGCTGCTGGTACATGACGCTGCCGCAGTCGGCACAAAAGAGTATGCCGGAGAACAAGCCCACTTCGTCATAACGGTTGGGGCGTTTGCGCTGCTTGCGTAACTCCTGCACCCGTTCCCACGTTTCCCGGTCAATGATAGGCTCATGGTGGTTCTCAAAAACCGCCTGCTTTTCCGGGGGATTTTCTATGCTGTGTTTCAGCTTGTAGGACGGCTTCTCGGTCTTAAAGTTTACCAGACAGCCCGTATATTCCCGGTTTTCCAGCAGATGAACCACGGTATTGGTCGCCCACTTGCACTCATAGCCGGGGTGGTAGCGGCGGGTGCTGCCCGTCCTGCGGTATTCCAGCGTCCCCGGCGTGGGGATTTGCTGCTCTGTGAGCATACGGGCTATCTTGGTCGGACCGTTCCCGGCAAGGCAGAGGTTGTATATCTGCTTGACTACGGGTGCAGCTTCCTCGTCAATAATGAAATTTTCGTCCTCGTCCATGAGGTAGCCATACACAGGCTTGCTTGTGATGGGCTTGCCACTCATGCCTTTTGAGCGTTTTACTGCTTTGATTTTCTTGCTCGTATCTCTCACCAGCCATTCGTTAAAGATATTCCGCAGCGGGGCAAAGTCATTGTCGCCCTGTGCGCTGTCCACTCCGTCATTGATAGCGATGAAGCGGACACCTTTCTGTGGGAAAATCATTTCCGTGTACATTCCCACTTGCAGGTAGTTTCGCCCTAACCTCGACATATCCTTTACGATAACTGTCCCGACTTTTCCGGCTTCAATGTCCGCAAGCATGGCTTGAAAACCGGGTCTTTGAAAGTTCGCACCAGAATAACCGTCGTCCGTGTACCAGCGCAGATTGGAAAAGCCGTTCTGCTTTGCATAGGTTTCAAGGATACGCTTCTGATTGGAAATGGAATTGCTTTCGCCTTGCAGCTCGTCCTCATGGGATAGTCTTGGGTAAAGGGCGGTAATTGGTTGTTGGTTGGTCTGTCTTAACATAAAATCCTCCGTTTCCGACAGCCAGCCCCACTATTCCGTACCTTGATTGTACCACATGGGGCGGCTGTCTGTATAGCGGCAAAAGCGTCAAATCTGCTTCTTTATGGTCGGTCAAATCGCCGTTTTTTGTGTAGCAGCTTCCGCTTCCAGCACTTTCATCATCTTGTCGGCTGCGGTGTCGGTTGCGCCCTGCTTGAAGAAGCCGGAAACGGTAAGGACGGAGTTGCCCATGCGGATTTCCGTCACACAGTCCGGGCGGCGGTCTGTTTTGGTGGTGCTTGTCTGTTTCGTTTCTGTCATAGGCTCTCCTTTCGCTGCTTCATCAGTTGCTTTAAGCGTTCCAGCTTTTCCTGTGCGGTTTCCTTTCGGAAGTTGCTGCCCGTGAAGCGGACGGGGGCGCACATGGAAGTCAGCCTGTCATAGATACGGGCGTGGGGCGTGTCCTGCGGGTGCTGCAATTCCTCCAGCGTGAGGTTGGTCGTGGCGATCAGCGGCTTGCCGCTTCGGTAACGGCTGTCAATCACGCTGTAAACCTGTTCCAGCCCGTATTCTGTTCCTCGCTCCATACCGAAATCATCAAGTATCAGCAGAGGGTAGCTGCAAAGGCGGGAAATATATTCGTTCCTGCCCTCAAAGCTGGCGGCAAGGTCACCCAGTATCGTTGCAAAGTTTGTCATGCAGACGCAACCTCTTTTTCCATAAGGCGTTGGCGATACAGGCGGCAAGGTAGCTTTTTCCCGTCCCCACGCCGCCCCAAAACAGGTAGCCGATATTTTCAGCCTGCATGGTTTCCCAGCTCTCCACATAAAAGCGGGCGGTTTCGGTCTGCGGGTTTCTGCCGTTGTCATGCTCAAATGTCCAGTTCCGCATAGCAGGGTCGGTAAAGCCCCGGCGTTTCAAGTCCTCCACTTTTTCAAGGTGCTTCTGTCGGCTTTCGGCGGCTTGCTGCTTTTCACGGGCTGCCCGCTGGCAGTCGCACTCTGCCGGGTGGCGGTCACGCCCGAAACAAGTCTTTCCCTCTGCAAAATAGGCTTCTTTGGGCGTATGGCACTTACCGCAGTATAAAAGCCCGTCCTCGCCTGTGTAGTCCTCCGCTTCGGCGGTAGTGGCTGTAATGTCCGTAATCATAGCTTCAATTCCGTTTTTCATAAGCTCTCGCCCTCCTTGCATGAATAATCGGGTATGCCCTGTTTCGGGGCAGCCTTGCCTTTGGCAGCGTCCTCCTGCGCCCACTTGTAAATGGTGGCTGCATGGCTGTGGTACTGTTTCCCGGTGGAAGCGATATGGCAGGAAAGCCGGTCAATATAATACTCCCACTTGTCGGGCAACTCTGTTTTTAGCCCGGAAAGCTCTGTATCGGTCAGTATCACATTGTTGTATCTGCCATAAGCGGCGGGGGCGGGGTGTCCCGTTTCTCCCTCTCTCTCTTTTTCTATCTCTATCTCTTTC
>ENA-OQEB01001014-OQEB01001014.1-human-gut-metagenome-genome-assembly--contig:-NODE-1014-length-10829-cov-3.033358_pt1 | contig 10829 bp, 18 predicted proteins | sample MGYA00242787_ERZ504619 | MGnify/ENA primary metagenome ERZ504619 (study PRJEB26092, sample SAMD00036317) | human gut metagenome | host: Homo sapiens | study: EMG produced TPA metagenomics assembly of... | reverse complement strand
CCAGCAGGGGCGCGGCACTGGAAGCGGAAGGCTCCTGCGAGTAGAACACGCCCGCATGGTGGTAGGGGTGCCGCCCGGGCTTGAAGGCGGGGGTCCTGCACCACAAAGCCCGCCTTGCAGAAGGGCGAGGGCTCCACCGGAAAATCTGCCTGCGCGGCAAACTGCTCCGGCGCAGCACGCAGGGCCGAGACCGTCACGCCCCGGGCAGCAGTATCCTGCGGGGCGGCATAGAGAGCATCGAACCGGTCGCCCAGCAGAGCGCGCTCCCGGCGCTCAAAATATTCCGTAGGCATGAAAGCTTATCCTCCCATGAATAAAGCCGCCGTTCGCGGCAAAACTAAAGCTGTGAGGGAAAGCCCCCTCACGAAAGGAGTAACGAACCATGAAGGACCACAGCGAGAATCGCACCGAAAACCGCACGAACAACTGCAAGAACCAGAGCCAGAACCGCACCACCAATCAGACCACCAACGAGCACAAGCACCCCAACCAGTATACCAAGGGTGCTGACGACGAGGGTGCCAAGAACAAGAAGTAACACCGCATAAGAAAGCCCGCTGCCTTCCCCGCACTGTTTTCCAGTGCGGAAAGCAGCGGGCTTTCGCGTTTTATTTCTGGTTCGGGTCAAACTGCTGCCACAGGGCATCGAACAGCTCTTCCACACGGGCCATCTGCCCGGTGAGGTAGAGCCAGCCCAGCAAACACTCAAAGCCGGTGGAAGCGCGGTATTCCTCGGGGGAAGCGTGCTTGGCCACACTGGCCTTGCTGGCGTTGCGGCCCCGCTTGAACACGGACAGCTCCTCCTCTGTGAAGAGCGGCTCCAGCAGCTGCTCCTCCCGGAACTGTGCCCGGGCCGAGACATACTTGACCTTTTCCACATTGAGCTTGCCTGCCGACATCCGGTGGTGCCGTGCCAAACGGGTGCGCACCAGCAATTCCAGCACGCTGTCCCCCACAAAGGCCAGCGCCAGCGGGTTCAGCTCACGGGGTCGATGGTTTCCGATTCGTTCATCGTAGTAATACCCTTCGTCTCTGTCCTCCCGATCAGGTGATCCTTCATTCAACCTCTCAGTCACGGGCTAACGCCGTGACAGCTCCCCTAGTAGGGGAGCCTTTGGCAGAAGATTCATTTTTCGCTATCATCGCCTATGGCTCCAAAACCATCATCTGCCGCAAGGCAAAAAACAACGGCAGCAGGGCCAAAAGCAGCAAAGCGCCAACACGCGAAAATACGACGATATGCCAAGGCCTCCCCTACTAGGGGAGGTGGCATCGAGCGAAGCGATGATGACGGAGAGGTTGGACAGAGCTGAAACCTTTCCTTTAGAAGATATAATCGAACTGATACTCACCAATGAGGATGGTGTCGTTCTCCTGCACGCCCTTTTCCACCAGTTCGGTCAGGATGCCGCTCTCGTCCAGCTGACGCTGGAAATACTGCAGGCTCTCGTAGTCATCCACATTGCTGCCGGCCAGGATATACTCCAGCCAGGGCGCGTCGATGCTCCACACATGGGCCTCCATCCGCTGGATGGTATAAGCACGGTCGTTGGCCTTGGGCTCGGGCTTCTTGTACTCGGGGGTGAACACGGGCACCGGCGGGATATCCTTCAGGCGGTTGTAGACCAGGCCCGGCAGCTCCCGCACGCCCTGCATGGTGGCGGCAGAGATGGGCACAAAGGTCAGGCCCTTGCCCTCCACATAGCTGCGGAAGCTCTCGATCTGCTCCTCGGTGGCCAGGTCGCACTTGTTGCCCACCACGATCTGGGGGCGCTGTGCCAGCTCGGGGCTGAACTTTGCCAGCTCCTCGTTGATCTTTTCAAAGTCCTCCACCGGCTCACGGCACTCGCTGCCGGAGACATCCACCACATGCAGCAGCAGGCGGCAGCGCTCCACATGGCGCAGGAAGTCGTGGCCCAGACCGATGCCCTCACTGGCACCCTCGATCAGGCCGGGGATATCGGCGCAGACAAAGCTTGCGCCCTCACCCACCGACACGACACCCAGGGTGGGCACCAGCGTGGTGAAGTGGTAGTTCGCGATCTTGGGCCTGGCTGCGCTGATGGTAGAGATGAGGGTGGACTTGCCCACATTGGGGAAGCCGATCAGGCCCACATCAGCGATCAGCTTCAGCTCCAGCGTCACCTGGATGTCCTCGCCGGGCATACCGGGCTTGGCAAACTTGGGGATCTGGCGGGTAGCGTTGCAAAATGTGCGTTGCCGTAGCCGCCGCGGCCGCCCTTTGCGATGGTGACGGGGGTGTGGTCGGACAGGTCCGCGATGACCAGCCCGCTCTCCGCATCCTTGATCACGGTGCCCAGCGGCACCTTGATGATGAGGTTTTCGGCATTCTTGCCGTGGCAGAGGCTTGCGCCGCCCTTGCCGCCCTCGGGAGCAGTGTACTTGCGCTTGTAGCGGAAGTCCATCAGGGTGGAAAGATGATCGTCCGCCACAAAGATGATGTCACCGCCGCGGCCGCCATCGCCGCCGTCCGGGCCGCCAGCGGCCACGAACTTCTCACGATGGAAGCTCACTGCGCCATCGCCGCCCTTGCCCGCATGGAGCCAGATGGTGGCGATATCGATAAAATTGGTTTGTGCTGCCATACAGCCCCTCCTATTCTCAAAAAGCCTTTTCCCTCTGTTCCGCTCCCCTACCCGGGGAAGCCGGCCGCGCCAGAGCGCGGGCTGAGAGGTTTGATTTCTAAACAGAACAGGCTTTTTCGTTACCTAAAAAGAGCCGGGCCACGAGGTCCGGCTCTTCGGGTTGCAGTTTTTCAGGCAGAAGTTACTGCTTCACGCTGCACTTCTTGCCGCTCTTGCCCACGCGCTCAAAACGGACGGTGCCGTCAACCAGAGCAAACAGGGTATCATCGCTGCCCTTGCCAACGTTCTCACCCGGCATGATGTGGGTGCCACGCTGACGAACCAGGATGTTGCCGGCCAGAACGAACTGACCGTCTGCACGCTTGGTGCCCAGACGCTGTGCTGCGGAATCGCGGCCGTTCTTGGTGCTGCCTACGCCCTTTTTATGTGCCATTGTAATTTACCTCCTTAGCCGTTGATCGCAGTGATCTCAACCTTGGTGTAGGGCTGACGATGGCCCATGCGGCGAGCACTGTGCTTCTTTGCGCGATAGGTGATGATGTTCAGCTTCTTGCCCTTGCCATTCTTGATGACCTTGGCAGAAACGGAAGCGCCCTCAACAACGGGAGCGCCAACCTTGACAGAACCCTCCTCGCCAATAGCGAGAACCTGATCAAACTTCACTTCGGAGTCGGCCTCAACGTCCAGCTTTTCGATGTAGACGATGTCGCCCTGCTCCACGCGGTACTGCTTACCGCCGGTAACAATGATTGCGTACATTTTGTTCATTCCTTTTCGTTGTACTCGCTGGTCGTAAAGGCAGGCCCTTACACTGGGCCATTTCAGGCGCCCACACCACGCGGCTAGAATATTATAGCAAAAAAGCGATGGAAATGCAAGAGGAATTTTCCTCTTTCCGAAGGATTTTTTATTTTTCCGTCTTCCCGCTTTCCGCGATGGTGCGTTTTACTTCGGCATTATACGCTTCGGTGCGCTCCACGAAGAGCTTACGCGGGCTGGAGGCCAGCAGTTCAGTATCTGCATCCGTCATCAGACCGATAACAGTTTTTTCTTTGCTCAGCTTATTGACTGCGGCTTTGTTGTCCGCCGTCATTGCCAGCTTTACCATCAGGGGCTTGTCCTTGAACTTGTGGGTGAAGTAAATTTCCGCAGCCACACCGACTACCACAGCGATACCTGCCACCAGCTGGGATGCCCGCAGGCCAATGGAAGGCACCAGCATCAGACTGTCGGTGCGCAGGGCTTCGATCCAGAAGCGGCCCGCGCCGTACCAGATCATATACCGCAGGGCAATGTCACCGTTGAACTTGCGCTTTTTAATGTAACGGAACAGCAGGAGAAAGCCCACGAAGCACCAGATGCTTTCGTACAGGAAGGTGGGATGCACCGGCAGATTCGGGTCAATGGTCACGCCGCTCTGGGCCGTGACTGTGCTGCCCATCAGGTAAGCGCGGGTCGTTTCGCTGAACATGCCCCACGGCAGGGTGGTGTTGCAGCCGAAGGCCTCCTGATTGAAGAAGTTGCCCCAGCGGCCGCAGCCCTGTCCCAGCAGAAAACCCATAGCGGTCAGGTCGAACATGGGCAGCACCGGCACGCCCCGCCGTTTGCAGGCCAAGCCACCGAACAGAAAGCCGCCGATGATGCCACCGTAGATGGCAAGGCCGCCATCCCGAATGGCGATCATCTCCCAGATGCTTTCGTATTTAAAAGGTGCCATGGCCACGTAGTAGCGCGGGCGCTGACAATGCCCAGCACGATGCCAATCAAGATCACGTCCACCATGCTGTCCGGGTCCACGCCGAACTCGATGCTGTGGCGGAACGCAAATACCAGCGCCAGACAGATGCCAAAGGCAATGCACACGCCATACCAGTAAATATTGAACCCGCCAATGGAAAGGGCCACGCGGTTGATCTCAAAGCTCAGGCCCAGCCCCGGGAACTGCACCAGATTTGTCATTCTGCTTCCTCCTCGTTCTCGGCCAGCGGCGCAGTGCCATCTGGCAGAATATCCATCACAGCCATGCGGTCGGTGCTGAGGATGTGCTGCAGCGCAGCGTCCGCATCCTCGGCAGTCAGCCCTGCCAGCATGGTGATCTGCTGCGCCACCGTCTGGCCGGAGAGGGCAAAGTCTGCCATCTGGCTGGCCGAGTCCTCCACATTTTCCAGATTTTCGATCAGCTGGCCGTACTTTTCGTTCTTGCACAGGGTAAAGATCTCCCGGTCCACACCCGCGGCACGGATGCGGGCGATCTCGTCCAGAAGCATCTGTTTCACGGCATCGGGGGCATCGCTCTCGCCGGTGAACAGGATGCAGCAGCAGCCATCCACCCGCAGCACTTCCCCGCCAAAGCCGGGTTCACAAGGCCCCCGTCGTACAGGCGGCGGTACAGCGGCGACATGCCGCCTGTGATGCAGCTCAGGATCAGATCATACAGCGCTTCAGTGCGCAGATCGTTCGGGGGCAACGGCTTCTCCTTGAAGCCCACGCCGAAGCAGGGCTTGGACACCGGCATTTTCAGGGTCTTATGGCTGCCGCCAGCGTCATGGGTTCCGGCTTCCACAGCCGCTGCACCCTTTCGGTGCTGCGCGGTTTCATCAGCCGTGGCGCTCACAGGCAGCCAGGATCTGCTCCATGGTAGTGTCGCCGGCAGCCGCCAGCACCATATTGCCCGGTGCATAGAAGGCTTTGCAGCTGTCGTAAAGCATCTCCGGCGTGATCTCAGCAATGCTCTCCACCGTGCCCGCGATATCGCTGCGGATGGGATGCTCGTGGTACAAGCACTCGAACAGGCCGGTGATGAGCCGCCAGTCCGGGCTGTCATCGTACATTTTGATCTCCTGTCCGATGATACCCTGCTCCTTGGCGATGGTCTGCTCGGTAAAGTACGGATGAGTCACCATGCCCAGCAGCACATCCAAGCTTTCGTCCAGCTGTTGGGTCGCAGTGAACAGGTAGCAGGTGCGGTCAAAGCTGGTAAATGCGTTGGCATTGGCACCGGTCTTGGCATACTTTGCAAAGGCATCGCCGTCCTGATCTTCAAACATCTTGTGCTCGAGGAAGTGTGCCACACCTGCAGGCAGATGCACCTCTTTGCCGTCCAGCCGGAAATCCCGGTCAATGGAGCCAAAGCGGGTAGCAAAAATGACATGGGTGCTGGAATAGCCCGGCATGGGCCGCACGATAACGGTCAGTCCGGAGGGCAGGGTCTGCCACTGGTCAGCCACGGTCTTTTCCAGCAGGGTCTGGTTATTCTGCGGCATGAGCGGCCACCTCCTTTGTGAGCAGATAGCTGACCGAGAGGGTCAGTTTGCGCAGGATGGCGCGCACGTCGTCCTTGGTCACGGCCTGCAGAGCGGCGCGGGCTTCGGCGGGTGTCTGCACCTTGGCCGGGTCGCCGCCGCGCAGCACTTCAATGTAATACCATGTCTCGATGCCGCCCAAGGTATCCTCTACCCCCTGCATCCCGCTCAGCAGACCCCGACGCAGTCCTCAAATTCATCGTCGGTGATGGGGCCATCGCACAGGTCGGCCAGTTCCTTCAAGATGGCCTGCTCTGCCCGGGCTGCGTCGGCGTGCTCCACGCCGCTGTTCACAGCCATGCTTCCGGTAAAGCTCTGGAACGAGGACGAGCAGTAGTAGCACAGGTGGTCACGCTCGCGCACATTCAGGAACAGGCGGCTGGTCACACTGCCGCCGTACAGCGCCATGGCAAGGCGCACAGCAGCCAGCTGTTCGGTGCGCATGGGTTCGCCCAGCGTGAACAGCATGCAGAGCTTCGCCTGCACCATATCATAGGTTTCGGTTTTGTGCACCGGCTCCCGGCGGGGCATGGCAATGTTTTCCGCCAGCGGCAGCGGTGCACGGTCAATTGCCGCAAGCTCTGCCAGCAGTGCATCCTTTACCGCAGCGGTCTGCTCTGCCGTGCAGCCCAGCACGAGCAGTTCAATGTTGGCGGTGCGCAGCATCTCGTAATAGGCTGCGGTAAGCTGTTCCGGTGTCAGGCTTCCACCTCTTCCAGATAGCCTCCTGCCGCACACCCGCCGGGCTGTCGCCAAAGAATTCCCGGTTGGCCTGATGCAGGCAGTAAAGGCGCTTATCGTTGATTTCATCTTCCAGCGCCTTTTTCAGCATCTGCTTTTCAATGCCCACGGCTTCCGGATCAAAAGTGCCGCCCACAAAATACGGGTGAAAGGCCGCACCCAGTGCAATGGATGCATATTCCCTTGTAAGGGTCTCCCCTTCCAGCGCAAACTGATCCTTGATACCGGTAACACTAACACACAGGTTGTGGCTGCAGCCCATGGGCCGGGCATCCACTGTGAGGTCTGCACCGTAGAGCTTGGCCAGCTTTTTGGTCAGGCGGGTCATATCCGGGCAGTCGGCATAGCCGCGCTCCAGCACCAGCGGCAGCAGCGCATGTGCTGTGGCCGTTTCCCGCTTTGCCGGAAAGGCAAAGTGGACGCTGATGCGGCAGCGGTTGAATTTTTCCGCCGGGTCACAGGAAAGATGCACACCCGGCGCAATGAGAGTACGTTCCAATTTGTTCCTCCGCCCTGCTTTCACAGGGAGCTTTTATTTTTATGATGCCTTCTGCAAGGCAAGAAATTCTTCCAGACTCAGACCGCTGGCACGGATGGCAAGGGCATTTTCAACGCCCACATACCGCCAGTGCCACGGCTCAAACACCACGCCGGTAGCAGCCTGCCTGTCCTGCGGATAGCGCAGGATAAAGCCGTATTCGGCGGCGTAGGCGGTGAGCCACTCATAGGCGCGGGTCGTATCAAAGCCGGTATCACGGGTCGGGTAGTCCGTACTGAGGATATCCGCCGCATAGCCGGTGCCGTGATCATTGCATTCCGCAGGCGGCTGGATATCTGCCGCAAGGCTGGCGGCTTCTTCCTCGGTTTTGCCCTTTTCCAGATACTGCTGCTTCTGCGTCTCATAGGCCGCGCTGCGGGCATCTGCGTCCTGATAGCCTGCCGTCAGCACCAGTGCAACGCCGTCCTCGGCCGCAGCCGCAGCCATTTTCTGGTAGGCTGCAGCTGCTTCGGCTTCCAGTTGGATACCGCTGGCTTCATCGGCATCGGCAAGGGCCGGAGAGGGTTCCTCGGCAAAAGGCAGATTGGTGTTTACCAGCACAAAGCGCTCATCGTCAGCATCAAAGCTGTAGCCGGTGCCATCGTAGCTGGCCGCGTCAAAGCTCTGCGGCCCTGCAAGCATGGCGTTCACCTTTGGCAGCAGCCAGAGGATGCCTTTGGTCATAAGCGCCACAATGACGGCGCAGACGAGAATGAGAATGGCCCAGTTGCGGGCCAGACGCAGCCGCTTGCGGCGCTTCCACTGAGCGCGGGTCAGGCGGGGCTTTGCAGCATTTCTATCAGTCGGTTCCATGGTGCGTTGCAGCTCCTTTTGCAGAATTTGCAGCGCACTGCGCCGCACAGATACAGTGTATATTATACACCCCTTTGCATTTTGTGTAAACGTCGGAAGTGTAAAATAAGTATGACCGAAAAAACTCCTTCCGTTTGCTCGCACGCTCGCATCCACCTCCCTCAATGAGGGAGGCTCTGGCGAAACAGAAAAGTTTCCCGCTCTGCCAAAGGCCCCCTCTCAGAGGGGGCTGTCGCCGCAGGCGACTGGAGGAGTTTTCCACGCAAAAATGCCGCACCACCTAAAAGGCGATGCGGCATTCCTATATTTTTATTTAATCAAACAGCATATCGTGGATCGCAGAAACAGCCTTGTCGGCATCGTCGCGGTTGATGATGCAGGAGATCTTGATCTCGCTGGTGGAGATCATCTTGATGTTGATGTTGTTGTTGGACAGTGCCTCAAACATCTTGGAAGCAACGCCGCTGTGGCTCTGCATACCGGCACCCACAATGGAGACCTTGGCGCAGGTGGTGTCCACGCTCACATCGTTGAAGTGTGCGCTCTCCTTCAGCACGCGCATGGCCAGATCGGCTTCGCCTCAGAGCAGGTAAAGCTGATATCCTTCTTGCCGTCACGGCCGGTGGACTGCAGGATGATGTCCACGTTGATGTTCTTCTGGGCCAGCAGACCGAAGATCTTGAAGCTCATGCCCGGCTCATCGGGAACGTTCAGAATCGTGATAACAGCAACATCAGTGTCTTTTGCGACACCCTTGATCAGCATACCTTCCATGTCTTTTGTAACCTCCTTGACCACCGTACCGGGCACGGGATTCAGGCTGGAGAGCACCTCCAGCTCCACATTATACTTTTTGGCCAGCTCCACGCTGCGGTTGTTCAGCACCTGTGCACCCAGAGATGCCAGCTCCAGCATCTCGTCAAAGGTAATCTCATCCAGCTTGCGGGTGTTGCGCACCTTGCGCGGGTCGGCCGTGTAAACGCTTCCACATCGGTAAAGATCTGGCAGCGATCTGCGTGCAGGGCTGCTGCAATGGCAACAGCGCTGGTGTCGGAGCCGCCGCGGCCCAGAGTGGTGATGTCATCCATCTTGTTCAGGCCCTGGAAGCCCGCCACAACGACCACACGGTTGCGCTCCAGCTCAGAAGAGATGCGCTCTGTCTCCAAGCGGGTGATGCGTGCCTTGGTATAGGCGCGGTCGGTGCGGAAGCCAGCCTGCCAGCCGGTCAGGCTGATGGCATGGCAGCCCAGCTCATTCAGTGCCATGGCCAGCAGCGAAATGCTGATCTGCTCGCCGCTAGCCAGCAGCATATCCATTTCACGGGCCGAAGGGTTGTGGGTGATCTCCCCAGCCTTGGCGATCAGGTCATCGGTGGTATCGCCCTGAGCGGACACCACCACAACTACGTCATTGCCCGCGTTGTGGGTGTTTGCCACAATGCGTGCCACGTTGAAGATACGGTCACGGTCCTTCACCGAAGAACCGCCGAACTTCTGTACGATCAACGCCATATCTTGTCACTCTCCTCTTTTTGTCCCTTTGTCAAAAGGGGGTACACCGGGCGGAAGCGGTCAGCAGCGCCTTGCACTTTCCTTACCCATTTATCATTCCACCGTTGCGCCGGTGTTATCGGCATCCAAACGCAGCAATGTAAATGCTTCACATCCGTCCAGACCTTCCAGCAGCTCCAGACCCTTTTCCAGCTTGGAATAGAACTTTTCGGCCTCCGCCTTTTCCGCTACGGCCATCACGGTGCTGCCCGCACCGGAAACGTAAACAGCCTTTGCCCCGCACAGGCGTGCCATATCGAACACTTCCTTGGAGCCGGGCATCAGCGGCATACGGTAGGCTGGTGCAGCTTATCCTCGGTGGCAATGGCCAGCAGATCATGTCTGCCCTCGCAGAAGGCGGCGGGCACCAGCGCAGCGCGCGAAAGGTTATATACTGCGTCCTTGTGGGAGACTTCTTTGGGCAGGGCCGCACGAGCGGCTTCCGTCAGCAGCTTGTAGTCCGGCACGATGGCGGCAAAGCACAGCGTTTCATCCACATTGCGCTTGACCGAGTACACCTTGCCATCCTCAAACACGCTGCTGGTCAGACCGCCCAGAAGAGCCGGGGCCACGTTATCGGGGTGGCCCTCGATGGAGGTGGCCAGCGTGAGCAGCTCCTGCGTGTTGAGCACATCGCCCAGCATCCGGTTTGCACCCAGCAGTCCCGCAATGATGCAGGCCGAGGAAGAACCAAGGCGCGCGCCATGGGGATGGGATTCGTCTGGGTGATCTTGAGGGGCGGGATCTGCTTGCCCACCTTCTCAAACAGCCCCTTTGCCGAACGGTACACGAGGTTCGATTCACCGCGCGGGATGCGGGTACCGTCCGCAGACGAGATATCCAGCACTTCGCTCTCTTCAAAGGTGACCGTATTATACAGCGTCACCGCCAGACCCAGCGCATCAAAGCCGGAGCCGATGTTTGCACTGGTGGCCGGGACAGAAACCTTGATCTTCATAGCCGCCGCACCTTTCCTTATTCCGTTATCAGTTTTCTTCCGGCAGACGCTTGAGCACCAGCTTCACGCTGCCGCCCACGGCTTCCACCTTGCGGGCTGCTTCGGCCAGTGCCTTTTCGTCGGCTCGCTCCACAAAGTAAGCGCAGCTTCGTAGCGTTCGTCCACCACCCTGCCATAGCCGTAGATGGCTTCCACCACCGCCGGAGCAATGCTGCTACACGCACATAATATGCAGCAGGAGCCGGGTCGGTGAGCATCCCCTCCACCGGCTCCGCAGGCTGCCAGAACAGGCTGTCGTGCACCTTGGAGCCATGCTTCAGG
>ENA-OQEB01001013-OQEB01001013.1-human-gut-metagenome-genome-assembly--contig:-NODE-1013-length-10849-cov-1.725145_pt1 | contig 10849 bp, 18 predicted proteins | sample MGYA00242787_ERZ504619 | MGnify/ENA primary metagenome ERZ504619 (study PRJEB26092, sample SAMD00036317) | human gut metagenome | host: Homo sapiens | study: EMG produced TPA metagenomics assembly of... | reverse complement strand
ATCTTGGCGGGCAGGTTTCTAATTCTTGTAAGATACGTTCAGTCATAAGTTAAAAATGTTTGACCATATTGAGTTAAATTTACTTTACGGCTATCTCTGATGAAAAGAGGTATATTTAAATCTTTTTCTAAGCGACTGATTGAACGACTAAGTGCTGGCTGAGACACATTCAGAGATTTTGCTGCTTTAGTAAAGTTTTTTATATGGGCTAGAGCAACAAAATATTCTAGTTGATTTAATTCCATAAAAAAGCCTCCAAATCCAAACTAATGGTAGTATTTCTAATGTGAATACTTTATATTTGATTATATTATAAGCTAGATTTGATATTTTGTATAATTATATGAAGCAAATATTGACAATAAATTTAAAATATTTTATCATAAAAGAAAATTGATGCTGATATAGCTCAGTTGGTAGAGCAATGTATTCGTAATACATGGGTCGCAGGTTCAAATCCTGTTATCAGCTCCATTTTGATAGATAATATAATTAAAACTATAACAAAAAGCTACTTTATAATAATTATTATGATGAGTAGCTTTTTTTATTTAAATACTTGCAGTTGAATTTTTTCTGTGGTATTATGTGGTTCGTAACAAACAATAGTGAACAGTATCAATATATATTAATAATTTGAACTGTATCTTAGTTGTTTAATTTTAAATAAAATAATTTAATAAGGTAAATTTTAAAAAGAAAAAAGACGCTTGGATCACTATGACCGAGACGAACTTGCAGAATTTTAAATATAAAATATAGTTGATGGATTTTTTTGCTATGAAATCAATTATATTTAATCAATAGGGAAAGTGCATTTCGTGTCGAGATGTACTTTTTTTGTGCTTTTATGTAAGTTCATTACAGTCTCTTTTTGTTTGTTATAAGAACATTAAAGGAGAAGAAAAAAATGATTTTATGTCAAGATGTGGCTAAATTACGTGAATTAGTCGCTAATTTTAAGAAGGAAAACAAATCTATTGGTTTGGTACCAACTATGGGAGCATTGCATGAAGGTCATGCTTCACTTATTAATGCTTCCGCAAAAGAAAATGATATTACAATCGTCAGTGTGTTTGTAAATCCTACTCAGTTTGGACCAAATGAAGATTATGAAGCTTATCCTCGTACTTTGGAAAATGACTGCATAGTGGCACAAAATGCAGGAGCAGATGTAGTATTTGCACCAAAAAATAAAGATTTATATCCTAATGAAGATATGACATGGTAGAAGTTACAGGTGATATCACAAAAGTTTTATGTGGTAGAACAAGACCTATTCATTTCCGTGGAGTTACTACAGTAGTTAGTAAATTATTCAATTTATCTCGAGCAGATAGAGCATATTTTGGCTTTAAAAGATGCTCAGCAAACAGAAGTTTTACGTCGTATGGTTGATGATTTATTTTTCAATGTAGAACTTCGCATTATGCCTATCGTTCGTGAAGCTGATGGACTTGCTAAAAGTTCAAGAAATACTTATTTATCTCCAGAAGAAAGAAAATCTGCGTTGATTTTATCTAAGAGTTTAAAATTAGCAAAAGAAGCATTTACTAATGGTCAAAGAGATGTAGAAGCTATATTAAATTTAGTAAAAGACACTATACAGTCTGAAAAAACAAGTCAAATTGATTATGTAGAAATGTATAAATTGCCAGGATTAAAACCAGTAGAAAATAAAATTGAAGGCAAAGTATTATTAGCTTTAGCTGTAAAATTTGGTACAACTCGTTTAATAGATAATGTCATTTTGGAGGATAAATAATAATGTTATATAATATGTTTCATGGAAAAATTCATCGTGCTACAGTAACTCAAGCAAATTTAGAATATATGGGAAGCATCACTATTGATGAAGAATTATTAGAGCTTGCAGGTATTTTACCAGGAGAAAGAGTACAAGTAGTAATAATAACAATGGTGCTAGATTAGAAACTTATACAATTGCAGGTAAACGTGGGTAGCGGTGTAATTTGTTTAAATGGAGCAGCAGCACGTAAAGCACAAGTTGGCGATACAGTTATTATTATTGCTTATGCTATGATGACAAAAGAAGAAGCTCAAAATTTAGTACCTGATGTAGTCATGGTTGATGAACATAATCGACCAGTAAGAGTACGCGGTACAGAGCTTGAAGGCGAAATTGGTTAATATATAATATTATTTTAAATAGAAAATAGAATTTTATAAAATAAGTAAAAATAGGTTGAGCATGGATTTATGAAAATAAAGTCTAAAGTGCTTAACCTATTTTTTTTTAGTTTATTGCTATATAATAAAATTTAGCAATTTATGATGGAGATGATTTTGGTGAAATTAATAACTTTAGCAGGGCCACCATCTGTGGGCAAGACTTCTGTAATTTTGCGATTAATAGAAGTATTACATAAAGAAAAGCAAAAAGCAGGCGTTATTAAATTTGATTGCTTGACGACTTTTGATAAAGAACCATATGAAAAAGCGAATATACCGATACAGATTGGTTTATCAGGAAAATTTTGTCCAGACCATTTTTTTATCAGCAATATTGAAGAAGCTGTAGCTTGGGGAAAAAGTCAAAATTTAGATTATTTGATTACCGAAAGTGCAGGTCTTTGCAATCGCTGTTCGCCATATATTCAAGATGTATTGGCCATTGGTGTAATAGATTGCTTATCAGGATTAATACACCGAGAAAAATTGGGCCAATGGTGAAATTTGCAGATGTAATAGTCATCACTAAAGGAGATATTATTTCTCAAGCTGAACGCGAAGTATTTATGTATAATGTCTATCAAGCAAATCCTAAGGCACAAGTTATTTTTATCAATGGCATAACTGGTCAAGGTGCATTTATGTTGAAAAAATATATAAATAAAATTGAAGATATAGATACATTAGAAGGAAAAAAATTGCGTTTTACTTCGCCAGCTGCTGTATGTTCATATTGTACAGATGAAATGCGTATTGGTGAAAAATATCAATTGGGCATGACTAAGAAAATGGAATTTAATTGATTAGGTGGAAATTATGGATTTTAAAGAATTTGTAGAAACTCATACAATTGGAGAAATAAAAAAAGCGTATCCTCAAATCAAAGATTATTTGGATAATACAGGTCTATGGAATTTGCCGGATAATTTGACTTTTGCTAAGGCTTTTGAAGATATAGATGAAGAAGATTTATGGCAAGTAGGTATTCGTGATGGCAATATTGCTGATGAACTAAAAAAATATCTTTCAGCTATGCAGAATTTAGAAAATAAAGATGAGGTAAAAGTACATAAATTAACCATCAATGGTGGCAAAAATAAATTAGGCGAAGCTGAAAATATCCAAGTAGAGATTTTTGCAGGGCAAGTAATAAGTATTGTAGGGCCAACAGGTTCTGGGAAAAGTAGATTACTTGCAGATATTGAATGTTTAGCACAAGAAGATACACCGACAAAACGACAGATTTTAATTGATGATGAAATTTTAGATGATGAAGCTAGATTTAATTTAGAAGGAAAATTAGTAGCTCAATTATCACAAAATATGAATTTTATCATGGATATTACTGTAGAAGATTTTTTGACTATGCATGCTAAAGTTCGTTTAGGCAAAGAAGTAGAAAATGAAAAAGCTATAATCGCTAAATGTTTTTCTATGGCAAATGAATTAGCTGGCGAAAAATTTACTTTAGATACGAAAGTAACTCAATTATCAGGTGGTCAATCGAGAGCTTTGATGATAGCAGATGTGGCATGTATAAGTAGTTCACCGATTGTATTGATTGATGAAATTGAAAATGCAGGGATAGATAGACAAAAAGCGATAAAATGCTTAGCAAAAAGTGAAAAAATCGTCATTATGTCTACACATGATCCATTATTGGCTTTAAATGCAGATAAACGCATCGTGATAAAAAAATGGCGGAATTAGTAAAATTATAGAGACAACAGCAAAAGAAAAAAGCTTGTATTGAAAAAAATTCGCCAATTAGATGAAACTTTATTAAATATTAGAAGCAGATTGCGTTTAGGTGATTTAATAGAAAATATAAACTAATAATTGAAATATATAATAAGTATAATGAAAATAAAAGAGGTTAGTATTTTGAGATTTTTATTGAGTTCTATTGTTATTTGTTTGGGGATTATTTTTAGTAATATATTAAATGTAGAGGCTAGAATACCTTATACATATTTAAATATAGGAGGACTTACTCCTGATCAACAGATAGATTCTTGTTTTTATGTATATGGTAGACCAACAGCAAATTTGGCAGTGCGAAATTGCAATGGTTTTAATATAAATGAAGTAACTTATAATAGTGAATTAATGGTTTATTATATAAATGGCGGATATAATGAAAATGGCAGAATTAGAGCGATAATCTGCAATGAAGATAATATCACTACTAATTTGGGGATAAGAGTGGGCATGAACAAAAATGATGTATTATATGCTTATGGCGATCCTGATAGAAATTATAGAGAAACACAAGGGTCTACTTGGTGCTATTTAGCCGACAGTGAAGACCATCCGAATATGCCACTATATTTTTTCTTTGATAATAGAGATGTTATCAAAACTATTGTTGTTGGTGATATAGGATATTATTATTGATGATTTTTATAATAATATTGAATTTGAATGTTTAGTTATTAAATTATTAGATAAGTTACCATAAGAAATTAGAGCTTTTAGGATTAATTTCCTAAAGGCTCTTTTATTATTTTTGTATAAATTTATACATATTGTTTTTTATAATATTTTGGATGAGAAAAAAATGTATTTTTTCAGATTAAATATATACTATTAGTGAATAAATTGACTTTGATAGTTTATAGATAAATATGCTTTAAAGTAGGATAATTATTTAAGGAGGTTTGTTTATTATGAATGATGAGTTGGACAATAGATTAATAGGCATAAATATTGCTTATTATAGGAAATTGAAAAAATATACACAGATGGAATTAGCACAAGAAACTAATATTAGTTTAAGTTATATGGCAAAGATAGAAAGTGGTTTAGTAACAGGATGTGTATCTTTACCAGTATTGTATAGAATATCTAAGATTTTGGAAGTAAGTTTAGATAAGTTAATTAGTAAAAAATAGATGTGATTTGAGTGTGATAAATTTGGAAAAGTATTATCCATATAAATGTAAATGTTGTGGAGAATGTTGCAGACATATAAATTTAATACCAGAAATGAGTTCTTTTAATAGAGGCGATAATGTATGTAAATATTTAAATAAATATAATAAATGTAGTATATATACAAAAAGACCAGATATTTGTAATGGAGAAAAGGTATATACAAAATATTTTTCACATATGAGTGTAAAAGATTTTCATAAATTAGCGCATCAAGGTTGTTTAAATTTAAGGAGAATGAATTTTGAAAAATAAAGATTATATAAAATAAATAGAGCTATTGATTTAAAATATTTAAAAGATTTAGCTTTAAGTCAAGAACGATTAAAAGAAGAAGGCGTATATCCGGACAAATTAACATATCCTTTAACTTTACAATTTGAATTGACAGGTCAATGTAATTTAGCTTGTAAACATTGTTATAACCGGTCAGGCGATAATGATAGAAAAACATTAATGACTCCAAATAAATGGTGTGATTTAGCACATCAAATTGTAAATGATGGAGGAATTTTTCAATGTATTATCTCTGGTGGAGAACCATTATTATTAGGAGATAGACTTTTTGATATTATGGATATTTTACATAATGATGGAACTTCTTTTGTTGTAATTACTAATGGGTATTTATTAACACCAGAAAAAGTAGAGAAATTTAAGAAATATAGATTTTTTTGGTTTCAAATATCTATAGATGGATATTGTAGTGAGATACATGATAGTTTTAGAGGTGTATCAGGTAGTTGGGAAAGAGCTGTAAGAGGTGCAATTGAAATAACAAATAACGGTATACCATTGACAATAGCACATTCAGTAATTCCATCTAATTTAAAATATTTAGATAAAATGGTTAGTTTAGCATATGAATTGGGAGCGAGTTCTATTATTTTAGGAGAAACTTTGCCAAGCGGTAGAGCAATTGAAAATAATAATCTACTTTTGACAAAAGAAGAAAGAAATTATTTATATGAGAAAATAAATAGTTTACAAGATTTGTATCAAGATAAAATTATTATAAAACGCTCAGCAAATTTAAAGATACAAATGGAGCGATATCGTTTGGAAACTAATGCTGGCGGAATAATAAGACCAAATGGTGATTTTAGATTAGATTGTATGACACCATTTGTTATTGGAAATGTTTTAGAAAAATCAGTAAAAGAAATTTGGTTATCAAAAGGTATAAATGCATGGAAGTCAAAAAAAAAGTAAGTGAATTTATTGAATCTATTAATGAAGATGAACAGATGGGATATATTAAAAATCATTTAGATAAAGATATTATTTTATAAAATTATTTATAATTGGGAGTTGAGATTATGAAAAAGAAATATATAAAACCAATAATAGTATCTAATAATTTAGAGAAAGGTATAATTCCATTGGCTGCAATAGCATCGGGTGCAGCTGCTATTGGAGCTTTAGCAGGCTATGCTGCTGGTAGAGCTGTTGTGAATGCTATAAAGGCACAGCCATTAGAACGAATAGAAGCAATTTAGAAAGGAAGAAAAATGATATATACTTTATTAAAAAATAAATATCCTAAATATATTGGTATAAAGAAAAGAGAAAATGAAGATATATTAATAGTCGAATCTATTGATTTAGAAATATTTTATTTAAATGAAACAGCTAAATATATTGTTAACTTATCAAATGGGAAAAATACATTAGAAGAAATAAAAAATTATTTATTAAACGTTTTTGATGTTAATGAAGACGATTTAAAAAATGATTTAGTTAATAGTGTACGTGATTTACAGTGGAAAAAAATAATAAAGTTAAAGTAGGTGTAATTTATGAAAAAGTATAAAAAGCCATTAGTTATAAATAGATTTAAATCGAATAATATTATTCCATTAGCTGCAATAAGTTTAGCTGAAGTTGGTGTAGGACTTACAGCTGGTGCAGCAATGGCATTAATGGGAAGTGGTAGAAGAGATATTTATAGTAAACCATTAAAGGGATTAGTAGTAGAGAAGTAATAATTAGAATTTTGATATAAAATGTAAAAATATACTTAAATATTTATATTAAATATATTTAAGTTAGTTAAAAATAGAAATTTTTATTATAAAGACAGCTAGAAATATAGTTATAAAAAACTGCTAAACATATGATGAAAAAGCAGTGTGTAGACCGCTAGTATATTATTGGCGGTCTATTTTTCTTTTGCTAAAATATATTTATAAATTTATTTGATAGAAGGTTAATATATGAGTGATTTTATCAAGCAGTTTATAGATGATAAATATAAACAAATAGATATATGGAAGGAGAGCGATAAGAGTAAGATTGTTTTGGCATATGATGAGTTAGATAGACAAGTATATGTTATAAAATATCTAAAAAATAAAGATGTTCCTTATCAGGAATTAAAAAAATAGATGATAGGATACTTCCTAGGATTTATTATATTTTTGATGGTGATGAAGAAATAATTTTAGTAGAAGAATATATCTGTGGTATAACATTAAATGAATTGATAGAGCAAAAAAATATATATCTGATGAAGAGATACAAGATATTTTAGTACAATTATGTAAGGGATTGAAAAATTTACATCAAAGGGACATTATTCATCGTGATATAAATTTGAATAATATTATGCTTACAAATGATGGCATTATTAAGTTAGTAGATTTTGATACGGTGCGTATTTTTAAGTATGACCAGAATTTTGATACAACATATTTGGGGACAAAAGGCTTTGCACCACCGGAACAATATGGTTTTAGTCAAACTGATGCTAGAACAGATATATATGCTTTAGGTATGACAATAAAAAAATTACAGCCAAAATCTAATTTACTGCAAAAGATAATAGCTAAAGCAACACAATTAGACCCAGAAAATCGCTATCAATATGTAGAGGAAATTTTAAATGAAATTGAAGATGAATATAAATTTGAGCAAAAACAAAATAAATTGACTTTAAAGCAAATAGAAATAATGTTGAATGATAAATTTAACTTATTTGAGATACCTATGCCTGTACAAGAAAAAGATTATCCTTTTGATTTTAATAAGATACCTTTTTATACTCCAATCAGTATGGTTGATGATTTAGATTATGAAAGTGTAGAAGAAGCTCAAAAGGCTATGATAGAGGATTTTGAGAATAATGTATTTTCTTTAATGAAAGAATATATCAAGGATATATTAGAAACATATAAAATCTATCAGTTAAAGAAATATTATACGTACTGTGAAAATGAGCAGAATTATTATTTTAAGGTAAATAAAGAAATAGAGCGTATTATAAATTTGATGGTAAAACGATTTAAATTGGATTTGCCGGAGTATTTAAAGCATTTTAATTATGTGCCTAGTTTTACTAGACTTTCAGGAAAACAAGATGAACAGATGTATCATCTTTGGCAGTTAAAGCATTTAGAAGAAACAAATTATGTAGAAGAGATAAAGAAAGAATTTATAGATAGAATACTAGCTTATGATGCTGAGCGATTTTTTATATATGTAACGCAATACTTAAAAAAAGATATAAATTTAGAAGAATTGACGATAGTTGATGACAAGACAAATAAAGAAAAAAAGGTCTATCATTTTAATTTTGATACTTTAGCACAATGTTTTTTTGATGAATTAATGAAAAGTACTGATTTTATTATTAAAGATAATCCTTTTTTACAAGAAGATGTAGAAGGTGTGTTGATTAAGTATTATTTACCAGAATTAAAAGAGGCTTTAAAAGCCAAGACTAATGAAATTATGACGTTTTTAAAAGAATATAACTAAATATAAATTATGATAAATAGCCTTAGATATTAGTATCTTAAAGGCTATTTTTTTATGTAAAATGGCTTAAATTGTTACTATTAATACGAAAAAGCAGTTAAATTATCCCTATGGGACAACAAAGAAAGTTCTATTTTTATTATATTGTTATTAAAGATTAATACATATTATAAAAGGAGCGAATATTTATGTTTAAGTATTGTACAAAATTGTGGTAGCAAGATGCCAGCGGATAATTTATTTTGTACTAATTGTGGTATGAAATTTAATCAAGAGAATAATTATAATGTAAATCCACAAAATAATTTTAATACTTCAGTGCAAAATACTAATTATCAGCAAAATGCGAATAGAATGGTTAACACTAATATGCAGATGAGAGCACAGAATAATTATCCAAGTGCAAATAATTATCAGCAAAATCAGATGCAGCAACATAGTCAAATGGGTATGAACGAATTTAACATAGGTAAAAATTATTTGCAAATGAATATGCCATTGCCAAATTATGCGCAAGCTATAAATTATTTACAAAAAGCAGTGAATATGGGAGTAAAAGAAGCTTCTATTTATTTGATGATTGCACATCTTTATCAAAATATCGATATGTTAAAACAAAATAGTATGTATATAGCAGAACATACAAATGGAATGAATTATACTCAGCCAATGCAAAATGCAAATTATGGTAATAATTTCGCAAATGGATTAAATGGTAATATGATGGCAAATAATTTTAATAATAGAGCTAATAATATGCCAAACAATCAAGCAATGGCTAATCAACAAACGCCTAATAATATGAATAATAACCAAAACAATCAAGAAAGTGGTTTAAAAACTTTTGGTAAATATGCAGCAGCCGCTGCTGTAGGGGCAATGGCTAGTTCTCTTTATCATAATGCAACAGCGGAAGCCTCTAGTGGTCATCATACTTCTTCATCTAGTACAGAACAACCAGCATCAACAGAATACATTCCAAATGAAGTAACTCAGCCAGTTCAAGATTATATTGACCCAATGTACGCAAATCCAGTGGATAATATTCAAGCTTATAGTGAGCAAGTAGTGCCAGATATGAATAATGTGGTAGCACCTGAAATCATGAATAGTAATGTAGTAGATAATATCCAAGCTTATGATGAAAATATTATTCCTGATAATATGCAAAATAATAGTGAAATGCAAAGTAGTGAAGAAATGCTACAAGAAAATCCTGTAGATAGTATTCAAGCTTATGATGAAACTAATACTCAAGATGATACATCAAATAGTGAAGACACATCGGCAGATTATGAAGAAGAAGAATACACAGAAGAAGACTCTTTTGGCAATTTTGATGATGAGGATGAAGATAGTTTCTTTTGATTATTAGTCGTCAAAATGAGAGGTGAGCATTATGCAAAATTTATATTGCCCTAAATGTGGTCAAAATTTAAACGGAAATACTAATTTAAAATTTTGCCCTAAATGTGGAGCTAAAATACAAACTAATATTTCTGGAAATGGTAAAAAACGAGATGATATTGATAAACTGATGAATTCAGATTTTATACAGATGGTAAAACGAGATTATTTTTCGTATACAGGAAGATTAAATCGCAAAATCTATTTTATTCGCAGTTTAGTGTTAGTAGTTTTAGAATGTATACTTTTTGTGATGATTGATGAATTAGATACCAGGTCAGATGATTTTAGTTTAATCTTGATGTTATTGAGCTTTATACTTTTATGCTTATGTATAGTAGCTGATTTTATGCTGGATATGAGAAGATTTCATGATTTGGATAAATCGGGATATTTTGCTTTATTATCACTTATACCAGCGATAACACCTTTTCTCTATTTATATTTATTTTTGATGCCAGGTACAAAAGGTGCTAATCAATATGGTAATGACCCTTTAGAAAATACGTACTGAGTAATAGTTGTTGATAGTAAAATGAGGAGCGGTTTTTATGCA
>ENA-OQEB01001012-OQEB01001012.1-human-gut-metagenome-genome-assembly--contig:-NODE-1012-length-10851-cov-2.384278_pt1 | contig 10851 bp, 13 predicted proteins | sample MGYA00242787_ERZ504619 | MGnify/ENA primary metagenome ERZ504619 (study PRJEB26092, sample SAMD00036317) | human gut metagenome | host: Homo sapiens | study: EMG produced TPA metagenomics assembly of... | reverse complement strand
CGCATTCGTGTATGCTTAATGTACTGTATTTGTGGAGGTGTAGGTCTATGTCTGAAAAGCGGAAAAATGACACCATCATTGAAGGCGAATACTATGACCCGGACCTCCCTGAGAAGGAAAACATGCCGCCACAAAAGCACCGCCGCACCCGCTCTGCAGGCAATGTACCCAAGTACAACCCGGCGTCGGAATCGATCATCACCAAGAGTAATGACCTGATCCAAAAGACAAAATATGCCCTGCCAAAGCTGGAGCAAAAGGTGCTGCTGGCAATGATGGCACAGATCAACCCCAAGGAGACCCCAGATGCGGACCGCGTTTATTCGTTGAGCTTTTCCGACTTCGGGCGGCTGGCCGGGGTCAACATGCACGACAACACCTATCTGGAATACCTGAAGGACACCGTCAAAAGTTTGGAGGACCGCTCCTTCTGGAGCCTGGACCCGGCCAGCGACGGCCACCAGTACAAGGTCCTGTCCTGGCTGCAGCGCGGCTCCACCGTGAATGACCGGGACAAGCAGATCCGCGTGCGCTTCAATCCGGAGATCCTCCCCTATCTTTCCCAGCTGAAAAGCAACTATACCTCCTACAACGTGGAATATCTGCTGACGATGAACAGCACCTACTCCATGCGTTTTTACGAAATTTTGCTCTCCTACGACAACGGAGACACCGATTACGGCTACACGAACGGCCTGGTGTTTCAGCCGGTCACAAAAGAGATACTGGACCGTTTCCCGGACAAGGCGCAGGACATCCGCGGCTTCAAGTACAAGGTGTTTGACATTCAGGAGCTGAAGGAGCAGCTCTCTCCCCCGCCGGAAAAGCGCAAAAAGGACAAGGAAAAGCCGCTGACCGAAAAGTACAGCAACTTCCACGATTTTGAGCGCTACGTCCTGACCAAGGCCAGGGACGAAATCAACCAGATGACCGACCTCTGGTTTGACTATATCCCGGTCCGCATCCGCGGCGGCAGAAAATACGAGCGGCTGTACCTGTTCATCCGCTACAAATCCGCGCAGGAGATGGACGCAGTGCGCCAGCTGCACGCGCAGAAAAGCGCTCGCAATGAGGAAGTCCCGCGCCGCAGAAGGACGCGGAAAACCACCGAGCCGGAACGAAGCGCGGCAGCTGTATCCGTGGCAGAGCCGCTGGGGGACGAGCTGTTTACTATGACGGTGACGCGGGCCGTTCGCGTGCTGGAAAGCAGGGCACGCAGCCAGACCCTGCAGGAAAAAATTTCACCGGAGCTGTACAGTGCGGTGTCCTCGGTGCTGGTATACACGGCGCGTCTGCTGACCAACACCAACAGCGAGAAAAGGGCAAAGCAGGCGCAGGAGACCCGCGACGCGCTGAACCGCATCCTGGCCCAGCAGCACGATTTGACCTGCTGGGCGCTGGGCATGGCGCGGATGATGCTGACCAAAAAGGAGCACGGCCAGCTCAAGTCGCCGCAGTACAACGCGACCATTGTATACAACGCGATGGAGGATATTACGATCATCCCGAGCGGCAGGGACGAGCTGCGCAGCGCTGGTGCAACGGATCATTTCAAGGCAGATCTGTCCGTCTTTGACGAATAAATTTGCCACGGAGTTATAAGACCAAAAGGCATAACAAAAAGCGTATGGATACCCGGTCCGCAAAAAGCTGCGGCATGGGCGTGTCTATATGCTTTTTTCTTTATATAAAATTTGCCACGGAGTTATAAGGCTTTCTGCCGCAGAAAAGCCCTGCCAAACTGCAAAAGTGCTGTTGACGATGCTGGCAAATGTGGTATACTATACATAGACGAAAACGACATAAAAAATAATTTGCCACGGTGTTATAACTACATAATGAAATGGGGAACAAGCGAATGGCTGCAACAGTGATAACCATTGCGGTGGAAAAAGGCGGCTGCGGAAAAACCGTAACGACCTCTAACCTTGCCTATCTGATGGGCGACGAGGGCAAAAAGGTGCTTTGCCTGGACACCGACCCGCAGGGCAACCTGACGTTTGCCCTGACAGGCGGCAACGCTATTACCAGCAAGGCCTTTGCCAACCGCAGTCTGTATGATATGATCGACGGCTTCCGCTACAACACACAGACCAGAGATTTTATCGTCGAGTCGGAATATGAAAACGTGGACCTGATCCCGGCCAACGACCAGACGCCGCGCCTGTCCAAGCGGCTGGAGGATCTGTACACGGACGCCCAGCGGGACTATGACCGCGGCGACCCGAAGTATCTGGCCAGCGATACCGACGTGCTGGACTATTTCCTGCGCCAGGTCAAAAACGAGTACGATTATATCCTGATCGACACACAGCCAAGCCGGGACAGCCTGCTGCTCTCCAACGCAATTGCTGCGGCGGACTATGTGCTGATCCCGCTGAAGTGCGATTCCTTCTCGGAGGACTCGGCGTTCCGCACCTATGTGCTCTGCAATGAGATGCGCAAGAGCAAGACTTCCCGCATCAAGGGTGTCGGCGTGATGCTGACGATGGTGCAGAAAAGTGCAGCCTCGCAGGACATCCGCAGTGACTGCCGGGCCAAGCTCGGCGCAACGCTGTTCAACGCGGAAATCGCCTTTGGCAAGAGTGTGGATAACAGCATCAACCGCTGCGTGCCGGTCTGCTACTCGGCCCGCACGCAGCCCCCGGCCAAAAGCTATGTGGCGGCGTATGAGGAGCTGAAAAAGCGCCTGGCGGAATTGGAGGAAAAGTAAGATGGCTATGAAAAAGAAGCCCGGCAGATCCAAGGTCGAGGTGGGCATTCCGTCCACCGAGGCGGTTTTCAGCGCCGGAAACAACAACGCCTCCGGCAGCCTGATTGCCAACCTGGCCACGCAGAACCGCGCCGAGCTTGCCTATGAGCTGCGGGAAATTGCCTTGCAGGACATCGAGCTGAACCCGGACAATGCGATTTTCCGCCAGCTGGACACCGACGAGGATGTGGAAACACTGGCCAACGACATTGACCGCAACGGCCTGATGCACAATCTGGTCGTATATCCGCGGACGGATGGCAAACAGACGAAGTACGTTCTGCTCTCCGGCGAGCGCCGCTATAAGGCATTGAATTATTTGCAGGCGCGTGGCGACGCAAAGTGGAACACAGTCAAAAACTGCCGTGTTGTCACAACACCGCTGAGCGACAACGAGAAAAAGGTCATGCTGCTGAGCGCCAACCTGCAGGTGCGCGGCGGCTTTGCCAACGAGATGATCCGCCGTAAGGCGGTTGCCGAGCTGGTGTCCTGCCTGCAGGCAGAGCCGTACAACCTGACAGCAGCCGAGGCAAAAAAGGCCATCAAGGAGGCAACGCCCATCAACGGGCGGCAGATCGACAAGGATCTGAGCATTGAAAAAAATCTGAATGAGGGTCTAAAGGATCTGCTGGATCGTGGCTTTGTGCTGCGCAGCGAGGCGGAGAGCTTTTTGCGGATGACGCCCGAGGAACAGAGAATCGCTGCCCAAATGCTGCAGCAGCTCTATGCTATTGCGTACAACGGCCCGGGCAGCGCAGCCATTCAGGACGAGAAAAAAGCGATTCGCGGGCGGTTCGTGGATGCACTGCGGACGGTGGCCGACACCAGCAGTATGCAGGATGCCCACGAGGCGTTGGTCGCTGCGGTGTTCACGGTCCAGAAGGAGATGGCGTGTCTGAAGGAGACCATCCGAAAGGTCAAGACCATCCCGCCGGAGCAGCCCGCCGCGCAGGTCGAGCAGACAGAGGTCATCCGGGAGGTCAGGGAAAAGACCGCCGGCGCCAAGGTACAGAGCAAAATTACGGGCAAGCTGTCCAGCCAGACGAGCCGCTGGAAACGATGCTGCGCAGGAAGAACCCCGAGAAGCGCCTTGCAGAAAAATATACCCACGAGGAGCGCCAACAGGCCATGAAGGAGCTGGACGAGATGATCGCCACGGCCACGCGGCTGCGGGAAATCATTGCAAAGGTGGAGCGCAGCGCCGATGAAAACGAGGAAGTATAGGCTGCGTATCCGCCTGCACCGCAAAATTTACGACCTGCTTGAGATGGAGGCATTGTGGCAGGACAGTAAGATCGGTACGCTGGCCAACCGCATCTTGCAGGAGGAGCTGGCCAAGCTCCGGCAGGTCGGCCTGGACCACTGCGTGTGCGGGGATGAGGACGCAGCATCCGCGCGGCGCATCGAGGCAGAGAAGCACCCCGAGCGCTATTACATGCTGCCGTCGTTTGACTGCCGCGAAAAGTATATGCCGACCCATGGCCGCGGCCTTGACACGAAGGGACAGGTCACGCTGCTGGTCACAGCGGAGCAGCTGCAGCTGATCGACGCGCTGTTTGACCGGGAAAGCGGCTGTGTCCGCGGGCTTTACTCGGAATCCCAGGGGCAGACGGTCAAAAGCTACCGCTATCAAATCGTGGGGCTGCTGCTGCACAATCCCTTGCTGCAGGAATTACAGAAGCAATAATTGCTACAGAAAAGGACTCGCAATGGATTTGCGGGTCTTTTTTATAGAAGTTTGTGGTAGGGCAGGGGAGAGAAAGGAGTATTGCGAGAAAATTTCTTGAAAAAAGTGAGAAAAAAGCACCTGCTTTGTTATAGAGAGAATGTAGGGGCGAACATTGTTCGCCCGCCAACCTGGTGCAGCAAGGCTTTTCCGGGAAGGCCTTGCACATAGCGCGCGGGCACGGGCGAGCAATGCTCGCCCCTACAGAGTTTTATAACGGCAGAATGATTTACAAACAGTAATAGTAAATTAAATGTTTCCAAATTGTACTTTTAATGCCCTGTATTGCGAGAGAATTTCTGCAAAAAAAGAAAAAATCTCCGCCTTGCAACTGCGTTTTATATCTGCTACAATAGCGGTAAAAACAGGGGAGGTCTGCACATGGAACCGGAAAAGCTGTTGGAGGCGCTGCACACAGCGGAAAAACTCAAGGACACAACACGGCATTGCTATACATCGAAGGGACGGCATGAGAGCGTGGCCGAGCACAGCTGGCGCATTGCGCTGATGGCGTTCTGGCTGCGGGATGAATTTCCGCAGGCGGACATGGACAAGGTCATTCGCATGTGCCTGATCCACGATCTGGCGAGTGCTTTACCGGGGACATCCCGGCGTTGACAAGACCGCCGCCGATGAGCCGCCGAGGAAGCGCTGCTTTCCCGCTGGGTCGATTCACTGCCCGAGCCGGTCTGCACCGAGATGCGGACGCTGTACGCGGAGATGGCTGCCTTGCAGACGACGGAGGCCAAAATCTACAAGGCGCTGGATAAAATGGAGGCCATCGTCCAGCACAACGAGTCCGCGATTGCGACCTGGGAGCAGCAGGAATATGCGCTGAACCTGACCTACGGCGTGGAGCAGTCGCAGTTCTCGCCCTATATGCAGGCGCTGCGGGAGGCCCTCCGGCAGGAAACGCTGCGCAAGATGGAGCAGGAGGCGCGACACCGCAGCCGTGAGAACGGTATAAAAAATCCTCCTGGCGGGCAGAATAGAAGGTGATGATTCTGCCGACAGGAGGAAACCAAATGCGAGAAATGTTCTGCTTTCAGTGCCAACAAACGGCGCATAACACCGGCTGCGACGGCAAGGCCGGTGTCTGCGGCAAAAAGGCCGACACCGCCAACTATCAGGATGAGCTGATCGGGGCACTTATCGGGCTGGCGCGGGCGGCGCGGGCTGGGACACCGACACCGCACACCGATGAATTGATTTTGAAGGGCCTGTTCACGACGATCACGAACGTGAACTTCAACAACGAAACTATCCTGCAATGCAAGGCGGAAATCGAAAAGGAAAAGGCTGCCGTCGGCCCCGGGCAGCTTGACGATTACGACCTTGCCGCGCTTTGGGCGGCGGGGGAGGACGTGCGCTCGTTGAAATCGCTGATCCTCTTTGGGCTCAAAGGCATGGCGGCCTATGCGTACCACGCCCGCGCACTGGAGAACAGACCCCGCTGTGAACGCCTTTTTCTATGAGGCACTCGAGGCCATCGGCGCAGAGAAAACGCCTGACGAGCTGCTGGCGCTGGTGCTGAAAACCGGAGAAGTCAATCTGGCCTGTATGGCGCTGCTGGACGCAGCCAACACCGGCGCATACGGTGACCCCGTGCCGGTCACGGTGCCGCTGACGATTGAGAAGGGCCCCTTCATCGTGGTCAGCGGCCACGACCTGCACGATCTGAAGCTGCTGCTGGACCAGACCGCGGGCAGGGGCATCAACATCTACACCCACAGTGAGATGCTGCCCGCCCACGGCTACCCGGAACTGAAAAAATATCCGCACCTCAAAGGCAACTTCGGCACGGGCTGGCAGAACCAGCAGTCAGAGTTCCACAACATCCCCGCGCCCATCCTGTTCACAACGAACTGTCTGATGCCGGTGCGGCAGAGCTACAGTGACCGTGTGTTCACGACGTCGGTGGTGTCCTACCCGGAGCTGACCCACATCGGGGACGACAAGGATTTCACCCCGGTCATTGAAAAGGCGCTGGAATGCGGCGGCTACCCCGAGGATCACCCGATGACCGGGATGAACGGCGGCAGCACGGTCATGACCGGCTTTGCCCGCAATGCGGTGCTGTCCCACGCAGAGCAGATCGTCCGGCTGGTCCGGGAGGGGAAGATACGCCACTTTTTTCTTGATCGGCGGCTGCGACGGTGCAGCACCGACGCGCAGCTACTACACGGACTTTGCACGGATGACGCCGCCCGACACGCTGATTCTGACGCTGGCCTGCGGCAAGTACCGGCTGAACGATATGGATCTGGGCAGCATCGAAGGCATCCCGCGCGTCTGGATTGCGGGCAGTGCAACGACGCTACAGCGCCATTCGCATTGCGCTGGCGCTGGCCGAGGCGTTTGGCTGCGGCGTCAACGACCTGCCGCTTACGCTGGTGCTGTCGTGGTATGAGCAGAAGGCTGTCTGCATTTTGCTGACGCTGCTGTATCTGGGGCTGCGCAATATCTACCTTGGCCCCACGCTCCCGGCGTTCGTCTCACCGAATGTACTGGACTTTCTCGTTAAGCAGTACAACCTGACGCCCACGGGCGACCCGAAAACAGACTTGGAAAAGATACTGAACCGACAATAACAACATCCGCCGTGCAGAGAGACGCCTCTCTGCAGCGGATGCTTTTTTGCGGCTTTTGGCTTATTCAGGCAAATGGGCGTTTACACCTTCACCAGCTCATACGCCTGCGTGCCGATGCCAAGGGTCTCGGCGCTGTCGATGGTGTGGGTGCCGTGGCGGCTGTTGACGCGCTCCATAAAGTGGTCGCGGCCCGGGTCATTGCTGTTTATGACCAGATCGATGCAGGCGCGGTCCAGCGCAACGGGGTCAAAGCTCGAGAGGATGCCCACGTCGTTCATGCAGGGTCCTCGGCCACGGCGCAGCAGTCGCAGTCAACGGAAAGGTTCTTCATGATGGCGACATAGGCAATCTTGCCCGCAAAGTGCTTTGCCACGGTGGAGGCGGCGTCTGCCATGGCTTCAAGGAAGGTGTCCTGCTCGGCGCAGTTCTCCCACAGGATGTGCTGGTCGGTGACCTTGCCGCCGGTATGGATGTACGTCTTGCCGGCGCTGGACGCGCAGCCGATGGACAGCTGCTTGAGCGCACCGCCGTAGCCGCCCATCGGGTGACCCTTGAAGTGGATGAGCACGAGCATACTGTCATAATTCTCGATGTTCTTGCCCAGATAGTTGACCTTGAGGACCTTGCCGTTCTCGACGGGCCATTCGACGTCCGGACCCTCGGCGTCCATGATGTCAACATCAAACAGGTCGCTCCAATGATGCTTCTTCATCAGCTCGATGTGCTTGGGCGTCTCGTTGCGCGCGCCGCCGTAGGCTGTGTTGCACTCAACAACGGTGCCGTTGACGGCGTCGATGACGGGCTTCATAAACGCGGGGTGCAGGTAGTTCTGGTTGCCGTCCTCGCCGCTATGGACCTTGACGGCCACCTTGCCGGGCAGCTCGATGCCCAGCTGGCGGTACATCTTCACAACGGCTTCGGGGGTGAGTTCGTTGGTGAAATAGACTGTGGATTTAGCCATAATAGGGGACCTCCGTTTAAAATAGTAGCGTGATAAAAGGCTTCCCCCTCGGGGAAAGCTGTCCGCGGAGCGGACTGATGAGGGCAAAGCATGCGATTGCTGCCTGTTCACGGGTGGCCAACGGAGGGCTGCCCCTCATCCGGCCTCGGTCGGGGCCTCGGCCACCTTCCCCCTCGGGGGAAGGCTATTGAAACCGCAGCGGCAGCTCCGGTTCGAACCCTTACTTTTGCCTTTCTGCTGTCTCTAGCATAGCATGAAAGCCGGGTTTACTGTCAAGTGGTTTTGCAAAAAATGAAGCAAAAGCCTTGTAAAACACGACAAACTGTGCTACTGTAAATTTGTACAAAAGGGGAGCTTTCTGTACCTGATCGGCTCGGTGTTTGCGCCGATGATCGCCGTGCAGATCGCAGACCACTTTATTTTGCACCGGGACCGCTTTGCCGTGGCTGCCGACGCGCGCAACCTTGTTATCTGGCTCGTGGGCTTTATCGCCTACCGCCTGCTGATGGGCGTTGACACGCCGGTGGGCTACACGCTGCCCGACATGGTGCTGACCGTGGTGCTGTGCCTGCTGGCCGAAAAAGCAAAACCTACCAAGCAAATGTAAAAGCGCGAAGGACGCGCTGTAAACAGCAAAATAGCACCCTGTATTTTGCGAAACCTGTCCTGTTTTGGAGCACGGGCGGCAGCTATAATGGTAGCATCATCAGCAAGAAAACCCGCTGATGACGACCCTTATCGCTGCCGCTTTTTTTGCGGCCCAATGTGTTCTGAAGGAGGAACAAGAGTATGGGATTCATTATTGCTGCCGCTGTTGCCGCGGCCGTCATTGCCTTCTGCTTTCTCTGCTACAAGAAGGCCCCGCCGACCCAGGCCATCGTCGTGACAGGCTTCGGCCTCTCCCGCCCGAAGGTCGTCTGCGGGCGCGGCGTCTTTGTGCTGCCCATTGTGCAGCGCGCAGACCGCCTGAACATGCGCCTGTTGAAAATCGACGTGAAAACGCCGGAAACGGGCGTTAAAACCAAGGAGGGCGTCTCCCTCTGGCTCGACAGCGTCGTCACCGTCCAGGTCTACAGCGAGAACTCCACCGTCTCGGACGAGGAGGTCCGCAACGCCGGATATGACGACATCCGCAAGTACATCAATTCCCGCCAGCAGGCCGCGATCTCGAACTTCCTCGGCATGGACGAGGCGCACATCAATGAAAAGATCAACGATGTGCTGCAGGGCAACCTGCGTGAGATCGTGTCCGAGATGACCGTAGATCAGATCCTGACAAACCGCAAGCAGATGGCCGTCAGCGTCGTGGAGAACGCACGCCCCGACCTGGCCAAGATGGGCTTGGAGGTCGTGACCTTCAACGTGCAGGACGTCAAGGACGCCGTGGACGCCATGGGCCACAACCACGGCGTTATTGAAGCATCGGCGTCGAGCAGGAGGAGCTTGTGAAAAAGCGTGCCTCCATCGCCAAGGCCGAGGCCGAGCGCGACGTCTCCTGCGCGAAGGCTGCCGCCGCCATGGCCGCGAACGAGAAGGAGATCGAAGCCCAGACTGCCATTGCCCAGCGCAACAACGAGCTGGAGCTGGCAAAGTCCAAGCTGAAGGCCGAGGCTGACAAGGCCGCCGCCGACGCGAACGCCGCCGGTATGATCCAGACGAACCTGCGCGCCAAGGAGGTCAAGGAGTCCGAGGCCGACGCCGAGATCGCCCGCCAGAAGAAGATGGTCGACCTGGCCGCCCAGGAGCCGAGGTCCAGCAGCGCAAGCTGGATCGCCGAGGTCCGCAAGCAGGCCGACGCCGAGCTGTACCGCCGCCAGAAGGAGGCCGAGGCCCAGAGTATGAGGCCGAGCGTGCCGCCGAGGCCGCGAAGTTTGCCAAGCAGCAGGAGGCCGAGGGCATCGCGCTGGTCGGCAAGGCCGAGGCGGAGGCCATCCGCCAGAAGGGCCTGGCAGAGGCCGAGGCGATGAAGCAGAAGGCCGAAGCCTACAAGCAGTACAACGACGCCGCTGTGGCCGAAATGATGATCAAGGTCCTGCCTGAAATTGCCAGGAGCGTCGCGCAGCCTCTGTCCAGCATCGACAAGGTGTCCATCATCGGCGGCGATGCGTCCGGCGTGTCGGGTGTCTCCGGCAATGTGCCGGTGCTGATGGCCCAGACGATGGAGGCCATGAAGGAGGCCACCGGCATCGACATGCGCGACATTGTCCGCGCCAACAGCATCGAGGCCAAGACGGACCGGAACATTACGATCAAGACCGAGCCGGAGGGCGAGGAGTAAAGTCGTAGGGGAGGGATGTATCCCACCCGGGCCGTTTACTGCAACGGCAAGTCTGTGCGGAGGGGTCAAGACCCCTCCCTACAGAGCCATTTTATAAAGGGTTGTAGGGAGCGGTCTTGACCGCTCCGGGGAACGCTGCGGCTGCCGCTCTGTTCCCGGGAGGGATGAATCCCTCCCCTACATGCTATAAAAAAGGCTATCCGACACCAAAATCGGATAGCCTTTTTCTTATCCTCTCACAGCTCCGGCAGTTCCTCCCACACAGGCAGGCGGTGCAAAGCGCGGACAATGTTGCACTGCTCTAACAGCGTGCCGTCGCCGTCGCACATCGTAGCGTACCACAGCGGGCTGCGCAGGGCGTGGGTGTCGGGGTCAAACAGGTGCTCGGGACCGCTGGCGTACTGGAAATGCAGGTGGCTTAAAAGCCCGCCCTGCAGCCGGGCCGCGCGGGGCGGCATCGGCTCCATTGCCAGCAGGCAGCGGAACGGGCCCGAGTCCGGCGGGGACGTCCTCGGACGGCCGAAAAAGGGCCGTTTCTCCCTT
>ENA-OQEB01001011-OQEB01001011.1-human-gut-metagenome-genome-assembly--contig:-NODE-1011-length-10856-cov-0.974835_pt1 | contig 10856 bp, 18 predicted proteins | sample MGYA00242787_ERZ504619 | MGnify/ENA primary metagenome ERZ504619 (study PRJEB26092, sample SAMD00036317) | human gut metagenome | host: Homo sapiens | study: EMG produced TPA metagenomics assembly of... | reverse complement strand
CTTCCAGGCAATATAACCGTTTTTCGCAAAGCAGCTGTTGCCAGTGTGGTTCCCATTCCGGAGCTTAATTTGTTTGTTCCGATGGCAAAATGGACTGGAAGACCGGCGATCATGTAAGCGGGAGTGAGATCAGTCCTCCGCTCCGCAACCGCGTCGACGAAACCGGCGAGAAATACCAGCGGGCAGACGATCAGAAAGTGCATCAGATGTAATTCCATAGCAGTAATTCCCCTTAAGTATGATTAAATTGAACGTGCTGTTTTCGCTGCCGGAGCGGATGAAACGGTCTTTGCACGCTTTTTGCCAAATATAGCATAATTTTAAAGAAATTGCAATGAAAGCAGGTGGGCGGAGCGTGAAATATCTGGCGGGAGAAAGCCAGAGAACGGTTGATTTGGCATCGAGTATGCTCGGTGCGAGAAGGAGAATGCGAGGCTTGAGAAAAAATCGGACTGAGGTTATAATGGAGAGCGTACATAACAAAAATGCCCTTGTTTTTACAGGACTGATTCGGTAAAATAGAGACAGGCAGAACGATCCCCCTGAAAATGTTCAGGAGGGAATGTATGAAAGAAGATAAGAAAAAAATTTTGACGGCCGCGGCTTTCTTGATCGCAGCCGGACTTGTGTTTGGGATGACAAGAAGCCGGAGTGGAATCCAGAAGCTGGATGAATCCGGAGCGGTCGTTATGAGCGGATCACTGGATGCGGATGGGAACATCAGCTGGGAGAAAAACGGCTCTGCAAAAAGCGACGGTCTGCCGCAGGGGGATTCTGGAAGCAGTACCGAGAAACAGGAGATTCAGGAACCATTCAGGGATGAAAATGGCAGTGTACAGGGAGAAAGTACCGTGGAGACGCAGGAATATGTGGAAAACTCTGAAAAATCCGGAGTTTATGTGTATATCTGCGGAGAGGTGGCAGCCCCAGGTGTGTATGAGCTTTCGGAGGACAGCCGGATCTACGAGGCAGTGGATGCCGCCGGGGGATTTACGGAGAACGCGGCGAGGGAGAGTGTAAATCTCGCCTCAAAAGTTTCTGATGGGCCATGCAGATCACGATCTACAATAAGGAAGAGGCCGCGTCGCTTCCGGCGGGCAGCGGGTCTGCAGTAGGAAACACCGGTCAGGGCGGAACCTCCGGTTCCGGGCTTGTGAACCTGAACACGGCGACAAAAGAGGAGCTGATGACCTTAAAGGGCATCGGGGAGCGAAAGCCGAGGATATTATCCGCTACCGCGAAAAGAGCGGTGGCTTTAAGAAAATCGAGATATCATGAAGATATCCGGTATCAAAGAGGCCGGGTTTCAGAAGATAAAGGATAATATTACGGTGTGAAAAGATGAAAAACGTATAATTCATGCTGATTGTGACATTTAAAAACACAGGAGGCGGAAATCAGGTCATAGACATTAGAAAAGCAGCAGGAGAGGACCTGCGCATTACAGCATAACGTGGAGGAGAGAAATGGCAAGAGTTCTGGTAGTTGATGATGAAAAACTGATCGTGAAGGGAATCCGCTTCAGTCTGGAACAGGATGGATATGAGGTGGACTGTGCTTACGACGGTGATGAGGCGATCGAGAGGGCAAAAGAACGGGAGTATGACGTGGTTCTTTTGGATGTCATGCTTCCGGGACACGATGGATTTGAGGTCTGCCAGACGATCCGTGAGTTTTCCGAGATGCCGATCATCATGCTGACGGCAAAAGGCGATGATATGGATAAGATCCTGGGACTGGAGTACGGCGCTGACGATTATATCACGAAACCGTTCAATATCCTGGAAGTAAAAGCGCGGATCAAGGCGATCATCCGCAGAAACAATAAGAAGAGCGGCGCCGCGAAACGCCAGAAATCCAGCGTAGTCACAGAGGGCGACTTAAAGCTTGACAGGGAGAGCCGCAGAGTCTTCATTAAAGATAAGGAGATCAACCTGACCGCGAAGGAATTCGACCTGCTGGAACTTCTTGTCACAAATCCGAATAAGGTCTACAGCCGTGAGTCCCTGCTTGAGTATGTATGGGGAAACAAGGCCATGGTAAGCGGGGATGTCCGCACGGTGGATGTGCATGTGAGAAGACTGCGTGAAAAAATTGAGCCTAGCCCGAGTGATCCGAAGTATGTACACACAAAATGGGGCGTAGGCTACTTCTTCCGCGCATAGCGATGAGCAGTGCAAGATCAACAGACTGACTTTCGGCGTTGTGCTTGCACATAAGCCGAAAGTCGGACAGTTGATCTTATAGGGCGAATGCCCGCGAGCCTGAGTTGGGGCCTGCCCCAATTCAGGGCTCCACTGCGGACTAACCAACAAAATTAATTAAAACTTAAAGGAGAAAAATTTTATGACATACACAATTCGCCCAGTCCGCCCGACGGACCTTGCGGCAGTTACCGAGGTGGAAGCAATCTGCTTCCCGGCGGCGGAAGCCGCAGCAGAGGAATCATTTAAGGCCCGCATCGCGGCATTTCCGGAGTGCTTTTTTGTTGCGGAAGCGGACGGAAAGATCATAGGCTTCATCAATGGCTGCGCCACAGATTCCAAAACGATTTATGACGAGATGTACGAAAATTCCGCCTGCCATAGGCCGGACGGCGCATACCAGTCTATTTTCGGACTGGATGTGATCCCGGACTACCGCTGCCAGGGAATCGCGGCGCGCTCATGGATCACATGATCGAAGACGCGAAAAATAAGGAAGAAAGGGCCTGATCCTCACCTGCAAGGACCGTCTGATCCACTATTACGCGAAATTTGGATACAAAAACATGGGCATTTCCAAGTCTGTCCACGGCGGGGCAGTCTGGTACGACATGATCCTGGAATTCGGGGATCAGAAATCATGAAGGTCACATTGATCACAGTCGGAAAGATCAAGGAAAAGTTCTTTCAGGACGCCATCGCGGAATATTCCAAGCGCCTGAGCCGGTACTGTAAGCTGGAGATCGTCCAGGTGGCGGACGAAAGACGCCGGATGGGGCCAGCGAAGCGGTGGAGACGCAGATCAAGGAGAAAGAGGGCGAGCGGATTCTGTCTAACATCAAGGATGGTAGCTTTGTCGTTGCCCTTGCGATCAACGGAAACATGCTGGATTCTGAGGAACTTGCGGCAAAAATAGAAAAATGGGGTGTGTCGGGGATCAGCCAGATCGTGTTTATCATCGGCGGATCTTTAGGACTTTCCAACCAGGTCCTGGCACGGGCCGACTATAAACTGAGCTTTTCAAAGATGACATTCCCGCACCAGCTCATGCGGGTCATTCTCCTGGAACAGATCTACCGGAGTTACCGGATCATCCAGGGAGAACCATATCATAAGTAAAAAATGGGGACTTGGCAAGGAGGCAAAACGAGTGCAGAGGAACAGAAAGCGGGGAAGATCTTTCTTTTCTGCAAGGAATCTTCACAGGAGCGGATCATGAAGTGCCTGCGGGACGCCTTTGACGTTCCGGGCAGCGCACATGATACAGGATTGGAACTTCACAATGGGAATCTGATGTGACGCTTAGGATCTACTGCGAGAGCGCGGGTGACGAGGAGCAGGAGCTGGTCCGAAGCTGGTCTGACCGGCAAGAGGCCACTTTTCCAGGGTCGAGACCGCGGTGGTGGATGTGAAAACGAATCTTCTCTATCAGCTGGAAGGAACCGAGAGTATCGTTTCGGTGGACTATGTGTTCGAGGGGGAAGAGTCCGAATTCCTGACAGAGGCAGAGGAGGCCGCGAAGAGAAATATGGAGCAGACACTGTTTCGTGTTCTTTCCGATCTTCGTGCAGTCATGGCGTTCAGGGGAGAAAAAAGGGGATTTTACTGCCTGGATGCGTCCGGCATGGAGAAGCTGATCCTGGACGGAAACGGAAACAGTGAGATGGAGCGGTTTCTGCCATATAAAGCGGTGGGCTATGTTCCGGGAAATGAGATCGAGACGGAACAGTTGAACCGCAGGGAGAAGAACCGGAGAGAGTTTGAGGCGCGGGGCGTGTATGTTCCGGTATTTTACCCGCTTTTGGAGACGGAGGCGGAGGCAGACTGCCGGACACCATATGAGATCGCGGCGAGAGCGGTGGCGCTCATGCTGGTGGCGGTATTTTCTGAGGCCATGCTGGCGAAAAAGATGAGCCAGAAAGAGGCATTGGAATTCATCCAGAAGCGGATCAACGAGTTCGGGGCGGATGATTCTTCTCCCTGAAGGAGTGGAATTACCTGCACAACGAGGATCCGAAAGAATCAGAGAAGATATCCTATTCCTGGCAGTACGAGAATCTGTATGTGATGGAGTGGGCGCTGGGACTGATCGACGGGCCGTTAGATTTCCCGGATCACTTCTGCGCAGTGGCGGAGGCGGCGCAGCTTCTGACAGCCTTTCACTCCATGAGGGAGATCCTGGAGGGCGGCGAAGGCGAGGAGCGCGAAGGAACTTCTTGATGCCTGCGATATGATCTTCTGCCTGGACTGGGCATGCACCGATACGAGGATGCGGGATCTTCCCGCGCCTGCGGGAATGGACGGAGGTGTGGTCTTTGAGCGCCATAAAGCGTTAAACTGGCTCGTGGGAGCCGGGGAGAAGGCAGACTGGGACCATGTGCCGGTGGATACGTGAGGAGATAAAGCACAGTAACAAAACACATCATGGAGAGATCTATGGTGTGTTTTTTTAATTGCATTTATAACTGTTCAGCAGGTCTGCGCACTTGCTGCGCTGACCGTAAGATAACATAAGCGGGAAGGCAAAAATCCCATCGGTGCAGCCGATCTGGAATGGATTTTTGCACGTAACTATGAAGGTACTGAATAGTTACTTGCATTTTTTAACGTAGTGTAGTATAATTACGTCACTTTGAAAAAAGACAAATGTCCATGGCTCGCGGTCATGGAAGAATAAAAGAGAAGACTGACGGATGTCTGCAGTTACTAATGCGGCTATGCCGGGGATAGAGGAGATACGAACCATGGGAGAGAGAAATGTGATCAAGGCGGCGCTTCTCGGCGCTGGAACGGTTGGAAGCGGCGTGTATGCCCTCGCCGAGATGTTAAAAGGATGAGATGTTCCAGAAGACCGGTGCCAGCCTGGAAATTAAGAAGGTTCTGGTGCGGAACACAAAGAAGGACCGCCCGGGGATCCCGAAGGAGATCATGACGGACAACTGGCAGGAGATCCTGGAAGATGAGGAAATCCAGCTTGTGATCGAGCTCATGGGCGGCGTGGAACCGGCGAGAACCTATATCGTGCAGGCCCTGGAAGCCGGAAAACAGGTGGTCACCGCCAACAAGGACGTGCTCGCGGAGCATGGACAGGAGATCCTGTCACTGGCGGAAAACAGCGGCTGCGATATCCAGTTTGAGGCGCAGTCGCAGGCGCGATCCCGATCATCCGTCCCTTAAAGCAGAGCCTCGCGGGCAGCATGCTGACGGAGATCATGGGAATCGTTAACGGAACCACGAACTACATTCTGACAAAGATGTCGGAAGAGGGGATGGATTACAAGGAAGCGCTGGCAAAGGCCACAGAGCTTGGATATGCGGAGGCGGATCCGACGGCGGACGTGGAAGGCTACGACGCGGGACGAAAGATCGCGATCATGTCCTCCCTGGCGTTCAACTCCAAGGTGACCTTCAGCGATGTCTATATGGAAGGGATCACGAAGATCACCTCCGATGATATCCGCTACGCGAAGGAATTCGGCTATGTGATCAAGCTTCTCGGCGTTACAAAGCTGGTGGACGGAAAAATCGAGGTCAAGGTCCACCCGATGCTGATCCCGGAGCAGCATCCGCTTGCGACGGTCCGCGACTCCTTCAACGCGGTGTTTGTACACGGCGAGGCCTGCGATGACGCGATGTTCATGGGACGCGGTGCGGGAAAGATGCCGACGGCCAGCGCCGTTATGGGTGATATCATCATCGTCATGAGAAATATCGTTCACGACAACTGTGGCTGGAATGGCGGCGTGGCGTACAAGAATTATCCGGTGAAGCCGATCGAGGAGACGAGATCGAGATATTTCCTCCGTCTTCAGGTCGCGGATAAGCCGGGCGCCTCGCAAATATTGCGGGCGTTCTCGGAAACAACGATGTCCAGCATCGCCCAGGTCGTTCAGAAACGCGCGAGGGACGGTGTTGCAGAGCTTGTTGTGATCACGGATTCCGTTCTGGAGCGCCATTTCAACGACGCGCTGATGATCGTGAAGGGCATGTCCGTGCTTCGTGAGGTGTCCGGAATTATCAGGGTTTACGGGGATTAACAGCCGGTATTTGAAATAATGGAATTAGAAAGCATATCTGTCTGGTCAGGTGAAACTGACTGGGTGGATGTGCTTTTTTATTTTCCGAGAAATATCATAAAAATCCGGGGGTGTTCATATATTGTATCAATTCCGGGAAAGGCGGACAGGCAGAACACGGGGAGAAAGGGAGCGCGGGATGAATACGGAAACTTTTGAAAGACTGCTGAAACAGGCGGTTCCAGACGGGAAAACGATTCGGGAGATCAGAATCCGGACGGAAAAACCGGTGATGATACTGCTGGAAAGCGGGGAAAACCTCCTTTTTTCGGATGGGACCTGTGGAAAGACGGAAAGTTATGGAAAGAAAAAGATGGGGCGCTGGAGATAAGAGAAGACCGGAGCGTAGTTCTTGCAGACCAGGAGCTGATCCGCGGGATTCTGGAGACCTGTTCCAGACATTCGCTGTACGCCTACGAGCGGGAGATCAGCCAGGGATTCCTCACGATCTGCGGGGGACACCGTGTGGGAATCGCAGGGAAAGCGGTGGTGGAGGACGGACATGTGAGGACGGTCCGGGATCTCTCATCTTTAAATATCCGTGTTGCCCATGAGGTAAAGGGCTGCGCAAAAAACGTGGCTGCCGTACCTGATGGATGGGGAAACAATTTCTGGACACGCTTTTGATCTCCCCGCCGGGAGCAGGAAAGACAACACTTTTGAGGGATCTGATCCGGGAACTTTCATGCGGGGGAACATGGGGAGCGGGGAAGAATGTGTCCGTGGTGGACGAGCGTTCGGAGATCGCAGCGTGTTTTGGAGGAGTTGCCCAGTGTGACCTGGGGCCCAGGACCGACGTGATGGACGGGTGCCTAAGTCTGAGGGAATGCTCATGATGCTGCGCTCCATGGCACCCCAGGTGCTGGCGGTGGACGAGGCAGGAGGGGAAGGCGAGATCCTGGCGATGAAGTATGGGATGAACTGCGGGTGCAGGATCCTGGGCGACGGTCCATGGTGCAGATGTTGGGGATATCATGAAGCGGCCGGCGTGGCGGGGAACTGGCGGAAGCGAAGGTGTTTTCCCGGTATGTGGTTCTTTCCGGAGTTCCGGGACCGGGAACGATAGTGGGAATTTATGATGTGAATTTTCAGCGAATGGATAAAAGAAATTAAGGTTTAAACAAGACATAGATCGTGAGTGGACGGGGGATGAGACATGAAATATTTAGGACTCTTGTGCATGGCGGCAGCGGCGGTAGCTGGAGGTTTTCTGCTGGCGGGGGAGTGGGAGATGCGGGTAAAGATGCTTGGAATCTTCCGACAGATGGCGGTCTATCTGAAGGCGCGGATCCTGTACTCCAACGAGACGCTGCCGGAGGCGCTAAAGGAGATCGGCAGCCGGTTTTCAGACGGGAATTCCGGGATGGCGGCGGAGGCAGGACTCTTTTTTTCTACGGGTGGAAAAGCGGATGGAGGAAGAAGCTGGGAAGGCGTTTGCTGAGATATGGAAGGAAGAGATGGAAAAATTCCCGGACGACCTTCCTTTAAGAAAACAGGATCTTGAAGCACTCCAGGCACTGGGGGAAAATCTCGGTTACGCGGACAAAAAGACCCAGGAGCGGACGATCCTGTTCTATCTGGAACAGGCGGATGACTCCCTGGCGTTCTTAAAGAAGGAGATGGAGAGCCGGACGAAGCTTTACCGGTCTCTCGGAATGGCGGCAGGACTTTTTATTCTGGTACTCTTTGCGTAAGGGGGAGACTATGGGGGTAAATCTGATATTTAAGATCGCGGCGGTGGGGATCCTGGTGTCGGTGATGTGTCAGGTGTTGAAGCACAGCGGGCGCGAGGACCAGGCATTTCTCACGAGTCTCGCAGGATTGATTCTGGTGCTGTTTTGGATCGTGCCGTATATCTATGATCTGTTTGAGACAATTAAAAATCTGTTTTCGCTGTGAAAGGAGGGAGAGTTATGGCGGTAGTTCAGGCGGCACTTCTGGGGCTTACGGCAGTTTTGCTTGCGGCGCAGTTAAAACCGCTGAAGCCAGAGTACGCGGTGTACCTGGTTCTGGCGGCATCCATCGGAGTCGGATTTCTTGGTCTGGCAAGACTGGGTGTGCTTTTGGACACTGCGGGAGATAGGAAACGGGATCAGGATCCGGCATGTGTATCTGGCGGCGTTATTCAAGATGGCGGGAATCACATATATCGCAGAGTTCACGTCGGGGATCTGCAAGGATGCCGGATACTCTGCAGTGGGGACCAGGTGGAGATGGTTGGGAAGCTGGCGATCCTCGCGGTGAGCGCGCCGGTGGTGCTGTCGCTGGTGGAGACATTGAAGGTGTTTATGGAATGAGATGGAAGAGAAATGTATTTCTGATGCTGGGGCTTGTTATGGGGATATTCTGGGGAATCAGACAGAGTGAGGTTACAGCTTTTGCCGCAGAGCAGACCGGTTTCAGACAGAAAACAGGGCGGCAGGCTGGATTGTGGACAATTCCGATGCCAACAGCGGAAACAGTGGATTTCGGGCAGAGAGCGGAACCGCAGCAGGATGATGAGATAGCAGATATTGACGTTACAGAAATCCAGGAGTATTTAGACCAGATCGGCGGTGATGATACAGCGGGACTTACATTCCGGGACTTAATGGACATGATCCGGAAAGGTGATGCGGAGAACGTCTTCTTATATGGAAAGGACAGGATCGTCTCCGCACTGTTCTCGGAGATCCGGACAAACACCTTGTTTTTAGCGGAAATCCTGATCCTGTCCCTGTGCGGGGCGGCATGTTCCGGCTTTTTCGGAATTTTCGGTTCCAGCCAGCTGTCGGAGACGGGGGCCTACGTGATCTGTATCTGCGTGCAGACATTCCTGGCGGCGAGCTTTTTGCCAGTATTCGCATCGCAGAGGAGACCACAGGGGATATCTTAGGGTTCATGAAGGTTCTGCTCCCGGCATATTTCCTTGCAGTGACTATGGCGGGTGGGGCGGTGACATCGGCATCGGTCTGCGGATTCACGCTGGGGGCATTGGCGTGATCCAGGCGGTGGTTTCGGGATTCCTTTTGCCGATCATGAAGCTCTACATGGTGCTCTCCCTGGTGGGAAATCTGTTCCGGGAAGAAATGTTCTCGGTGATGACGGAGTTCCTGGGAAAAGTCGTGGGGTGGACCGTGAAGACCATGTTCGGTATCGTTGTGGGATTTCACCTGATCCAGGGGCTGGTTCTGCCCCAGGCGGATGCCATGAAAACGCGGCGGTCGTGCGGACCATCGAGGCGGTTCCGGGAATCGGCGCAGGGGCCGGGGCGATGTCAAATCTTCTGATGGGATCGGCGGTTCTCATAAAGAACACGGCGGGTGCCGCGGCGGTGGCGGTCCTGATCTTTCTGGCGTCGGTACCTATGGTGAAGCTGGCGGTGCTCATGGCGCTCTACTATCTGGCAGCGGCTGTGATGCAGCCTGTATGTGATAAGCGGCTGGCTGCATGTATGGCGCAGAATGCCGTGGGGCATGGGATGTTACTCGAAATCGTCGGGTATTCGCTGGCGTTGTTTGCGGTGACCATCGCAGTGATCAGTTATTCTACGAATGCGGTGTACTATGCGGGATGAGTTATTGTCACACTGCATATTATCAAGGTGGCTGTGCAAAATGTGAACAGCAGCGGAGAAGTGGAGGAGCGGCATGAAAGCGATTGAAAACTGGGTAAAAGACATCGTTTTTTACATGATCTTCGTGACCATGGTCATGAATCTTCTGCCGGATCCGAAATACGAAAGTACTTGCGGCTGTTTGCCGGGGCGGTTATGATCCTGCTGGCTTTTGGGCCGCTTGCACGGATCACGGGGATGGAGACAGCGATAGCGGGCATGTTTGAGAAGATCATCTTTGAGGACGATGTGCGGACGCTGAAGGAGGAACTTGGAGCCGTGGATGAGAGGCGGATCGCAGGATTTTATGAGCGGTACCGGGCGGCGGTGGAGTCTGATATCCGGACTATGGCAGAGAGTGATGGTCTGGAATGCGTGAGCGTATCGGCCCGGGTGGCGGATGCGGGAATCTCAGCCATGTGAAGTTAGTGGTCCGGGGAGAGCAGAATCAGGCAGGAGCGGAGATCGCTTCGGTCAGAAGGAAGATAGGAGCTTATTATGGAGTGGAAGAACGGGACATTGAGGTCGATGTTGAAAGGGAATAAGGAGAAGGTGATTTTTCTATTCTGTTCCGGGCTGCTGCTGTTTGTGATCTCACTGCCGAATGGGAAGACAACGGATTCCGGATTGAGAGCTGGAACGGTGGAGGTGGTTGCGGATGTCAGCGGGGACGATGAGAGCACTGCGTTGGAAGATGCCGGGGAGGAAGCTGCAGCGAAGGAGGAGAGTGGTTCTTACGAGGAGAAGTTGGAGCAGCGGATCCGAGAACTATTAAAGAGTGTGGATGGCGTCGGGGAGGCGGATGTGATGGTGGTGTTGAAATCTTCGGAGGAGAGGATCTGGCATGTGGATAAGAGCAGCACGTCCTCAGTGACGGAGGAGAGTGGGAGCAGCTCCGGGAGTTCACGGGTCATAAGGGAGGAGAACCAGTCAGAGAGCACGGTGCTTGACGGGAAGAGCCAGTCACCGGTGATGGAGAAG
>ENA-OQEB01001010-OQEB01001010.1-human-gut-metagenome-genome-assembly--contig:-NODE-1010-length-10856-cov-1.588126_pt1 | contig 10856 bp, 17 predicted proteins | sample MGYA00242787_ERZ504619 | MGnify/ENA primary metagenome ERZ504619 (study PRJEB26092, sample SAMD00036317) | human gut metagenome | host: Homo sapiens | study: EMG produced TPA metagenomics assembly of... | reverse complement strand
ATCGGAGGAAACATAACGCACCACCAATTATGCCCGTTACCGTTTCCGATAACAACATTTACCGCCTCATATTCCCCTGCCGGCAGTGTAACCTCGCGTCATAGGTCTTTGTCGGGAAATATGCGTTGCCGATATTTACTTTTACATCATAGTCATAGCCGTTGTCTTCAACCGTTTTTTTTGCAACCGCTTCCAGCTCGTCCTTTACCAAAACAAGCTTTTTTTCAGCCTCTGCGGCACTCTCGCTGTTGTCGAAATATTCCTTACCCGCTTCAAGCACCGCATCTCTGACCTTTAGCTTTAAGGCCTGATCCTCGGCAGAGTCGGAATTTGCGATAACGTGCATTCTCAAAACGCTGTTTCTGATATCCTTGCAAGCGGAAGCAAAGGACATTGTGCTTGAAACGCAAGCGATAATAAACGCTGTCAAAACAGCAAGCTCAACTGCTAAATCTTATTTTTTGTTTTCATATTATGTTCATTCCTTTCAGTAACGAAGTATTGGAAAGAACATAAATATTTAATCATCTTTTTCAATTTCCTCTGTTTCGGCGCTTGTGAGGTATCTTGCGCAGCCCTCTTTTAGCGCTTTATCCAAAAACACATTTCCCATTTTAATACGCTTCAGAGAAACAACCGTACTGCCGACTGCCTTGAACATTCTTTTAATCTGATGATATTTGCCCTCAAATATAGTGATTTTGATATTTGACATATCGCCGTCTATAAATTCGAGCTCGGCAGGTCGAAATACCGTGCCGTCTTTTAACTCAATACCGCTTTCAAGAACGCCCTTTTTACTCTCATCAATTGGCTTGTCCAAAGCTGCGATATAGGTTTTCTTTATATGATTTTTCGGAGATAATATGCGGTGTGCAAAATCTCCGTCATCCGTAATAAGCACGAAGCCCGTGGTATCTTTATCAAGTCTGCCGGCAGGAAAAAGATTTTTTCTTTTCATATCGTCGGGGAGAATATCAACAACCGTAACGTCGCCCCTGCCCTCGCTTGCGGAAACAACGCCCTGCGGTTTGTTAAGCATAATATACACGTGTTCTGCCGTATCAATTCGCTCTCCCGATACGGTAATTATACAATTTTCCGTATCAGCCTTTACCGAAACGTCCTTTACCGCCTCGCCGTTAAGAGTAATTTCGCCGTTTCGGGCAAGACGCTTTACTTCACTTCGTGTGAATTTTCCGCTTTTAGATATTATTTTGTCAAGCCTTTCAACTGCCATAGCTTTCTCCGTTAATTGTTAATTCTTTACAAATCCGTGCATAAAGCCGTCAAGCTCAACCGAGCATACATCTCCGCCGATTACCTTGCCGTCACAAATCAAGAGCGTTGCCCTTATACAGTCGCTGCCCTCGTAATTCGGATAATTAGTTACCTTATAGGTCCATTTTTTTACTCGCTTTGAGCAGTACGACGTAAGGTCGAAGCCCTGCTCCTTTTGGATAGCGTTATACTTTTCGTACACGTCGTCAAATTCGGCAGGAATAATAATTTCCTTAACCTCAAGCGGCTCTTCCTCTACACTCCAACCGTATTGAGAAAGAAATGCTATTCGTTCTTCGGCAGTAGACGCTTTAAGGCTTAATTCGCCCGTCTTTGCCGCCGAAATGCTGTCTTTTGTCAAAAAGGCAAGAATAATGCCCATAGCCAAAAGACACAGGATAACGCCCAAAAACTTTAACTGACGCCTGTTTACAGAATATACAAACATACAAATTCACCTCGTACACAATTATATGCGACGAGGTGAACTATAATGCTTATTATCAGTCTTCTTTTGACTGCTGTGCCGCACTTCTCAAAGACATTCTTGCTTTTCTGATCTCATTTACAGAGTTTGTAAGAGCCTCATCCGCTGTTGCGACAATATTTTCAACATATTCTCCTGCACTTGTGCGAAGGTCGGACGCCCACTTCTGCGCCTGCTCGGTCATATCGGAAGCGGTTGCTCTCGCCTGCTCAATAATCTCGGTAGCCTGTGTGCGAGCCTGCTGAAGAATATCGGCTGCGTTTTCTTCCGCCTTCTTTGTGATTTCATGCTCGGAAACGATAACCTTTGCCTTATCTCTTGCCTGAGCGATAATATCCTCAGAGGTTGCCTGTGCGGCGTCAAGGATATCCTTTCTCTCGGAAGCAATTTTTCTTGCTTTCATAAGCTCGTCGGGCATATTGAGTCTGATATCCTCAATAATTGTCTTTATTTCCTCTCCGTCAACAGAAATCTTTGAAGAAAAGGGAACGTTTTTACTGTTTTCAAGAACATCCTCAATATTATCGAGTAAACTTTCTATACTCATTTCACATCTTCCTTTCGAATTCTTTCAATAATCACATCACATATTTCCGGCGGAACAAATGTTGAAATGTCGCCGCCTAAGCTGCATATATGCTTAACAACGCTTGAGCTGAGGTACATATTCTCCGCCCTCGTTGTAATGAAAACCGTTTCGACCTCATTATTCAGCTCTTTGTTAATCAAAGCCTGCTGAAATTCATATTCAAAGTCTGATACGGCTCTCAAGCCCTTAACAATGGCAACCGCACCGATTTGCTTTGCATATTCCGCAAGCAAGCCGTCATAGCTGTCAACCTCAACGTTTTTGAGATTTTTTGTGCATTCTCTTATCATCTCAACTCTTTCCTCGGATGTAAAAGAATAGCTGTTTTGCTTTTTGTAGTTTGTCATAACAAGGACAATTACCTTGTCAAATATCTTCGAGCTTCTTGTAATAATGTCAAGATGTCCGAGTGTAACCGGGTCAAAGCTTCCGGGGCAAATAACAGTTCTCAAAAAATCACCTGCTCATTTCTTACGCTTGTAAGTTGTAATCTTGGTCTTTGAGTATTTATATTCTCTGAACTTTTCAAAATCGCCTGCACTGTCCGGCAAAGCCTCATTAAAATCGGTTTCGCAAACGATAGTTGCGTTTTCATCACAGCAACCGACAGCACTTTCGAGCACCTCGTCAATCAAGCCCTTATTGTAAGGAGGGTCAAGAAGAATAATATCAAATTTATTTCTTGAATTTTTGATATAGCTTACGCTGTCCGCATTGAGAACAGTCGCCTTTTGAAAAAGTCCCGTTGTTTTCAGGTTGTCCTTGATAATTTCAACAGCCTGTGAGTCTCTGTCAACAAAAACAGCGCTTTCGGCACCTCTGCTCAAAGCCTCAATACCGAGCTGACCCGAGCCTGCAAAAAGGTCGAGAACCCTCGCATCAGCCAAATCAAACTGAATTATGCTGAAAATCGCTTCTTTAACCCTATCGGTTGTAGGTCTTACGATTTCGTCGCCCTCAAGTGTTTTCAGTTTTCTTCCTCTTGCAGAACCTGTAATTACTCTCATTTGACAATACTCCAACTTCATATACTGCTTTATTTTCCACGTTTTCGACACAAATGTCAATAGTTTTTATTAAAATAATAACATACTTTGCAATTCGGCGGCATTCTTTGCTGTCCTTTTAACGCCGATTTCACGCAGCTGCTCCTCATTTCTGAAGCCCCAAAGGACTCCGATACAATCCATTTCGGCATTTTTGGCAGTTGCAATGTCAACCTCGCTGTCTCCGATAAACACAGCGTCCTTTTTCTCGATGCCGAGTTTTCAAGTGCAAGATAAAGTCCGTCGGGTGCAGGCTTGTTAGGTCTTACGCCGTCGCTGCCGATAACGGTTTTCACATAGTCGCCGAAAAGTCCGCCGCAAAGCTCCTGTGCCGCAAAATCAATCTTGTTTGTAACGATAGCAAGCTTTACGCCGTTTTCATAAAGATTTTTAAGCAGGTCATTTATACCGTCATAAGGCTTTGTTTTATTTGCCATATTGGTTTTGTAATGCTCTGTAAAATCTGAATATGTTTTTTGAAATTGAGCCTCACTTGCCGTATCGGGAAGTGCTCTGTGAATAAGCTTTATGTTTCCGTTTCCGACAAATCTTCTTACCTCGTCAATTGTTCTTGTCGGGAAACCGTTCTTTTCAAGAGCAAAGTTTGTGCTGTCGGCAAGGTCGTCAAGAGTATTTAACAACGTGCCGTCCAAATCGAATATTACTGCTTTGTACATTTTAATCACCTTTATCTATTATAGAACTTTACGACGTTTTCCGCAAGTTCTTTATTTATTCCTTTTACCTCGCAAAGTTCCTCAACAGTTGCCCTTTTAATTGCGGAAACCGTTTTGAAATGCTTTAACAAGGCTCTTGCCTTCGCCTCACCTATTCCGTTTATTTTGGTAAGAGACAAAGAAATTGTGCTTTTTGTATGCTTTTTATGATGATAGTCAATAGAGAAACGATGCACCTCATTTTGAATATCTGAAATGAGCGTGAATACCTGACGCTTTGAGTTTATCTCAATTTCTCCGCCGTCAAAAGCAATCGCTCTTGTGTGGTGCTTATCATCCTTGACCATACCGAAAACGGGAATTTCAAGTCCGAATTCACGAAGCACGGGCATAACGGCATTAACCTGTCCCTCGCCGCCGTCGAGAAGAATCAAATCGGGCAGCTTGCCAAAGCCTCCGTATAGTTTTTATCCTTATTGAGAACATACTCGTTAAATCGGCGTGTGAGCACCTCGTTCATTGAGCCGTAGTCATCATTTGCAAATGATTTAATCGCAAACCGTCTGTACGCCTTTTTATAAGGCTTGCCGTCCTTGAAAACTATCATACCGCCTACCGAGTCCGAGCCTGCGGTATGTGAAATATCGTATGATTCAATATAATCGGGTGTCGTTTTAAGACCGAGAAGATTTTGAAGTTCCTCGAGAACTGCAACGGTTTTTCCGCTTTTCCCTTTATACAGAGCGAGCTTTTCAACGGCATTTTCCTTGCACATTTTGACGACCTCGACCTGCGTCCCCCTCGCAGGCACAAAGATAGTAACCTTTTTGCCTTTTTTATCCGAAAGCCATTTTTCAAGAAGCTCCCTGTCGTCAACCTCGCCCTCAACGGTAATACGTCTCGGAATATTGCTCCTCATATTGTAAAAAGAGGTTATAAACTCTGCTCTCTGCGTTTCGAGAGAGTCCTCCGAGGTGTCAAAAAAGAAATGCTCGCTGTCATAAAGCTTACTGTCGGAAAATCTCAAAACTGCAAGACAGGCGGTACCGTCATTTTCGGCGCAAGCAAAAACGTCCTGCTCCTCAATGTTATTATACACAACCTTTTGCTTGTCTTTCATTTTATTTATAGCGGTTATTTTGTCTCTGTATTTCGCCGCAGCCTCAAATTCAAGGTTTTCAGACGCTTCAAGCATTTTTTCGTTCAATTCATTGATAACAGACTGTGTATCGCCCTTTAAGAACCGCAATGCCTGATTGAAATTTTCGTTATATTCCTTTTCTGAAACCTTACCCGTGCAAACACCGCAGCACTGCGAAATATAGTAATTTAAGCAAGGTCGGGCTTTGCGAAAATCCCTCGGAAAAGACTTGTTGCATTGGTAAAGCTTGAAAATTTTATTTGCCGTATCAACACTTTGCTTAACTGCAAACGAGCTCGTGTAAGGACCTATATATTCAGCCTTAGGATCATCGCCCTTTTGCAAAACGGCTGAAATTTTCTTATATTTGTCGCCGCTAATTTCAATGTAGCTGTTATCCTTTATCGTCCTTTAAGAGAATATTATATTTCGGCATATGCTGCTTAATAAGGCTGCACTCAAGCACCAACGCCTCAAACTCGCTGTCGGTAACGATATAATCAAAATGGTCAACGTTTTCAACCATTTTAAGCACCTTTACCGAATGTCTGTTCTGCGAGCCGAAGTATTGGCTGACTCTGTTTTTCAGTTTTTTCGCCTTGCCGATATATATAATTTCGTCCTTGCGGTTTTTCATAATATATACGCCGGGCAATAGCGGCAAGCTCATTGCTTTCTTTCGAAGCTCGGGCATTTTAGCGTTCATATTCTCTCCTAAATAAAAAGGCACACCGAAAAAACCGATGTGCCTTAAATCGTTTGAAATTAAGATTATTCCTCAGCAAAGCCTGATTCAACAAGCTTAACAAGCTCTTCAACAGCCTGCTCCTCATCGGGGCCGCCGGCAATAATGCGAATTTCTGTTCCGCCCATAATTCCGAGTGAAAGAACACCGAGAAGGCTCTTTGCGTTAACTCTTCTCTCTTCCTTCTCTACCCAAATCGATGACTTGAACTCATTAGCCTTCTGGATGAAGAATGTTGCGGGTCTTGCGTGGAGACCTACTTGATTTTGAACGAGCACATCTTTTGAATACATAATAATTCTCCCCATATCATATTAAACTAAGTAAATTTCTTTTATCGTTATCATATTATAGCACAAAACTTGTCCTCGTCAACAACTTTAGCACGATATATGGTGGTTTTTGAAATAATTCGGATGGATTTCCAAACCAATGAGTTCTAAAAAGTTAATGTTTGTGCAAAATGACAATTGCAGTATAAAAGAAATATGTAATGTGTACAAAATCAGTTGTTTACCTTATGATGAACGGGAGGTGTATCGGCGGTTATTGTGCTAAATGTATAACCGCAGCTTTGATAATACTCTATAATTTCAGGCAAAGCTTCAACGGTTGTACCTTAGCATCGGTATCGTGAAGCAAAACAATTACATTTTTAGCTGCCGGCACTCTTTTGCAATTTGCGACAATCGTATCTTTAGGCACAGTATTTTTTATAGCGTCGCCCGAGGAGCAATTCCAATCATAATATATATATCCCCTATCGGCTACACCCTGTGTAAGCCTTGTCATTATTCCGGGACTGTATTTTTTACTGACGGTATTGCTTCCGCCGCCGGGAAATCGCATAATATTGCTTCGCACTCCGGTCTGCAAATAAACCAAATCGGAAATATCCTGTAAATCCTGATAAAACGCCTCATCGGAGGAATAAATTCTCTTATAATCGTGTGTGTATGAATGTAAGGCAATCACATTTCCGTTATCTACAATATCCTTCATATATCCGTTATAAGAAGTATTCTTTACAAAAAAAGTCGCCTTTATTCCGTAAGAATTAAGAATAGATATAATTCTCGGAGTGTTAGGCGACGGTCCGTCATCAAATGTAAGGTAAATTGTTTTACCTCCGCTTCCGGGAGACGGATTAGGCAAAGCGGCTGCCGCACTTTCAGCTTGCTGCTTCCTCTTTAACGAAACCTGCCTGTTCAAATCCGAAATTTTACGGTTGAGCTCTTCCTTTTCGCTTTCGTGAATTGAATTTTGCTCACTTATTTCATCGTTCTTTTGTGAAAGCTCATTTTGAATGTTGGAAAAAGAGTTCATTATATCGGCATCATTTGCTTAATTTCCTTGAAATGAAAGGCAACAACGACAAGCAAAACGGTTAAAACAACAACCGCCACAGAAAGTATGGTAATTATAATATTTTTCCTGTTTGCCTTCATAAAGAACTCACCCCTGTTATTCTATTATACCTTGAACGGAATATAGAAGTCAATATCAAAAATAAAAAGCTTATTGACCGACTTTTCTCAAAAAATCCGTCAATAAGCTAGGTAGCTATACTCCCAAAATCAAGCCTGCTGTCTTGAAATAAATAATAAGCGAAATTGCGTCAACAATCGTTGTAATAAACGGGCTTGCCATAACTGCAGGGTCAAAGCCGATTTTCTTTGCCAAAATAGGCAACGTTGCGCCGACAAACTTCGCAAATACTATCGTAAACAGCATTGTCAAGCAAACAGTCAAGGATACGAGAACTCCGACTCTGTCGAAAAGCATAAGCTTTCCGAAATTGACGATTGCAAGCGTAACACCGCAAAGCAACGCAACTCTGAATTCCTTCCAAATAACCTTGAAAATATCGCCGAAACGCACATCGCCCAACGAAAGCGCACGAATAATCGTAACAGATGACTGACCGCCGCAGTTACCGCCTGTATCCATAAGCATAGGAATAAACGAGGTCAAAACAATCTGTGCTTGCAATGCGTCCTCAAAGCTTGTGATAATTTTACCCGTAAAAGTTGCGGAAACCATCAACAAAAGAAGCCACGGAACACGCTTTTTCCATGTTTCGACAATTCCCATTTTAAGATAAGGCTTATCGGTAGCGTAATAGCCGCCATCTTTTCGATATCCTCTGTGTTTTCATCCTGCAAGACGTCCATAGCATCGTCGAATGTTACAATACCTACAAGACGTTCCTCCTGGTCAACGACGGGAATAGCCATAAGTCGTATTTTTGGAACTTGTCGGCAACTATTTCCTTATCCTCAAGAGTTGTAACGGAAATAACGTTTGTTTCCATTATCTCAAACATTTTCTTGCTCTTGTCGGACAAAAGAAGGTCTTTAACCGTTACAAGTCCCAAAAGCTTTCTGTTATCATCCGTAACATAACAGATATAAATAGTCTCTTTATCAACTCCGGTACGTCTTATTCTTGTAAAAGCATCGTCAACCGTCATATACTTTTTCAAATCGACGTACTCGATTGTCATAATGCTTCCTGCGGAATCCTCGGGATATTTCAATATCTCATTTATACTCTTACGAACAACAGGTCGGTGTGCATAAGGATACGCTTTTACGACGTTTGCGGGCATTTCCTCGATTATGTCAACCGCATCATCGACATAAAGCTCATCAAGGACCTCACGAAGCTCTGTATCGCTGAAAGCCTTGATAAGAAATTCCTGTGCGTCTGACTCCATATTAACGAAAACGTCCGCCGCAAGCTCTTTTGGTAAAATTCTGTAAACCAACGGAAGAGTTTCCTGCGGTAATTCCATAAGAACGGACGCAATATCTGCCTCGTTCATATCGGCAAGCATACTCTTCAATTCGTGATATTTTTTCTGCTCTAATAATTCAATTACTCTCTCGTACATAATGTTCCCTCCGAAAATCAAATAATAAATAGGAAACAAAGTACATATCTTTTATTCCGAAAACCCGAACGCATAAGCGTACGGATTTCAAGCTACTTCGTGGAATAGGATCTGTACTTCTAACGCCTCCTGCGTCCATTGTTTTCACCTCACAAATAAAAAATCTCATGCCGACGCAAAAATTCGGCATGAGAAATAATAGCATTATTTTTCCGTTCAAGCTTTAGCATCAAAGGGCAATGAAACTGCGTTAAATTACACCTTGAATTCGATGTAACCTGTTGACCTGCTTACAGTGTCTCCACTTTTCACGGCAGCAGTCCGTATCCATTATATCTGCAAAAAACATAACTGCAAATTGCGGATAACCTATCCCTTTGGTAGCCTTACCTACCGATTTTGTTCTGCCTATATATTATGGATATTTAATCGCCATTTGTCAACACTAAATCGGAAATTTATTTAATTTTTTATTCGATATTTTTTATTGCCTTACTCTGCTTTTTCGTCTCGCTTCCTTGTCCTGCATAATTACAAGCTTGGTGCACTCCTCAATTACTGTAAATATACCGACAAATGTTGTGCGGAAAGCTCTTTTGCAGGCTCGTCAATCGAGCTCCATGTATCTATTGCGCCCTTGAGCGAGGATATGAGATTTTTTGAAAAATTGGTAATATTGACCTGACCCATTCCTGCAATAACGGCGGAAAGCACAGCTTCAAAATTATTGGTTTTCTCCTCGTCCATATTATAAAGCATTTTTTTAAGAACAAGGTCCGTAACTCTTGCAACAAAGGTTAAATCATCTCTTGTCAACAGCTGTGTGCCTTTAATTTTCCACGTCGCCAAATCGTGCTGAAGCATACCAAAAAGCCTTGTGCTCTTAACGGGAATGTAATCGTCATCGTGAACAAGCAACATTCCGACAAACGAGCAATCGGGAACAAAATGGCGGTATTTGTTTATTATTTCATTATATGGCTTTGACTCTATGTAGTTGTAGCTGTAAAAGCCCGGTCCGTCGTTATTGTAAACTCTCTCAATTCTGTTGCGAACACTTTCATCACAATAAAGTGCGCTGTGAAGTGCAACATGACCGCCTTTGGAATGTCCGCAGATTATTATGTCGCCGTCGGGGAAATCCTTTGCTACCCTTTCAAGATAATCCACGCAAAGCTTGTGCGACGGAATACCCTTTTTTGTATAAATATCAATGTCCTCTTTCCAGCCGACCCATGTGTCGTCCGTGCCCCTGTAAACGACAACCTTCGTGTCGTCGGGAAGAATGAAGGTCATAGCGGCAAACTGAACAGCAGGCTCTGTTCCGAAAACGCTTTCGCAAGCGTACACCTTAACGTCCTTATATCTTACAGTCTCGGCAAGAGCCATCATTTTCTGACTGATATAGTTATTCATTAAAAAGCCGGGAGAAATATGCTTGTAGCCGTTATAAGCAAAAACTTTCTTGCAAGCGTCGGAAAAGAGAACAGGCTTATCGTTAAAGCCCTTGTAAAGCACCTTTTCAAAAGGCATATAGAAAATTTCGCACAGAAGCAAATTGTCAACATCGGTAAACGGAAGCTCGCTAAAAGTCTTGTCGCCGTATTTCTTGATAAAATCTTTAGAGGTTGCCATATAATCCACGTACCTTTCAAAAAAAATTATTCTTGGTAACATTTTACCACTTAATGGAAAAAAGGTCAATTTATTTTACAACTTCACTCATCGTTGAACAAATCAGAATTATATGATAGAATTATAAAAAAATAAAAAGTGAGGTTTGGTATATGAAACAGAACAAAATATGGCTTGATTGGGCTATCGAACTGCAAAGTCTTGCGCAGGCAGGTCTCACCTATGGAAAAGATGTTTACGACAAAGAGCGTTATGAAAGAATAAGAGAAATTTCGGCTGAAATATTGTCACATATGTCGGAAATACCGATTGAAAAGGTTAAGGACATTTTTCTGCAACGAAACAGGCTATCAGACGCC
>ENA-OQEB01001009-OQEB01001009.1-human-gut-metagenome-genome-assembly--contig:-NODE-1009-length-10857-cov-2.134296_pt1 | contig 10857 bp, 17 predicted proteins | sample MGYA00242787_ERZ504619 | MGnify/ENA primary metagenome ERZ504619 (study PRJEB26092, sample SAMD00036317) | human gut metagenome | host: Homo sapiens | study: EMG produced TPA metagenomics assembly of... | reverse complement strand
GCCGAACACCGCCGCCGTGAAGTACCGCTCGACATCCGTTTGCTGCAAGTAAGCCAGCGCCTTTTCGCGCCGGGTGGACGTTGCCAGCACTGCCGGGATGTCCGATGCTTTCAGCCGGCGCAGCAGTTCCCGCAGCCCCGGCTTGACCGGCACGCCGTTTGCAGCGATGACCTCGTCCGCATAGCGCAGCCGCAGGTCGTGGGCCGTGTCATACAGACTGCCCGGTATCACCGCGTTGAAAATTTCGCGGCAGCGGTCTGTGCCTGTGCCGCGCATGGCGGCGATGATTCCCTCCGGCAGGTCGATGTGCAGGATTTCGGCGGCTTTGTGCCAGCCGTCACGGCCAATGCGCTCGGTGTCGAACATCAGGCCGTCCATGTCAAACAAAACGCCCTGCAGCATCTTACATCTTCAGCACGGATTCCCAGACTTCCTCAATAACGGGAACGCCCAGCTCCTTGTTTTCCTTGATGTTCTTCAGCTCCAGTTCGCCGGGGTAGTAGACCTCACCGCCCTCGGTGACAGGCTCACTGCTCTTGACGTCCGCCAGAATGGCGTCCACAATGGCGTCGGTCTGCTCAACGGTGTTGAACTTAGCCGGGTCGATGGCGATCATGATCTGGGTAACCGCCGCACAGCGGCGGCTCTTAGCGCGGAGATAGACACGCGCCCTACATTTCTACCCGAAAAAGGGCTTTTTCGACAAACTGAAGCGGGCGAACATTTCTGTTCGCCCGCTTTTTACGGTCTATAAAACTTTTTTAGCCTTTCACACTGCCCAATGCAACGCCCCGCACAATATATTTTGAGAGTAGCAGATAGACGATCATAACGGGCAGAATCGCAATGGTAATCATCATATACACCTTACCCATATCGAACTTCAAAAAGTCCGCGCTGCGCAGCTGTGCAACCAGTATGGGCACCGTTTTCCACTTGGCATCGTTGATGATCAGCGCCGGGATAAAGTAGTTGTTCCACGCGCCCACAAAGCTGAATATCGCCTGCACCGCCATAGCGGGCTTCAGGATCGGCAGAATGACCGTGTTGAAGGTGTGGAACTCTCCCGAGCCGTCAATGCGCGCCGCATCAATAATGTCGCGCGGCAGGCTCGAATCCATATACTGCTTCATGAAGAAGAACACTGTCGGTGCGGCGATGCTCGGCAGAATCAGCGGCCAGAGGGTGTTGGTCAGCTTCATCGAGTCCATCAGGTTCAAAAAGCCGAGCGCCGAAACCTGTGTGGGCATCGTCATGATGAGCAGAATGACGGTAAAGGCCAGCTTGCGCAGCTTGAAGTCATACGCATAGATGGCGTAGCCGTCAGTGCGCTGAAATAGACCGACAGCGCCGCACAGGCAGCCGACACGATCAGGCTGTTGCGCAGACCGGTCAGGATCGGCACATTGGCATCATGGGTGGTGTTGAAGAAGTTAACGCCAAAGCTGCCGCGGGGCAGCGGGTCAAACCCCTGCTGGATGGTAAAGTTGTTGTGCGTGGCGTTGACGATCAGCACATAGAAGAAGAACAGGCAGATAAAGCAGAGGACAAACAGCACGATATAAGCCACTGCACGCTGCAGGGTCAGCATAGGGTCGTGAATTTTGCTTGCCTTTGCGGTAGTGGTGGCTGCGATTTTGGTCTCGTTCGGCATACTGTTCACGCTCCTTCCTTAGTGATGCTTAGTGGCCGCTTTGGCTGCCTTGATGCGGCTTTCTCAGCCTTGCGCTGCTCACGGGTCAGGCCGTCATCCTCCTGCGTGAGGGTAAAGTAGATGATGACGCAAAGCACCGCGCAGAGCAGGAACATCAGCACCGAGATAGCGCCGGCTGTGCCGTAGTTTTTGCTGTACAGATGCTGGTTCAGGTACATGATAATGGTGTTGGTCGAGCCGTTCGGGTCTCCCTTGCCGTTGGTCAGGACCTGCGGTACATCAAACATCTGCAGGCCGCCGATGAGACTGGTGATCAGCGTGTAGACAAGCAGCGGGCGGATCAGCGGGATCGTGATGCGCCAGAACATTGTGGTCGAGGATGCACCGTCCAGCTGGGCGGCCTCATACAGGCCGGGGTCCACACCCATGATGCAGCCATCAGAATGATGGTCGTATTGCCGAACCACATCAGGAAGTTCATCAGCCCAACCAGACCGCGCGCTGTCCAGACATTGGAAAGCCAGCGCACCGGCTCGGCCACGATGCCGAGCTTGAGCAGGATCGAGTTGATCGGCCCTGTCTCCGAGTTTGAAAACAGGGTAAAGAACAGCATGGCGAACGCCGATGCCATGATAAGGTTGGGCATATAAATGACGGTCTTGAAGAAGCCCTGAAACCGCAGCTTCAACCGCAGATCGGTAAACCACGCTGCCAGCACCAGCGATACAATGATCTGCGGGATAAACCCCATCAGCCACATGATCATGGTATTGCTGAAATACTTCGGCACCTCTTTGATCATGGCGGCATAGTTTTTCAGCCCCACAAAGTTGGGGCCGATGATCTTTAAGCCGCTGCGGAAATACTCAAAGAAGGAATAGTAGATGGTCGTTGCCAGCGGCCAGAACTGGAAGATGAAAAAGGTAATAAAGAACGGCGCCAGAAATATATAGCCCCATTTGGCGTAGCTCATGCCCTTTCTCTTTGTTTTCATAGGTCTCGCCCTCCTTAGCTGTGTGGGCATTGCCCTGCTGGGGGCAGAGCCTTTCAAAATCTGATAAAAACAAAACCAGAGGCGGGCGTCTCTCCCCGCCCCTGGCATGGCGTTTGCGGTTCAGTTCGTTTTGTTCAAGGTAATACCGCATAATTCTAAGTGCCGATACGGCGAGCGAGGTGCGGCAGCCGCCGGAGCGGTGCTTAAGCCGTCAGGCGGGAATTGTGCGGTGTTGCCTTAAGGTCACGCAGGTATTTATGCAGGCCATTCGACGCTGCTCAGCTCAGGATACTTGACCTTGATCTGATCCTCAAAGTTCTTCTTCGCGGTCTCAAGGTCAACCGTGCCGTCAAAGTAATCCTTGAAGCAGCTCTGGAAGGTCTCGTTGCAGCCCTGATCATACGGACCGGCGTTGGACATATCAATGGTAGGTGCAACCTCTGCAAAGAGGGCAATGTGGTTCTGGCCGCCGAGGAATGCGGAGCCGAAGTTCGGGTCAGCTGCGATGGATCCATAGCGCTCTTGCAGTTGGTGTAGTCCTGCGTATCCTCGGTGATCTTGGTCATGATGTCGGCATCGCAGGTCAGAGAGTACATGACATCCTTGATCGTGGGGATGTTGTCAGTGCCGGCTGCTGCGCAGATCCAGGTGCCGCCCCAGTAATAAGGCTGAGGGCCTGGCAGACTGCGTAATCGCCGAAGATACCGTTGCCGACTTCCTGCTTGCCTCCCTCAGACTCAGGCGTGGCCAGAGAGTTGCCCAGCAGGGTGAAGTTGATGCCCCAAGTGGAGTAGAAGAAGCCGAAAACCTTGCCGGCAGGGCCTGATCGCGGCCCACTGGTCGCTCCACAGGCTGGTCTTGTTGTTGTAGCCGTTATCGGTGTAGGTCTTGGTCTGATCGACCCAGTTCATAATGTTGGGGTCGACCTTGACGGTCGTGCCGTCCACCCAACCGGCGGAAACATTGTTGGAGAAGGTGCGGTAGGAATCATCGTAGCCGGAGAGCATCTTGTAGCCCTTGGCAGCGGCCTTCCGCTGACCCGCACAATAGCAGACGAGCTTGCCCGCTGGAAACAACAGCAAGCGCAGGATAAGATTCGGGCAGGGGATAAGTACACCGACGATGGTTTCATCGTCACCAACGAATTCGGTCACTACTTTGAGCAGAAAACTTCAAGGATTACTACGACCGCCTGTTGAAAGATGCCGACATCGGGCACTTTACCTTCCACGCCCTGCGACACACCTTCGCCACCCGTGCGCTGGAACGAGGCATGGATTACAAAACACTGTCGTCCATCCTCGGTCACTACTCGGTGGCGTTCACAATGGACACATACGTCCACAGCATGGACGAACATAAGCGGCACGAAATGGACAAGATGGACGATATGTTCTGGATGCAGTATAGCGTCTCCGTTGAGAACCAACCTTACCCTGTGCTTTTCACACTCTCGGCAGACGCTGCACCGCCCATGTTCCCGACTTTCCCAAAGTTACCGCACAAGCCCCCACGCTGGACGCCGCCCTGCTGGAAGTCAAGCGGCAAATCCAAAAAGCCCTGCGCCAGTACAAGAACCCGCCCATTCCCACAAAACAAGAACAAATTGTCGTACCGCAGAACAGCGTGTTGGTACTCGTCAAAGCGAGCTGACCGCACCGACCTCTCCTATTTTTACCTGCCAGCTCCGCAAAATTTATCCACAAAAAGTTCTCGGACGGTTGAAAAATTCAACCGTCCGGGCGCAGTCGTTTTGCCGTTTTGGGGTCATTTTTTGTGGCGAATCGGCGGGATTTGTTTTGCTTCGGGGGCAGCGGAAGGACGCAATACTATGAAGGCAGTGAATCCTGTAAGCAGCGTTTGCAGCGAGGCTATTGCTCTTACGGCAGAAACATTTCCAGGCAAAGCGCACAGGGGCGCTGCTGCAAAAGCTCGGCGCTGCGTTCATCCGGCTGGCTCAGGCCGACACAAATCGTGTAGAGACCCGCGGTTCTTTGGGCGGTGCCGTCCGCTGCAAACCAGTCAAAGGCTTCGGGCGGCAGGTGCAGGGTCAGCCGCTGTGCCTCGCCTGCGCAGAGGGTGGCGCGGCGAATTTTCTTTAGCTGCGCATTGGGGGTGCCGCCCGGCGCACGGACATAGACCTGCACAACAGTGCTGCCGGCGCGGCAGCCGGTATTTTGCAGTGTGACGGACAGTGTAAGGTCCTCTCCCGGGTGCAGAACGGCGCGGTCGGCGGCAAGTTCCCGGCAGGAAAACGAGGTATAGCCAAGGCCGTAGCCAAAGGGGTAGAGCGGTTTTTCCTGCATAAAACGGTAGGTGCGGCCCTGCATGGCGTAATCCTCAAAGGGCGGCAGATGGTTCTGCGCACTGTAAAATGTGACGGGCAGCCGTCCGCTGAAGTCCGAAAAGCCAAAAATCAGCTGTGCAAGCGCCCAGCCGCCCAGCGCGCCGGGATAAGAGCCATGCACAACAGCGGCGGTGTGCTCCTCTGCCCAGTCCAAGGCAAGAGCGCTCCCGGCAAGAGTGATAACAATCAGCGGCTTGCCGAAGGACGCTGCCGTTTCCAGCAGGTGCTGCTGCAAGCCGGGCAGGTGCAGATTCGGCTTATCGCCGCTGCCGTACTCGTTGCCGGCATCGCCCTCCTCGCCCTCGATCGTGGCATCCAGCCCGACTACGGCCACGATCACATCGGCGGCAGCGCAGACCGCCTTTGCCTCGCTGATGCGGTCATCGGCCTGCGCCAGACCGCTTGTGCGGTCCTTATACAGGTGGCAGCCCTGCGCATACAGCACGCGGGTGTCCGGGCCGACGGCGTCTTGGATCCCTTCCAGCACCGTGACATAACGCGAGGCCGTGCCCTCATAGTTGCCGACCAATGCGGCGCGGCTGTTGGCGTTGGGTCCGATTACGGCAAGGGTCTGCTTTTTTGCGGGGTCCAACGGCAGGATGCCGTTGTTTTTCAGCAGCACGGGGCATTGGAGGGAAACCGCACGGTTAGGGCTGCCATCTCGGGGCTGTCCACGACAGTATAAGGAATTTCGTCAAAATTTTCCGCGTGTTCGCCAAGGATTCCCAGCCGGATGCGGGTCGCCAGCAGATTCGTGACGGCCTCGTCCAGACGCTGCTGCGATACCTTTCCGCGGTGTACCGCATCGACCAGATGCTTATAAAAGCGCCCGGCATCCAGATCGCAGCCGCTGTTCATCGCCAAAGCGGCGGAATCCTCCTCATCGGCGGTCACACCGTGGCCTCGTGGAAATCCTTGATGGCATAAAAGTCAGAGGTGACATGCCCGTCAAAGCCCCATTCGCCGCGCAGCAGGTTCTCAAGCAGCTCCGGATTGCCGCAGCAGGGGACGCCGTTCAGCCGGTTGTACGCCCCCATAACGATTTCGACCTTTGCCTCCTGCACGCAGGCGCGGAAGGCGGGCAGGTAGGTTTCTGCCATGTCTTTGGGCGTTGCTTCGGCGTTGAAGGAATGGCGCACAGCCTCGGGGCCGCTGTGTACAGCAAAATGCTTGGCGCAGGCAGCCGTGCGCAGATGGTCGGGGTCATGCCCCTGCATCCCTTGAATAAACCGCACAGCCAGCCGGGAGGTTAGATACGGATCCTCGCCGTAGGTTTCATGCCCGCGTCCCCAGCGCGGATCGCGGAAAATATTCACATTGGGTGCCCAGCAGGTCAGCCCTTTGTAGATATCGCGGTCACCCGCCGCGCACTGGGCATTATACTTGGCGCGCGCTCGGTGGAAACCGCCTCGCCGACCTTTTCCATCATTTCCTCATCAAAGGCGGCAGCCATTGCGATGGCCTGCGGAAACACAGTAGCCGTGCCCGCGCGGGCAATACCGTGAAGCGCCTCGTTCCACCAGTTGTAGGCGGGGATGCCCAGCCGCGGTATGGCCGGTGCATTGTACAAGGTCTGGGAGACCTTTTCCTCCAGTGTCATTTGGGCCGTCAGGGCAGCGGCCTGTTCGCGGTAGGCAGCCAGCTTTTGCGGATTTGCAAGAAGTTCCATACGGTTGCTCCTCTTCTTTTATGGCAAAGGGACTGCCGGTATGCCGGCAGTCGCCTGTTGTTATTCCCGTACCAAAATATCCTCGGTGTTCTGCCAGAAGAAATCCTGTCCGTCCAGCCATTCGTTCATGTTCTCATCGTGGGTGACCCGGACATCCTCGCAGCGGATGCCCCTGCCGTAGACGCAGGTAACGCCGTGCGGTGCGCCGGGGACAAGTCCCGGGGCTTCGCAGGGGCGCAGGTCCCACTGATGCAGCGGCCACCGGGTCTGCTTTTTCATGTGGATGCGCATGCCGCGCAGCGAGATGTCCTCAAGATAATTGTCGGCACTTCCATGCAGGAACACGCCGTTCTCGCCGCAGCAGTCGATGTTTTCAAACCGGATGTTGCGGATACGCCCGGCCTTGTGGCCCTGCTTGCGGTCGATCGCCGTCACGCAGATGGCCTCGCCCTCGCCCCACCACTGGTCGGAGAACTGGCGGGTGTTGATGTGCAGGTTGGAGAAAAGGACATTCTCGATGCTGCCGCCGTCGCGCAGCATCAGCGAGATACCGCGGTTTGTGCGGGAGATCACACAGTTGGTGACCGTAATATTTCGGAAGTCGGAAACACTTTCGGTGCCAAACTTGATGGCCGCGCTTGTCGAGGTCAGCGTGCAGTTGCTGATCACAATGTTCTCGCAGGGGCCGAGTGCGGCGTTCTTCTCGGTCGTTTTAAAGACGATGCAGTCATCGGCGGACTCGATATGGCAGTTGCAGATCCGCACATTGCGGCAGTGGTCAGGGTCAATGCCATCGCAGTTGACCATTTTCAGGTTGTTCAAAATGCGGATGCCGTCGATCAGCACATCCTCGCAGCCCACCAGATGCACAGTCCAGAACGCACTGCGGGTCAGGGTAACATCGCGGATGGTCAGGTGGTGAACACCTTCATCAGCAGCATCGGGATGCGGGGGTAGTAGTGCCCTCGATAAAATTATGGTCGATTGCACCGTAGAAGTTTTCCTCCGAACCGTCAATGGTGCCAGTGCCGCTGAGGCAGACATCCTCGGCATCCTTGGCCATGAGGAAGTAATTTTTCGGCTCACCGTCATATTCGCAGTTTTCATAGGAGGGAACCTTCAGCTCGGTATCGCGGTAGCTATCGCGGTAGGCGGCCTCGACCTCCAGAAAATCCGCGCTGTTCTCGCTGGCTTTCAGCCGCGAGCCATGGGCAAGGTGCAGCTCCACATGGCTGTGTAGCAGCAGAGAGCCTGATTTGTAGGTGTGCCCACCCGGCACCAGCACGCGCCCGCCGCCCGCCGCCGCGCAGGCGTCAATAGCTTTTTGTATGGCGGGGCCATCGTTGGTGCGTCCGTCGCCGACTGCACCGTAATCCAAAATATTGTAGACCATACTATTCTCCTGTCTATCCTTTTTTCCGCGCAGATCACAGCACACACATGGTGCCGGGCTCCACCGTGCGGAGCTTGCCGTCCGTGGTGAACCAGATCGTCTGTGCGGTGGGATTATACAGCAACCTTCCGTCTGCGCTTTGCCGCAGGCTGCGCAGCGCCGTGATATAGTCCTCGATCTGGCCGTTCGTTGCGTACCAGATATCCTTTGCATCTGCAAGCTTTTCCGCCAGCTGCCCAATCAGGTCCCATGTATTTTCCCTGTCAAACTCAAAGCTGTGGCCCCAGATGTAGAACAGCGGCATTTTTTCATAGCCGGGGGTATGCAGGAATTTGTCTGCCCGCTCCAACAGGCAGTCATTATGGTGGCAGGTCGGCTTCCACAACATAAAGTCCTGCGGCAGACCGAAATGCCCCGTATTGCTGACCGTGCGGCTGTAGCGGATGCCCATGGCACGCAGGGCGTCAACCTCGGCGGGCGTATACTCTCCAAACGCGTAGCTCATGCCCTGCACGATACGCCCTGTCAGCGCTTCCAGTGCCCGGCGGTCCTGCCAGACCTCGCGCAGCCATTCCTCCCGCGTCATCTGCAGGGGGTGGCGGTGGGTCACACCGTGACAGGCGACCTCGTGGTTTTGGTACAGTGTGCCGACCTCCTCCGGCGTGACAAACCCGCGCTTGCCCAGATTACCGGAATTCAGATGGAATGTCGCCTTAAAGCCCGCTTCGTCAAACAGCTTTACCAGACGGCGGTCATAAACCTGACCGTCATCATAGCTGAATGTCATTGCCTTGGGCAAACCGCCCGGATACAGGTATTCCATAACGGTTCCTTCTTTGCTGTAATTATAGCTTTATATCGTGTAAATCTGCGTCCTGCCCGTAGCGGTCCGCGCGCAGGATATGCCCCTGCAGGTCGGTGGTGATGCGCAGATCGGGACCTGCTGTGAACACCTTGCGGCCATCCACGAACGCCTCGGCACCGTGCCCGCCGTTGACGATTTCCCAGCTGTGGTCGTTGACCGTCTGGGTGTAGCGGCATGCCGCGCCGGAGCAGCTGCCCCAGACGAGGGTGTCGCGCACGGGGCTGACGCCATACATGCGCGCGGTGTATTCCAGCACCGAAAGCATCGCCGGACCGTAGGCATCCTGCGGGGGCTGGCCCGGCTCACAGATGACAGACGGCGTCCCTGTAAAGGGGTCGTACTGCTGCACAAAGCGGCACTCGGGGCCGATGGCCTGCATCAGCTGCGGCCAAGCTGCGGGATCAGCGTATAGTACCCGTAGTTTTCCAGGGCGCGTATGGCGCGCTGGTAGGTCAGTGCCTCGGCCTGACCGCTCCAGTTGTTGGTCGTCACATTGCGGAACAGCGGGTCATTGACCGCCACGCTGGGCAGCGGCATCGGTGTCCAGAATTCCGCCGGATTGCAGAGATGCTCCTTCACAAAGCGGGCCCCCAGCGGGGCGGGCAGGCTGTTCCAGTACATGCAGCGCAGCGTATTGTGGGTCAGCACCGACTGCGGCCGATGGTTTTTGTCGCGGTCAAAGCAGGCGCCGCGGGCGTCGTCCCACAGGTAATCGACCAGCTTATCCCGCACCCGGGCGGCCTGCAGCGACCAGCGCGCCGCATCGGCACCGCGGTTCTGCAGACGGGCGATCTCTGCCAGCGTCTCACAGGCCGAGTAGGAGAAGCTCATCACGTCCATCGAGGCCATCGGCACAACGGTGCAGCCCTCGGGCGGGGTCTCCGCCTCCCATGGGTCGGGGGCATCGCCGTAGCGCATGGCGTGATCCTCGCCGGTGTCGTATTTGCACCAGCTCTCCAGACAGCCGTCACCGTCCGAGTCCCGCACCCGCCAGAGGTAGTCGTTAAAGCGCTCCAGCGTTGTTTTTAGCTGTTCGAGATACGCGGGATCCTTGCCGCCCAGATAGTAGAGATCCAGCGCAGGGGCGGGGAAGCAGAACCCTTGAAATTTGTTGAACTGCGGCACCACCGCACCGTCTATGACGGCGATGCTGCCGGGGATGCGCCCGTCCGCCCGCTGGTGCCGCATAAAGAGCAGGCTGTTGTTCAGGCCGACGGTAAAATTGCGGGTGGCGTACATGGCGCCGCCCATGGGCTGCGTTTCCAGCCAGATCTTTTCATAGCCGCCGCCCTCGACCAGCACTTTGTCCGGGCCGAAGTCCTTGATGTTCGTCAGGCACTTTTTTTCAGCCTGCGGCACCAGTCTGGCCAGCAGCGGGTCCTCTGTCTGAAAGCAGACTCCCGTCACAGTGGTGTTCATCGTGTATCAGCCTTTCTCCGACCGCCTGCAGCAGACGGCCAGCCAGTCAAAATCAGCATACCCATGCAACCCGGCCATATCGTGGGCATACAGACCCACATGCGCACCCGTAAAACCGCGGCAATGCTCATCGGTCAGAATCTCCGTTGTGCATACAGGGCCGATGTCGGCCCAGTCCCCGCCGTCGCGCGCCAGCGGAACTGTGCGCCTCTGCCATCGGGCGTTGTCTCCAGCCGCAGCTCCAGCGGGCCATCCGGCACCGGGACGGGGTCGCAGACCTCCTCGATCACGCCGGTGTCGCTGCGCAGCAGGGTCAGCACCGCCGCGCCGTCCTCGGTGCAGGTCTTGCCCAGCAGGTAAAAGTTCATGGCATCGTAGTAGTAGGCCAGCCCCGCAAGCTGCTCGGGGCAGGCGGGGGCCAAAGTCCATGCAGGTGTCGGCCGTCATCTCATGCTCGGTCTGGCGGCGCGCCACAAGGCTGACATGGTGCCGTGAGTTCAGCGACTCCTGCCCGGT
>ENA-OQEB01001008-OQEB01001008.1-human-gut-metagenome-genome-assembly--contig:-NODE-1008-length-10868-cov-7.257611_pt1 | contig 10868 bp, 13 predicted proteins | sample MGYA00242787_ERZ504619 | MGnify/ENA primary metagenome ERZ504619 (study PRJEB26092, sample SAMD00036317) | human gut metagenome | host: Homo sapiens | study: EMG produced TPA metagenomics assembly of... | reverse complement strand
GCACCGCAAAGTGGTTTGGCTTTCTGCTCCAATGCGTCAAACATCAGATCCACGGGATTTTTGAACTCCTCGTCATCCTCCCGGACCTCCATGGACGTTGATGAACTCAATAAGGTGGAGAAGTTCTGCTCCTCCACCGGAGCCTCATAGTGGATATAGCCAATGAGCGCACAATAGAGAAGCGTTTCTGCCTATAGTGATAGGTAAGGTTTTGATATTATCTCCACCTTTTCCCCCACTTCACACCGGACATGCGACTTTCACCGCATCCGGCGCTCCATCGATTGTCTTCACGAGACATTTAATCAGTCACCAAATTTAAGTTTTATATTATTGCTGACAGGTTCGCCTGCTCTCGCAGACTATTGATTTTCACGAGCATCTTTTTTGTGATATTGAGTGTTTTTATCAGGTCTTTTATTACTGCTTGGGGCAGTTCTTGTAACAGAATCAGATATTTTTTGTGAATCAGAACCATGTTTTTATATCTTTCAAATCCACCAAGTGATCCTGGTACTTTGAGCCATACAGCTACATGTTCCGCATCTGCGAATTCTTCTCCACTGATTGCACATTTTCCCTTTTGAGCAGAAAATAAAGATATTTTACTGTCATGGTATTCTGTGCTATGACCAACGGATATTTTTTCTCTCAGTCCTTTCAGAACATACTGATTAAGGTTAAGTTCTGTATGAATCGGAGCACGACCTTCTTTTGTATAACTACAAACGATTGATCGCTTCGCCATCGGTATTTTATTTTTGATGAATGCAATCGGATAGATCATCTGGTCAATTCCTGAAACATATCGAATCATTTTTGACTGTCCGAATCTTTCCTTTTCTGCTTGGGTGATAGTTCCACCCTCACGTTTTAGCATACTTCCTGTTTCTGTATTTAACCTGTTCGTCAAAACTGTCATTACTCGCCTATGGAATTCTCTGCAATCAATACTGATACAGGTGGCAAGCTGATAGTAATTCTGTATGCCTAACACCATAGAGTTATATAGCTGAATTTCTGATAAACAACTTTTTTTCTCTCTGGGTTTTGCGATGTTTTTCGCTTGTTCCACTAGCTTTGCTCTTTCAATTTCAACCTTTTTGTCACAGATTGCCGACTGCACCACATATTTATGATGCTTCAACCTTACTCTTATTTTGAATCCAAGAAACTCTGACCACCGTTTTCTGGTGTTCACAATCCTTGTTTTCTCAGGGGACACCCCTAATTTCAACCTCTCTTCAATCCACGCCGTAACCGCTTCTTTTGTCCTGACTGCGTCCTCTTTCGTTCTACAGAAAATCCTAAAATCATCCGCATACCGAATGATATGCATTTCTTTCATTTCTGTGTTTTTCATAATCCTATAACCATGGCTTTTATCAAAAACTTTAGTTTTTCCGATTATTCTTTCTCGCCCTCTGCTTATAGCAATCGGATTTTCCTCCCATTGACTAGCTATCCACCAATCCAATTCATTTAGAACGATGTTTGCCAGTAGTGGTGAGATAATTCCTCCCTGTGGTGTACCCTTGTTGGCAGTACCGTTGTATTATCGGGCATTTTAATTGGAGCTGTTAGTATTCGCTTGATAATAAAAATCAGCGTTTTATCATGGATACCCAGCGACATATCTGTCTGATTAACTTGCTATGATTTACGTTATCGAAAAATCCTTTAATATCAAACTCAATAACATAATGAAGGTTCATCATTTGAAGCATGGTGTAGGTTCTGTTAATTGCATGTTCAACGGATCTGTTCGGACGAAATCCATAACTATTATTGCTGAACTTTGCTTCGCAGATTGGTTCCATGATCTGCTTGATACATTGCTGTATCAGCCTATCCCATATGCATGGGATTCCCAGTGGACGTGTTTCTCCGTTTGGTTTCGGGATATCTTTCCGTCTTACAGGCTTTGGTCTGTAGCCGTGTTCGCTTCCCGTAACAATAAATCTCACTCTTTTTACCACATCATCAGGAGTTTGACTCCCAATATCTGTGATGTTCTTTTTGTCTGTTCCTGCCGTGTAGCTGCCTTTGTTCGCTTTGATGTTTCGATACGCAAGTAAAATGTTATCCCTGCTCAGTATCAAATCCATAAGATTCTCAAATACTTCACCGTTCTGACTTTTTTGATATAGTTCATCAAAAGTACCTTGCATTCCGTAGTACTCCGCATGACGCAGGTCATCTACACATAATGTTTTACTTTTCTTTGGCATAAGGCATCACCTCCTCTCGAAAGTGACCCTTTTGGTCTTACTCGTAATCCTTATCATTAGACTGAATAATGCCTGTTTATTTCAACCGACTTGTGACCATTCCTCCGAGTTCCTCTTTTTCGCAGAACTCATCATAAGTTCGATCACGGCTTTTCAGCACCAGTTCACCTGCTTATTTTCTTCGTCAGACTATCCCATGATGGAATCTGATGCCTTTCCACGTTCCGATAATCCTATCTGTACATATATCCTTAGGTCTCTGCTATAGTCCTGTCAGCTTGGATGTGCCTGTAACACAACATGGTCGTTCGTAGGGTCAATTTCTACTGAACCACACTGACTGCGCTTTAACGCACCCATACATTTCTATATGGTCTTCTTTTAGAACCGTACATTCGCAGTTTTCGTCAGTTTACTCGCCAAAGTAAACATTCTAACCATAGATATTTTATAGATCCTAGACCTATAGGTAGCGCACCCCACCTCTGGGGCGTTTTCGAGAATCTTTTGGCAGATTCCTACGACTACTCTCGGTCGTTGTCACGGAGCTTCTCACCCCAACCATTACAGCTGACGCAAGTCCGTCAAGGATAGACGTTTCAGGGCGTTACCCCATCATTCCACCTATCGGATTACCAGTTCACAGACTGGTTATTATTTAATAAACCAACACTGTGCGCAGACTTTTTACCGCCTGCGAACGTGTCGCACTGACCCAGAAATCGTCTCCGGCCTTGCCTTCGCCTTTGGTATTGGCGATCAGCGTCGTGACCAGCTTCAATATGTCCTTTTCGCTATGGATATAGGCGAAAGGGTTATAGTGCATGGATTTCTTGAAGTTGATGGTATTGAGGACCTTGATCCGGTAAGGCTCATAAATGACCTTGCCGTGCTTATCCTTCATGGGCTTTCCGTCCTTTCCCAGTTTGGGTGCGCCCCTTTGGAGCATTTTCCCGCACTCCACCAAAATGGTTCCCTTTGGGTCTGTGACCACATAAGAACTGTGCATCTGCATCAGATTTGGTTTGAGCCAGAAGCGGGTCTTACCGGAACCGGAGCCGCCGATCACCAGCACATTTTTGTTTCTGGCGGTCTTTGGGTCCTTGGGGCGGCTGTTCATGGTCAGGCTTTCGGTTTTTGTGAGAATGACATTGTTCTGGAACACCGGGTCGATGTAGGGAGCAATATCCTCACGGGTTCCCCAACGGGCAGAACCATACTCCATGCCGTGACGGTACTTCTTGGCGTTTTTACTTTTGAGATACACCGCCAGACGCAGGCCAGCACCGCAGCACAGCCCCACCAGCAGATCCAGCGGGTGCAGGCTGGGCCAGAAGCTTTGCAGCGCCCCAGGCAGGACAGCAAACAGAGAAAGGAATTTCTCTGAAGCATTTGCCCCCTGAGCCAGTCGCCATGCCTCCCCGAAGTTGGTAGTAAACAGCCCCATCAGGAGATAGGGCAGGTTCAGCAAAACGAGCTTTTTGATGTCAAACTGCTTTTTCATCGTTCCAGCTCCTTTCGCTTGGTGCGGTCCACCACGGCATTTTTGACCATCTCTTTGAACTGACTGAGTTTTGCCAGCACAGACGGGCGTTCTGTTTTCTCGGCCTTCTTGACCTTTTTGCTGGTGTACTCGGTAAATGCAGCGGTCAGCGCATCGGCGTCACGGCCTTTGAAAAAGATCAGGTACTTGGGTGGGGAGCTACTGCGGTCTTTCTTCACCGCATAGTCCACACCATATTTCCGGGCGATCTTCTCAAATTCCTTGATGGAAGGGTCTGTGATCTCGATATTGGAGATCCCCTGATTCTGACCAATGAGCTGCTTGACGGTCTGTTTTCCGTGGGGTGTCACAGGAGCGTCACGGCTTCTTTGCTTTTGCAGCTTCTTTTCCTTGCGGTGGGCCATGTACTTGCTGATGGCGGCTTTGAGCAGCCTGCCGGTGAACTTTGTTCCACTGACAACCAGCGTTAAAGTTCTGTTTTCCACTTCTTCCTGCATTTTCATCGCCTCCTTTCCACAAAATGTGCAGGGGTGGTGCATTTTCTTCTAAGGCGGGACCACCAGCCGCCGGAGAAAATATTTCTTCATCGCTCCATCCCGCGGCTCTTTTTCTTTACCGGCTTCTTATCCGGCAAATTCCACTCTTCCCGAAACTCTGCCACACCTTTGGGATCAAATACCTTCAACTTCTCCAGATCAAAGGCAACGGCAGAATATTTTCCATAACCGGACTGCACCTGATAGGGAAGCACCTTCCCCAATTTGTTCTCTTTGATGAATCGCAGCAGGTCCTTGCTGATGTCACCGGAAATAAACGCCTCTCCGGGGTCCAGGGAATATCCCGGTAGGTTCACCGTCATATCTGCAAACGGTTCTGCTCCATCTTCTGTATGGGTAATCATGCCGATATAAAGCCGCTGATTATTCGCATACATCCCAAGTTGCAGCGATATGGTTTCTTCCCCATATTCCCACTTGAAGGGGACTTTCTTTTCCTCATTCATATCAGATTCCTCCTATCGTATCTGTTCTTTGTGGTCATAAAACAAATCTCCATTTCTGACCTTTGCATGGCTGAGAATCTTGATCTGCCCCTTTGCCTGACTGTCCAGAGCTTTTTCATAGCCTATATCTGACAAAAACAGGCGGGTTCGTTCTCCTTTCCAGCCCACCGGGGAGTCATTCGTCAGCACATCAAAAATAATCATGTGCCGGGTGTTCTCCGCAAATCGCTGAAGATCCATGTAGTCATGGCCGTGATAGTTCTGCGCCCCGGCTTTCTGACGCATTTCCTCCATCAGCTGACCGATTGTTTTTCCTTCCTGCATAAAACCCACTTCCTTTCTGTTCTTATAAGACCAGCAAGATCATCTCCCGCAGCTGAGCAAAATAGAGCTTGCCCTGGGGCGTGACCAGCGTGTAGGAACCGGTATGACCGTGGTTGCAGTAGTCTTTGACGCAAAACAGCCCTGCATTTTTCACATTGGCATAAGGCAGCACATTGCCGGATGCCGTGCGGTACACAAACCGCCGTTCTATCAGAAACCGAACAAACCGGCGCTCCGGGACATCCAACTCTTTGGCGGTAGTCCTGAGATTGGTGCTGTGCTTTAAGTCGATGAACAGGTCATAGAAAGCGGCTTTGCCCTCCAGCTGTGCATTTTCCTTACGCAGAGAAATATTCGCTTCACGCTCAGCCAACAAGTCTGAGCAGAGCTTCATCAGAGCCTCCGGGGAAGTGGCAACCTCCCACAGCTTCTCTTTTGTGAGATAGGCCCCGTGCTTACGAATAGTAGGCAAGACCTCATCGAATACCCACTGTTCAAACCGCTCTGCCGATGGCAATTTGCTGTGAACGATTAGGCGGTACAAATCGCCTTCTGGGATAAAAGTCATACTGATTTTGCGGTCGAGGCTTTGTGGGTGAGGTGCGTCGCGTTTCACGACATACCTACAATGGCGGATAATTGCATCGCGGGGATTACTGTACCCCAGCGCAGCAGCCACATCCGTTCCGCTGAACAAGTATTTGCCGTTTTCCTCAATGACACGGATACTGCCAAACTCCGGGTTTTTGAAAATTTCCATCTGGTTCATGTCGTGCCTCCTTTGGCATGATAAAAGGCGGCCTTTACCAGCGCCTGCGTGCATATCGTGATTGACCAGTGAAGTGTAGTGGTTATTCATGGTGGTAGGCGCATTGAACAGCACCGCAAGCAGGTACTGCTTCATGTTGCGTACCTGGGTGGTATTCTTTTGCAGACAGTCCATGACAAACTCGATGTGGGAGCTGTCCAGTTTCAAAAAACGGGAACGCACGATCTCGTGAGGGAAGTCTGCCCCAGAGATCCGGGTGGTCTTTCGTTTGGCACAGACCGTTTCGACCAACAGCTCTACGATCTCATTCAGGTCATCCAGGTAGAGAGGATAACGCTGCTTCAAGCAGTCATACTCGATATTCTCCAAAATCAACTCCCGATAATTTTCTATCTCTGTGACAGACATCGCATCCCTTCCTTTCCGTTCCGGCGGTCTTTCCGCCGCTGTTTCCCGGAAGGGAATGGAATCGGTACTTGATCCATAAGTAATTGATTTTTCTGTATTTGATTTCTCTATATTTAATTCTGCGGGCTTTTCCGTATCCGGTTTTACCATATCCGGGTTTTCCGTATCTGGTGAAGCCGTATCCGGCTGGGACATATCTGGCTGGGGCTGTTCATAGATGACATACTCGGTATCTGTGATCCGCCCACTTTTATCGCGTCTCTGATGGCGCACGATATATCCGGCTCCTTCCAGTTCACGCAGGGCAGCACCGATGGCATCCACGCCCTCCTTACAGATCTTTGCAAGGCCACGGGTGGTGTAGTTCCAGTCCTCTGGCAAAGACAGCATCATGGAAAGCAGCCCCTTGGCTTTTAACGACAGGTTTGCATTTCGTAAATGATGATTGCTCATCACGGTATAATCACGGGTCCGTTCAATGCGAAAAACGGCCATCGACCTCACTCCTTCCGAATTTTGGGTACAAAAAAACCGCAATCCTCATTTCAAAAAATTGCGGTGTTTAGCGCTTTTCAAATTTTCTTGCATAGAACCAAAACAGCGGCTTTTGGGGACGCACCTCTGTAAATGGCTCATCCTGGGCGAAAGGAAGTGTTTGCATCACGCGGTCAATATCCGTTGAATCCATGTCATGCTGAGATCTGCAATCTTCCCGGATTGCTTCTTGAATTTCCTTTACCGTACACATAGTCATTCCTTTCCTTTCGTTGTATGGGTTTATGAGCGGCGGCGTTTTCCCGGTTTGAAATCGAGGATATGTCCCTCAATCACACGAGCGTAACGCTTGATCTTGATCTCCCGGCGCTGCTGGCTTTGCAGGGCGGCCTGATACCCGTCCTCAGTCAAAAACAACCGCATTTCATCTCCGGGGCTTCCGTAAGCAGTGCTGGGACGCAGGACGGAAAACTCGATCATCCAGCGGGTGTTATCCCAAAACCTCTCTACGGCGAGAATGTTGTGTCCTTTCAGCTCACGGCTGAAATATCCCTCATAGGCGGCTCCTTTCATCGTTCCTGGTCTCTCTGACGCTTTTTCTGCCATGCCTCCAGCAGCTTGATGATGGTTTCCTGCATCCGCTGGGGCGTATAGCTTTTAGGGAAATACTTCCGCAAGGTGTCAGAGGTAAATGTCACTCGGTCCAGATCGCTTTTCTTTTCCTCACCCATGATGACACGCATCATATCGAGGGTCAGATGCCCCTCCTGACTGTATTTTTTGAGCCGCTGGGCTTGAGAAAGAGAAGGGGTAGCCTGTTCGCTGTCCATCGCGTCCAACAGGTCTACCTGTTCCTCCTTTTTGAGAAAGGACAGCTCATAGGCGGGATTTAAGGCAATTTTCTTTTCATCCACCATGTCCAGCAGTTCGGGAATCAGCTCAGTCAAGCGAATAAATCTCTGAACCTGCCTTTGACTCTCTCCTGCTTGATTTGCAACCAGCTGAATTGATGTCTGCGACTTCTCGCCAACTTGGCGAGAAGTTAAATCTGAGCGTTCTCCCTGATGTTTTATAGCCTCCAACTTCATTTTATAGGCAAAGGCCCTCTCACTTGGAAGCAGGCTTTCTCGTTGCAGGTTGCTGTCAACCATAATAATTGTGGCAGCGTCATCGTCCAGATCACGGACAATTACCGGCATGGTCTCTTTTTCTGCCAGTTCACTTGCTCTGTGCCGTCTGTGTCCGGCCACCAGTTCATAACCACCCTCTGGGTCAGGGCGGGCAATTGCTGGAACCAGCACACCATACTGCTTGATACTGTCTGCGGTTTCCATCATTGCTTCGTCATCCTTGACTTTGAATGGATGCCCTTTGAACGGGTGCAGTTCCGACAACGGGATTTCTACTACTTTTTCTCTCTGAGCATCGGCACGGCTCTCCTCCGTAGAAAACAGATCATCTACCGATGCCAGCTCTACTTTTTTCGCGCTGCTTTTCAAGTTTCAACACCTCCTTCGTCAGATTTCGATACCCCTCTGCCACCTTGCCGCCAGGGTCATGGGCGAAAATACTTTTTCCCTCTGCGCTAATTTCCTTTGCCCGGACAGAATGGGGGATTTCCGTTCCAAAGACTTTGATTTTACTTCCATAGGTGTCCCGCAGCAAAGCAGCAATCTCTTTGGCAAAGTTGGTGCGGTTATCCACCATCGTCAGCAGGATACCGTCAATCTGGAGCTTTGGATTGATCTGCCGTTTCACCTTACTGACCGTAGATAGAAGCTGTTCCAGTCCTTTGGCGGGCAGATACTCTGCCTGAACGGGAATAATGATCCTATTCGCAGCGGCCAGCGCATTAACTGTGAGCATACCAAGGGAGGGCTGGCAGTCGATGAGGATATGGGAATATTGTCCCTTCAGTGTGTCCAGATATTGCCGTAAAATCGTTTCACGGCTCATGGCGTTTACCAGAGAAACCTCCATACCGGAAAGCTGAATATCCGCAGGCATCAGGTCAACGCCTTCTGCATGATGCAGAATACCTTCTCCGGGGCGTATAGGCTGATCCATCAGAATTTTGCCCATTGCATCCGACAGTGTAAATGGCAGCTTGTCTGGTTGCGGATTTCCCAAGCTGATTGTCAGGCTTCCTTGCGGGTCCCCGTCGATCAGAAGCACTTTCTTTCCGGCCTGTGCCAGACCTATTCCCAAGTTCGCACAGGTTGTTGTTTTGCCAACGCCGCCTTTCTGGTTGGCGATGGCGATGATTTGTGTGTTCATGACTTCACCTCATTTCTGATTGTTGCTGTTGTTTCTGGAAATAGAAAAAGCCGCCACTTCAAAATTAACAGTGAAGTGACGGCTCTTTCTATCGCCGGAATACGAGTTCCTGAAATGAAAAAAGCACCCAGCATTTATACTGTGTGCTACATCAAATTCATATTCAATTATTCAAATTAGCTCAAACTATGCCAAACTGCCACAGCCAAAAAACGAGGGGAAGGAGGGCTGAAAAGCACCCCAAAAATCGGCTCTCGGTTAACCACTTTGGGAACCACTTCCCCCTCTTTTTGCCCTCTTTTTGGCCAGTTAACCACTTGCGGACCACTAAAAATTGGATGAAATCGGCTCTCGTTTTGCCAAATTTGGTCAAACCATATCAGCCCGTTTAGATATAGCAAAAGCCCGGAAAACCTTGATTTTCCGGGCTTTTTGAACCATTTTGATATAGTCTGAGCAGTCGATTATCGCTTGCTGAACTGCGGAGCGCGACGAGCTGCTTTGAGACCGTACTCACCTGACCTTGATCCCAAAAGTCCAGTATTCATGCGGTTTTTCGGGCTTCCCTCTCTCAGTAAACCCATAGATAAACCCACGAAATCGCGAAATTTTTGGTGCCGTTTAACGCAGCCCGAATGCAGCATTCACAACGCTGCTTAATTCCTCAGGTTTATTATACTTGACTTTCGCATAGATGTCCATAGTCGTTTTGCTGTTCTCATGGCCTGCCAGATACTGCACCGTCTTAGGATCAACACCTTTGTAAATCAGATTGGTGATGTAGGTGTGCCGCAGCATGTGCGGAGTCACCTTGAAGTCCATCGTATACACCAGCTTGGGATTGTTCGGCTGATGCTCACCAAGCTTGGCTTTATTCTATGCTTGATGGACTGTCCATTTACATAGGTGTAATAACAGCGTTCTGCGGTAGAACGGACTGTTATGTACTTCCAGACCCTCACAAACTGTGTTTCCGTCAAAACAGTTCCCTTTGAATTGGAGATCACATATTCCGATTCTGTTTTTTCCTTTGCTTCCTTGAGACAGGCTACCAGGCATTTGGGAATCGGAACATCTCGCTTCGCTGCCGGAGTCTTCAAAAGTGTGTTGACTACTGGCGCACCACCTTCCACATGCCATGCACGCCTTACTGAAATGTACGGCGTTTTTTCATCCAGGATACGCAGTCCCATTTTAATCCAAGGATCTCTTCTCTACGCAATCCCGCGTACAAGCCGATCATCACGAAGACATACGGTGGAAGCTCACGAATGCTATCCAGCAAAATGGCAGTCTGTTCATCCGTCAAAGCCTCGCGCCGTTTCGCAGGCTTTCCGCCTCTTGCACAAATCGTTTTGGATGGATTCTCTTTGATCACCTTGCTCTCTTCTGCCGAATTAAAAAATGTTCTTAATCAGCATATTGAGCTGGCCATACATTCCGGAAGAACCTTTTGATAGCGGAACCATCAGCAGCCGCAGGTCATCTGTGGTCACCTCATCCATATACATCTGTCCAATCGACCCCACGATGTACCGATTCACCATCCGCTCGTATCCCTCCAACGTATTGGTTCTTACCGTTCCAGACCGCATCAGCAGCCATTTTTCGCAGTACTCTTCCACGGTCGGATTCTCTCTGTGGAAAACCACTTCTGCAATTTTCTTCTGGGCATCTTCCACCCGGTCATATAATTCTTCGCGTGTCAGCCCATAAATCGCCACTCTCTTTCCGTCTGCATCTGTAATCCGGGTGCGGTAATACTGTACCCCTTTCATCATCACTGTTCCGTATTCCGGAAGTTCAGCAGGGCGCTTTTTTCCTTTAGCCATGTGTTCTCCTCCTCGTCTATGTTCA
>ENA-OQEB01001006-OQEB01001006.1-human-gut-metagenome-genome-assembly--contig:-NODE-1006-length-10890-cov-1.468364_pt1 | contig 10890 bp, 15 predicted proteins | sample MGYA00242787_ERZ504619 | MGnify/ENA primary metagenome ERZ504619 (study PRJEB26092, sample SAMD00036317) | human gut metagenome | host: Homo sapiens | study: EMG produced TPA metagenomics assembly of... | reverse complement strand
TCTTTGAAGAAAAGATATTGCGCTTATTTTACTGGATGTCATGATGCCGAAATGGATGGATGGGAAGTTCTAAAAACAATCCGCCAGTATTCTCAGATTCCGATTTTAATGCTGACCGCCAGAGGAGAAGAACAGGACGAGCTGCAGGGATTTAAGCTGGGAGCCGACGAGTATATCTCAAAACCGTTTAGCCCAAGATTCTTGTAGCCAGAGTGGAAGCGATTCTTCGAAGAAGCAGTCAGGGAAGCAAGGACGTAATTGAAATTGGAGGAATCCGAATTGATAAATCTGCCCACCTGGTGGAGATTGACGGCGTACCAGTCGATTTAAGCTATAAAGAATTTGAACTGATGACTTATTTTGCGGAAACCAGGGCATTGCGTTGTCCAGAGAGAAAATTCTGAACAATGTGTGGAATTACGACTATTTCGGGGATGCCAGAACGATTGATACCCATGTCAAAAACTCAGGAGCAAGCTGGGGGACAAGGGAGAATATATCAAGACCATCTGGGGGATGGGCTATAAGTTTGAGGTAGAGTAATGAAACATTCGATCAAAAGGCAGATGACCGTAGTATTCAGCGGACTGATCATTTTTATTCTGGTCATGATGTTTCTCGTATATTCCAAGTGTCTGGAGACATACTACATCATGCATAAGGAGAGGGACCTTCTGGAAGTGCATAAGACAGTAGGAACGGCACTGGCACAGGGAAATAAGGAAGATGAGCGCGCGTGGAAAGTGATGGAGCGTACGAATATATCCATGCTTGTCTTACAGGATAATCAGGTGATTTTCTCGCCGAGAGGAGATCAGGAACAGCTTGTCAGCCAGCTGCGCGGATATGTATTTAATCAGAATCAGGATGAAGGAGAGCTTCTGAAAAGTACGGACAACTATGAAATACGAAAGATCAGAGATCCGGTAGCAGGAATTGACTATCTGGAAATGTGGGGAACCTATTCTAAAGGAGCGATCTTTATTCTGAGGAGTCCATTGGACAGTATCTGGGAGAGCACGGCGCTTGCAAACAAGCTGCTGGTCTATGTCGGAATTGCGGCACTGGTGCTGGGAGGAATTCTGGTATCTTTGTTTGCGAGAAAGATTACAGAGCCGATCACACAGCTTGCTTCCCTTTCCAGACGGATGTCAGAGCTGGATTTTGACGCAAGGTACACCGGAGGTGGAGAGGATGAGATCGGAACGCTCGGGAATAATTTCAATATTATGTCCGAGCGTCTGGAGAAGACAGTTTCGGAACTGAAGCGCGCCAATAATGAGTTGATGAAGGATATTGAGAAGAAAGAAAAAATGGAAGATATGCGGAATGAATTTCTGGGCAATTGTTTCCCATGAGTTAAAAACGCCGATCGCTTTAATCCAGGGATATGCAGAAGGATTGAAAGAAGCGTCAGTGATGATCCGGAAAGCCGGGAGTTTTATTGTGATGTGATTATGGATGAAGCTTCCAAGATGAATCTCATGGTCAAGAATCTTCTGACGCTGAATCAGCTTGAGTTTGGAAATGATGAAGTTATATTCGAACGTTTTGATGTCTCCAAACTGATCCAGGGTGTGATCCAGAGCTGTGAGATCCTGATCCAGCAGGCCGATGCGAAGATTGATTTTATCGGTGAGAGTCCGGTCTATGTGTGGGCAGATGAGTTCAAAACAGAGCAGGTGATCCGCAATTATCTCACCAATGCGATCCACCATGTGGACAATGAGCGCAGAATCGAAGTCCGTGTCCTGTCAAAAGATGACATTGTTCGGGTGACGGTGTTCAACAGTGGTCATCCGATCCCTCAGGAGGATCTTGCAAAGTTGTGGGACAAGTTCTACAAAGTAGACAAAGCACATACCAGAGAGTATGGCGGTAACGGAATCGGACTGTCGATCGTCAAAGCAATCATGGAGTCCTTCCATCAGAAATACGGGGTCAGAAACTTTGACAATGGTGTGGAATTCTGGTTTGAGCTGGACGGGAAATCAGCTTTACATGAAGAACAAAATGCGATAAAATAATCTGCAAATGCAGGCATACAACGTGCCAACTGGAAACAGGAGGTGTTTTGTATGCCTTTTTTCATAGGAAAGAACGTTCAGATGAAAGGAGCACATACATGACAGTAATTATCGATTATGGCGCAGGAAATATCAAAAGTGTAGAAAAAGCACTGCTCTCTCTCGGACAGGAGGTCGTGATCACAGATGATGCAGATACGATTTTAAATGCCGAAAGGATCATACTTCCCGGTGTCGGCGCGTTTGGCAACGCGATGGCACAGCTTGAAAAAACCGGACTGGATGAAGTGATCCGCGAAGCTGTAAGAAGAAAAATCCCGTTTCTTGGAATCTGTCTTGGTCTTCAGCTCTTGTTTGAAAAGAGTGATGAAGCTTTGGGAGTGAAAGGCCTTGGGGTTTTAAAAGGGGAAGTGAAGAAGATTCCGGCAAAAAAAGGATTGAAGATTCCTCATATGGGATGGAATTCTCTGCATTTTGCGCATAATGGAAAGCTGTTTCAGGGAATCGAAGAGGGCGCATATGTTTATTTTGTGCACTCTTATTACCTGGAAGCAGAAGAAGAGTCGATCGTGAAAGCTTCTGCCGAATATGGGGTACATATCCATGCTTCCGTGGAAAAAGAAAATGTATTTGCCTGTCAGTTTCATCCGGAAAAAAGCGGTGAGACAGGTCTGAAGATCCTGAAAAATTTTACAGAACTGTAAGGGGGAAGAGGCGATGTTTACGAAGAGAATTATCCCATGTCTGGATGTAAATAACGGACGAGTTGTAAAAGGCGTGAATTTTGTGGATTTAAAGGATGCCGGGGGATCCGGTAGAGATTGCGAAAGCGTATGACGCGGCAGGTGCAGATGAACTTGTATTTCTGGATATTACTGCATCTTCTGACGGGCGCGGGACAGTGATCGATATGGTACGGGAAGTGGCAAAGTGTGTGTTTATTCCGTTTACAGTCGGCGGGGGAATCCGCACAGTGGAAGATTTTAAAGCACTGCTTCGCGAGGGGGCAGACAAGATTTCCATTAATTCTTCTGCGATCGCCAATCCGCAGCTGATCCGGGGTGCAGCGGATAAATTTGGCAGCCAGTGTGTAGTGGTGGCGATCGATGCCAGAAAGAGAGAGGATAGAAGCGGCTGGAATATTTATAAGAACGGCGGACGCGTGGATGTCGGGATCGATGCCATTGAATGGGCGAAAAAGGTGGAAAGTCTGGGCGCAGGAGAAATTCTTCTTACAAGTATGGACTGTGACGGGACAAAAGCAGGATACGATTTGGAGCTGACCAAAGCGGTGGCAGAGAGCGTGTCCATTCCGGTGATTGCATCCGGCGGTGCGGGGACCGTGGAGCATTTCAAAGAGGCGCTGACAGACGGCGGCGCAGACGCAGCACTGGCGGCATCATTGTTCCACTATAAGGAACTGGAGATCCGGCAGGTCAAAGAATATTTGAGAGATCAGGGGATTTCCGTCAGACTAATATAAAACAAAAGAGAGGAAGTGAACATCATGTCTGGAATCAATGGAGACTGGTATGAAGCATTAAAGGGGGAATTTAAGAAACCTTATTATAAAACATTATTTAATACGGTCAATGAGGAGTATCGGACCAGACAGATTTTTCCGCCGGCGAATGATATTTTCAATGCGTTTCATCTGACACCTTTAAAAGATGTGAAGGTAGTGATTCTCGGGCAGGACCCGTATCACAATTTTAATCAGGCGGCATGGGTTGTGCTTCTCGGTGAAAAGGGAGTGCAGGTTCCTTCCGTCTCTGGTTAATATTTATAAAGAGCTGCAGGATGATTTGGGCTGTACCATTCCGAACCACGGGTGTCTGACAAAATGGGCCGAGCAGGGAGTACTGATGCTCAATACGGTGCTGACGGTGCGGGCGCATGAGCAAATTCCCACAGAGGAATCGGCTGGGAGGAATTTACAGATGCAGCGATCATGCAGTCAACGCACAGGATCGGCCGATCGTGTTTATTCTGTGGGGAGCGCCGGCACAGCGCAAAAAACGGATGCTGAACAATCCGAAGCATTTGATCCTTGAGGCGCCGCATCCGAGTCCCCTGTCTGCATACAGAGGATTTTCGGAAGCAGGCCGTTTAGCCAGACCAATCAGTTTCTGGAAGAACATGGGGTGACACCGATCGACTGGCAGATTGAGTAAGGCCATCAGGAATCCAGATACTGAAAAAGCTGGTTTACCGTATGTTCTACCATATCTGACTGATAGAAATAGTACAGCTTGTTATTGCGGACTTCATGGCATACAAAACCATTCAGATACAGCTGATTCATATGATGCGAAATGGTCGCAGTTGTCAAAGAGAGCCTTTTTGCCAGATCACTCTGGTAAGTGGGTTCTTTTTTTAAAATGGAAAGGATTGCCAGTTTGGTTGGATCCGAGAACATTTTTAGGTGTTCACTGAGCTGCTCTGTGGAGAATACTTCCCGGGAAAAAGTGTCAATAGCGCAGAACAGAATGCCCAGACGGACAATATTGGAACGTTGTGTTTTGTCAGCAAAAAAAGTATAAAAATCGGCCATATTACAGAGAGAAAGACAAGGGAGGATGCAGGTGTCCTGTGGGAGCGTCATTCCCATTCTGCGAAGCAGGATTTTCTGGCAGTCTTTGGAGGAAACCAGAGTATCACAGTATGTGTAAAGAGAATGATATTTGTTCAAAATCGGCTCAATTGCGGCGGCGATTTGTTTTAACAGGAGAAGACATTCTTCTACCCAGCTTTTTCCATCTAATAAAATTTGCAGCATGGCAAGTTTTTCAGGAGCATCCAGAGAACTTTTCAGGACACAGGATACCGGATCGGAAGGCGTTTCTTCAAGATGAAGGATGGAGCGGTCCATTTTGCGCCGTGATCATCTTCAAAATGCCTGCAGATATCATCAAAAGAGACGCCGTGCTCCATGATATCATAGTAGATGTAAAAGAAATCACGAATGAAAAAAGTAGGAACATTCCCCTCATCTGGCGGTGTAAGCTGTGTATAAAGTGGATTTGAGAGATTCGGTGTGAGCGATTCGGAAGCTCCATCATTTCCAGCAAAGGTTGGAAAAGCTCTGTGATCAGTTCTTTTTCCGGCCGCTTTGCGAGAATGCTGTTACGCATCGCGAGACAGTCATCCTTTAAAAGTTTTCGTGTTAAAATTCCAAATGCTTCTGCGTATAAATCAGGTGTCAGTTTGTTCATGGTTAAAAGTATTCCTTTCTAATCTAAATATTCTTATTTGAGTTTTGATATTTCCCGGTCAAAAAAGTCTCCGCATCTGCTGATCTTGAAAAGGAAAAGGAGCAGAAGAGAAAAGATCCCTGTTCCAAGAAAGATCATGGGGATTTTTATATAATGTACAATTCCCGCAAGCAGAAAAGAGAGAACCGGCATGATGGCACTTCCGGCAGAATTAAAAAATCCGGCGGCGCGGGCAAGGTATTCGGGTTCTACGATTTTGACAAACGTAGTATTGAGAAATGCCTGAAAAATTCCCATACCGCATCCCTGTATACAAAACAGTCCAATCCATACTGGCAGAGTCATGCTCCATTCAGGGAAGGAAGGACTGCCAGAATCAGATAAAAGAGTCCCCATATCCCAAGAGAACACCAGGTATAGACAAAAGACGGCCGGATCAGTTTCTGGATTTTCGGATAGAAAAACAGAAGCAGCAGGCTCGATAAAGTCGTCAGAATATCAGCGTAGGCAAGGTATTCTGAGGATTTGTGCAAGGTTCCGCTGATGTAGGCCGCCGAAAGGGAGGAAAGGATCGTGGCAAGTGCATTGCATAACAAAGCTCCGCTGACAAACAGAAGAAACAACTTGTTTTTGCAAAAATAAAGAACGCCTCCTTTTAGATTCTCCCAGTAATTAGTTTGCGTAATAGCCATATCCAGATGTTCTTCTACTTTCATCGCACCAATCAGGCATGCAGAAAGGAAAAAACTCAGCAGATCCAGACCGATGGCAAGGCCGGGGGCTATGGCCACAAGAACTCCTCCTGCAGCAGTTCCTGCAATCATACAGACCTGAGAACTGATCTGATTGAAGTTGATGCCCTCGTCAAGCTCTTCGTTGGCAAGCACTTTTGGCAGATAAGAAACTCCGGCGGGAATGCGAAATGCCTCGATACTATTAAAGAGAAAGGTAAATGCAACAAACATCCATGGCTGTAGAAAATCTGTCAGAAACAGCAGCAAAAATCCTGAAAGAGAGAGTCCGCGAAGGAGATCAGACCACACCATAACCTTTTGTTTTTGCATCCTGTCCACGAATGGAGCGGCCAGAGGCTGGAATAAAACAGTAGGAAGGACATTGGCTGCAAACACAATGGCAGAAAGACTGGCATTTTTCGTCAGAGCATAGGTCAGCCATGTGAATGCAATCGAATCAATCCCGTCACCAAGACGATTGATCATATTGGCAGACAAAAGTTTTACATAGTTTCGATTTTGAAAGAGGGTACGGTACATACAGATCACAACCTTTCTTAAAATAATAGATAAATATCTAATAAAATTATAGAATATTATTAGATATATGTCAATAAATAAAAGCGGAGAGGTATTGTAAAGGCTGATTGAAACAGTCAACAGACAAGCTGTTTTATTACAATCTTAAGAAAATTTTAATGAATTACCAAGCAGAAATTTTTAAATTCTTTTATATAATGTAGTGCATTGGGAGGAGGTATGGTGTGAAAAAGATCATTGAAGTAAAGAATTATACAAATTGTATAAGCTTGGAGATTCTGCGGTGCGGGCACTCAACGGAGTCAGTCTGGAGATTTATGAGGGCGAATTCTGTGCCATCGTAGGTACTTCCGGCTCCGGAAAATCGACGATGCTGAATATGCTGGCAGGTCTGGAAAAACCCACAAAAGGAGAAGTTATTATAGACGGACAGCATATTGAGAATTTAAAAGAGGATCAGCTTGTCAGATTCAGGAGAGAAAAAGTCGGATTTATTTTTCAGTCATTTCAGCTTTTAGGCAGTATGAATGCGTTGGAAAATGTGGCACTTCCTTTGAGTTTCCGTGGTGTGCCGAAAGCCGAACGCCTGAAAAAAGCGGATAAGATGCTGGATCTGGTCAAGCTGAAAAAGCATAAGAAGCATCTGCCAAATCAGATGTCCGGAGGACAGCAGCAGAGAGTTGGTGTGGCGAGAGCGCTGGTGGTAGATCCGAAGATCATTTTGCAGATGAGCCGACAGGAAATCTGGATTCCCGTACATCAAGGGAAGTCATGGCGCTGATGCAGCAGGTGGTCAGAGAGCAGAAGAAAACACTGGTCATGGTAACCCATGATGATCATCTTGCGGGATATGCAGACCGCATCTTCCATATTATAGACGGGAAAATCGTCAAAGTAGAAGACAATAGAAAAAAAGCAAGGGAACATGCAGAGCAGGGAGGAAATGAGCAATGAGACGATGGAAACAGGCAATGGGAGTGATCGTAAGTTTTGCACTGGTGGCGGCAATGCTGCTTCCGATGAGTGCACTGGCGGGAGAGCAGGCGATCCCCACGATACGGCTGACACTCGGAAACGGACAGACAACACCACAGTATGCAGCAGGAGAGACAAGTGAACTGTTGATTCGGGTGTGGAACAAGGGAACACAGGATGCGGGGAATGTAAAGATTTCTCCGATACTTGATGATGCGGCGAGCTGGCCGTTTGAAATCGCCGATATGAACAACGAACTGGAGCTGGGAACAATCCCGGCGGGACAGTACGCAGAAGCAGTCTGGAAAGATTTAAAGGTACGCGATGATGTAGAGACAAAATCATACAAACTGGCGTTTACAGTGACTTATGATGATGGTGAGAACCAGTTCCAGAGTACACCTTACATCTTTGCGAAGACAACGGCAAAGCCGGAGGAAAAAGCAGATGACAATAATAACAATAACAATGCACAGCCGGAAACACCGCAGGAGCCACAGGGCGGCGGAGAAATTTTAGCTGGTGGAGTGACAAACACGGATCCGATCATCTCCGGAGGAAGTGGCGGCGGAACTTCTACTGCTTCAGTACCGCGAGTGATCGTGACAGGTTTAATACAGATCCGGGCGATGTCAATGCGGGAAGCAACTTTAAACTGATCATTCATTTGAAGAATACATCTTCCACAACAGCGGTTTCCAATATGCTGTTTGATCTTCAGGCACCGGCTTCCGGAACAGACGCAGCAGCAGAGGCGCCGGCATTTTTGCTGCATCCGGTTCCAGCTCGATTTATCTGGATGGAATCCCGGCAGGAGGGACAAAAGATATTTCCATTGATCTGAATGCAAGAGCAGATCTGGTTCAGAAACCATATAGTATTGCGATGTCCATGAAATATGAGGACGGCAATGCCACACAGTTTGAAAGTGCTTCCAGTCTGGCAATCCCGGTAAAGCAGGCAGCCAGATTTGATTGAGTGACATTGAAGTGGCGCCGGAATCCGTTGCTGTTGGAGAAGAGGCAAATATTACCTGCAGTCTTTACAATACCGGACGAATCAAGCTTTACAATGTAAAAGCCAAATTTGAAGGGGAAGGTCTGACAGGAAAAGAAATATTTGTAGGAAATATAGAGCCGGGGGCAACAGGTTCTATTGACGGAATCGTAACAGCAAATCAGGAGATGGATGAGACGAAAAAGTGTAAAGTTGTGATTTCTTATGAAGATGAAGCCGGAAAAAGTGCGAGCATGGAGAAAGAATTTTCTCTGACAGTAACACCTGCACAGAATCCTGCAGATATGATGCCGGTGGAGGCAGAAGCACCGGAAAAAGGACTCCCGGTTGTTCCGATCGTGATCGCGGTTGTAGTGGTGGCAGGAATTGTTACAGTTGTATTGCTGCGCAGACATAAGAAGAAAAAAATGGCGGCTTTGGAAGAGGAGGACTTGCTGAATGAGGTGGATCGATTTACTGAGGATGAGTAGCAACAGTCTGAAACGAAGAAAGCTTCGGACGTTTTTGACAGTGCTGGGTGTTGTCATTGGTACTGCATCTATCGTAGTCATGATCTCGCTGGGTCTTGGACTTCAGGAATCGATGTATCAGGAAATTGAGCAATCCGGAGGTGTTACAAGTCTGACAGTGACAGGAAAAGGTTCTTCCCAGATGGGCGGTTTCTATATGGGGGATACCAGCAACGAAGAGGAAGCGACCAAATATACAACAGATGATGTGATCGAACAGATTAAAAAGCTGGATCATGTGGCAGATGTGCAGCCGGTTTTGTCAATTGATGCACTTTTAAAGAAAAACGGATATATCGGATATTGTCCTCTGACAGGTATGACAGAGGAAGGGCTGAAAGATCTGAACATCAAACTGGCACCGGGCGGAAGCCTTCCGAAAGCAGGCGGTGCGGAACTGGATCTGGTTATCGGAAATAATGTTATTACAAACTTTTCAGAAGAATCAACAGGAAAGATGTATTGGGAGACAGGAGTGCTTCCGGATATAGATCTGGCTCATGATTCATTGTTTTTGATCCTGGATCAGGAGGCATATTATTCGAGTCAGTCGCCATCTACGGGAGCAGCGACCGGAGAGCGGTGGAGACGGCAATACACAGAAGAGTACAAAGCCGCCGAAAAGTATGTCGTACGGGCAAGCGGCATGGTGGAAGGAGATGTGGATACATACAATGCAAATTCCTACTCTGTGTATTGTAACCTCGAGACATTGAAAGTATGCTGAAAAAGGAGTTCAGCGGCAGAGCGATTCCGGGAACAGCCGACTACAAAATCCGGAAAACCATATAAGGATTTTGTATATTCCTCACTGAAAGTCAAGGCAGATGACATTGACAATGTAGACGCACTGTCCACAGAAATCCGAAATATGGGATTTCAGGTAACTACAAATGTAGAGTATATGGACAGTATGAAAAAACAGTTTGCCATGGTGCAGGCGGTTCTGGTGGAATCGGCGCCGTGTCACTGTTTGTAGCGGCGATCGGAATTGCCAATACAATGATGATGTCCATTTATGAGAGGACAAAAGAAATCGGTGTGATCAAGGTATTGGGATGCAGCCTGCGTAATATCAAGCAGATGTTTCTTTTAGAAGCAGCGTTTATTGGATTTATCGGCGGACTGGTCGGAAATATCTTAAGTTTTTTGATCTCTTTTGCGATCAATGCCATCGTGGCCAGCAGCGGGGCAATGGGAGTGGAGGAAAATATTTCCTATATTCCGTTCTGGCTGGCAGCGGCATCCATGATTTTTGCAGTATTTGTGGGGATGGCGGCAGGTTATTTCCCGGCACTTCGGGCAATGCGGCTGAGTCCATTGGCAGCAATCCATAACGAATAAAGGCAAATTATTAATTCAAATATTTCGCTATTGCAGAGGATGTATTTTTTATGTGCGAAGTTTGAGTATAAGAAAAGCAGGAATCAGTGCAGTTCCTGCTTTTTGAAATCATAAGTTTCGGGATATTTCTCTGATATGCGGAAGGTAATCGGAATCAAGGCGGCTAAATACTCTGCCAGAATTTCCCGACAGCCCCTTTTACGTAATAAGAAACGATGGAGTTTTCAAGGGGAAAATGAATTTCAACTTCTCTTTTTAAATAATCGTGCTATAATGCAGAAAAGCATAAAAATTCTGGTTTTCTAAGCGGAACCATACCGCATCTTTTATTCTAAGTCATATCGGAAAATCTCTATGCTTTGATTTCAATCTAAAACAGCAGAGAGGTTTGAGGGAAAGATGCCGTATTGGAAAGCCTCCTGCAGCTATTTTCATTCAAGGAGGTATTTATATGAACCAGACAACACCAACACAGCCCTGTAAACAGACTGTACAAATCGAGGATTTTTGCCATGCTCTACAGTGACAG
>ENA-OQEB01001005-OQEB01001005.1-human-gut-metagenome-genome-assembly--contig:-NODE-1005-length-10899-cov-1.764946_pt1 | contig 10899 bp, 12 predicted proteins | sample MGYA00242787_ERZ504619 | MGnify/ENA primary metagenome ERZ504619 (study PRJEB26092, sample SAMD00036317) | human gut metagenome | host: Homo sapiens | study: EMG produced TPA metagenomics assembly of... | reverse complement strand
CTCACCAAAGACAGTATTACTTCTATCATGTGCTATTCGCCATTCTTCGGACTTTTGAGCTTGTTTTTCTTGCCATTCCTGCTGATTTTTACGCAGATGTTCTTCCTTGTCCGTTTGTCCTTGCAGCAATAATTGGGTAATAATTGCAGTAATCACGACACCCAGGATGGCAGCCATTAAACGACTTGCTATTTCCAAATCCGTAAAAACCTGAAAAAACCATGCTCCCAAAAGAATCATGACTCCCAAGATTACAGAGCCCCAAAAGAATTTCTTATTATACATATCTATTTCACGTTAAACTTGTTCACTACCTTTATAATGGAATCTACATAATCTTCCTTTTCACCACTCGTTGAGCAGGATGATAGGTATCCAAGCACAATCTGCCATCCTTGTTATAGACAAACATACTTTTGTCATTTCCCAATGGAACCACCTCATGCTCAGTGTTCTCATCTATGCCCCAATCTTTCTTGAAAAGCCACATTGTATTGGCAAAACAAATCACTTGTGGGTCATACAAACGTATCTGTTCTTCAACAATGTCTTTCCACTGCTCATAAGCCTGTGCCAACTCTTCATCAGAAGTAGATCTATAACCTGGCATCTTATCGACATTGATATAAGCAATATCCTTCAACAAATCAACCATAGACTTATCATCACGAATATATGGCACATCGCTATCACCATAAAGTTTATGATTACGTATGCCAAAGAGACTATAGATAATAGGTTGCCAAGTTGTATTCTTGAAAGCATCATCATTATTGAAAGCACCATAAACTTCCCAACCACCGCCATAGGGTTTACCTTCCTTCATATCATCATACGGCTGTTTTAATATCCACATGATACGAGGAGAAGACTGACAATAGCCTTCGATATTGAACACTCCATCTGGCAACGGCCAAAGGTCATCTGTTGAAATTCCCAACTCTTTAGCTCTTGCATAAATCTCTTCCTTGATTTTCTCCTGCCCTTTGCGAATGTCTTCAGGAGATATTTTTTTGAATTTACCATATATCTACAATTATAATATTAAACATCTACCGTTTTGTTATCAAGCCCAAATTAATCGGCATAATCATAAGAGTTTCTTTCTTCCTCGTCCTGCGCTTGCACAACCTTTGCTAAATAAGTCTTAGAGTTAGCCAATCAGAGAACATTTCCACCGGTATTTCTACACCAGAGCAATAAGCAGAACTTGCTTGTTGAATTCGCCATAAATGCATAAATTATCTTTTTCATAAAATATGTTTTTATAATTTTCATTTACTTAACGATTGATATCGCCTATCTTTACCATAACAGATTTACCATTTTGCTTTATGGTATCGTTGCTAAAAGTTAGGTGATTCAACCCATATACTTTATCCGTACCTTTATACTTATCAACTTCAAGATTCTCTTTTTGATACTCCGCATAAAGGGCTTGTTTTATTTCGTTGACCGTTGGGTCGCTTTCATCATAAACTTCACCGGTTTCTTCATTATGACCATCTACAACTAACGACTCTATATCGTACTTCATACTTATACATTGACCAAGAATTCCTTGCTTGCTCAGTTCCCATGTCCCAGTACACAAACTACCATATTTTATACCGTCATCATCTATTGTACGCATCTCTGTAAACTCCCCATTTTTATTGATTGGTACATAATAGTAACATCATCATGTTGACAATTCTTTCCAACTGTCCATCCATCTTTGACATGGTGAGTTCGCGACTATCTATACTAAGTATTTCATATCCCAAGAAAGCAAAGGCAATAATGGCAACGGCAACAAGTCCCCAAGTTATTCGCTTAGCCAATCTCTTAGAAACAGATACTCCATATCCGGTGTCAACAACCTCATCATCACCATCGGTTGTTGCATCTTCAGGTTCTGGTGCAGGCTCAGCCACAGGCTTGCTTTCAAGTTTAGAAACTGCAGTAGCTAACTTTTCTTCTTTGTCATCAGCAATGATGGCTTCAGAATTTTCAAGCCACTCACCGCAATACTTACATTTCTTGGCTGCTGCAAGAATCATTTCGCCACAATAAGGGCAACGCTTCATTTCTTTTTTTTCCATAATTCTATCTTTTTTAAAGTTAATGTTCAGTTTTGGTTAACCATGGAAGGTAAAATACAGTTTTCTCAAAAACGAGTAGACTCCATAAGAAATGGCCGTAGCCAGTGCTACCGAATGTGGTTTAACTATCGAGTCTGAGAATAACGCTTGCATGATAATGGCACTAATGCCAAGTGACGCGACAAAAGCAATGATACAAAAAATAATTTTAACAAATAAGGGAAGTGACTCTTCTTCATCAACATCCTCTTCTTCAATATCTTCTATCTCATCATCCTTTGAAGACAATTCAAAAGCAATCGCGTCACCAGATGTTCTTAGCCCTGTTTCCGCTATAGATTTAGAATCTTTTGCCGTTTTTCATAATCATCAATATTCTCATGACATACTGGGCAAACGACAGCATCTGCATCTATCTCTTCTCCACACACCGGACACTCTTTGGTCTTCTTGGCTTCTGGCTGTGGCTCATCGAGCCATTCGCCACAATATCTACACTTCTTGCTACGGCCAAGATGGTCTCCCCACAATAGGGACAAGTTTTTGTTTCATTTTCTGTCATAATTTCTTTCTTAATTAGGTTTATTATGAATGTTGCGTGGTGAAATGCAAGGTCACCTCATCGCCTTCGATGGTACCAGTCATCTTGCCGTCACTCACAATATACAATGACACCGACGAACTGCCATTGGCAAAGGTCATCTCCAAGTGGTCGCCCGAAAGGCATCCCGACAAATCATCATAACGTTGATTACTCAAACGGGCAATAACGCTTCCACCATTAATAACACCTTCTTGGTCAATGGAGAATTCCAATTCTATTGGTGTGCCTCCATTAACAAACTTGCCCTTGCAACGCAAGTAGGTTTCAAAATAGGGATTAGTTTCATCATACGACTGGGAATAAGAGTTATCAGAGCTTGATTCATCCGACGAATAGTCGTCGGAAGACGTATATGTTTCGTCTGTCTCCGTGTCTGTCGTATCTACCATAACAGAATCTGCGTAATTCTCATTGCCATCATTACTCATTCTACCACCACTGGCATGCATGGTAACAGCTATGATAACTGCCAAGATTGCGGCAACAGCAAGTACCACCAATGATGCTACGACATTGGGGCTACTATGGCTCTTGGATTCATCAGATACTATCGGGTCAACATGTTGCTCGTTGTAGTCAGGTGGAACCGAAGTTGGTGGAACCTCCCCTGTCAACCATTCGCCACAATATCTGCACTTTTTGGCTGTGGCCATAATCTCTTCGCCACAATAGGGGCAACGCTTTGTTTCTCTTTGTTTTTGTTCCATAATATATAGCATTTAAAACATAACACAGCAAATGAGTAAGAAAGGGATAAACAAGACATAAGCCATCTGGGCATATTGCAGCGTGCCTATCTCGACCTCATCCTCGTCCAATTCATCCAACATCCTTCTTTCAAGGAAAAGTTTAATAGTATCAATAATAAAGAATCAAAAAATGAAAGTACGGAATTGTCGGTATTACCGCTCACAGAGAGAACTATCCAAAACAATAATTCCACAATAGTCAAGATACCACCCCAACGTAAAGCTCTTTCACTCTTCACTATCAAAACAATACCAACATATAGGTTAATTGCCAAATAAGCAAAACAGAGAAAAAGCACAAGAATGATCGATAGAGTAGCCCCATCACTCGCACTCTCCCAGTCCAAATTTTTGTCTACAAGAATCTGAAACAAGCAAAACAAGCCTTCCATGGCAATGAGTGACGAGATGGATACCGTCTTAAATACCTTGTGGTTGGCCCATGCCTGCTGCAAATACATCCAAAGAATGGCGCCACATACAAAAGATATCAAGGTTCCCAAATTTTCGGGGATTGTAGCACTGAATTTCCACAGAAGCCCCTTGGTAAAATGAAAGTCATGAGTAAGACTTATCAGTTCGCCTAAAACGACTCCCCAAAACGCTATGTTCAGATAGCGTGAATGATTGTATATTACCATATTCATTATTTTCAAGTTTAAATATCTACTTCAAATGGACATGCATTAATCTTCATAAGCCTCTATTAGCTTTATGTTATCACGTTCTATTTTACTCAATTCTTTAGTAACATTTCTACTTATCGGTGTGTACCAATCATACTGACTAAAATATTGTCTAAGATCATCACTCTTGAAAATATACCCATGACGAGCAAAGATATAGTTACGCATTATACGCAATTCACGGCTGCTTTTATTTTCCAAATCTTCTGGTTCTGCATACCGCATACATAACCAAGCATATTCGTCATCATTAGAGTCAACATTTGTAGTTGTCACACTTTCATCAGAACCATCTGTTTCTTCAAGATTCTCTTGATTATTAACATCCATTGTATCTACAGACAATGTATCTTCACCCACCACATTTAAATCTGGATAGCTCATCTTAGACGGATATTCCTGCCACATTTTAATTGTGTCAAACATATATGGCATACCTTGTGAATAGCCAAAGACAATTAATAATGAACAAACAACAATGGCAATATAGTCTATAGGCTTCGCTTTTGATGTTCCACATTCCAAATCTCCAGACTTACAGAGTTTTATAACCAAAATAAGAGGACCAATATATGGAATAAACAGACTAAGAACCCACTTCCAAGAAAGTTCAGCATCACGTAAACGTCTTACATATAAAGCCAAAGAAGGAATGATTATCGCCAGCTCTACAACTAAAAACACTAACGAGATTTGCAATAGTGTACGGGACGAATCTAAAAAAGTCACATGTTTATCTACCAATAAAAAAGCAAGTCCAAAAATAGCATTAGTAAAGAGCGCAGTCCAAAGCATACAAATCCAAAAATGCTTACGCCCTATAGATGACTTGAAATCACAATAATGCTTGATGAACGGTTGATAGAAGAAATACTCTATCCAACCTGGGATATTCTCTTCCAACTCTTCATCAACATTATTAACTCCCTTGTCTTCTATGTTCGACTTCTCCAAATCCACAGAAGAAGCAAATGGGGGCCTCACTTGTGCTGTTTCTTTTGTTAAAGGTTTGTCCAACCATTCACCACAATAACGACATTTTTTAGCTACAGCTAATATTGTCTCACCACAATAAGGGCATCGTTTCATTTCTCGCTCCATAGTTACATATTTAAAAGTTATTAAATTTTTGGGACAAAGATAGTTATTCTATTTGAAACTATCAAGTCCATAATGGTTCATAAGCGAAATTTCTTGATTTCGGCTTAACAAAAGTAGTAAAAATCGTTCTGTTTCATTGGTATATTATCATTTTGCCAGGTGTTCCCGAGACTTGGCGGGTTAAGATTTCGGTTTCGGCAAAATAAAAAAGCGTGGGAACTTACTCGTCACTCGTCCCACGGATTGAGGCCTTCGCATTGCCCTGCATTGTTGAACGAGCAACGTCGAAGCCCACGCCGATATGTATACACTTTTCCCAATACGGATATAGCCTATCGCCTTGACGCAATAAGCCATACCAGTAAAGGGATGTGAATTAACACATCCCGAGAGCACCTACCGTTGCTATGTTCTGACAATGCATGAATTTTGCGAAGTTTCAATCCGTCAAGAACAAAGCGCTAAGTATGCGCCTTTTCCATTATGTCGTGATCCTTACTCAGAATCATCGGCAAATATACGAATAATGTTTGAAAGAACAAAAGTTTTAAGCAAAAAATCTTCATTGAGGGATAAAAATCATCAAATTCCTCCCTTTCTGAGGGATTTTTCTGTATTTAACCACGCTATGCGAAATTTTTATTGTACTTTTGCACCCGTGCTTGGAAAAGCAACAAATAAAACAGAAGAGTAAACGATATGGCAGAAAAGAATAGCATACCCCAATTCGTGAATAGCGAATCTATTATGTCGGATAGCAACTATGTGAAGTGGCTCTCCGATTTGAAAGAGCAATCCGCAAAGAATTCCACTAGCAATAACAACGATTAAGAAAACAGAATATGGTTTTAAATTACATTTGGATAGCATTTTTCGTGATTGCGTTCATCTTCGCACTCATCGGATTGGCAATGGGAGATACGACTATCTTCCAGAAGATTGTAGATTCCACCTTCGACTCATCCAAGAATGCCTTCGAGATTTCTCTCGGACTGACGGGCGTGCTCGCCCTCTGGCTTGGCATCATGAAGATTGGAGAGAAGGCGGGAGTAGTGAATGTGTTGGCCCGAGCGCTCAGCCCGGTCTTCACCCGTCTCTTCCCCGATATTCCGAAGAACCATCCGGTGATGGGAAGCATCTTCATGAATATCGCTTCGAATATGCTGGGACTCGATAATGCGGCAACACCAACAGGATTGAAGGCGATGCAGCAGATGCAGGAGCTCAACACGAAAAAGGATACGGCGACGAACCCGATGATTATGTTCCTGGTTCTGAACACCTCAGGACTCACCATCATCCCTACCACCATCCTCGCCTTCCGTGCCTCCTATGGAGCAGCCCAGCCTACGGATGTCTTCATCCCTATCCTGATGGCTACGCTCGTGGCTACGCTTGCCGGAATCATCATCACTTCGCTCTGGCAGCGCATCAACATCCTGCAGCCGGTATTGCTCGCTACCCTACTGGGAATGTGTGCCTTCGTAGGTATCATCATCTGGGGATTCGGACAGATGGACAAGGATACGATGAATACGGTTACCACCTTGGCTTCTAACCTGATTCTCCTGGGCATCATCCTCTGCTTCATCCTGGCGGGTTTCTGGAAGAAGGTGAATGTATATGATGCGTTTATCGAGGGAGCGAAGGAAGGTTTTACTACTGCGGTGAAGATTATCCCTTATCTCGTGGCGATTCTTGTGGGCATCGGCGTGTTCCGTGCTTCGGGAGCGATGGATATGGTGATTCAAGCATTTCGTGGTCGGTAGAACAATGCGGCTTGAATGCCGATTTCGTAGGCGCCCTGCCTACCGCCATCATGAAACCGCTGTCGGGAAGTGGTGCACGAGGCATGATGCTGGAGGCGATGAAGAACTATGGTCCTGATTCGTTTATGGGCAGATTGAGCTGCATCTTCCAGGGTTCCACCGATACCACATTCTATATATTGGCAGTATATTTCGGAAGTGTAAGCATCAGAAATACCCGCCACGCTGTGGCTTGCGGCTTGCTCGCCGATTTGGCAGGAGTCATCGCAGCAATCGTTATAGCATATTTATTCTTCGGATAAGAGTCTCCCACAGATTTCACAGATTTACACAGATAATCTTTGAATGACGGCGCAAGCCCAATTTAACATTTAACACTTAACATTCAACATTAAGATAATGGCAAGTTTAAAATCACTCGCAAAGGATACCGCCATCTATGGCTTGAGCAGTATCATCGGCAGATTCCTGAACTACCTGCTTGTACCACTCTATACGGCTAAGATCAGCGCCGCCAGTGGTGGTTATGGTGTCATCACCAACATGTACGCCTATACGGCGTTACTCCTCGTTATCCTGACCTACGGAATGGAGACCACCTTCTTCCGTTTTGTCAACAAGGAGGGAGAAAACTCAGAAAAGGTTTATCACACGGTATTGAGCATGGTGGGATTCACTTCCCTGCTCTTCATCGCCTTGGTATTCCTCTTCATCACGCCTTTGAGCGATGCGATGGGCTACGCTGATCATCCGGCTTACGTCTGGACGATGTTCGTAACCGTGGCTATTGATGCCTTCCAGTGCATCCCGTTCGCTTACCTCAGATACAAGAAGCGCCCATTGAAGTTTGCTGCCTTCAAGTTGCTCTTCATCGGTCTGAACATTGCGCTCAACCTGGTTTACTACGTCATCATAGATGGTCACGATGTGGGCTATGCTTTCTACATCAACCTGGTTTGTACCGCCTCCATCACCTTCTGTTTCTACAAGGAACTGAAGGAAGGATTCATGGGCGAGAAATGCTCCTGGAGCGAATGTAAGGTGCTCGTCAGGAAGATGCTGGGCTACAGCTGGCCTATCCTCGTGCTCGGTATTGCCGGTATTCTGAACCAGACAGCCGATAAGATTCTCTTCCCTTACATCTATGAGAAGGGCGATGCGCATGCGCAACTCGGAATCTACGGAGCAGCCAGCAAGATTGCGATGATCATGGCGATGATTACCCAGGCTTTCCGCTATGCTTACGAGCCATTCGTATTCGGCAAGGCGAAGGATAAGGACAACCGACAGACTTACGCTTCGGCGATGAAGTATTTCGTCATCTTCACCCTCTTGGCTTTCCTGGTGGTGGTAGGTTATCTGGATGTATTGCGCCATATCATCGGTCGCGACTACTGGGATGGTTTGAAGGTTGTGCCTATCGTAATGGCTGCCGAAATCATGATGGGAGTTTACTTCAACCTCAGTTTCTGGTACAAGCTCATCGACAAGACTATCTGGGGTGCTTACTTCTCGGGCATCGGTTGCCTGGTATTGATTGCCATCAACGTTATCTTCGTACCTGTCTATGGTTACATTGCCTGTGCCTGGGCTGGTTTTGCTGGATATGGAACAGCCATGCTTCTCTCCTACTTTGTGGGCCAGAAGAAATATCCAATCAACTATCCGGTGAAGGAGATTATGATTTATGTGGTTCTCGCCCTCATCCTCTTCGCAGGAATGGCCGAGCTAACAGACACTTCTCTACCGCCATCGCCTGCGCCATCAACACGGTGCTCATCCTCATCTTCGCCGCTTATCTCGTGAAGAAGGATTTCCCATTGAAGAGTCTGCCGGTGGTGGGTAAGTACTTTAGATAGTTGTTTAAGGGCTAAAAGTACTACCTTTACAATAAAAGAAGACGTCTCATCAGGTTCAAAGAGATAGAATATGGAGTTCAAGGAGGCTGCTTCTAGAAGGTTGCCACTAGGCTCGGCAACTCTGCTGAGCCTAGTCAGCAGGTTTGCTCACTGCAGTCAGCAAATCTGCCGAGCCTAGTGGCAACACCCTTTAATCGTACAACCATACACCCTATAGTTGTACGACTATATACCCTTTAGTTGTACGACCACACACCCTATAGTCGTACAACTATAAATCTTCAGTTGTACAACTATAGACCTATTGGTTGTACAACTAGACTTTTTCTTTCATTTTATACATCAAAAACAGCATGAGAAAGATACTACAGGACAAGATCAGTATGAACGATATCAACAAGATATGCATCATGACACAAGGCAAGGAGAACGACCGTCTAAAGGAAGAGCTTTATCAGCTCACCTTTGATGAGAACGACCGGGTATCGTTCAATGCGTTTTGGGCTTTAACCCATTTCGATGAAGCCAACAACCCTTGGCTCTTTCAGAAGCATGACGAACTGATAGATAGGGTTCTCGTAGAGAAGAATGAGACCAAGCGCCGCCTGATGCTCCATCTTCTTCTCCGTCAGCCTTTCGAGGAAGAATCACTCCGTTCTGATTTCATCGATTTCTGCATCGCCAAGATTACCGCCTGTTCCCAGCCTACGCCATCCGCAGCTACTGCATGAAACTCGCCTACGAGCAGATGAAGTACTATCCCGAACTCCTCGAAGAGTTAAGAATGGCTCTGGATATGCTGGAGCAGGAGGTTCTATCACCAGGAATGTTATCGGCAAAAAGGCAAATTATGAAGAAAATCAAGCGAAGCCTTGGAAAATTCGGGAAATAGTCGTAACTTTGCAAACGTAATATTCTAACAATATAATACATAAATGGATGGAGATACAACTGAACGATTATCACAAGAAAGTCAATGCCCAGATGCAAAAGAGCATGGCTTATTGGCGAGAGCATCCGCTTTCGCTGGAGGAGTGCTTAGCTCAATTCAAGCGCTTGCGGGAACAACGGCTTGCAAGGGAGTCCAAATTGCAAGGTTAAAAGACTGGGCTAAGGAGAATGATTGCTGGATTGAAAATCCGGAATCATTAGGTGTGTTCTCTGACCGAGGTTCAGAGAACGAGGTTTATATGGCCTATGATGGAATACACGTTTATAAACTTAACGACTTCCGTTATTCTGACGACAACCTTACTCCATTCTTTGAACGAATTCCTGCCCATAACCAATACTTTCCAGATTGCGCCTACGATTTCATCGGTTTCTCACAGAATCGAGATGGAAAAGTTTGTGCTGTCCTTCGCCAACAGCTTGTTGTAAATGCGAGGGAAGCTACTCCCGAAGAAATCAAGGCAGAGTTTGAGCGCATCGGTTTCCACGCAGAAGACAATGGAGAATATTTCACCAATGGCATTCACGACATCTTCGATGCCGTACCCAATAATGTATTGGTTGGAGATGACGGCAACTACTATTTCATAGACACCATCATCTTCCTGTCAGACAATAACGCTTGGATACTTACAAAAAGTATTCGCCGAATTACTCAAACAAAAAGTGAAGCATTATGCCTCACTTTTTATTTTATCAATATAGGGTGCAAAAATTTTACTCAGCAAAATATAAGTATCAAGCAACCATTTAAATATTGGTTTCCAATCCGATTGCTCATATCCTCCATTTTCATAACTTGTAACAAAGATAACACTTGTTTTATTTTCCTCTGCCAAATTCCATTGCAAAGGGTTGCCAAAAGACTCGTTAATTGTATCTTTGTCTTTTTCTATCATCGATAATGCTTTTTGTTTTCAGCTTTATCTGGACTATCAAGCAAAAGGCGAACAGACACAGAACCTTTACGAATAAATAAATCATAATGAACCTTTTGTAAGTTCCTGTAGAAATATTCATCCAATGATAAGACTTGTGGCATTTTGAAAATCGGCACCATTACTATTCGCATATTCTGTAAAAAGCCGTCCAAAAA
>ENA-OQEB01001004-OQEB01001004.1-human-gut-metagenome-genome-assembly--contig:-NODE-1004-length-10899-cov-2.236446_pt1 | contig 10899 bp, 15 predicted proteins | sample MGYA00242787_ERZ504619 | MGnify/ENA primary metagenome ERZ504619 (study PRJEB26092, sample SAMD00036317) | human gut metagenome | host: Homo sapiens | study: EMG produced TPA metagenomics assembly of... | reverse complement strand
TACATGTGCCTCACCGGAACGACGATCGCCGATATCGTCAAAGAGACCGGCATTCAGATCGGCGAGAAGTCCCTCACCGCGGCAATCAAGAAAATTCCCGGAGCCGTGCTCACGAAAATCAATCAAAAAATGGGCTTCCGTTTCCTCACCAAATTCGGAGAAAAGGGCGTGATCAACCTCGCAAGCTGGTACCCATCGCCGGCGCCTGATCGGCGGAGGCGTCGATATCGCCTCGACCATTGTCATATCAAGAAACGCCATACGCATGTTCATCAAGAATGAAACACTCGACATGTCCGAACCGACCGAAGAAGAAATTAACGCCGCAGGGGATATAACGGTTGAAGCCACAGACTGAGCGGCTCGCCGTCATCCGCGCCGCCACTATCACAGGCCAACGCCTGGCGCGAGCCGAATCCCCGACGAAGCCGGAAGTATGACGCATGCCAAAATACCGGAACCGGTGAAAACCGGGAAACCGTTTTACCTAAAACCGAAATAACGAAAGAACTACATACCGAAAAACCGAAATAACGAAATCGATTTCAGTCCCCGGAATCCATGAGGGCACGACCCTTGCCGAAGAGATGGTCGAAGATGTGCTCCAGCCGCTCATCCCCTCATGACGGTCACTGAATGGTCGCGAAAGCCAAGAATGCTCGCGCGGCTGACAGCAGTCAATGCCTTCAGAGCATCATCTGTTCTGGGATTCTCGCGCTTTCAAGAACTTCGCCCGGGACTGTGCAATGGAGCGATAGTATTGACGGTAATGGTTCGACACTGATTCGCCATGTTCCCTGGTGTCGGGAATTGGAATCAAAATCTCTCGGTATCTGTTACCAAGATCCTCACGGTTTGTCTGCATGAACACGACTCTGCCCCACTGCTTACGAACCACGTCGAGGTCCAACGCCCATCCGAGATAGAAGTTATCAAACAGTGCTTCGGCCGTCGCATTCATAATGAGTGTTTCCTTGGTAAACACGCCCGCTCCTGACCCGGCAGCAGCATGGATGGTTCTCCTATGTTCTTCGATGCGCGAGAAGGTGTGACAATGCTCCAGGGGGAAAGTCCGCTGTCGCTTCCACGCCAGAACCGTTCCGCGACCGACAAAGAAACCATGTTCGTGGGGTTGAAGTTGACCATGCCCGCACGCAAATCCGATACCTTCACGTAGGGAATATCACCATTCCTCAAGTCCGCGGAGGGACTGCCATGCCCATTCCTGATGGAAATGATGCCAGCATCTTCAAGATCTCCAAGCGTTCTTGCCGTAAAACCTTGCAAATGTGTTTGGACATACCGCTCGAATTCCTTAACGCTGATCCGGTCGTAATACTGGGGCACGCCAAGATAGGAATTGACAAGAGATTCCGGCGTGGTGACAAAACATGATGTGGAAGAATTCGACCCTTCAAGAAGTGCCGTCACGTCCGAAAGCACCGTATCGTCGACCTCACGAGTCCGCGTGCCTTCCTTAGTGACACGGTAAAGCGTCTTGCCGTCCTTGTTGATGCCGATAGTCGGAGCATAAGTGATCCACGTCTTACCCGGCTGAGCCATGATGGCGGTTTCATGGACGCAGCTCCCTTCGTGGATTTCTTGCGCATGACATAAAAGTTCGTCTTGGCGCGGCAGAAACCCTGAAATGCCTCCATAGGGATGTTCATCACTGCCAACACATCGAAATGCCGGCTAACCCATTTACGGAACCATTGATATGAGCTGGAGAAGAAATACGTCTCCGGCAGGACTATGCCTAAACGTCCTCCGCCCGCGAGCAATCTGTACGCACGCTCCATGAACACGAGGCCAAGTTCGGTATCGGAGTATTTGTCGCTGGGATATCCGCCGCTGGTATGCTGACAGATACTGTATTTCGCCTGTTTCGCGTCAGTCGCACGAATCTTCAGTCTCTCGCCAAACGGTGGATTCGTGAGAACGACATCGTAGGAACCGTCAGTTTCACGCCCCAAGACGGGCGTCAGCATGGGGAAATCCTGCCACTTCTGTTCCCGAAGCGAATCGCCAAGAACAATATTGGTAGATCCGTCCCTCGCACCAATCATCAGCGCGCGAGCTAGTTTGACATTGATGGAATCCAAGTCAACACCGTAAAGATTACGATGAGCCCATGTTCTGATTTCGTCGCGCTGTTCGCCGGATGCGCGTTTCAACAGAGTGCTATAAGTCTCAAACAGGAATCCGCCGGTACCACAAGCTGGTCTATGACTTTATCGTGGTAGTCGATCTCCATTAATTTGACGGCAGATTCAATGATGCGCTGGGGCGTGAAATATTGCCCTTCGCCTTGTTTGACATTCGCCGAACGGAACACTTGAAACGCCGTGGACAGGGTCTCCGGCGCTGCGGACTTCAAATTGATGCCTTGAAGCCAGTAGACGATGGCATGAATCGTCTCATCATCGAATTTGATGGTTTTCGTTGATGTGTCTTCGAAGAGGAAAGGGTATTTCGCCATGTACCTTTCAAAGTTTGTATTGATTCTTTTTGCGGTTTCCACCGGTGTCGGGCAAACCTGGAAGTCAAGAGGCTCTTTGGGGTCTTGAGCATTTTGCCGTTGGTGTCCGAATCCATTTTCAGCAGCAGCATGTTGCACATGTTGTCCAACCGGTCGTCGGCGCGAGTGGATTTCGAGTCATTGGCGACGATATGGTTTAAAAGGTCGGAGAATAAACGGTTGAGTCCCGTTCCGCTGATGTCGTCATGTTCCCTTAAATCCACGTAGGTGAGCGCCTTGTCTCCGGGGATCAGGACGTTATCTCCCGGCGCCGGCAACGTTGCTTGTCTTACCGACTTGTAATGCATATCGCCTGCTTGTACACAAGGGATATGCTGTCTCCATCGGACCAGATGCCAAGCACCGCATTGGGTTCAAGGCCCAGATATGTCGATAGTTCCGATATGCCTTCCTTGTGGTTCGGCGCTTTCGTCTCGACCAATGCGATAACATGATCCCATTCGCCGCGATGACGAGGAGAATCAAAAATCGCCATGTCCACCGGATAGCCTTTGAAACTCCGGCCCGCTTCCCGCAAAGCGTTCTCCGATGGGGTCTTGGGTACACGCCATTCACGGTCGTCACTATCTGGTGAAGGGCAGATAATCTGGTCACGGTCCCATCCCTTTCGGAGAAGCTCCCGCAGCAAAGGCAATCTCACCTCATGGTGTTCTTTGAATCTTTCGTTTTCGTATGCCATACACTCAATCCTTAGCTCTCGCTGATTCTCATTTCGTGGCCCAGGGCCTTCGGCCTAATGACCCATACGGCACCCAGGACCTTTGCGATCAATCCCGGCGTCCCTGCCACCCCCGTCTTGTCGGGCAAGGTTTTTCTGCAATGTTTTGCCGAATCTGTCCAGCAGATCCGCCCTGTTTCGGATCGGACCGGACGCGCCGAAGGGACTTGCCTCCCTGATCCTGCGCATCGTTCCGATGCGCTTGACAAGCTGGTCCCGGATGGCGTCGAGACGTTCGGGCGCGAACATGCGCATGCGCGACAATTCGTGCGCCACCTCGTCCGGCCAGTCCGACAGGGCGTCCAGGTCGAACCGGCTCCAGTCCTCCACAAGTCTGAGCTGCCGCAAAGCCGAGGGCTTGCCGGTCGCGGTGCAGAACGGCTTGGCAAACCAATCCCGACCGTCCACATCGAGCTCGCCGCTCCACAGGCTCGCTCCCGTGTCGTAGATCGGGGCCGGACGGACCGCAAAGGTCTCGATGTCACGGATCAGACCGAAGTTGCTGTAGTGCCGGTCAGTGTTACGCATGAGGTAATCGACCACGAGCCAGTCGTCCGTGGCGCCGCACACGGCACGCTCGTCAGCTCCGAAGCCGGCGGCGGCATGGATCCACTGGTCATGCGAATTGAGTCCATTGATGGTTCTGGCGGATTGGAGCACCTGCCAGGCGGAGACCAGTTCCTCATGGCTGGTGAGCATATCCTCGCACGTGCAGACCAGACGGTTGCCGCTGCGCGCCAGCGAATATGGGACGGCGGGAATACCCAGCCACGCGCAGAGCTTCGAGGCGATGACCTCGTTCATCGGCTCCTGGCCCGTGCGGCCCGACTTGACGAGTAGCCTCCTGCCGGTGTTTTTGTCGATCGTCCAGCGTTTGGGAAGGTCGCCGCCCGTGGACACGTCAGGAGCATTGAGGCTGATGTCATGGGACGACGAGTACGAGGTGAGCAGAATCTCGCCCAGCGCCTCGTCGAAGGGATTGTCGAAGAAGTTGACGTCCTTCCATTCGACCGGATCGTCCTCGCGTTTGACCCAGTACTGGTCCGACAGGCTCAGCCGTAGGTCCTGTTGAGCAGTTCGTCGGTCGAGGCGGCACCGAGCGAATCGAGTACACGGCGAATCCCGTCACGGGTGGGGGGAATGGCGCGGGACCTCCACCATTCGTCGATCCTCCTGGCGTACAGCGCGCTCTTGTCGTGCGTGGTGAACTCCAGGGGCACCCGCCTGGAATCAAGGACCTCGCCCGAGGAGCACGCGCGGCCGGACGCAGGTTCGTATTCGAACACGAGGACCGGATGGTCCCCGCACATGATCAGCTTGCGCGGCATGCTTCCGTTCCTTTCTGACTCGGCGTTTCAGAAAATAAATTCTACAGGCACGAATCGAACATAGGGCGGCTGCCTCGCGTACGGCGGCGGCGTGCCGTTTCGCGGACTCCTCGGCCCTGATCCAGTCGGGCAGGTCGTCGGGCAGGTCGGAGACGCGTGAGAACGAAAGCGTGGCCCGTCTCTCTCCCCCGTGCGTTCCACGATGGCCGCGACGGCGCGCCTGTGTTCGACGAGATAGTGTTCGAGCATCTCCCGCATCCTTTCCGAGGGTCGGATTCGGTATTTCTCCGACTCGTATTTCTTTACCATGTCCACGGTAAGGCTAACTAGGGTGTGTTTACCGGTCCCAAGCATGTGTATGGCGACGCCGGTGGAATTATGTGTTTAGTTCCAAAGGTCTGGACTATTTTTATCCGGTAATTACGGAACGGGTTCCGATGGGATTGCGTGTGGTAAGCAGAAGGGATGCATTGACTGCGATCGCGGCGCATTCGGTTGGTGCGTTGGGGAGTGTTCCTTCGTAGAGGGTGATTAGCACTGCGGAGGAGTCTTCGTCGACGGTGGCCCGTACACCATGACATTTGGGATTTCCCATGGAGAAGAAAATGCGCACGGAGGTGTCCGAGACCACTTCGTATCGGTTCCATGAGGATATATGTTCGTTGCTGAGGTCGGTTCGTTGCTGTACGTCGTTGGAGGATTGCTCCGGTGCCTCTGCTGCGGAATCGTATCCTGCATCTGTACCTGGTGAGCTGGGGCTGATTCGCTCCCGTTAGTTGCGCATCCCATTACCGTGATACTGGTCAAAGCAAATACCAGAAGCGCAGCAACAAAACGGCTGCGGAAGCGAATCCAACTGGCCATGATGTTGTTTCACCAGTCCTTGTTTGCTGCAACGAACAAGTCGTTGACGCGGCTGTCGAAGTATGGGCCTCGAAGATAGGAATTGTCTGCGGGGCCGTTCGAGGTTACGCTGCGTACATATCCGAGACCAGTGGTATTGCTGTATTCGTCGAGCCAAGGTCCACCGGACGAACCACCGCCGAAATCGCAACCAGTAATATGGTTGAACTTGTAAAGGCCATTCCAACCAGTTTGACTAGAGCCCCAGCAGGCCCACATGCTTTGGCCTCCGCTGAGGTTCGTTGGATAGCCGAAAATACTGACGTCGAAACCAGTACCTCCGCCCCACCTAAACCCGTGACCACCAACCGCGTTTACAACAGTATCCCCGGAAGTGCTGCCACTATAGGTGGTAACAAAGGCAACGTCTGAATTGAATCCTCGCCCGGATTCACCATAGTTGATCCAGTTATTGAGCGTTCGGAGCGTGGCAGCTTGGTAAGTGCCATACGTGGCACCGTTGCTGTAACCCGGTGCGAATATCCAATTGGTATGCCAATCTTTTCCTGGGCCGCCATGGACACAGTGGCCAGCAGTAACGACCAGACGTTTGGAACGGCTATTGACGGAGGCTCCAGAGCATACGTAATCCTTGCCGTCGGTCTGATTGCGGAAGAAAACTTTTCCGTTGGTCTTTGAGAAATTCGTGACTGGCGTCACAGCCTGTGGCGTGATTGCGTTCAAGATTGCCGTCACGGGGGACGATCCGTCAGTAACTGGTTCGTCTGCCAGAGCCGGTTGTTCGAGCTCGTCAATCTGTCGGTTTACCTCGGTCGTGCTTGTTGGTGTATCAGTGGGAATGGCACTCTTCATGCGTTCTGGAGTCCAGTAGGCTGTGACGATGGGGTCGCCGACGCTTGTGTTATTGGTCGGAACGTAAGTGTAGGTACGATTTGCACCAAGGGCTGTTACCTGTGCACGCACGGCTGTTGTGGTGGACGAAGACAATGGATCACTTGCCATGGGCGATGCGGATGCCGGCACAGTGGTCGAGATAAGGAGAACAGCGGCCGACACGAAGGTTGTGAGGGTTGTGTATGTATTGCGGAATCGAGTCATGTTGATCTCCCCGGGAGTTGATCCTCGTAGGAACTGGGATAAGTATGTCCGTTGACTTTCAGTGTCTACGAACATACGCGAGTAAGACGTTCACAACTTATGATTAGGGCTACATTACATACCTAAATCACAGAAAAATTATAACTCCATGACGCCAATCGGATTGGCGACAGCGTGTTGGATAGGTCCTTAGAGGACGATCCTCGTTCGATGAATTCCTTCGGGCCCGGTATCCGAGGATGGAACGGAGCCGCTGGTCGTCGAATTACCACACGTAGTCGTTGAGGTCGCGCCTCAGTCGCTCGATCGTGGTGTAGCGGTTCCAGTTACACAAGCTCCTTCTTCAACAGCAGGTCGCGAGGCGCCGACCGTGCCGTCAAGCCGCATCAACGAAGTCGAACGCGGAGCATGGAACCTGCCCGAACTCAAACAACGGTTCCAAACGCTTGACAATGTATAGGAGCATCAAAATACAGAGCAGGAGCCACTCATGGCTGTCGCTGCCGGTGCGCTGATCATAGTGAACCAATTCGTATGACGTTCCACGTTGCAGCTCGGCGGCCCGGCTACCGGCCGTGGCCAGTCCACGGGCCCGCTGCGCCATTCCCCGCAATCAAACAGCAATGCCCGGTCTCAAGCCCATGAGACACTTGGGACCATGACTGCCATCATCATGCGCACCTCGCATGATAATCGCACGTGGTCGTTTTCGGCTCTATTCCAAGGTTTTCCGATTTCGGGAAACCTACCGATCAGCCTCGTTCTCCACGAGGCGCCTACAGGCACCCGAAAATAATCCGGGAGCACTCCACCGTCCCCGCCGGAGCCTGGCATCTTCGCCAGTCCCCAAAATCACCCACCATCCTCGCATTGCGCGGCATCACGCCCGTGACGACACCGTCGGAAAACGCGTTGCGCAGAATACGCCGACAACCAACAATCCATTTCGTTCATCGAACACAAACATCGACATGCAGATAATATCCAGGGAGAAAAACCGTTGGCCCCGCCATCATCATGAATGCGACTGGCGGTGGGGCGGGACGTCGCCCGTAGCATCAAGACCGGCATCAAGGTCGTTCGCGTCACGCAACGACAGCCTGCCGAAATACTTCAGCAAGTCACCATTGCCGAACCAGAAACGCTGCGAGCATCTCGCCACGGATGGCTTGTATAGACCCTCCTGACGCCAGTCAAGCAACGGAACGTCACCCGGACCGTTCCATGTCGTCACGCTGGTCACCTTGACGACGATGCCCGAGACCCGATCCTCCTCGACCCTGGTGACGATGACGGGTCTGACCTTGCCCACGCCGATGATCGGGGAACTCGACGCGCATCAGCCACACGTCGTACACTTCCGGCTCACGCATGATCGTAGATGTCATCCGCCGGATCGTCCCACTCCTGAGGCAGCACGATATTGCCCGTGCTCTTCGAACGCTCGAAACGATACGCGTCGTGAGTCGGAGGAACCGGATACCCGTCGGATCGGACCGGCCTCAGACTCGGCGTGAACGGCATGCCCTTGTCACGGACCGCCTGCCGCAGGCAGATCTCCGTGAACGAGCTCAAGCTCAAACCCATCCGCTCAAGCACGTCCGTCGCCTCGCGCTTGACCTCCGGATCCAATGCAATGGTCGTCCGTTCCTTCACAGCCATAGCAGCCTCCCATCCCCTCAATAGGTTACATAATAATTATGTAAATTATATGCAATATAAACACACGTCACAAGCCACTCACATACATTCCGCTTGATTGGCATCACCGGCCGGTCTCAAGCCCATGAGACACTTGGGACCATGACTACCATCATCATGCGCACCTCTGAAGGTGACATCACCATCAACCTGTTCGACGATCAGACGCCCGTGACCGTGAAGAACTTCCTCGGTCTGGCGACCGGCGAGAAGGAATGGACGGACCCGTTCACCGGCCAGCCGTCCCATGAGCCGTTCTACAACGGCCTGACCTTCCACCGCATCATCAAGGACTTCATGATCCAGGGCGGCTGCCCGCTGGGCAATGGCACCGGCGGCCCCGGCTACGACTTCGACGACGAGATCGTCCCCGAACTCACGTTCGACCGGCCGTATCTGCTGGCCATGGCGAACGCCGGCCTGCGTCGCGGCCGCGACGGCAAGGCGCATGGCACCAACGGCTCCCAGTTCTTCATCACCACCGTGCCGACCCGTGGCTCGACGGACACCACACGATCTTCGGCGAGGTCGCCGACGACGAGTCCAAGGCCGTGGTCGACAAGCTTGAGGCCGTGCCGACCGACCGTTCCGACGCGCCGCTCGAACCTGCCGGCATCATGTCCATCGAAGTGGTGAAGTAAGCGCGGCGGCAATTCGAAGCCGACGCTCCGATACACATGGAAGAGCCCTGAACCCTCGTCGGGTCAGGGCTCTTCATATGCGTGCCGGGTCTGTTACCACCCTCCGGCGCTGCGCGCCACCTCCCGTCAGCGGAGGGGAGGGGGCTACAGGACGTTGAAGTGCTTGAGCGCGTTCATGATGCCGTCGTGGTCGACGTCATCGGTGATGTAGTCGGCCGCGGCCTTCGCCGGTTCGGTCGCATTGCCCATCGCCACGCCGATGCCGGCGAAGGCGAGCATGTCGCGTCGTTGCCGCCGTCTCCGAACGCGATGGTCTGCTCGTGCGTCCAGCCGTAATGCCGCATGAACGCTTCATTCCCTCGGGTTTGCCGCCGTCGGCGGGAATCAGGTCGGTGAAGTCCGGATGCCAGCGCACGCCTCTGACATTGCGACACATGCCGGACAGCCTCGCTTCATCTTCAAAGCTGATGTACGGGCTGATCTGGAACGTCTCATACTTCAGCGCCCTCTCGTGCGGATCGTCGATGTTCACGGTCGGTGCGGTCTTGCCGAGTTGGCGCCACGTGGCCCGCATCGCGTCGGTGATCTGGTTGAAGTAGACGTAATCCTTTTCGCAGTAGTTCGCCACCACGTCGGGGTGCTCGTCAAGCCAGCGGGTGATGGTGACGATGTCCTCGGGCAGCAGCGACTCCTTCTCCAGGAGCCCGTGGTCGTCGAAGCAGTACTGCCCGTTCAGCGCGATGATGCCGTCGAAGTGCACCGGCATCATGTCGAGCACGACGGTCATGTGCGACGGCGCCCGACCGGAGCAGATGAACACCTTCACCCCGCGATCCTGCAGCTCGTGCAGCGCGTCGATGGAGGACTGAGGGATCACATGCGTCACGAAACTCGTCAGCGTGCCGTCGATGTCGAAGAACGCCGCCTTGATGTCGGCTCGCACGGTGGCCGTCGCGCTCCGGCGCCCGCTGTCATGATGTCGTCCGATGCCATGTACGCAACCTCCGCGATACGAAATTCGGTCATCCCCAGTGTATGAACAGCGCTGGATGGCATCCCGTAACGCATTATCAGACCCGCCCCGCGACTGCCGCCGTCGCTGCCGTATGGTGGGCGTTGTCAACCAATCAGAGTGGGAACGAACATGACAGCAGCAACATAACAGGCGGGCTTTCCCGACAATGAGCCGGTGCGCGTCAACCATACCGTGCGCAACATCGTCATCGCACTCATCGTGGTCGCCGTGATGAGCGCGGCCGGGTCGTGGAGAGATGTGTGCAACGTGTTCGCGGCACCTCAGCAGGCGGTGACCAAGCGGTTCATCGACACGATATCCGGTTCGGCCATCGGCTCGATCACCTACGAGTTCTCGGGCGACGATGCGCTGGTGCGCGACTTTCTCGGGGGAGCTGTCACGTTCCAGCGATGTCATCGACTTCGGCACGACGGCGGACCCCATAGGCTACGAGGACGCCATCGCCGCAGCCGTCCGCGGCAGACAAGGAGGAGACGCGATGAGTCCTTGGTCCCATGCGTACGACATCGCCGGTCGCCAGACCGACTGGACGGTTATCAGAAATTCGACCAGACGGTGACCTGGACGGCCGTGATCATCATGATCGTGCTGGTCCGGATCGTGCAAGGCATCGCGAACGCCATCGCCAAGCGTATATTGAAGCGACAGAGGTAACATGGCATGACATCTCGCGGGGAAGGAACGTAAATCATGGTCGAACATGTCGGGGTCACGGACGAGCTGATCGGCATACGGCATTATCTGCATCAGCATCCCGAACGCAGCTTCAAGGAGGTCGAGACCAGCGCGTATCTGGCCCGTCTGCTGCGCGGGCATGGCATAGACGTGCTCGACACGACGTTGGAGACCGGCGTCGTCGCGCTCATCGAGGGAGAGGTTGCCGGGACCGCGCATCGCGCTGCGCGCCGACATCGACGGCCTGCCGATCACCGAGGACACCGGCCTGCCGTTCAGCTCGCTGAACCCCGGCG
>ENA-OQEB01001003-OQEB01001003.1-human-gut-metagenome-genome-assembly--contig:-NODE-1003-length-10902-cov-5.541439_pt1 | contig 10902 bp, 10 predicted proteins | sample MGYA00242787_ERZ504619 | MGnify/ENA primary metagenome ERZ504619 (study PRJEB26092, sample SAMD00036317) | human gut metagenome | host: Homo sapiens | study: EMG produced TPA metagenomics assembly of... | reverse complement strand
TTCAGCGGGCGAAACATCCAGTCGGTGGAGGAATCCACCCATCGACTGGCGTCTCAGCGTCCTGATTCTTCCAGCCGGTGGGGAAATCTACCGCTGGCGCACGCTTCGGAGTTCTGATTCCTCCAGTGACTGGGGAATCTACCGGAAGCAAGCCTTCCAGCGGGCAAAACGTCCAGCGGGTGGAGGAAATGGGATGCTAAGGAAAAGGCTTTGCGATGAATTCCCGTGGATGGACTTACGTACCGGCCTACTGGCTTCCCGCGACGGACTCACTATGGTTCCCGCATGCCGGCCGACGCCTCATCACTCCATGAAGACACGCGTTCCAGGTTCAATCCCCCCCGGCGCGTCCACCCTGGTAATAACTTCCGAGGGTATAGACAATAACTTTGGTTCCTATATGCTCAAAGGCCCACGTGCGGTCCGATCATCGATTTGCTTCTTTGCCTGAGAATAATGACGTGTTACTCTGATTGCAGAAGACAAGATCGTGGGCACTCTTGGCAAGGGCAGGTCGACAGGCTCCAACGCGCAGTACGACATCTCTAATCTTCATTTCTACAGGGATGGCGAAGACATCGGTATTGCAGAGTTCTTCGGAGTGGATTCATCATCTATAGATAAAGCCAGCACCATGGTTGTGGCCACGTTGACCACACCGAAGAAGGCTGCGAAAGGCAATCTCATTGGCACATGGGGATTCTCTGCCAAGGCGGCAGGTCTGACCATTACCGAAATGCAGATGACTATGCAGACTGGCGGTACGTGGACCGGCAGCATGAAATCCGCAGGTGACGACAAAGCCGAACAATTCGGCGGTACTTGGGTCAGCCAAGGCGGATCCACATACCATATCAACGAAACGCAATCGTATAATTCCGAATTCGATGTGACGCTGCCCAGCGGTCGGCAGTACTGACGATAATGGTGGAACTGGCGAAACCGCGGTTTGCCGAATCAAACTACGAGTGCAATATCCAACATATGAAACCAGCGCTATGACGTCATACCTAGTGGCATACTGACTTCCAGTGCGGGGAGTAGTGTTGGACGCTGTTGTCCGCCGAGAGCGGAATCGACATCAATCTGATTCTTATTGAGAAGAAGCAATAGAGGAAACAGCAGTGGAATACTCGACTTTTGTCAAACTTGCGGCCGAATTCTTCGGTACCGCCATTCTGATGATCTTCGGCAACGGCGCTGTCGCGAACGTTGAACTGAAGAACACCAAGGGCCACCATGCGGGCTGGCTGAACATCGCCATGGGCTACGGCTTCGGCGTGATGATCCCGGTGCTCATGTTCGGTGCCGTCTCCGGCGCGCACATCAACCGGCCATGACCATCGCCCAGGCTGTGAACGGCCTGTTCGACTGGAGCCTCGTGCTGCCGTACATCATCGCCCAGCTGCTTGGTGCCGCCGCAGGTCAGCTCGTGGTGTACATCACCTACTACCCGCACTATAAGGACACCGAAAACGCCAACGCCATCCTCGGCACCTTCTGCACCACCGACGCCCACAACGACCGCATCAACTACTTCGTCAACGAGTTCTTCGGCACCCTCGTGCTCGTGTTCGGCGCTGTGCTGCCTGTCCATGCCGTGGGGCGAAGCGGACCACGCTGCCGCTTCCATCGTGGTCGGCTTCATTGTGTGGGGTCTCGTGACTTCCATGGGCGGCCCGACCGGTCCTGGCCTGAACCCGGCCCGTGATCTCATGCCGCGACTGCTGCACGCCATCCTGCCGATCCCGTCCAAGGCTCCTCCCGCTGGGGCGAGGCTTGGATTCCGGTTGTCGCCCCGATTCTGGGCGCTATCGTGGGTGCGTTCGTGTTCAAGTTGTTCGCCTGATCGCATTCAATCATTCGTGACTTGTTTGCCTGACCGTCGCATAAGTTGCGTTTGATATATGAGAACTGTTGCATAAAGCCTGTTTTCCTCGGAAAATTTCCGGTACGGGGGAAGCGGGCTTTTTGCATGCCTACTGTTGGCTGGTAGTGTTGCCGCGGAAGAGATATGCTGCCACCTGCGTGACGGCAGGGTTATAAGGAGGCCGGATTGAAGCGAATTCGTACCATTCTGCGTGCGCTCGATCCGAAAGCGGCCGCCACCATGAGCCGCCGGGAACGGACGGAAGCGTTCCGCATCCGCAGAAGCGTCGTGGCTTGGATTCTTGCATTATGCGTCATCGTGTCATGTACGTCGTGCAGCGTGCATGCCGTGCTGGTCAACGCGGTACTGAACGGACATGCGAAAACGGCGCAGATCGGCAATTCCGGAACACATTCAGAAAAAACGGATCAATCCGCGAAATCCGAAAAGAAATCGCAACAATCAGAGAAGAAAACCTAGGAATCGTCGGAAACGAAAGACGCAAAGGCCTCAGCGGAGGAAACGGCGGAACCGCAGGAAGACGCCGTCACCAAAGCGCTTCGCGAGCAGTCGGCCGCGCTGATGGACGATCAGAAAAGCGAAATACTTGCGAAAGCGCAGCAAACGGCGCAAAACAGCGGATATGGCATGGTGCAATATCATTACTGTGTGGTCACCAATGGTGAAGTCGGATCAGTCGAAGATTTTTCGAATGCCGTGTTTCGTATTCTGAACAGCGAACATGGATGGGCGCGCAGGCGCGATTTTCGAACCTTCTACGGACGGCAATTGCGATTTCGATATCGTGCTCGCCCAAGCGTCGACCTTGCCGACGTTTTCGTCGGTATGTTCGGAGCAATACAGCTGCCGTGTGGGCAACAATGTGATTATCAACGATGATCGTTGGAATTCCGGCACGGACGTGTGGATGTCGGGAGGCGGCGATTGGCGCGATATCGCACGATGGTGATCAATCATGAGGTCGGGCACCGGTTGGGGCATATCGACAATGAGATGACGTGCGCGGGGGCTGGCCAAGCGGCACCGCTTATGCAGGAGCAGTCCATATTTTTGGATGGCTGTGCGATCAACGAATATCCGCTTGATTCGGAATTATGGATTGGCTGAACGCGATTGCGGAATAGAGCTGCAGAATAAAACTGCAGAATAAAACTGCAGAATAGGCCTACAGTCCGAAATATGCGTTGAACTCGCCTTGATCGAGCGTGCGGTCTGACGTGTTGGTGCGAACGGCATCCCAACTGAATACGCCAAGCGCTTCGTCGGCGCTCATAGGCTGCGGTTTGGTGTGTTTCAGGTCTCCCTGCAATCCGAGCAGCCATGCGCAATAGCCGATGATCTGTTGCGCGGTGGCGCCGTGTGCCGTGAGTATGCCGAGATCGAGCGAGCGCTCGCGTTTGGCAAGGCGTTGGCCGGCTGCGTTGTCGATGAGGGGCAGATGCGCGTATGAGATGGTCACATCGTCAGGTTTATTGGAACCGTCGGCAGGATGGAAAGGCTGTGTCGGTTCGGAAGCTTGAATCCCGCCTTGATAAGGGCTTTGCGAATGTAGATTTGCAAAGCGTTGGAGCGAAGCAGATCACGGCCGCGCACAATGTCGGTGATGCCCATGTCGAGGTCGTCCACGGTGACGGCCAGCTGGTAGGAGTAGATGCCGTCCGAGCGGCGCACGATGATGTCGCCGATGTCGTGGGCGAGGTGGTATTGCTGGGTGCCGAATACTTCGTCGTGGAAGGTGATGGTGGTGTCGGCGGTGGCGATGCGCATCGAGTGGCGGTCGTTGTTGGCGAGGCGTTGTTTCGCACGCTGCGGTTCGCTGGCGATGAGGCGTCGGCATGTTCCTGGGTACACGGTGAAACGATCGCCTTCCTGTGGTGCAGAGGCGGCGCGGATGTCGGCGCGCGAGCAGAAGCAGGTAGATGAGCGGTGTTGCCTCAGAGGTGGCTGCTTCGTTGCCTGCTGTAGTGCTGCAGGGCTTGGAATCGTTGGAACCAGTACTGATAATATCGCTGATTTCGTCAAAGCTTAGCTTGCTGAGAAGCTCAAGCGCTTCCTGGTATAGGGCGTGTCGCGACGACTGGAATACCGGTTCGCCATCCCAACCGAGACCAAGCCATTCGAGATCGCGCATCATGGTTTCGGCGGCGCCGGGAACACTCGTGGCTCGTCGATGTCTTCGATGCGCAGCCGTATGGAATCACCCGATTTGCGGGCGGAAAGCATGCTCCGAGCATGGCGTAAACGTTGCCGATGTGCATGCGTCCTGATGGGGTTGGTGCGAATCGGCCGGTCATGGCTGCTCCTTTGGTGGGTTGACTGTAGCAGTACGCAACTGTACGTTGGGGTTTAGCTAGGTTTAGCGTAGGGCGATTCAGGTGGCGTGAGCCCCCATAGCCTTACGTTAAAGTGGTAGTATATGCCGTTCGGGTGCGTTCGTTTGTGATGGCAATCTACGAGCACGAGAATGGTATTCCGTTTTGTCGGATGAATGGGGTCGATATGACGAAAAGGCAGTTTAGTAACACGGAGGTCGAGTATCTTCGTGCGTTGCCGGCGGTTGAGTCGGTTACGGAAAATCGGATCACGTATTCGCGTGATTTTCAGATCAGTTGCATGCGCCGATATTTGGATGGCGAGCGGCCGAGCACGATTTTCACGTCGGCTGGGTTGAGCCCTGCGATTATCGGGCGCAAGCGTGTGGAACGTAGTATCGCACGTTGGAAAGTGGATCTGGATATTATGGCGGCCGCAAGAAGCAATTCCACGACGGGTGCCTTGTCTTCCGACACCAGGGAACGATTGGTGACTGTGCAGTTGGGACAGATTCGATCGCTGACGTGTCAGGTGCTTGCGTTGAAGGAACGCGTTGATGCTTTGGAACGCAAATTAGACGAATTGCAAGGCTGAATTTGAGTTCGCTGAGGAAATTTTTTTTGAAGAAAAAGTTTTTTTCGGCGCGTGTTTAGTAAATCTTGCATATAGTTGCTGTCGGACGGAGTCTTTGAAGTTCCCCCTTCTACTGCCGTCTGTTTTATTAGCCCGTGCGGATATCGGTCGCTTTATCGCTTCACTTCAGACCGTCGTACGGGCTTCTTCTTACTCTGGTAGAGGTAGTTGGGATTGAACGCAAGAGGCTGAACATGACTGCATATATGGACCATAAGAATCTTGCCAATGAGGTGATCGACGGTGTGCGTGCCGTGCAGATCGCTGATGGCGTGCACCGTGTGCTGGACCGCATCGCATCGGCGGAGCAGCATGCCGGGCGTGACGCAGGTTCCGTACGCCTGCTTGCCGCCACGAAAACGCGCGACGTGGGTGAGATCATGGCTGCAATCGACGCTGGCGTGCGTATGATCGGCGAGAATCGTCCGCAGGAAGTGATGGCGAAGGCCGAAGGATTGATGGCGCGTTGCGGGGAGCGCGGATTCGCGTTGGGCGTTGCCGACGATGCCGGCGCTTCCACTATTGCGGGTGAGCATATTCCGTTCCATCTGATCGGCCAGCTGCAAAGCAATAAGATCGGCAAAGTGCTGCCGGTCGTCAACACCATCGAATCGGTTGATTCCCTTGACTTGGCGGAGAAAATCTCACGCAGGGCCGTGGCGCGTGGCATCACCGTGGGCGTGCTGCTGGAAGTCAACGAATCGGGTGAGGCGTCGAAATCCGGCTGCGATCCCTCGCATGCATCCGCATCGCGCAAAAAATCGGTACATTGGACGGACTTGAATTGCAGGGCTGATGACCATCGGCGCGCATGTCGACGACGAAACCGCCATCCGCAAGGGATTCGAGCACCTGCGCAAAACCCGCGACCATATTCTCGAATCCGGCGAGCCGGGCACGCAATCCTGCCGCGAACTGTCGATGGGCATGACCGGCGACATGGAACTTGCGGTTGCGGAAGGATCCACCATCGTGCGCGTCGGCACCGCGATTTTCAGCGAGCGTGCTTTTATCTGACGTTTTCTTCCTGTGACGGGCCTTCGCATGATGTGATGGCCGTTTTTTTTTCGATGTTTTTGATTGCCGGGCGTTGCATGTCGATGATATGGACGATTCGACGATTGTTGCGGGTAGACTGGCAAGCATGAGAATCGCACGTTTTTCGCATAATGATGTACCGCAATACGCTTTCGTGCAGACCGACGAAAGCGACGGCAAGGACTATCTCGTGGCGCTTGAGGGGCATCCTCTGGCCGGTACCGGCGTGAAGCCGACCGGTGAGCGTTTTCCGGTGGACGGCGACGGCATTCGCCTGCTCTCTCCGGTGATTCCGTCGAAGGTGTATGGCCTGGCCAAGAATTATGAGGCACACGCGCAGTTCATGCATGAAGCCGGCCATTCCGACGTCAAGCATGCTCCGGAAGACATGGTGATCTTCTCCAAGCCGAGCACGTCGGTGATTGGTCCGGATGATCCAATCGTGATTCCGTCATATTCGAACGACATGAATTTCGAGCCGGAAGTGGCCGTGGTGATGGGCCGCATCGCCAAGAACGTGCCGGTCGAACAGGCCATGGACTATGTGCTCGGCTTCACTTGCGTGAACGATGTGACATTGCGTGACCTGCAGGGACTTGACCCGATGTGGACGCGTGCGAAAGGCTTCGACACCTCCTGCCCGCTCGGCCCGTGGATCGTGACCCGCGACGATTTGGATTGGAAGGACGCGAAGATCTCCTTCACGCTGAACGGTGAGGATGTCGAGCTGGCTTCCGGCACCACGGCGAATCTGATTCACGGCATTCCGGAGCAGATCGCGGCGATTTCCAGCTTCACGACGCTGCTGCCGGGCGACGTGATTCTGACGGGCACGCCGAACGCTTCCGGTCATCTTGATCCGGGCGACGAGGCGATCGTGCACGTCGAAGGCATCGGCAGCCTGCGCAACGTGGTGGTGCGCGGCTGATTGCCGATTGCTGATTGACATATTGAAGATATGAAGGCCGTCACCTTTCGTGGGTGACGGCCTTTGTGCTGCGTTGTTCGCGATTTCCCGTTTAGTGAACAAAAGTTGAGTGTTGCAGGCTCAACTTTTGGGAATAGAATGGTGGTGAAGTCGGTTGAGCATATCAGACAACGACATATGCGTCGACGCGACCGTGCGAAAAACGGACGATCGGCGCGAACCATGGAGGATGATATGGAACAGAAGTTCACCACAATGGCGCAGGAAGCCATTTCCGACGCCGTACAGAACGCGTCGGCAGCAGGCAACGCGCAAGTCGAAACCCTGCACCTGCTTGACGCGCTGCTGCGCCAGGAAAACGGCGTGATCCGCGGTCTGATCGAAGCCGCGGGCGGCAACGCGCAAAATATCAGCGCCGCCGTGCACCAAGCGCAGGACGCGCTGCCAAGCGCCAGCGGATCGACCACCGCGCAACCGCAAGTCAGCAGGCAACTATCCGCAGTACTTGCGCAAGCCGGCAAGGAAATGCAGCAGATGGGCGACGAATACGTATCCACCGAACATCTGCTCATCGCCATCGCGGCGGCAAAGCCGAATCAGAGCGCGCAAATCATGGAACAATACGGCGTGACCGCCGACGCGCTACGCAAAGCCGTGCCAACGATCCGAGGAGGCGCGAAAGTGACCAGTCCCGACGCCGAAGGCTCCTACAAAGCCCTCGAAAAGTATTCGACCGACCTGACGGCAGCCGCGAAAGAAGGCAAGCTCGACCCCGTGATCGGCCGCGATCAGGAAATCCGCCGAGTCATCCAGATCCTGAGCCGCCGCACCAAGAACAATCCGGTGCTGATCGGCGAGCCTGGTGTGGGCAAAACCGCCGTGGTGGAAGGCCTTGCGCAGCGTATCGTCGCCGGCGATGTGCCGACCACCCTGCAAAACAAGAAGCTCATCTCGCTTGATCTGGGCTCCATGGTGGCAGGTTCGAAATACCGTGGCGAGTTCGAGGAACGCCTGAAGAGCGTGCTGCAGGAAATCAAGAACGCAGACGGGCAGATCATCACGTTCATCGATGAGATCCATACCATCGTCGGCGCGGGCGCGGCCGAAGGGTCCATGGACGCGGGCAACATGCTCAAACCCATGCTCGCGCGAGGCGAACTGCGCCTGATCGGCGCCACCACACTCGACGAATACCGTGAGAACATCGAAAAGGATCCGGCATTGGAACGCCGTTTCCAGCAGGTATTCGTAGGAGAGCCGAGCGTGGAAGACACCATCGCCATCCTGCGTGGCATCGCACCGAAATACGAAGCCCACCACAAGGTGACCATCGGAGACGATGCGCTCGTGGCCGCGGCGACGCTGTCGAACCGGTATATTTCCGGCCGTCAGCTGCCGGACAAAGCCATCGATCTGGTTGACGAGGCCGCATCGCACCTGCGCATGGAACTCGACTCCTCGCCTGAGGAAATCGACGAACTGCAGCGTCAGGTCGACCGTCTCAAGATGGAAAAATCGTACCTGCTTGGCAATCCGAAAGACGATGCCGCCGCAAGCAAAGCCGAAAGCGAGCTTGACGAAAGCGCCAAGGAACGTCTCGACGACCTCAATAAGGAAATCGCAGACAAAAGCGAAAAACTCAACGGTCTGAAAGCACGCTGGGACGCCGAAAAGAACGGGCACAACCGCATCGGCGACCTGCGCAAGAAGCTCGACGAACTACGCACCCAAGCCGAACGGTATGAACGCGAAGGCGATCTGGCGAAATCCTCCGCCATCAACTATGGCGAAATTCCGGCCATCCAGAAGGAGATCGCGCAAGCCGAACAAAACGAGGCGGCGGCCAAGAACAGTGCGGCAGGCGGTGCTGACGGTGGCTTGGGTGGCGATATTCCGATGGTGCCGGACCGCGTTGACGCCGACTCCGTGGCCGAAATCGTGTCCGACTGGACGGGCATTCCCGTCGGACGCCTCATGCAAGGCGAAAACGAGAAGCTGCTGACCATGGAAGACTATCTCGGCAAACGTGTGATCGGCCAGAAGGAAGCCATTCAAGCGGTTTCCGATGCGGTACGTCGTTCGCGTGCGGGCATTTCCGACCCGAACCGCCCAACCGGCTCGTTCCTGTTCCTCGGCCCGACCGGCGTGGGCAAGACCGAGCTCGCCAAGCGCTCGCCGACTTCCTGTTCGACGATGAAAAGGCCATGGTGCGCATTGACATGAGCGAGTACATGGAGAAGGCTCCGTGTCTCGTCTGATCGGTGCTGCGCCAGGTACATCGGCTATGAGGAGGGTGGCCAGCTGACTGAAGCCGTGCGTCGCCGCCCATATTCGGTGGTGCTGTTCGATGAGGTTGAAAAGGCCAATCCTGAAGTATTCGACGTGCTGTTGCAGGTGCTCGACGACGGCCGTTTGACCGACGGGCAGGGCAGGACCGTGGACTTCAAGAACACGATTCTGATCATGACCTCCAACCTTGGCTCGCAGTTCCTGGTGAACACCGAACTGGATGACGAAGCCAAGAAGAAGGCCGTGATGGACGCCGTGCATATGCAGTTCAAGCCGGAATTCATCAACCGCTTGGATGAACTGGTTATGTTCCACCCGCTTACGCGCGAAGAGCTCGGCGGCATCGTGGACATTCAGGTGGCGCAGGTTTCGGCCCGCTTGGCGGATCGCCGCATCAAGCTGGATGTTACCGATTCGGCGCGCGATTGGCTCGCCAACACCGGTTACGACCCGGCGTATGGCGCTCGCCCGCTGCGTCGTTTGGTGCAAACCGAAGTCGGCGACCAGTTGGCGCGCATGCTGCTGGCCGGCGAAGTGCACGATGGCGACACCGTGCTTGTGGATCAGACCGGCGGCGACCATTTGGAGCTTTCCTCGTGGGCGCCGGGGCAGATCGACGACGATTTTTCGGCAGAAGCTAAGTGACGGTCGGAGTCATTCGGCTGATCGGTTTGGCCTGACTGACTGTTGATTGGCCGAGTCGCGAAAACGGTCTAACCGTTGACGGTGGGCGGACTGCGCACATGCGGGTCCGCCCATTTTTCGTGCGATTGCGCGATTTTCTTTTGCGAAAACCGTTTTACCGTGACGGTTGGCGGTCATATGCCTGCAAAACCAAGCCTGCGACCGTCAAAACCGTCGCACCGATCAACACGGCAATCGCAAGCTTCGGCTGAAGCCCGAAAATCAGCCACAAAGCGAACGTCCACACCGCGATGACCATCGTCACGGTCGCGGTGATCTGCGTTACCCGCGTGCGAATCTCATATGTGATGCTGGCCTGGATAAGCGTATCCATGCTTTGCTGTGTTTCTTGCGTTTCTTGAGATTGTATTTCTTGCTTTTCTTGCGATTGTGCGGTCGGAATATCGCCTTCCGATGCTTTCTTTGCCATGGGGCGTTGCGCGATCAGCGAAATCGCAAGCGATAGCACGGCGACCATGCTTGCGAAAGCGAAATACTGATTGCGTGACCCCGCGGGGAAAATCCACGACACCACGCACGCCAGCAGACTGTAGACGTACACAATGGTCATGGCGAGCGACAGCAGCGAATCCGCGTTGGGCGTGTGGCTTTTCAGGGCGGCGGTGCCACGATTGTGCATCGGCGCGGCGCAGTAGAACATGACCGGCGTGGCGATGATGGCGTGCAGCCATGGATTGGTCAGCCAGTGGGGAAGTGTGATGCCGCCGAATGTCAGCATGGTTACGGTGAATGTGGGAGCGGTCAGTATGGTTACGATGGCGAGACGCTTGGCGATGTCGCTTCGGTGTGTTGCGCCGGCTGCCTCGTCTGGATTTTCGGTGTGATTTTCGGTGTGATTCTTGGCGGGCTTGTCATCGGTGATGCGTTGGTGGGAGGGGCTATGTCATCGTTTTCGCTTAGGAATAGCCTGAGGATGGCCCAAGTGGCCACGGCCGCCGCAACAATCGCCGCCACCGTCATAAACAAATCGAATCCCATGTGTTTCCGAACCCCGGATTGCCTCTTGAATGCCTCTCGAATATTCAGCGTTGCTCGCGTTGCCGCATGTTCGTGAGCATGCTTTCGGCTCCAAGCATAATGCAGCTGGGCATGGATGTCTTCGCGA
>ENA-OQEB01001002-OQEB01001002.1-human-gut-metagenome-genome-assembly--contig:-NODE-1002-length-10903-cov-1.861451_pt1 | contig 10903 bp, 9 predicted proteins | sample MGYA00242787_ERZ504619 | MGnify/ENA primary metagenome ERZ504619 (study PRJEB26092, sample SAMD00036317) | human gut metagenome | host: Homo sapiens | study: EMG produced TPA metagenomics assembly of... | reverse complement strand
CCAGTAAATATGTATCCTGCCCGGACTGGATTTTTCAGTTTGAATACAGTGGTATCCACGTTGTAAGTCGTCGGATTCTTCTCCCCGGACTTCATGCTTCCGCCATTTAAGTCATAAGTAATCTGGTATGTCTTCCGCTCCCATATTGCTGTGTAAATATGACTTTCTGCCGGCATAGTCGTCGGAAGGTTATCGACTTTCTTGCCATTCTCACTCCAGTTTTTGAAAATATATCCTTTTCTTGTCGGATTTTCTGGTGCATTTATCTTGTCACCATAATTTCCTTTGATTGGCTCAATCGTTGTTCCTCCGCCTGTCTTGAACTGAAGTGTGTATTCCATCTTCAGCCACTGTGCCTTATAGGTAAGGTCTTTATCCGGTATCGTCATTTCAACGTCTTCGTCCCAGCCAAGGAACTGGTATCCGGTTTCTTGCCGCGCTTTCGGCACTGTGATATTCGCACCATACGTCCGGTCACGACGATCTTACTGTCGTCCCCGCCCTTTTCTGCAGCGAATGTTCCGGAATCTGCGTCAAATGTGACTGTATGTACATTTCTCTTATAGTAGCACTTCACTGTCGTCTGTCCGTCTCCGGAAATGATAACTTTCTCTGTCTTCGGTTCCTCGAAACCTTTATATTTCATGACCTCTGGTGTCACTTCGCTATCCGCAGCCGCCCGTGCATGACTGCTTTCTTTCAGCGTATAACCGTCACCTTGTACATTTTGCTGATAATGTTCTACTACATAGTTGACGATGTTTGCTTCCCATTTTGCATAGAGTGTCAGATCCTGATCCGGCATATTTCGCTTTGTACTCTTTCGTACATTTTTCATCTGTATACCAGCCTGTAAATGCATAACCGGCTCTTGTCGGCTTCGGTATGGACATTTCATATCTTGCTTCTACCGTCTTATCTGTCTTACCATCGTAGTTCTTAAGCGTCAGCGTATGCACATTTCTTGCGTAACGGTAAATGACTGTTGTTCTTCCATCACCTTCGACTGTCACCTGCTGTTTCTCCGGTGCTGTAAATCCATCAAAGTTCTTTACTTCCGGTGTGACAACCGTATCCGTATCGGCGTTAAAGTTCTCCTGTGCTCCCAGCGAATATCCGTCATCATTGGCATTTTGCAGACAATGCTTGACTGTGTAGTTTACACTCTGCACATCCCATTTTGCATAAAGTGTGATGTCACGTGCCGGAACCACTCCGTCAAATGCTTTTGTAAACTCTGCGTCTGTATACCAGCCTGCAAATGCATAACCGGCACGATATGGTTTTTCCTCCCATTTCTCACCATATGCAAGTTCTTTTGTCTCGCTGTCATTACCATTATTGTAATGGATCGTTACCTGATGGCGGTCACGCGTATATTTGTAATCTACATACGTAACCTCTCCATCGTCTACCACATCATAGCTAACCGGCTTTGGTGCTGTAATCCTTCATACGCTTTTACTGCCAGCGTCAGATGTTCTCCTGTTTTAGCTGTGACAGTTTCTGTCTCTGCCAGATCATACTGCTCTGAATTTCCAATAGACTGTTGATAATGTCTCACCTGATAAGTCTTCATTCCGGCTTCCCATTTTGCATAGAGTGTCAGGTCATGTGCCGGCATGGTCGTCTGTACGTACGGCTGTGTCAGTGCTTCTCCGTGTACCAGCCTGCAAATGCATAGCCTGTTTGCGACGGAGTATTTGTAATATCTGCCTCATAGCGAACTTCTGAAGTCTTGTTATCTTCTCCATTATTCAGGACATAAGTCAGATTGTAGCTGTTCCGCGTATAGCATACCAGATATCCGGTCCGCCCCAGCCATTTACCTGTCCTGTCTTGGCCTCTGGTGAGGTAAATCCTTCATACTGTTTTGGCTGCGGAGTCACTTCTGATTCTGTCAGGCCGCTTAATACTTCTTCGTCCGTCAGGCCAAAGTAAGAACCATCTACAGATTCTTTATAATGATAGACAGTATAGCTGCTCATCACCGGTGTCTGTTTTGCATAGAGCGTCAGATCTTTGTCCGGCATGGTTCCATCGAATCGATTGTTGAAATCTTTATCTGTATACCAGCCTTCAAATACATAGCCTTTTCTTGTCGCATCGGTGATGCAATCTTGTCACCATATCTTGCTGTCACTTCTGTCTGGTCTGATTCTCCGCCTTTTGCATCAAAGGTCAGCTTGTACTCATTCAGATCATAGTACACTTTCAGTACAAGACTGCCATCTGCCTTGATCGTTCCCTTCGGCAGTTCACCTTTTAAGTGATAGACTTTCTCGTCAAAATCTGCTGCTTTTGCTGTGACTTTCTCTCCCATCTGTCCGGTCAGAGCCGCAGTCTCACTTAAGCTGTATCCGCTGTTATCCGTATTCTGCACGTAGTATTTCACGGTATAAGTAATGCCTTCCAGTGCTTTCCATTTTGCAATGTAGGTCTTGTTCTCAGATGGAACTTCCTTTGGAACCTCAGCGCCTTCTTCGTCCTCCCAGCCAAGGAATTCATATCCCGGTCTGTAGACTGCCGGTGTCGGCATCATGGTTCCATACCGGTAATTTCCGTCTGCGATCACTTCTGTCTCCGTTCCATTCTCCGTCTCTTTTTCGGACTTAAATGTCTGTGTATATTTATTTCTTGCATAATAGTAATTGATGACCAGGCTGCCGTCTGCTTTTACAGTCTCCGTAGCTGCGGCGGTGTTACAAATCCCGTACGCTCTGCCGGAACCGGGCTTACTTTCTCTTCCGTCCTGCCACTCATTTTCACCGGAGTCTGCGCTTCATAGGTTCCATTCGTTCCTTCTATATAATCTACGACTGTATAACCCACATCGGCTGCTTCCCATTTTGCATAGACAAGTCTGTCTTCTTCCGGCATGGTTTCCGGAATTGTGTATGGAATGGTGAGATCCATGTCCTCATACCAGCCGGCAAATGTGTATCCGAGTCTTACCGGATCTTCCGGCTTCTTGATCTCTGCATTATATTTTCCGGTAATTGCATCGACGAAAGATCCGCCATTACTCTGGAATGCAATATAGTAACCATCTCGCAGGCGGTCCCAGTGAAGCTTGATCTTTCTTGCACATGGCTTCGTATTAAAGGTACCTTCCTGGTTTTTCCATGTAATGATCATCTCACCGTCCTGCTCCGGCTCATCACCTGGATTTACACGGATAATATTGGTCGCCGGATCATACGTAAACGCACTGTTCGTCATGGAAATGTTGAAATACTTTGTATCATCTTCGTAAATCTTCTCGTAATATTTTCCGTCGTCCAGTCCGGTCTTCATATCCATGTACTGCATCTTGAAATATTCATCCGGGATCTGAACCGACTGAATCTCCCGCTTCATATTAATCTCGGCAACCTTATCCTGGGTATAAGCAAAATCCAGTACATTTCCAGAACACCTACCTTATAAAGCGGCCACTCATTTTCGTAAAGTGTCGGATTATAGGTAAATGCATTGGACAGTGCCTGTGCCTCGAACTTCACTTCCAGATAAATACCGATTTCCAGATACATAGCTCCCATAGCACGGCTGCTTCGTCCTGCCGATGCCGTATATTTCAATTCGTAGTAGAGGTAACCCCAGACCTGTGCATAACCGCCCACATCCGCCGAGATACCGACACTGGCGATGGACGTTGATAATAATCCACACGCACCGTCAGTCTCACACCGGCTTTGATGCCAAGAGTTCCCATAGCATATGCCGTAAATTCATACTGCTCCTCTACCAGATCTATCGTATCATTGGTCGCCGTCCGCTCTTTGACCCGTACACAGAAGACATACTCTTTCGCATTCTTATACCAGTACGTCATTCCGATGGAAATGTTCACATTTGCGGAAACAACGAATTCCAGCTTCACCTGAATATCAATGATCAGAAGCACACGGAAATGCTGGTCTACCAGCGGACGCTTGTAGATTTCCACCCAGTCTGCCTCGTCTGCCAGAAGTTCCGAGTACCTCTCTGCCAGCGACTTGGATACGGATATTTCATCTCCGCCACTGACGAGACCTGATGCAGAATTTAGATAATCCTCGCCATTCTCCATCATATTCTTCAGCTCTTCGGTAATCTTGTTGACACCTTTTCGTAATTTCGAACTGGAATCAGATACTGGGTTTCCAGTTTCTGCAGTCTTGAAGTTGACATTCAGTCCGATTCCTGTGTATTCATATAATTCCAGAGATGCCGTTACGCGATAATCTGCAATGTACGGAATAAATCCCCATGTTTTCCACACGGCTGAACCGTCCACATCGATGGATACTCGCACTTCCTGTTCAAATGTCGCCGTGATCATGATCTCGATGTCTGCGCCCCGGTTCACATGAACTGTAATCGGCACGCCGATCTCCAGTGCAAGCCTTAGTCCACTCACATCTCCGTCAAAATGTTTTAGTGTCGTGCCGAGATTTGCTTTTACCGTCGGTACTCCTAATTCCACACGGGAACCGCCTGCCCCACCTGCGGCTCTTGCCTTTCTCAACTGGCCATAGCCCTGGCTCTGAACCATGATGTCTGCATTCATATCTTCCTTGAGAGATTCCTGAAGCTCCTCAAAAGATTCTGTCTCCATTGCCGCATCGGCAACTCTTTCTGCCACTTCGGATGCAAATCCGCTGTCTACTGCCTGTGTCTCAATATCCTCTTCCAGCTCCTGCACATCGGTATCTTCCAGAAGATCCTCCCCTTCTACATTTTCCTTTTGATACACGTCCATAGTCTGACGCATATCTTCTTCGCTCACAGGTATATAGCTTACTATGTATTTCCCTTCTGATAACAGAACACTCGTAATCTCTCCATAGAGAGACACGGTTCCGCTTTCATTTTCTCCCATTGTACCTGTGTAAAGTGCCAGATAATCGCCCTCATCTACGGTTGTCTCACTGTCCAGATCCATAGCCTGGCTCATAGCATCATCACCAAAGGACAGGTCACTGACATTAATCGTTACACTGTTATTATCCGGGTCACCGTCCTGATCTTTGTCCATAGAAAGCGGCAGCACATCCGGCATAAAGAGCACGTCTTCCGGTCTGGAGCCGCGATATGTATACTTGTTCCCATCCGCTCCTGTAATCTCGACAAATGACACATCACTGTTGTCACCAGAGGACATATCCATGGTCGGGATCACATCACCGGAATAAATTGCGACCTGGTCGCCGACTTCTAACTGCTTCTTATAAGTAAATGTTCCGGTCGTATCACTGCCTTCTTCGGTCAGGGAACCGTCTGTTCCAATCGTCATTGCCGCGATTGAAACTTCCTTAACTTTCTTTCCATTTACAGTCAGATTGGAAAGCTCTTTCTTATGAATATACTTGATTTCTTTATTTAACTCTACATTTTTGACTTCTTCGCGGTAGACCGTAAAATCATAGACACGGATCGTTGGGTCAAATCCTGTAAAATATAACGCCTTTTCCTGAAGCTCCAGCTTATAGGCTGCCCCCGGTGTCCATCCGTTCGGATTGCTGATTGTAAATGTATGGTCTGCTCCTTCAGTCACATCTACCGTAACCGTTTCGGAAGAATCTGTCACATTTTTTATCGTGAAATTTTTTCGCACCTGGTCAGGCGTCATAGCAGCACTTGTATCCGTCACCGGAATCGTAAAATCTGTTGCCACATCATTTGCTCTGGCATAAGTCGCCATGGACACTTCTTCCATCGGCTGGTTGTCTGCATAAGAGGCATACAATGTCACATCACTCAGAAGACGGTCCTTACTGTCCACATATCTGGTGCATGCTTCATCGTAACACCAGCCAAGAAATGTACTGGACTTTTTCACCGGTGCCGGCAGATCTTTCAGAATGGTTCCTGCCTGATACTGCTCCTGTGTTACTGTATCATCTGATCTGCCTGCTGCGGATTCTTCTTCGTGATAGTTCCACCATTGTCTCATATGTAATGTTGTACGCTGTATCCTGAAATGCAATGTCAAAAGTCAGGTGATCTGTATAATCACCTGTATAGTTCGGTTTGTCCAGAATGTTGCAGTTATATTCCTGCTGCTTATGGCTCTCATCTTTCGTAAGACTTGCGACAACCGAACCATTTTCCAGTGCCGAACCACTCTGCGGATTTCTCAGTTCATATGCAAGACTATGTAATCCACTCTTTAATTTCCAGTCATTTTCAGACTGGACTGTCACGCTCACATGATCCTTGTCATATAATCCACCTGCATCCGCTTTTATCGTAAGCTTATCCCCATCCGCATTGACCGTCTGTGGAATATCCACATAGTAGTAGCGTTCCGTCCACTTTGCATAGAGGACAACACTGCCGGAATGATCCGAAGTACTAAGCGAAGTAACCGGCTCCCCGTTAAACTCCTCATTATCATACCAGCCGGCAAATTCATATCCCGCTTTTGTGATCTGCTCCGCTCCCGGAAGTTCTGTCACCGGCTCATCGTAATTAGACGGAGCCGTGTAACCTTCCGCAAACGTTCCTCCATTTTTCTTATAGTCAATGCCGGATTCCTTCAGCACATCCGTCCCCTGGGACGTTCCTTCCTCCGATTGCGCAACCGGATTCTGCGCATTCGCGTCTTCGGCAAATGCTGTGACCGGCACTGATGTTGCAAATAGCACCGCACTCAAAATCATACTGACCAGACGTTTCTTCATATGTATTCCCTCCTCATTTTTCCCTCTGAAAACGAGTAATTATATGCTAAATTACATATATGATGTTGGGGTCAAAAGCCCTACTATAGTACCCTGAAAATTTTACACAAATCCCTCAGCTTCGCCTAAATGTGGTATACTGTATATATCAATCTAGGGCGGTGGAATTTTATGGCATTCAGAACGAATTCGTATCAACAATTATCTTTTACTGACAGTCTCGGAGGGCTTACGTCTCGTGAGCAGAAAGCTCTGGAACGTTCATGGGCAAAGGTTTTTGCAGAAGATATATTTCCTGCAATCAACGAAGAACCATTCCGCGTTCTGTATTCATCCAGCGCTTCAAGACCAAATACACCGTAAATGTGTGCATTGGTGCCCTGATCATCAAAGAAATCTTTGGAATCTCAGATGATGAAGTTGTTGAAAATCTTATGCTGGATCCACGTTATCAGTATGCTCTTCATACAACGAGTTTTGACGAACAGCCAATGAGCGACAAAACCCTTTCACGCTTTCGCAAACGCTGTTATGATTATGAGTCAATTTATGGTGTAGACCTGCTTCATGGCTGTATGACAGGCCTCGGAACAAATATCGCCAAACTCATGGATATCAATCCAAGAATCAAAAGAATGGATTCTATGATGATAGCAGCAAATATCCGAAAACTTAGCCGCATAGAACTGCTGTATACTTGTGTAGCTAAACTGGTTATTTATCTTCACAAAAACCATTGCGACAATCTGATCAAAGGCATGGAACATTACTGTGACCCAAATGATTATAATAAAATCTTTTATTACAGCAACGATTCTGATACCGTAAATCAATTGGATACCATTCTGAAAGATGCAGACAGCTTACTGAAATCCTGCGGAACGGATTATGATGACATTACGGAATACCAGTTATTGGTACGTTGTCTTTCCGAACAGACTGTTGTGGAAGAAGCTTCCCGACGCCTTCGTACAAAAGAAGATGGCGGATTCCATTCCAAAATGCTCCAGAATCCATCTGATCCGGATGCGACATACAGAGTCAAAGCAGGAAAAGAGCATCAAGGTTATGCAGCAAATCTCGAAGAGACAGTCGGTAAAAACGGTTCAGTGATTACCGATTATCAGTTTGAGCAGAATCATTACAGTGACAGTCAGTTTCTGAAAGACAGCCTTGCTCGTACGGAAATCCAAAATGAAGAAAGCACAATGATCACGGATGGTGCATACTCCGGAAAAGAAAACCATGATCTTGCGGCTGAAAAGAACATTCGATTGATCAATACTGATTTATCAGGAAAACCAATTGATGACATTCTGGCAGATTTTGTATTCAATGAAACCGGAACCAAAGTATTGAGATGTCCGGCAGGATATGAACCAAAATCCTGTGGATATACTGGTGGTAAATCCCAGCAATTTCATGTTTCCTTCCTAAGAGACCAGTGTGCAAACTGTCCGAATAAGGACCGATGTAAAGCAAAAATCCATAAACGTGTCAGCAGTGTTAGTGTATCGATAAAATCTCATGAGAGAGCAAAACAGCAACGATTCATGGGAACAGAAGAATTTCGAAATTTCTTCAAAATCCGTAACGGAGTTGAAACCCTGCCGTCCCTGTTACGCAGACAATATCATGCGGACAGGATGCTGGTCAGAGGACTAATCCGAGGACGTTTTTTCTTTGGATGTAAAATCGGAGCATTGAACTTTAAAAAACTCTTTACTTATCGAAAGGGCTTGGGGCACTATGCTCAAAATCCAGTATTGGCATAACAAAAAGGATAACTGTCACGTTGGTATTGCCTACTAACATCGGAAAAGCCATAAAAATCCAGTTGTGTAAAATTTTCAAGGTACTATATGGTAGGTCAGAGAGTTCTTACAAACTCTTTTGACCCCAACATCCATATATATTGTACCAAAGGAAATACATTCCTCACATGCCCGTTGAAAGCCCAAAAAGTGCCTGTTTTACAATTTCTTTTGTAAAACAGACACTTTTTCGTATCCTGTTATTCTATTGATTTACGAATTCTTTAATCTTATCGCGTTTATCAATCTGTAGTTTTTCCAGAATTCCGGAGACATAGTGCTTGACCGTATTCACTGACATTCCCATATGTTCTGCGATTTCCTTGTTCGTCCAATCCCTGCACGCCAGCATGGCTATGGAAAATTCCAGCGGAGTCAAAAGATCCGTCACTGCCTTTTGCGTCTTGGGATTGTGAATTTTCATCCAGCCACGGCTAAATGCAAGTACACCATCCACCAGCTTCTTGTACATTTCCGGCTCTTTTTTCCGGATACAGACTTCCATAGTCCCCTGAAGCAGACCATGATACTCGATAAATGGTTCCATGAATTTGTCCGCTCTTGCCCTCTCCCATGCCTGACTCACTGTCTGAATTGCTTCTTCTTGTTCTTTCAGATTAATCTGACACATTGCCTGTACGCACCCCAGATAAATCATGGAAATCGGATGAACTCCGTCTGCCATCAGAAATGCCCCTGTACAACACCTTTTGCCTTTGCATAATCCTGTCTCAGATAAATCTCATGTGCTAAAAGACTTACTGCAAATAATCGTTGCCCAATTGGAAGATACGGAATGTACTGCTGAAGTGGTGGGGTTCCTTCCTCCGGCGGTATATGAAGAAATATGCTGATTACATAAAATGCGAACAGGCAGGCCGCTTTTACATTCACAGGTGCATCCTCCTGCATTGCCTGGGTCAAACACTGATGTACATCTTCCCTTGTACGCTGTGCTGCCTGAGAATCTCCAAGTGTAAGATTCGCAAATGTGTAAAGCATATCCGCCGATAGCCGGAGCATCACATCATCGTGATCCAGATAATCTTTTACCGTCTCCACACATTTTTCCGCCTGCGCCGAGAAGAAATAATATTCTCCCTGTGCAATCTGCGCCAGTTCCTTATCTTCTATTTTCTCAATTGCTTCTGCTGCTTTTCCCGATTGAAAGGCACTTCCAACCAAAGGAAGGATGACTCTGTCAGATATTTTCATTTCTTTCACCACTTCTTATAAAATTATATTTTCTATCATTCAAGAATGGCTTTATCAATGAAACTTTTCTACATAATAATTCTGTATATCTGTTAAAATATACGCCTCATAATATTCTACCGGAATCTCCTGATTGTCTTCCAGACAATAGGAAATCGCTTTAATTCTCAATAAAGGCTGACTTTCGTCCCGTTCCAGTAACCGGCTCACCGACACATCTGCTGTTGTAGCTTCCAGTGTCTGTCTCACCCTGTACATATATGTCCCATAGAATGAACCAAGCACTTCATATAAAGACCGGTTATTGAATCAAAAAATCTAACATTTTCTAAATCTTTTTGCCGGTTAATACTGCTGTATTTAAACTATACGGAATACCATCTGCATAATAAAGCTGCGGATTTCAAAAATCTCTTCTCCTTCTTCTATCTGAAGTTTATCTGCCAGATACGTATCTGCTTCTTTTTTTTCTAAAGACAACTGCTTCTTGCCCGGCAACTTTCCTTCATTCCTTACAGCCTCTGTAAAACTATAGATTCTTGATCTTTTCTGATCTGCCAGTTCTCTCACAAAGCAACCCTTTCCCTTGATCCGGTACAAGATCCCTTCTGCACACAATTCATCAATTGCTTTTCTCACCGTCACACGACTGACTTTATAACACTGGCACATTTCATTCTCGGATTTGATTACCTGATTGGGTTTTAAAATATTATCTTTGATCTGTTCTTTTATCTCTTGCTTGATTATTTCGTATTTAGTCATCTTACTTTCCACCTGTTCGCCATAAAGAATAACTTTGGCTTATCGTTAACGCAAAAAGCCACAGATCTCATACTCACATGAAATCCATGGCCTTCTTGATCTTTTATTATTTTAACATAAAATCCTCTATTTTTGTCCGTTATTATGCAGTTTCTTTTGCAATTTTTCTCCAGTTCAGGAAACCGTATGTGGAGTTGATGAAGTTGATTGTCTTCATAATGATAATCAGCAGTGCAGAGGAATCTCCCTGCATAAATACCATGATCCACATCACAATTGAAAGTGCATTTACAATTGCCCACATTGCCCACTGCTCTGAGAAACGAAGCAGATACAGGAAACTTGCCACAACCGATACGACTGTTGTCAGAGAATCCATAAATGGAAGATTTCCACCCATCCATTTCAGAATCTGCATGTATCCGAGTACTCCGATAATTG
>ENA-OQEB01000999-OQEB01000999.1-human-gut-metagenome-genome-assembly--contig:-NODE-999-length-10931-cov-1.844965_pt1 | contig 10931 bp, 25 predicted proteins | sample MGYA00242787_ERZ504619 | MGnify/ENA primary metagenome ERZ504619 (study PRJEB26092, sample SAMD00036317) | human gut metagenome | host: Homo sapiens | study: EMG produced TPA metagenomics assembly of... | reverse complement strand
CATGGGGTGGCTTCCCTGCGACCGGGACGGCGTGACTGAGGATGAGGAAGGCATGGTGCCGGACGATGCCACAGTCGCATATATCAGCACCTTGGACGGGAGCCGCGAAGAGCGGGCATTCAATCTTGCAAAGCACGATTACTATGGGTTCCTCGACTACAAGGAAGACCGTTATACGACGGTCTACGGTTACATGGATTAGGTGATAGATATGAACAGCATTTGCTTTGACACCGAGACCACCGGTCTTCATCCGAACGGTAGCGACCCGGATGAGATTCTGACCATCTCCATCATCGGAAGGGACGGCTCCGTCCTGTTGGATGAGAGGTTCCGACCGACCGTGAAGACCGAATGGCCGCACGCGAGCGCCATCAACGGCATCTACAGAGGACGTGGCAGACCTGCGACTATCGAGACAGCATACCGCGACTGAGGGAAATCTTTGCAGGGGCAGACGAGGTTATCGGCTACAACGTCGGATTCGACCTCGGGTTCCTATCCGCCGTCGGGGTGCGCCCGAGGGAGGACGCACGCATCACGGACACCATGAACCTGTTCACGTGGTTCATGGGAAGGCGTTACAAGTTGGTGGATGCCGCCGACCACATCGGATACGAGTGGACGGGCAGGGCACACGGTTCGCTTGCCGACGCGCTCGCGACGCTTGCCGTGCAGCGATGGCTCGAACAATGGCTCGTAGCAGAGTAGATACGTGCTTAGGGCGTGTGAAGCGTTGCTTTTCACACGCCCTTATCTTTGCAGCGCAAGTGTGTGCAATCTATGTGGTTATCTTGCTCTCTGGGTTGCTGGTATTCTGGTCTGCTATATTTATAGACAGCAAGGGACGAAAGTTTTCCCGGCAGGAGGATTCCAGAATCCTCCGCAAACACCATCGAGAGATTGGAAAGACAATGGCTATCAACCGAGTGACCATCATGGGCAACCTGACGCCGCGATGCGGAGCTTCGCAAAAAGGGGGATGCCACGAGTGTCCTCACCTTCGGACTCGCCATCAACGAGAAGAAGAAGGACAGCGAGACCGGCGAATATGTCGATGCGCCGGTGTTTGTCGATTGCGCCTGTTCGGTGCGCGAGCCGAAGCACTTGCTCCCTATCTCACCAAGGGGAAGAAGGTTTCGGTGGACGGACGGCTCCGCTACCACTCTTGGATGAAGAACGAGGAGAAGCGCCATGCCCTTTCCGTCCTCGTGACCGATATCGAGTTTGCGGACTCGAAGGGTGCCGGGAAGGATACGGTTTCTGCCAAGGGGCAGTCTGCGGAACCGGAAACGTATGATGCGGATATTCCGTTCTAGGGAGGACGGAATGCACCTTCGTGGCGATTCAGTGCGGGAAATCCCCTTCATGCTCTTCGTCGGCCTGCTATTCGCGGTGACCGTCGGATGGTGGGTGTTTCTCACACTTACGGTTTCGGTCGTTTTCGGAAACGTGGCTGCTACGGTATTCGCCGTGTGCTCGGCACTTTCCGTCACCGTCGGTTACGGGCTTGTGCGCGCATCCGATTCCCGTGAGTAGCGTTTTTCAAACAGGACAGAAAGGACTTCTAACATGTACACGATTCTGATGCTCAACCAGAAGGGCGGAGTCGGCAAGACCACCATCGCGGACGAGCTTTCCTTTGCGCTTGAGCGTCGCGGCAAGACCGTGGCGTTCGTCACTACCGACCCGCAGGGCGGTTCCGTCCATGAGGTCTGCGATGACCTGATTTCGCGGAGGAGTGCGATTTTCAGGTTGTCGATACGGCGGGCGTGCTCGTGGGCGGTGTGAACGATTGGTGCCGCGCGGCGAATCTCATCCTCGTACCCATGCTTCCGAGCACGCGCGACATGGAGCCGACGCTGAGAACGCTCGATATCGTGCGTGAGTCCGGCACTGGCGCAAAAGCGTATGTCATCGTCAACAACTTCTATGCCTACGGCACACTCGACCGTCAGCTCGTGGAGTACCTTGAGGGCGAGGAGGTTCCCATCATCGCGAAGATCCCCGCGCCGTTGCCCTCTCACGTGCCGCAGCAGCCGGTGTGTCTGTGGCGGAGTACGACCCGAAGAGCCATGTGGTCGCCCCGATTGAGCTGCTTGCAGATTCGGTTCTGAACGAAGAGGAGAAGAACAATGGCTAACAAGACCACAGCGAACGCGTTCATGGCGAGCGCGCAGAAGTCCAAGCGCGAGATGGCGGATATCCAGAAGGAAGGTTCCGGCAAGCATGAGACGGACGAGGTGGAACTCAAGAAAATCAGTCTCCTCATCCCGGCTTGGCTCCACAAAGAAGCGCAACTCCACGCGTCGAGACGGGGGAGAGCATGACCAAGCTCATCGTCCGACTGCTTGCCGAGGAGCTTGGTTAAGGGGATGGTGATGAAGGGATGGGCTTGATGGTAACGGAATCGGAAAAATCGAAGCACGACATGCTGCGTGCGATGCGGAAACACATACGCGAGAACGGCATCACAGACTTCACCGATTTTCAGGACTGGTGCGATGAGAACAACGACTGCTGGTCTCAGGCACTCGATAGCGGACTTTCGTCGGTTATCGAGAAATACATCGACGGGCGTTTTTATTAGAGAGGAAGTGGAGCCGGTAGATGGATTCACTTCGGAAAAAGGGATTGGAACATGAACCTAATCACCATGGTTCCCGCCACCGCGAGGTTTATCGCGCAGATGCGGGGGATGCGAAGGCACATCGTCGAGAACAATGTCACCGAGTTTGCGGTATTTCAGAATTGGTGCGATGAGAACAACGAGAGGTGGGCGGAAGCTCTTGACAGCGGATGCGCCATTGCTATCGAGAAGTTCATCGCCGACTGGAACGGTCGGGCGGATGCGAACCGTTGGAAACATGCGGCGCAGCCTGACGATAACATCTGGGACAACGAGTTGAAGTAGGAAGTAACGATGACCGAGAAAGAGAACCATCTGCCGAACCTTAGCAGCGAGGAGCGTGCCCATGCGCTAGAGCTTGCCATGCAGGCTCGCAGGCGCTAATGCAGCACTCAAGGCTCGCGTGAAGTCCGGCGAGCTTACGTTCACGGATGCGATGGACGAGGAGGATGCGAAACGCATTTTGGTCACATCGCTTCTGCAAAGTGTTCCGGGTATCGGTGCGAGCAAGGCGGTAGTCATCATGCGACTGTACCGGATACCGAAAGGCAGGCGTGTCGGCGGACTCGGCATCCGGCAACGTGAAGCGCTGATTGCTCTGGAAAAGAACGGCTGGAAACTCGGCTCACTCGAACAGCGCAATTCGTGATGCATCCGAATTGGGAGACTGGCGCGACTTAAAGGGAACCTGTCCCGTTTGCGGAAAGCCATCGCATGTCGGTGCGAGTATGAGGACCGGTAGATATTACTGGCTTCATGACGATTACGACATACGAGAGTATTACCGCGAACATGGCAAACATTCCAGTCTCGCTGAAATCAGTTTCGATGTGTTTCAGGAGATGACACGTTGCGCAAGGGAACATGGAATCGAACCGGTGGCTACGATTGGGGGTGCAGAAGCGGCAAGCAAGCGCGTGCGATGCATCGAAACCGGGAAGGAGTACCGCAGCATCCAAGACGCAGCCGATGATGTTCAAAGAAGCAGAGCATCCCTTTCGTCCGCCATAAAGAGAAGCGGAACATGCGCAGGATGCCACTGGGCACTTGTATAGGGGCGGACAACCCCGATTGGTTCGAGTTAGAGCTTGCCGGTTGGCAGCAAGCAATCAAGTTGATGGAGGATGCAGTAAAGCTCGGAAAATGAGATTACGTCCATCGGTTTTCAATGGAATTGATTTCGTCTTCGCAGGCGATGGGAACCCGAGGTGGCGGCACCTCGGGTTCTTGGTTTCCGGGCAAGCCGGAAACCCCGCAGAAAAGGCATGGGAAAGGGTGCGGCGGCACCCCCTTTTCCATGCCTTTTCTGCTCTCGCACTGATAGAATATCAGTGCTCACCGGCCAAGGCCGCTCTTCGAGTTGCAAGATTTGGGAAGTGGGTACTCAAAGTCCACTAACATGGACTTTTCAACCCTCTTCCATCTTGCTCCCGAGCGGCTTTCGGAGCCTTGACGGGAGAGCGCTTTCGCTTGAGAAAACCGGTAATTTAGGATTCCCGGTTTTCTGTAGTCAGCAGAGCGACTATCCGATTTCGTGTCACTTACAAATGGCGGCGGCGCAATTTGCCTTAAGTGTTTTACGAATAATGGAAAGGAGAGAATTGCGAGATGCGTAATCGTGAGGTTCAAATAAAGTTTTACGCAACCGAGAAAGAGAGAGAGTCCATTCGCAGAAACGCGAAAAGAGCAGGAATGAAAATGGGCGAGTATGCCCGAGCGGTTTTGACTTCCGACGATGTTTCAATCAAGGTCATCGACACCGAGACCTTTGAAAAAGGCAGCGCACGAACTCGCGAAGCAGGGAACGAACCTAAACCAGTTCATGAAGTTCCTGAACACCTACGGCGTGAAAGTGTTCGACCCGGATGAAGCGAAACGTGTTTTAGGAGAAGAGGTCTCGACATTTTCTGAATCATGGAAGCGCTCGCGGCGCTCCGAAGGGAAGCGACAGGAACAATGTCCATCTGCAAATCGAGGATTTTAACAACCTCGATAACGAATGACAGGAGATATGGGAATGACTTACCACGCAATGTTTTCGCTTAACATCATGACGGGATTATTAGCGCTTGTTATTAGCGTAAGTCTATTCTGCAAATCCGTAGCAGAAGCGAAAGAATGGAAAAGGAAGTTTGGAGAAAGAAACTGGGATTACCTTTATCGAGCTCTCATTGCGTTGGTCGCAATCGCTACATCCGGTTACGCCATTTTCATTCTCTTTGAAATGCGATAACGGGTTTTGATTCTCTGATTTGCGAGGGTACGAAAATGACGGAATGCAATCGTAAAAATCGGCTTTTGGGAAAGAGCATCCGAAAGATACGGATGCGCCGGAACATGACGCAACGAGAATTGGCGAATGCTATCGACGGAATCAGCGAGCCTAAACGTAGAAGAAAGGTTCGTTGCACGGAAACCGGCGTTGTTTATGAAAGCATAAAGGACGCGGCGGAGAGAACAAAGATATCGCCGAACGGTATCGGTTCAGCTGCATCCGGGATGGCCGGTGGCTACCACTGGGAATATGCCGATGACTGATTCGGAGTGGTTACATTACCGTGACCTGAAATCACGGTGCCCTGCTTGCAAGCGCCCGGCGCATATCGCGAAGAGGGATGGAACCTTCTATTTCGTCGATGACGAATACAACCCGTTTGTCATGCACGCTCCGGTGAAAACGACGGAAGCGGTATTCCGATTTTTCGCGAACGGTTACCGTCGCGAACATGGGACGGAGCCGAAGGTCACAGGGAATCGGAAACTGTCGGAAAGCGATATTCTTTCCGGCATGGGTGCAGTGTCCGTGAAAATAGATTCATGAAAGCAGGAGGAGCGATGGCAATGGCCGATTGTGAAGGCGAGAAGACGATTCACTATGAGGAGGACGGTTGGAGCGTAACGCTCACGAGATACGTGAGCATGGAACTCGGTGAGACCGTTGCATCTTGGGTTGAGTTTCCGAACGGGTGGTATCTTCATTCGGACGATGCCGATGCCGAGTTCACGCAAGATGGGGCAAAGACGTATCTGCAACGCTTGAAATCCGTCTGGATGGAATCGCCGTTTTGGGATAGCGTGAAAGCAATGGAGGAAAAACCGCAATGACAAGACCTGTTATCTGCGTTGAGACCGGGGGTGCTACTGGGATATCGAAGATGCGGCGCGGGCATACCGATGTACGTCCGGGTATATCCGAAACGGTATGGCACTTGAGTATCCGGTGCGCGGGTTTCATTTCAAAAGGGAATGAGGGGAGGAATTGCATTGACCATCATCAAGCAGACCGGTGTGCAGAGTTCCGGTCACATGAAGAACCTGCGCGGTTATATCAACGATGACCGAAAGGTGATTCTACGCGACAGTCTGAACATGGACGGCTGTACGAACCCGAAGCGCTGGGCGCACCACATGTGGATGACGCGGGAAGCCTACGGGCACAACAAAGCGGCAAGGAGAGTCCGGGATAAGAAGACTGGGGAGCTTAAGGAAGCGAAGAACACGATTCTGTTTCACCAGATTCTCGGGTTCAATCCCGACGAGTGTGATTTAAACGGTGGGCGGCTCCTCACCGGAAGAGTGCATGAGGTATGCCAAGGAGTTACGTGGGAAAGCATTACCCGAACCAGCAGATAGTGTTGGCGCTTCACAACGAATACTGTAAGGCGGACAAGACCCATCGCTATGCCGTCCATATCGTCATCAACCGTACCGACCTCTCTACGGGCAAGCGGCTCGATGAGGGGCGGGGAAAAAGCGCCAAGGTGAAACGCGCCAGCCGCATCCGCGACCTCGACCGCGAGTGGGGGTTGAAACAGGTCGTGGAGGGCGAGCGCAATTCCTCCGTCCACAAAAAGCAGCCGTCCCGTATCGAGAAGGAACTTGCGGCACGCGGCATCGACTCCTATAAGACGAACTTGCGAGAGCTGTGCCGTATCGCCGCCGGGGAAGCGGAGAACATCTATGATTACCGCGAGCTTTTGGAATCATGGGGCGTTGACACGGAGTTCAAGATGGGGCGCATGTACGTTACCGACACGGACAACAACCGCTATGCCTTCTCCGTGGCGAAGCTCGATGCAGACCTCGGAACGAAGGGGTTGGAAGCTGCGTTTAAGGCGAATGTGGCGAAATCCATCCATGCGGAAGGAAGCGCAGCCGTTGCGGAGAAGAGGAATATCGAGCAGCAAAAGGCGATGGTAACGGAAACGAAGGAGAGGTACCTTGCACAAATCCGAAGCGTCTACCAGAAGTACCGCAAGGAGATACGTGGCATGGAGGGCATGGAAATCGTGGATATCCCCAAGCTGAAACTCCCGCGTCCCGATTCGGATATCGCGGACGATTCGGAGGTCAAGCGCCTGATTCTCGCCTGTTGGCGCGGAGCCGACGAACTCAGGCGGAAGTATCCTCGACGGTCATGCCGAAAGGAAGAAGAACGGCGGAAACGCCGGGAGCGGCGGTTCCCAGCGGGCGCAACAGGCACCTACGCAGGAACGCCCGGAACCGAACAAGGAGACGGCGAGCGTTAATTAAAAAGCGGCGCGGGCGGGATATTCCGCTTGCGCCGCTATACGGGTGTGTGAGAATCGGCATAAAAGCGCCCGCCGTTCCCTTAATGTCGCACATCAGGGAGCAGCGGGCTAAAGCAAGAAAGTTTCTCCACGAAGGAAGAAAACGCGTTCAGTTTACCTCACTATGCGTTCGCGTCAAGCTGACGCTTGAGATTTGACACCTTCAACCACTGGAGAAGGAAGGCAATGGCGCGAATGCAGCCGGGATGGAAAGAAGAAGTGTCGCTATGAGGAGCAGTCCGAGAGCGTTACCCCACACGAACAGCTTTGAGCGCTTGATTGCACGCCATGCAGCGATGTAGCCAGCCGGTACCGTGCCGACGTAAAACCCGGTAAAGGCTGTTGCAGCCAGCAGGACGGGAACGAGTGCAATGATTCCAATTGCACCTGTCTGAGTTATCAGGGCAGGGGAATTAACGAGAAGCAAAAGGAAAACAACTATCGCCGTTATCGTCCCGACGATATAGAGGAACTTCTTCATCAAATCGAAGACTCGTTTTTCCTCATCATATTCGGCGCGAATTGCCATGGTGTTGTCTTGGTATATCGGGTGTTGGTAAGTTCGCATGTTATGACCTTCTTTCTAATGTCAATTCTAATAAGTCTGTTAGTTTGCATGACGGACGAATTACCGACCGTTCCATGTAAACAGATATAGGTTTACGAGTCTATCTTACTATATTGCTGGGTTGCTTTCAAGCTGGTTTGTTGTCCTATTTGTGCGGGATATATGGAGTATCGTCTTGAAGATTTATCTGGTTTGGTGGTATGATATATTACCAGTAATCAAGCTAGCCGTAAGAAAGGAGATACCATGGCGGGTAAGCCACAGGCAGAGAAAGCCGTTGAGCGTTTCCCGGAACTCGGGTGTTTCGCGGTTGCGGTGCGCCGCATCGTGTACGAGAAGGGGATGACGCTCGACAACGCCATCAAGAAAAGCGGAATCAGCAAATCCGCTTGGTTTGCCGGAATGGCCGGAAGCGGGGGAAAGCCGACGCGTCTGCCGAGTCTTGCGTCCTTTTTCGCTATCGCGGACGGTCTCGGAATCACGCCCGAGGAGCTAATTGCCGCGATGCGGAAGGAAGCCGAAGTGCGTGAGAAGAGCAATGGAGAGAGGGCTGAGAACGATGAGTAGGATTTCATCACCATTGGGAGCGCTCACTCGAAAGCCGCAAATGTAAACCCCGTGGACGGCATCTGGTGTTCCGACTGCGGATGGGCTGGGCGCGTCGAGGAGGATATGACGGATTCTGAGGAGAGCGAGGAGCCGCTGTTCGAGGAGTTTTCCGAATATGTCCCGAAGTTCTGCCGAACTGCGGGGTGAACCTGCGTGAACCCTAGAGGTGTCCAGACAAAGGGACACCTGATGCGATAGGCTGTCCTTATCCGATAGAAAAGACCGGCAAGGTCGAGGAGAGAGATGGAAAAGGAACGTTTTCTTGTCGAGGTGACGGTGAAGGGCGAGAAGGATTGGAAGGCGATACACATGTGTGGGAGCATGGCGGATGCGTGCCGGTCGCGGATGCGGTACACAACCTCTCCTATCTGCTCGACACGCCCATCGCTATCCGCGTGCGCGAGAAGAGGGGCAAGGGTTTGGAGGACTGACGGATGGAAAGGAGCGAAGATACATGGCAAAGCATTTTAGCGAAGTGAAGAGGGAACTTGAGCAGTCGGACGGGCATATGGCCGGTATCGGCCAGCAGCTTAAGCTCTCCGAGGAAGCGAGGGATGCCAGAAACGCCGGACGAAGGCTTGAGGATGAGAACGACGAGACCGACCTCATCGGAACCGTGAAGAAGCTGGAAGACCTTATCGCCGAGCAGCGCCGGAGCAACGAACGCATCGCAAGGGAGATGCGCGGCATGGTTTCGGAAATGAAGGATGTGCTCGAAAAGGTCGAGGAGCTGAGAAACGGCGCGGCGGACGCGCAGCATCAGGCGAATCAGATGGCACTCATGGGAGTTGCGAACGCCCAGCAGAAGGCGGGAGAGATGACCATAAAGAACGTCGAAGAGGTGACCGCAAGGAGCAGGAAGGTCATCGACTCGATGGTAGAGGAATCCAAGAGACGCATTGAGCGGCTTTCGATGGTGACGCTTCCAGACAGACTGTTCTACTACAGCAAATGGATGGCGGTTATCCTTGTTCTCATCATCCTCGTGCATGTCCTATGGGGTATGTTGGTGTAGAGACCTACCGGTAATATGGATAGATAGAGAGCAAGAAAACTTCTTATGAGACAGAAAGGACTGACAGAAATGAAGAAAGACAGCAATATGTTTAACGACAACAGCATCGAGACTGAGGGTATCCCGGCGGACAAGACTGCCGAAATCCCGAGGTCGTGGGTTCGACGGAGGAGGAGAATGCTAAGAAGCCGCTCGTGCTCTTCGGGCGCGAGTTCTCCCGTAAGCAGGTCTGCGTGGCTGGTGCGGGAATCCTCTGTGCGGCGCTTCTCATCGGCGGCGGGGCTTACGCCATCTCACATGCCAGTTGGACGGGAGATTCCAATGCCCCTGCGGTGTCCCAGTCAAAGGACGATGAGAAGCAGGACATGGTACTTACCCTTGAGGTAAAGGCTGACGGCTGGGATGCGGACACATCCACGCCCGTCATCGCGCATATCGAGGGAGCGGACGGCGAGGTGGACTTCTACACCGCTATCGACGCGAATAAACAGGTGACTGTGAAGGTTGGCAAGTCCGGCACCTATACCGTCACATTCATTTCACCGGTGACGCCGACGGTTCCATCTATAAGGTGTCATCGAAGAAGGTTACCGCCGGGAAGGCCGACAAGAAGACGGCCAGCACGGGTGTGACTTTCAACAAGGTGGATGCGGATAAGGTGACGAAGGATGACCTGACCGCCATCGCCAAGGATGTTGCAGCAGCCGTGAAGAAGGGCGATTCTACTCTGACCGGAGACAAGGGTGCCGAGGTCGTGAAGAAGTTCGAGGACAACATCAAGAAGAACCCGAATGCCGATACGGATGCCGTCGAGAAGGAGACCGAGAAGTGAGGAGACCGCCAAGGAGGACAAGTCCGATGCGAAGACACCGGAGACCTCCGATAGCAAGAAAGATGATGGGAAGGCCACAGGCAGCTCCGATAACTCTGGAAACAAGAGCAATTCATCCTCCAAGAAAGACGATGGAAAATCCGATAGCAAGCCGAATGGTGGCAACAGCAGCAACTCCGGCTCGAACACCAATTCAGGCAGCTCATCGAAAAAGGATGACACCCCGGCGCATCAGCACAACTGGGTAGCCCAGACAAAGACCGTCCATCACGACGCTCAGTACAAGACCGTCCACCATGACGCGGTGACGCATCAGGTATGGCATGACCCGGTAACGGAGGAACACTATATCTGCAACCAGTGCGGTGCGGATATTACGTCAGACCCATGGGGACATATTAACAACTCTCTTATGAATGGTGGTAATTGCGGAAGCTATCACTCTACCTATGTGACTGTAAAGCAAGGGTATTATGAAACTGTGACCGACAAAGCAGCATGGGACGAGCAAGTGCTGGTGAGCAAGGCATGGGACGAGACCGTGACCACCGGGTACAAGTGCTCTTCCTGCGGTGCCACGAAGTAACTAGAAAGAGCAAGGCAATCGTCTATTTCAGGCAAGGAAAGCCCCGGACCAAATTGGCCGGGGCTTTTTCTAATGCCGCTTGTTCAGTTCGTTCCGGTGGTCCGTACCGTTCCGTTTCGAC
>ENA-OQEB01000998-OQEB01000998.1-human-gut-metagenome-genome-assembly--contig:-NODE-998-length-10944-cov-2.951095_pt1 | contig 10944 bp, 11 predicted proteins | sample MGYA00242787_ERZ504619 | MGnify/ENA primary metagenome ERZ504619 (study PRJEB26092, sample SAMD00036317) | human gut metagenome | host: Homo sapiens | study: EMG produced TPA metagenomics assembly of... | reverse complement strand
CCGCAGATGCCAAGGGAGGCGCGAAGGTCGACGCGACGAAAAATGATGCCGTGAAGGTCGACGATTCGGCGAAACTCGCTAAGCAGTAGACGCACACGGGCCGCACTGCCGGCTCGCGTGCGCTCCTGATGGACTGATGGACTGCGGAGGCAAACCGCCCATGCGTTACGGCCTGGGTGCCGCGTATTTGCGCCAGACGCCGCCTCAGTACGGGCGATGGTCGTCGGATGGCGCAGCCATGACAGGACCGTTGCCGGCTGTTCCGTCTGCGCAATAGTCGCTCTATGCGCCACCGTCGCGGTAGCCGTCCCGCTGGTACTGCCGTTCGGCGCATATCCGGTTATCGCAAGGACGACCTCTACTGTCTGTGACCGGTGAGATGGCATCACGGTCTGCGTTTGGCCGGTCAGCCGGCTGCGACTTGTCCGGGAAACTTGGTCGAAATGGATATGTGACGCCTGCCAAGTTGTCCGAATCCCCGGCGGATCATACTGCATGGCTGTTCAGCGCTGAAGACAGTGAACAGTTGTCCGGCGATGAGATTGCCTCGTACCTGCTGTCCGGTCTGCTGACGTATGACACCACACAGAACGGATGCAAGATATTGGACACGCAGGCACGTGATTATCAGGTCGCTGAATTATGGATGATGAATGCTGCCGGCTTGCATGAAGACGGCGAGGATGGCACTGCTGACGATACTGTGTTTGGCCGCGCAGCTTGTTACGCTGCCATTGGCGTCCATGACGGTTGGATTGCCTGCGCTGGTCGGTTCCGGCGTGAGTCTGCCTCTTGCGACGTTGGCGGCGCTTGTGCCTGCCGATGATTGCGTGGTCGCTGCCTGGCATGTCTGCGGCTGATGTGGCTGCCGTCAGGAATACGTGGCTGATGGATCGTGCGGCGTTGCTGGTGTTGATCGCGGGAATGATGGCACTGGGTGCGGTGATGATACCGGTATATGGCACGGCCGGGGTCGCGCAGGCGCTATCTGTGGGCGGACCTGGCTGCTTCGGGGTGATATGTGGCCGCCTGTGCGGACTGAGAGTTGGCGCGGCGGCACCTGCTTCATACCTGTTCGTCTGTTGTGCGATTGGCGAGCGGGCAGATGGACGCTTGTTCTTCTGGCAGTTTCCCTGATGACGACGCTTGCCCGTCAATCGGCCGTTTGTGTGGCCGTATTGGTCGTATCGGCATGTGTCTGCCGGGTGCCGGACCGCGTGCGCATCGCGGCCGTGCGCACGCTATAAGGAACTCCTATAGCCACGCCCGCTTGTCAGCCGCCGCGGCACGATACAGTACCAAGCATGTGCAGATTACTGGGATACGCGACATCGGGATTCAACCTGAGCCTCAACGACGTCCTGGGCATGCACGAGGTGACGGATTTCCGGGATCTCAGCGAGATCCACAATGACGGTTGGGGTGTCGCGTTGCTGTCGAACCCCACTGAGCTGCCGTTTGCCGCCGGCGAGGTACGCAAGCCCGAGACCGGCACGAAACTGTACAAGAGCACACTGGCCGCCCGCCATGACCCGATTTTCCGTGACTTTGCGGACGACCCCGCACGCGGTGGCCTGTGGCACCTACGTCTCGCCAGCTCCAACCTGCCGCTGATTCTGGAGAACCAGCAGCCGTTCTTCGCGAACGGGCTGAGCTTCATCCACAACGGCGACATCTCCGACGACCGCGGCATCAACATCGTGCTCAACCGTGCGTACCCGATCAATCAGGGTGCGTTCCTGTCGACCGGCGGCCGTTCCGACTCCGCGATCTTCTTCTCGGTCATCCTCGAATACATCGCGTTCGGCTTCGCGCTGGATGAGGCCGTGGCGCAGGCGGTACGCCAGCTGCGTCAGGCGTACCCCAAGTCCAGCTACAACTGCATGATCCAAAGCCAGGACCAGCTCGTGGCTTTGTGCGCCGCCGGCCGCGAGAAGACGTCGCCGCGCATCGTCGAGATTTACGACGAGTACGGCAAGGGCGAGAAGGCTCACGATTACCGTGTGATGAGGTACCGTGACGTGCAGGACCGTGACGGCAAGCCGTCCGGTGTAGTCGTGGCGAGTTCCGGCTTCGAGCAGAACGAGTCCGATGGCTGGAAGGTGCTGGAGAACGATCAGATGATCGTGGCGTCCAACCGTACCGGCGAATACCACGTGCGCTCCATCTGAGAGGCGTCTATCGGGCGATTGATGGCACCCGGCATCTGTAACTTGCTCGCAACGCTCTCCTCTTTTCCTCCTCGCCGGCGCGACACGCCCGGATTGCGCAGCACAATCGACGTCGCTGTTTATGATGAAGGCCGGAAAATGGCTGATCTGTGGAAATGCACCTTGCGATTGTGTGATGTTATCGGCGTGTCGCGATGGCTACAATGAGCCGTATGACCGGTTATATCCCCACACTCGACCAGATTGACGAGCTGCACAAGAAAATCGCCCCCTCCCAGGCCGCCTATGACCTGGTGCACATGCATTGTGTTGTCGTGGCGACCATCGCCCGCCAGCTCGCCCGCCATCAGAACGCGCTGTTCACCAACAAGCTGGGCCAGGCAGCGGCAACGCGCTTGACGATTCCGCCGGGGCAGCTGAACAAGCCGACCTGCCGTCAGACGGCATCACCGGTGGCCGTGTGCCGAAACGCCTGATCGACGAGCATCTGGCGACGATCGGCGGCCTGCTGCACGACATCGGCACGTATCGCGTGCTCAAGCACGACGGCAGTGATGGCGAACCGCTGCAATTCGACGGGAAACGTTACATCCTGCATGGCCTGCTCGGCTACGAGTACTTGCTGGAGCAGGGCGTGGACGAGTCCATCGCCCAGTTCGCGCGCAATCATACTGGGGTCGGCCTGACCCAGCAGATGGTCATCGCGCAGAACCTGCCGCTGCCTCCGGTCGATTACATGCCGGTCAATCTGGAACAGGAAATCGTGATGGTCGCCGACAAATACAACAGCAAGTCGATACCGCCGAAGTTCCTGACCGCGCAAGCCTACGCCAAGCGTGCGGAGCGCTATGGGGAGGCGAACAAGCGGCGCTGGCTGGATCTGGTCGACCAGTACGGTGTCCCCGACGTGCCGGCCCTGGCCGCGAGGTTCCGCATGCGCATGATCTAGGTGGAATCAATGCCGCCCCCGCTGGTGGATAGCCCGGTGGACTGCCCACCCAGCGAGGGCGTATCAGATGAGGCCGTTTATAGCTTGATGATGGTTTCGGCTATGTTGGCAACGGCTTCTGATTCGGTGAGGATGATCACGCAGCGTTTGGGGTCGCCGTGGGTGAGCGACGTGAGCAGCTGCAGGATCTCCACGCTGTCGTCATCGTTCAGCCCGCCCGTGGGCTCGTCGGCGATCAGCACCTCGGCCTCGCAGGCGATGGCGCGCGCGATCGCCACGCGACGCTGCTCCACCACGTCCAGCTTGCCAACCGGAGCGTTCGGGGTATCCACATCGAAATGGGCCTTGTGCAGCAGCTCGCGTGCGATCACCGGCTTCGGCTTGAGGAACGTGCGCCCGGAGGCATCCATCGCATACACCAGGTTGCGTTCGGCGCTCATGTCGTCTCGTACCGCATACTGCTGCGGCACCAGTCCCAGTCGATGTCCACGGACTTCGCCGGGCTCAAGCTCCAGCAGGTTCGCGCTTTTGTTCATCACATTGCCGTCATGCGGCCGGATGATGCCGCTCATCACGCCCATCAGGGTCTCGTGCAGCACGCGGTCGTTGTCGGGCAGCAGCACCGAGTACACATGCCCGGCATAGAACGCCTGGGTCATGCGGTCGAGCACGTGACGGCCGGACTTCTTGTCGGTCACTGTGACCTTGTTCATCGAGAACGTCGGGTAGGACTTGAGACGGATGCTGTCCGCCTTGCTGCGCTTGAGCTCCTTGTCGATGCGCGATGACAGGCGCATTGCAGGGTCGACGCTGGCCGATGCCACGGTGACCCTGCCGGCCCTGGTCTTCTTCTGGCCATCACCGGCCGTCTTGCCCCCGGTGCTCAGCTTGAGTGTTTCGTTGACCTTGCTGGCGTTGGCCGCTGCCATATCCAAGTTCTCGTCGGCGGTGTCCGCCGCCGTGGTGCCGGTATCAGCATCGCCGGTATCGGCACTGGTGTTATCGGCGGTGTTGTCGGCACGACCGGCTCCTGCGTGGCGGCATCCTGCGTATCATCTCCGGGCTTCTCGTCGTCGGCCGGTGCCTCCTCGGCGGAGCATCCGTCGCGACCGTCGTATCGGCTTCCGCGGTAGTGTCGATTTCCGCGTCGGCAGCGTCGATCACGATGGCGTCGGAGTCGTCACCGTCGTCGTCGAAGACGATGGAGAACTGCACGCTGTCCGGTACCGTCGTCGAATCGCTCGCTCCGGCGGCATCCGGGGATTCGGTTGCCGTGTCGGCGTGGCGTCGGCTGCCGCGTCTGATTCGACCGCCGTGTTCTCGCCTTCGGGACCGGTCAGTGTGACGTCGTCCTCGTTCATGTCGTCCGCCTTATTCGTGTTCGTGTCGTTCATGCCTGCTCCTGTGCCGATTCCGCCGTATCGTCGGCGTCTGCCGTATCACTGTCGTTCGCTGCGTTGTCGCTTGTTGCGGTGTCGTCCGTCCCGCCGCCATCCACGACCTCGACTCATTCGAGGAACGGGCCGCAAACAGCGTCCTGACACGGAACAGCAGCACACGGATCATGGCGATCACCATCAGGACCACAATCGTGCCGAGACCGCTCCAGATGACAGTCCAGATCAGGTTGCCCGGCACACTGACCGCATTGCCGTCGGCGAGCTTCGTGGCCAGCGGCTTGACCGCGAACGCGCCGAGACCATGCCTACGGCGAATCCGACAAGGTTCAGCAACAGCGTCTCCAGCATGAACTGCCAGGCGATACGCCCACGCGAGACGCCGATGACGATCTGGTTGCCGATTTCACGCCGGCGGCCGACCAGCAGGCTCGATCCCCACGAAAGCAGCAACAGTACCGCGCCCACAATCCAGAGGGCGGCGAGCATAGGCTTCATCGAGCTCGCCAGGGAGCGCAGCGGCGCGATCTGCTTCTCGTGCTCGATTAGCGTCGGCGAGGTGAGCTCATGGTTCGCGGGCAGCTTTGCCTTCTTGATGACTTTCTCGAACTTCCGATAGGTCGACATGCTGTCGAGCAGGAACGAGATGTTCAGGTCGGGAATCAGCCAGCCTTTGCCGTCGGCCGCATACAGGCCGTCCATCGCGAAGGTGTAGTACGCGGTGTAGATGACGTTGTCGCGGTTGTCCTTGGCGAGCTTGGCGTCCGAACCCTGCCCCGCGGCGGCCGGCTCCGTGTACTCGTAAATGCCGCGGACGGTCTGCTCGATGGTCTTCTTCGCGTCGTTCGGGAACGCGACGGTGAACTTGTCGCCTACGTCCAGGCCGTTCTTCTTCGCGAACGCCTGTGAAATCAGCACGCCTGTCTTCGACTGGCTCGAGTAGTCCAGTTGCTTGCCCTTGACGATCTTGTACCGGCCGAGCTCGTTCTCATGCGCGGCCTCCAGCGAAGAGAAGCTGCGGTACAGCATCTCGCCGCCGGTCTTGTCGGCGCTCTGGTCGTCGGTGCCAGCGATGGCCTTGACGTCGCCGCTCTGCCGCACCGGCACGGTGATGGTGAGTGCATAGCTGTACGTCAGGCCGGCGGCCTGCAGCGCAGACGCGTAGTTGTCGTATGCGTCGAACGCCAGGTAGTTCTTCGTATAGGAAGAATCGGCGCCGTTGTAGGTTGCCTTGGTCTTCGCATCCGGGCGGATGACGGCGCTGACCAGCTGGGGGTTGTAGCCATCGGTGGCCGATTCATCGGCGTGCAGGACGGAGAAACCGAACAATGTCCCGAATGTGACGATGATGGCGATGAACATGGTCAACAGCGTGCGCCATTTGCGGCGGACTATGGATGACCATGCGTTCTTGAGAACGAACATGCGTGTACTTCTCCAGTTCTTCCCAGCGGGGGCTGCGATCATGGCAACCGTGCGCCCGCGTTTTCGTGACAGTGGCCGGGACGCCACCCGAAGAACCCCGAAAGGCCCCGTAAAGCACGGCATCCCGTAGGCAACACTATGGTCGCGCTATGTGTATGTTATCTTGCTCCATACTGTTATACCCCTCAATGAAGTCTGAAAGCAGTCTGACAAGGTCGCGGGTGTTGTGCCGGGCCATCCTTCCGGTCCCGGGCAATGGTGAAAAAAACGTCGAAATACAACGGTTCAGAAAGAAGACTTAGCGTGCGGTAAGCATCGCACGGTATCATCTGAGGTTGTATTACGTAGCGTCGAGAGCCGGTCCGCCCGAAAAGACGGTGTGACGGCAGGCCATCGAACCCGACGGAACGATAACGGTCTCGCGTGGAACGACGGACGCGACAAAACGGAATGTAACACGAAGCAAACGAGGTTAACCCATGCGCCGATCCCCCCAGCACATCGGACGAAAAGGACATCAATTCCTGTCTCAAGCGCTGCGTCCGCGGCGCATCGTGCTGTATGTGGTGTTCGTGCTACTAGGAGCCGTGTTGTCGGTCGTCGGTATCTACGGAATCTCCGCGCTCAAACTGTACACGGAGGCGAACCGCTTCATCTCCGCTTCCGAAAACCTCGCCAACACCGCGCTCGGCTGCGGTGGCGGAGGTAACATCGGCACGTCCGCACGTGAGATGGTGACGTCCACGCGGGCGCTGCGCGACGAACTGGACAAGTCGCAGTGGACGTTCCTGCGCGACCATACGGCGTACGGGAACGACATCACCGCCGCGCGCACGATGCTGGACGCCATGGGAAACCTGGTGGACGGGCCGTTCACCGATTTGATGGACCTGAGCAAGCAGCTGTCCGGCTTCTCCATGAAAGACAAATCCGTCGACCTGAGCGCGGTGACGGCCATGCCGGGCATCGTCAAGCAGGCCCGAGCCGACATCAAAGTCGAGACGCGGCGGCTGGAGAAGCTGGCGCCTCCGAAGAGCTCGAGCATCGCCTCCATGGTGAAGACCGGCGTCTCCGGCCTGAAATCCGTGGACAAGATGCTCAACGAATACGACGATCTGATCAACCTGCTGCCACAGCTGCTGGGCGAGAACGGTGAGCGCACGTACCTGGTCGCGATCTACAATCCGGCCGAGCTGCGGTCCGGCGGCGGCATGGTCGGCAACATCGCGCCGGTGACCGCCGACCACGGCAAGGTCACGATCGGCGACTTCATCGCCACCACCGACATCACCTACGGCACGCAGCCGTACGATGCCGAGAACGTCAAGGAAGCTGCGGTGTTCGGCGACCAGGTGTGGAAATACCCACAGACGACCACCGTCAACCCGAACTTCCAGCGGGCTGCGGTCACATTGAAGAACATGTGGCTCGCGCAGCCGGGCAACGAGAACCAGGAGATCGCCGGCGTGTTCGCGCTTGACCCCGTGTTCCTGCAGTCGCTGATCGGCGCGACGGGATCGGTCAAGCTCAGTGACGGCAAGGTGTTGGACGGCACGAACACGGTCAAGTTCTTCCTCAACGAGCTGTACGTGGACCACCCGATCTACAAGGAGCAGAACGCCTACACCAACAAGGCGTCGAAGACGATCATGACCACGTGTTCTCGGGCGCGGGCACGTCGACGCTGTCGCCGATGCTCAAGGCGCTGCGGCAGACGTCCGCGAACGGCCATTTCAAGCTGTGGATGGCGCAGGAGGAGGAGCTGGCGGCGCTCGTACAGACCAAGGTCTTCGACGCGAACGTCGCGGGCATGATTCCCGGCAGTGTGGAACAGCCGAAGGCCGGCGTCTACGTGACCGAGGCGAAGCCCAGCAAGCTCAGCTGGTATCTTGAGCCGAGCATCACCGTCAAGAAGACGTGCGGCAGCGATTTCGCCGCGAACTCGTACCGCATCAGCGACGAAGTGGACGCGCCCGCCCGAGCTACCAACCCCATGACCATCGCGAACGCCGGCCTCGGCGACGAATACACGGTGACGGTACGGTTGAAGAACACGATGACCGAGGAGCAGGCGAAGTCATTGCCGGCGTTCATTACCGGCAATACGGAGAAGGGCACGATGCAGCCGCGACTGTTCCTGATGGCGCCCGAAGGCGGCGCGATCACGTCGCTCGCCTACGAATCCGGCGAAATGGTGTCGAATGGCACCGTGGAGGACCGCCAGTTCATCAACCTGCGTCTGACCCAGGGCATCAAGCCGGGTGAGACGGTGACCATCGCGTTCACCGTGCGGGCGGCGGAGAAGGCGAAGTCGACGCTGGACGTCGTCACCACGCGATTATCAACGAGAAGGGCATCTACACGGCACCAACGGCAAGGTCACCGACACGTGCGGCGCTGATGTGCCGGATGCGGTGGAGGACCAGTGGGCGGGAACTGGCAGCGACGGCACCGACGGTGGCAAATCCTCCGGCAAGACCTCATCGAAGCCTGCCGACGAGAACAAGAACTCCACCGACTCCTCCAATGGAGGTGTGCTGGACAAGCTCAGCAGCATCAAGGATGGCCTGAGCTGTCCGGTGGATCTGAAGAAATTCATGTAGCCACGGACGGCCGCGCGGGCACAGCTGTGCGTGTCCGCGCGGGCACCTTACGTAGGCTGACGGTTGCTGGCGAACTCGCGGATTTCGTCGCGGGTCGAATCCTTCGACCCGTCGTCCACGAACAGGAAGCGATAGTCGATGCGATCGTCATCGTCCGGTGCCAGCTGGGCGTTCTCAGAGAGCGTGGTGAGCCGGGCGAACAGCATCGGCAGCGACTCCTCCTCGTTGTAACAGGGTATGAGAATCGTCACGGTGCGTTTGTTTTCGTTCATTGTCTCTTCCCTTTGATGCCTGAGCTGGTGCGACGGCCTGCGGCATGTGATCGACTTCCGCTAGCATGATAGTGGATGTTGTTTATGCGCGTGGTGTTCCATTCTGGCATTTTCGTATGGTTTCACCGGTCTGATGGCCGGGCTTGCCGGTTCCGCCGGCAATGTGGACAACTGTGGATAAGGGGTGAGTTATCCACATATCCACAGATTTTCGAGGGTGGGTGGCGCCGGGAGCCTTGGGTGTGCCATGGTGTGCCTATGCGCGAGGACGCGGAGGGACCGTGACGGCAGTGGCGCATACGAAAAGGAGCGATCATGGCGACATCATTCTCGATGGATACCATCGGATTTCTGCAGGCTATCAACAAGTTGGAGCGGCGATTCGAGGAACTCGTCTCTCCGGAGACTATGCGCAAGGTGTGCGAAGACTATGACAGGGACGGCACGCCCACGCCATGGGATCACCGGCTGTACGCGCTGGCGCGCGACGTATTCGCGTGCGGCAGTTGGACGACGAACCTGTGCGCGGCGGCGATGTCATTCAACGGGCGGCTGGTGGCGAGTGCCGGAGTTTCTTCACGGCTGCTCCGAAACGGTGCGCAAGTACGGCATCTCGGTGTGGCTGTACGAGCTGCTGAACGATTCCACGCTGGCTCTGTTTCGCGACGACCCGTCCGATTACATGCCGTCGCTGATTCGTATGACGACCGTCGAGGAACTGATGCGACGGCCTCGCGGCAGGAAGCGGTTCGGCAACCGCAAGCAGCGCGGGCTCGCCATGGAGGAGCATTCGACGCAGATGCACCGGCTGGCGGCATACACCCTGCTCAATTGGGGTGCCGATGAGCGGCGCAGCCTCGACATCGCCCGGATGTTGCTGCTGTACCCCGGCATCGGCATGTGCATGCTGCGCGAGGACGGAGACGTGTTGCGCTTCGGTGCGGCGCCGGACATGCGGTATCGGCGCGTGGTCGACTATCTGCACGAGCGGCGGGCGCAGGCCGATGCGGAATACGAGCTGCATGGCAATCAGTGGATGAGTGAGTATATGGGTCGTCATGACGATGAGGAACCGGCTGTCGGAGAGATTGCGACGGCAGATCGCGACGCGGGCGGATGCTCGTCGAAGCGAGATGACGTTCGCGGATATGCCGAGGTGGGCGACGAGTCGCTGTGCGACTGCGAGAGCTGCGCCCGCATCGACATGGAGGATAGGCTGGATCTGCTGAAATGCGAGCGGCGATACATGTACGATGTCGTCCGGCTGATTGATGCATACGAGAAGATGTGGGACGATGAACCAATAGATGTCGATGACCGCATGCTCGCGCTGGAACACAATCGGGATGTGCCGGGAGAACCACTATGGCAGGATGTGGCGTTCCTGAACGATCTGGCATACTCGCTGATGGGCGACGTGATGGCCCATGACCTTATCCTCGGATTCGAGCGGCGAGACCGCAAGCGGTTCGACCGAGGCGTCGAGCAGCTGGAACTGCTTACGGAGACGCTCGTCCGGTTCGGTCTGCTGTCATTGCCGATAATCGCGTTCATGAACGGATTCGATGAATTCTCACGGGGGCTTGATGACGACTACGCGACGGACGGCACGCTTTACAGTACGTCCGAGGCGGACATACAGCGTCTCACACGCCGCATGCAGAAACGTCTCGACAAGCTGAGCGAGGAGGAAATGAACGCGAAGGCACATTTGGGCGAGTCCTTGGCGAACATCGTATTGGCACGGTTCCCGGACGAGCGCCTGGCGCGGGGGTGCGCTTTGGCGTTGTTCCGCGGCAATCCGGACCAATATGATGAGGTCGTGGAATCGATGCTGATGCGCCCTGATGACGATCCCGGTGACATGGGCCCCGGCGACGGTGATGATGCGCCCCTTGGCGATGTTCCCAATGACGACGTGCTCAGGAAGCTCGACTTCGATGTCGAGGAACTGGACGACGACCTGGAGCTGGCGATGGCCGTTGACCTGTGATCGCGGGGGCTCGGGGCCGCGGGCTGGGCGGTCATCGCGAGATTAAGGTACACCCGCATCGTGCCCCACGTATGGGTGCACCGCTGCCGGGCGGCGACGTGAGTAGCGACTCAGTACGGGTGGCTCAGTGCAGG
>ENA-OQEB01000997-OQEB01000997.1-human-gut-metagenome-genome-assembly--contig:-NODE-997-length-10945-cov-6.446848_pt1 | contig 10945 bp, 15 predicted proteins | sample MGYA00242787_ERZ504619 | MGnify/ENA primary metagenome ERZ504619 (study PRJEB26092, sample SAMD00036317) | human gut metagenome | host: Homo sapiens | study: EMG produced TPA metagenomics assembly of... | reverse complement strand
CTCGGGCGCCGGCTCAGGCTCGGGCGCCGGCTCAGGCTCGGTCGCGGGAGCGGGTGCAGGTGCCGACGAAGCATCCGGAGCGCTGTAACCCGAAGCAGCGGACTTCTTCTCGAAGGGCAATGCAAAAGTCAGGACGTCGTCCTTATCCTCATCGGCCCATTCGCTTGCATAGCGTGCGACCCAATAGCCAACGGCACGGTGCTTGAGCATCTTGCCAAAGACCGTAAGAAATACGGTGACGAAAGCAACCAGCACCAGGAACAGCACGAGCGTGACGCCACCGCCGGTAACAATTGCCTCAATACCCGTAGGACGATAGTAGTAGCTATACATACCGACAGAGGCAATGGCGCCAAAGACGACCGTCAAGATCCATGTGACAACATTGGCGACCAGGCCCGTCAAAAACTCGGGAAGGAACGAAGCGCAGAACAGCTTGGTCTTGTTGTGCTTAAAGGCCGCCCAGACCTTATCGAGCGAAAACGCGCTCTCGACGCGACCGGTCACCGCAAAGTGCATCACGGCGATGTCGGCGAACATCTTAAAGAAGACACCCAGAATCGCCGAGGCAATCAGCGCCAGGACAAGCAGGCCGAGCGAACCGAACAGCGCAGCCTCGAGCGCATAGGAGCCATAGTAGGAGTACGAGCCTGCGGCACCAAGCGCCACGCCCTCCACAAGCGAAAGCACTACACCGATAACGGGAATGGCAGCGATAACCTCGAGCACGACCGAAATAACGCTCGAAAAGACTCCGAGACCAAACGACGTGGAACGCATCAGCGGACGATCCATGCCGTCATCGATCTTAAGCGACAGATCGCGACCCCACTCGATGCCAAAGCCGGAACCGCACACGCTCGCAATGCAAGCTGCCAAAAAGCCGATGGCAGCCGCAATGCCGCCAATAACGGGAATAAACAACACGAGCACCGACACAACGCAAATCAGCGCCGGCAAAAACGCGATTTGGCATACACGCTGAAGCACGCCCGGGGTCTTGGTCATATCCTGGAACGCCTGAACCACACAGCCCTTTGGCGCATTCGCCACGGGCGGTTGCGGAACAAACTGCTGGGGCTGAGGCTGTCCCTGGGGAGCGGGGCCAGCGGCACCGGCATTAGGAGCACCACACACGCCGCAGAACTTGTCGTTATCGCCCATAGGGGCGCCACACTGCGAGCAGAACATCGAAATCATCCCTTCGTATCTTGAGCGAATCACCTGGATCGCAAACGATGTCTTTGGCATCATTATCACCCAATGTGAGTTCAAATACTCAAAGATGACCGATTTGCAAGGTACACGGCGCCAGCAGGCGGTTCGTTGAATACGTCCGCGTTAGTTCGTACCGCGAAAACCTTGCCGACAATCTCGGAGCTGTCGACGATCGTGATAAAGGCACCCGGATCGACTTCGCGCGCATAGCGGCGTAGTTGCACGGCCTCGCGACGGCTCAGCACGCTCATGATCACCGTCACGCACTTGCCCGAGAAGGCACCGTAGCCGCGACTGATGGTCGCTGTGCGGTTGAGATGCTTGACGATAAACTCCTCGACCTTAAGGGGCTCGGAACAAATGACCGTGCAGACTTTGCGCAGATGAATGCTCTCGATGGCTTTGTCGACCACAAGCGTCTTGGCAAACAGGCCGAGCACGCAATACAGACCGACACGCGGGCCATACAAGAAGGCCGCGATGGTCACGATGCCGATATCGACCAGGAGCAGGGCGCGGCCAATCTCGAGCGTGGTGCGGCGCTTGAGGATCATGGCAAGAATGTCCGTGCCGCCCGTCGAGGCGCCAATATCAAAGACAATGGCGCTGCCGAGCGCCGGCAGGATCACGGCAAAGCACAGGTCAAGCCACATATCGCCCGTCATCGAGACATCAGTCGGGATAAAGAGTTCAAAAAGCGAAACATAGGCGGACAGCGCAAACGAGGCGAAGACGCTCCACAGGATTGCCTTGCGCTCCAAAAAGATAAAGCCCAAAACGACGAGAACCGCGTTAATAATCCACATAAAGACGCCGACGGGCAGGGTCGGGAACAGCGTGGACAGAATGACCGACACGCCCGAGGTGCCGCCAAAAGCAAAGTGATTAGGGGTTTTAAACGCAACGATGGCGAAGGCCGTAAGAATCAGGCCCATATTGAGCTCGGCAAAAAAGCGCGGAAAGCCCGGCTCCTGGCTGCGCTTTTGACCGGCACGCTCGCCGCGCTCGATATCGGTGCGATCAACCACGCGCTCCATCGGCACCACGGGAGGACGATGCATCTCCTCGGCAGCACGCGATGCCGCCTCTGCCGCGGCGGCCTCAATCGCCCATGCCTTGCTTTCTGTTTCGTGCTCGTCGGGCATTACGGCAACTCCTCGTTAACAATTTGGAAACAATGCGCCCATTAGGGTAACGCGGAACGCGACGATTGCAACCCCTAGTTAGACGAGCGGTATGCCTACATCGGGGGGCATACAAATAACGGCCGGCCACGCTTTTGCTTGCGCGGTCGGCCATTTAACGTTTTCGCAGATAAAACCTGCCAAAACAAACCTGTCCCTTTTTGGAAGGTTACTCGTGCTGGCTGGTGCGGTGCTCGTACTCCTCGGGGGTGATGACGTCCTCGATGCGCAGGTTGACGCCCGCCACCTCAAGGCCGGTCATCGCGGCAAGGCGCTCGGTGACACGCGCCTTGACGTCGTCGAAAATCGCGGGCGCATAGGCGCCGTACTCGATAATGACGGAGATGTTGACGACCACGCGATTGTCATCGGTGACCTCGACCGTCACGCCCTTGGTCAGATTCTCGGCACCAAACTGCTCCTGCACAAAATGCATGAGGTTACCCTTCATGCCCAGAACGTGCGGAACCTCACGGGTGGCCATGGCAACGATCTTCTCGATCACGCCGTTGGAATAGGTCAGCGAGTCCTCGGACTCGTCCGTTTCCTCATCATCCTCGTCCGCATCATCGGCGGGCTCGGCCTCGACGAGCGCCTCGTCCTCGAGCGTTACGTCCTCGGCCTCGGCGGTGACGGTCTCGTCTGCCTCGAGCTCGGTATCGGCCACATCGACCTTCGTATTAAAAGCCATGGTTCCTCCTTATGCCTGCCGCAGATGCGACAGTCGAATACATATTAGCGGCCGCTAAACAGACGGCCGAAGAAGTTGACGATCCCGTTTTCGCCGTCGCGAATTTGGCCGATCACAGCGCCGATCAGCACGAAGAATGCGATGACGAGCGTGTCCCACAGGCCGAGTGTGAGCACCAACACGGCGAGGATAAAGCCAGCGACGGCACCGAGCGTGGTGTTGGGATGACGCACAGCATAGCTCCAGATGGCAGCGCCCGTACCCTTGATGAGACCCATAGCCTCGTCAAAATCCACGGCTGCCGCGTCTTGTAACTCGGTTGCCTCTGCTTTGGAATCAAAAGGTTCGCTCGCCGGTGTGGCGCTCTGGTCAATCGTCAGGCGCGGCGTACGAGCGGTCTTATCTTGATTGGTATCACTCACCGGAAACCTCCACGGTCTGGACGGTAGTCTTGGACGGCAAAAACGGACGCGCGTGGTCGTACCGGCGTGCCGAGCATGGTGTCGCAAGCTTCCTCGATGCGCTGCTGCATCGCGGTAGCCAGAGATGCCACGTCCTTATCGTCAAGCGCGATAGCCTCGACCTTAAAACGGACGTGCGAATCGTCGGAACCTTGGACGCGGGCCTCGACATGCTCGATCATCACGCGATCGTCGCGCTCGGCAGCAGCCCTGGCGCACGAAGAAAGCGCCGCGAGCGTAACCTCGATATTGCGCTCCCCCGCCGGATGCACGCAGGACGCTCGCGACGAGCAAACATCAGGCGGAAGAAGCTTACCAGCACGCCAATCGCCACAACTCCGCCGCATGCCGTCACGACAATGCGCGGCATGGGGTCGCGCATCAGCAGCATAAAGCGATACGTATACGGCCCCCAAAACTGGCAGACAAGCGTACCCAGCGCCACGATGGCGGCGGCAAGATACACGATCGCTAGGGCTCGTTTGAGTACGCGCACGTGGCGCTCCCTTCAAATCTCGGCTCTCGAAATGCAAAACGGTTCGCATCATTATAAAAGAGCCGGGTCCGGTGCTCTACGCACGCGGATCCGGCTCATCTATTCCACGAGCTTGCATGCTCGCTTCATTATGCCCAGATATGCACGGCTTAACCCGTGCGGGCGCTACTCCTCCTCGAGGGCAGCGATGACCTCGTCGGTCATGTCCATGGTGCTGTAAACATCCTGGACGTCGTCGAGCTCCTCAAGACGGTCGATGAGGCGCTGAACCTTCTTGGCGTCGGCGCCGGAGACCTCGGTCGGGGTGGTCGGGACCATGGTGGTCTCGGAGCCCTTGACCTGGACGCCCTGCTCCTCGAGCGCTTGGAGACAGCCATGACCTCGTTGGCAGTAGTCCAGACGATCCACTCCTCGCCGGCGTCCTCGTAGTCCTCGCCACCGGCCTCGGCGATCGCCATCATAAACTCATCCTCGTCGCCGGCAGCACCGTTGGCGATCATGGTCTCCTTCTTGGCGTTCTCGTCCAGGATCTCCTTGGCGACGACAATCTGGCCCTTGCGCTCAAACTGGAAGGCGACGGAGCCGGAGGTGCCCAGGTTGCCACCAGCGTGGGAGAAGGCGGAACGGACATCAGCGGCGGTACGGTTGCGGTTGTCGGTCAGGCAGTCGACGTAGACGGCGACACCGGCGGGACCGTAGCCCTCGTACACGATGTTCTCGTAGACGGCGGCGTCAGCGCCCGAGCCAAAAGCCTTATCGATAGCGGACTTGATCTTGTCCTTAGGCATGGACTGAGCTTGGCCTTGGCAACGGCAGCGGCGAGGCTGGCGTTGTTCTCGGGCAGCGGGTCGCCGCCGAGACGGGCAGCAACGGTGATGTTGCGGCTCAGCTTGGAGAAGAGGGCGGAACGCTTGGCGTCCTGCGCGCCCTTACGATGCTTGGTTGTGGCCCACTTAGAGTGTCCGGACATACGTGTCTCCTATCGGTTTCGACCTAAAGCCCAGCGCAGATGCTCGGGCAATATAAACAAACGTCGTTATGATATACCTACTGGCCTGCGAGATAAACCCCAAAATGAAGGCGTCGTGATGATGACCCCTTTGGTGCAAAGAAACCTGACCCCCAATGCACCAAGTTAGGACCAGAGGAAGTCGCTGCGGGTGACGGTGGCGCCGATGGCGAAGGGCATGCAGGCGATGACCGGATACAGGTAGCGCATGTAGGTCGAGCGTTGCACGGGCCAATCAGGCACACGGCAAGCACGCCCAGCAGCGGCACCCAAATGGCCAGCCCGCGCCACGAATGACGACGTAGCAGATAGACCACCACGGCGATCATGATCCACACATAGGTGGCCGAGCTCATGGTGAGCGAGATAAACGGGATGCGTTGTACTGCCACGCGATACAGGTTGATCAGGTGGTCGCACCAGCGCACAACCTTGCTATCGACCGGATGGAAGTCGAAGTACTTGAGGTTATCGGGCTTCGCCATGATCTCGGCACTGCGCGCCGTGCTGTAGACCCATGCGTCGCGAGCGCTCGGATAAAAATACCCATAGTAGTTATTGATGAGCGCCGAGATATAGCACCCGGGGTCCTTTTTGAACATCTGGCCCACACCTCAAAATAGGCCTTGATGTCCTCCTGCGAGGCGTACTCGTTAAAGCAATTCTTGACGGCATCGGACTTGTCGGGGTTGTAGCGGCGGCCCAGGTTCTCGTACTTGAGTACACGATCGATCACGGCACGCTCTTCGTCGGTCACCGAACCGTCGCAAGGAGCTTCCACGATGGTGCCGTCCTCCTTAACCGTAGGGTTGACGCCCGAGTTAAGGCCGTCGTGCTTTTGGACGAAACGAGCCGTCTGTTGGAACGGAATCGAAAGGATTTCGCGCTTGGAACCAGGCGTGATGTCGTGCGCTGGCATAAAGACCTTGGTGAAGTACATATTAGAGGCAAGGCAGAGTGCAAGCACCGCAAGAACTCCCACCCAGCGGAAACGCGGGATGCCGCCCGAAGGCGCAGCACCAGCCTGCTTGGCTGCACGATGAGCCGCATGCGCGTCCCATGCGCAAAACGCCGCCGCGATTACGCATGCCGCCAGGGGAAACACCAGGCCGCCGTTGCGCAGAAACGTGGAACCCATGGCGCCCAGAGTGAGCAGCAGCCAGTCATGTCGCGCAAAGAGCACGGGGGCTTTCTCGCCCGCTCGCTCGACATTGGCATCACGACGGGGCAAGCCACATGCCACGAGCTTGACGGTCTGTACCAGCAGCACCAAGAACGCGTCGGCAAAGAGCACGTCTTTGGTGAGCAACGCCGCGTAGTTAGAGAACATCGGCATAAACGCAAAGAACAGCAGGATCGCACCGCGAACCGGCAGGCTCACGCCCAGTTTGCGCAGCGACGAAATGGAATAGGCCATGCAGGCGGCCGTAATGACGAACTGAGCACAGGTGTAGATGGCAAGACCTGCGTTGGCGCTGTTGAACAGTGAAAGCCCCAGCTGGACGCACGAACCGATGATAGCCGTGTGCACCACGGGGTGATGTCCGTTGAGCAACACATTGGGATTGAGCAGACGCAGGTAGTCACTCGTGCCGTTGGGGTAGTTGAACCACTGGCGAATCTGCGCACCCGTATCTCCCATAAAAAAGCCGGGCAGCGAAGCGATAAGCGTGGGCGCCCAGGCGATCATAAGCACCAGGAAGGGGCCGGCAAAGGGATGGACCGAGAGCACGGCGTGAGTCACACGCCATACGCGGCCAAAGTGCGCTTCGGAAAACGGAATGCGCCGAGAGCTCAGCCAATCCAGGCACTCAAAAGCCAAATAGAAGGCCACGATCGCTAAGAGCATCCAGCCCGCGCCGCCAATCCAGGCGCAGACGATGCGGCTTTGTCGCCAAGGACAATCTCGGCCGAGTCGGTGAGGTCGTAGCTGCGGCCGAACACCATGCAGATGGCGAAGAACAGCGACGGCAGAATGATCGATGGACGCCAGGTGTCGCCACGGCCAAAGAACACGTAGCGAAACGGCAAGGTGAGCAGGCAGGCAAGTGCAAGCAGCATGACCGCGTCGGTATGGCCGGCAAACGAAAGGAGCACCTCGTAGCACACGTACAGCATGCCCGAGGCTTTGGGTCAATCGCCAAGACTGCGTTGCTCGACACCGGGGCGGGATCGATGGAAAACGCCGTGGTCGCCAACAGCGCGAGCAAAAATGCGATGAGCGTCTGCTTGGCGGGGTAGCGCTTAAACCAGACGATGCGGCAGCGTCGCGCGCAGCCGTTGTGGAGAGGTCGGAATCCTTCACAGTCCGAAAGCCTTTCTAGAAACCTATCAAACTCGGCAAGACCACCACAAAGGTGCCTGTCCCCTTTGTGGTAGTTAGGCGTCGAGGTAGATGCGCTGGGGCCGGTTGCGGCGACGAGCAAAGATGATGAGCGCCAGGCCCGCGATTACGAGCGGCAGGCTCAGCAACTGGCCCATGGTGATAACGCCACCCAGCAGATAGCCCAGCTGCGCATCGGGCACGCGCACAAACTCAATGAGGAAGCGGACGATGCCGTAACCCATCACAAACACGCCCATAAACGTGCCTTGGGGCAGTAGCGGCTTTTTGCGGCTGAGCACCTGCAGAATGCAAAAGAGCACGATGCCCTCAAGAAATGCCTCGTAGAGCTGGGAGGGGTGACGCGGCATATCGCCCGCGGTGCCACCGAAGACCACGCCCCAGGCAGATCGGTCGGCTTGCCCCACAGCTCACCATTGACAAAGTTGGCACAACGGCCCAGGCACAAGGCCAGCGGCGCGCCTATGACGGCAAGGTCTGCCAAAGTCCATGCATCGAGCTTATATATGCGGCACACAATGATGCCGCCGATAACGCCGCCCACCAAACCGCCATGGAAGCTCATGCCGCCCTCGTTGGTGGCAAAGATCTCGAGCGGGTGCGCCCAGTAGTAGCCATCGCCATAAAAGACGACGTAGAACAGGCGCGCACCGATAATGAGGCCAAAGACCACGCCGACCACGACACTCGTCAGGTCGTCAATCGTGATGTTAAAACCCCAGCGACGCTGCGTGCGGTACATGACGACCGCCGCGAGCAGGGCGCCGACACGTAGCCAGGCCGTACCAGTAGATGGTGATGGGGCCCGCCGAGATCGCGACAGGATCAAGCATATGGTAGAAGTCGTTGAGCATGTCGACCCTCCTACTCCCTACATACAAATGCGGCCGCGGGCCTTGCGCTCGCAGCCGCATATTTGGGCGTAACGTCTATGCGGAGTATGCCGTCCGCAGCTTTCGCATCTTAGAACGGCGCGTACTCGTCGTACAGGTCCTCGGCCTCGCCGGAAGCATTGACCTGCTCAACGCGGGTAACGCCGGGCACATGCTCCTTGAGGATACGCTCAATGCCCATGGACAGGGTCAGCGAGCTCATGGGGCAGCCGGCGCAAGCGCCCTGCAGCTCCAGTTTGACGACACCCTCGTCGTCGACGCCCACATACTCCATATCGCCGCCGTCGGCCTGCAGGTTGGGGCGAATCTCTTCAAGAACCTTCTTAAGCAGCTCTTCGTTAACAGCCACAGGGGCTCCTTTCTCACAATAACGCGGGCACGCCCGCGGACAGAAGCTATGTTACTACAGCCATGTACCCGCTCACGAGCCGTCCATGCGCGCAGACGCGACTTTCACGAGTAGTCAATTTGGGACGGGGCTCTTTTGGCTGTTTTGCCGCCAGCTGGCGTTGGCACGCACTACTGCTGAGCTTGTCCCCCGGTACCAATCTGAACATCGACGATGACCTGGCGGTAGCTGATGCCGCAGGAGTCGAGAATGCGGCGGCTGATACGGCCATCATCGGTGTCGGCGTACTTGTTGTCCAGGTAGACAACCTCGCCCACGCCCACCTGCGCCAAAATCTTGGCGCAGTCGTGGCACGGAAACAGCGTAACGTAAACCGTGGAACCCTCGAGGTCCTTGAGCGAGCCACGGTAGTTGAGCACGGCGTTGGCCTCGGCATGGACCACGTAGTTGTGCTTGTCCTGCAGCGGGTCGTCGCTCGTACCCCACGGGAAAAAGTCGTCGTTGAGCGCCGAGGGTGTACCGTTGTAGCCCACCGAAAGGATGCGGTGGTTGGTGCTGGCGATGCACGCGCCCACCTGCGTGTTGGGGTCCTTGCTGCGACGCTGCGCGGCAATGGCCACGCTCATAAAGAACTCGTCCCAGCTAATGACGTCGCGGCGCTTGCCCGACGCAGTTTGATGAAGATCGTCCGACATGGCAGACACCTCCGTAATCGCAATAGTTTGACCCATTGTAGCAGGTGAAAGGTGGAGGCGTTTGTCCCACCGGCGCCCTCACTTTTACACGCGGCGGGGCTTTTGGTTGATGTGGTAGAGCTCGGCGAGACCCCGCAGCGTCAGCGCGTCGTCGACCGTCAGGCTATGGCCGACAAGGGCCGCAAGCGCCTCGGCATCGTCGCCGGTAATGACGATGGGCACATCGCCCTCCCCCGCGGCCTTGGTCGCGCGCATCTCGGCAAGCACCATGTCGAGCATGCCGTCGATGCGGGCAACCTCGCCCAAGACCACGCCCGAGCGCATCGCCTCGCGCGTGTTGCGGCCAATCACATGCGTGGGAGCCGAGGGCTCGACCTGCGGCAGGCGCGCCGCAGCGGCCGAAAGCGAGCGGGCGCCAAGTGCCAGACCCGGCGCGATGACACCGCCGACAAAGGTACCGTGCGCGTCGATGACCTCGATATTGGTCGTGGTGCCCAGGTCGATCACAATGCACGGCGAGCCGTAGACGGCGCGTGCGCCACAGCATCGGCGATGCGGTCGGGGCCGATCTCGGCCGGATCGTCGTAGTGCACGGGGCATGCCGGTCTTAGTCCCGGCCCACCGGTGAGCACGCGCCCCGTGCCAGGTGCGGGAAAGCGCCGCTTTCCACGGCGCTCGAGCGCCGGCACCACGCAGCTCAGCACAGCAGCCGCGGGCACAAGCGCACCCGGCATGCCTGCGTCGGCCGCCAGTGCGGCCATGACCTGCACGAGACGCATGCGCGCCTCGTCTGCTGTGATGCTCGACGGCGTGGTGATCTCGCACGTCGCAAGCGGGCATTCCTGCGCCGCGGCTGAATCCTCGGCAAACAGGCCAAAGCGAATGAACGTGTTGCCCACGTCGACCGTCAATATATATGCGCAGCCATTAAGCATCGTTGGCGCTCCTTTCGTCTGTCCAGCAGTATATCCCGATGATTATTCTGGGACGGGGATTTAAAAATCATTGCGTACCTAATGATTTTATCCCGTCCCAGAATAATCATCCGGCAAACAGGGGCAGCTAAAAAAGCCCCGTCCCAAATGAGCTGCCGTGCGGCTATACTGGTGCGCGGTCGTTTGCGAGCTCACGCGGCGGCCCTTGGTAACCCGACTTCCCGCGCCGTATCCGTAGCGGCGCTCCCGGGGGAAGCGGATATACGCAAAGGAGTTCTATATGAGCAATCCCTCGAACCGCACCTCGATGCGCGGTCAACTCACACTGCGCGGCGTCGTCATCGGCGTCCTTGGCTGCGTGATCATCACGGCAAGCTCGGCCTACACGGCCCTCAAGATGGGCGCACTCCCCTGGCCGATCATTTTCGCTGCCGTCATTTCGCTGTTCTTCCTGAAGCTCATGGGCAACGCCAGCCTCAACGAGGCCAACGTCACCCACACCATCATGTCCGCGGGCGCCATGGTCGCCGGCGGCCTGGCGTTTACCATCCCGGGCGCCTGGATGCTGGGCTATGCCGACCAGATCAGCTGGCTCGACATGTTATCGTGGCGCTCGCCGGCACCATCTTGGGCCTTCTGGCGACAGCGCTCATCCACCGTCACTTTATCG
>ENA-OQEB01000996-OQEB01000996.1-human-gut-metagenome-genome-assembly--contig:-NODE-996-length-10949-cov-1.597671_pt1 | contig 10949 bp, 13 predicted proteins | sample MGYA00242787_ERZ504619 | MGnify/ENA primary metagenome ERZ504619 (study PRJEB26092, sample SAMD00036317) | human gut metagenome | host: Homo sapiens | study: EMG produced TPA metagenomics assembly of... | reverse complement strand
TTGAAACGTTTTGTAGGGCGAAGGCAAGGGAAGTGGTGGCACTTTCGGCCGGTACGGCGGCAGTACATTTGGTTCTGTTGGCTTGCGGAGTGGGACAGGGTGACGAAGTGATTGTACAAAGCTTCACATTCTGTGCGTCTTCACATCCGGTCACTTATCTGGGGGCTGTTCCGGTATTTGTGGATTCTGAGAAAGAAACTTGGAACATGTCTCCGGAACTGTTGGAAGAAGCCATCAAGGACCGCATTGCCAAGACTGGAAAAAAGCCAAAAGCTATTGTTCCTGTGGCATTGTACGGCATGCCCTATGACTGTACACGTATCATGGAGATAGCCGATAGGTATGCTATTCCAGTGGTGGAAGATGCTGCCGAAGGTTTTGGCTCCCGTTTTAAGGGACAGGTACTGGGGACGTTCGGCAAGTTCGGGGTGCTGAGCTTTAACGGTAACAAGATGATTACTACCAGTGGCGGTGGTGCGTTGATTTGTAAAGATGCCGAAAGCAAGAATCAAATCATGTGGTATGCTACGCAGGCTCGTGAGGCTTATCCTTATTACCAGCACGAGGCGATAGGGTATAACTATCGCATGAGTAATATATGTGCAGGTATTGGTCGTGGTCAAATGACCGTTGCCGATAAGCATATTGCACATCACCGACATGTGCAGGCTCTCTATAAGGAACTGCTTAAGGATGTGAGGGGGTATTGCTGCATGAAGCTCCTTCGGCTGATTATGACTCTAATTTCTGGCTTTGTACAATCACTCTGGATTCTTCACTTCGCATCAAAGGGCAGGAAAATGCTTATAAGGATGTTGTCAGGACTGCCGTAGGTGGTGCTGCAGGTGTGATTCATGCCGTAGATTGTGCTACAACAGATTGCCAGCCCAACGAGAATGTGGAGGCTTTGCGTGCTTTTATGCTTGGCAAAAAAATAGAGGCACGCCCGGTTTGGAAACCGATGCACAAGCAGCCGGTCTATAAGGATGCTCCGGCTTATATCAATGGGGTATCCGAAGCTATTTTTAAAATCGGTATGTGCCTTCCTGCCGGGCCGTGGGTGACTGATGAAGATGTATATTATATCGTGGAGTGTATAAAAGAGGCCATAGTAAAATAATAGATGAAAATACAGCTTTTTTAACTACGACCTTGACAACGCTGTCGGTTGCCAATACGTTTGTCAATGCGGATTTCATCTATACCGTTGTCTGTTCCGTTCTAGTCTTCTGCTTCTTCAATTTCTGCAAGCGTGCCAAATATTCACCGCCTGATGCTTCATGAGAATATCGGACTACCGCATCGCAAACATCTTATCAGATTATGGCGAATGACTGAAGATTCCCCATGTCATAGTATCTTTGACCTATATGGCAGTACAGGCAATCATCATCGTAGGATATCTTGATTAAGTTGGCTTGCCTAATCTGTCGACTTGTAAATCAATACTTTATAAACTTATCTCAGAAAACAGCTTCAGCGAGGCTGTTTTCTTTGTTTGCAGGCAAATATATCCTCACCTTTGCATTGTTGATCAACAAAACGAGATTAAAAACCATGTTGAATTAAAAATGTAAAAAGGAGAAAGAAAGTATGCCTTTATTTTATTATGCAAGACAGTCGTCTCTGGCGACAAAAGAGGGTGCCAAACTTTGGCATCTGAGTTTGAAGAAAGTGGGAAGAGCCGTGGATGCACAACAATTGGCTGAGGTGATTGCGAGAAGTCTTCCCTGACTCCGGGTGACGTACATAATGTAATCCGTAACCTGATGACGGTAATGAGGAGCCAGTTGCTGAACAGCCGTACGGTGCGTCTGGATGGCTTGGCACATTCACCATGAAGGCCCGTACGCGAGGTAAGGGAGTGGTCAAATCTGAAGACGTGAATCCCAATCAGGTGACTGCTTTACGTTGCCAGTTTACTCCGGAATACACGCGCCCGGCTGCCATCGGCACTACGCGTGCCTGCTCCAAGGGGTGGAGTTTGAGAAATGGACGGGAGTGGTTACGGACGGTAAGGATGATGCCGGTGATGGTGGTAATTCCGGTGGCGGTTCCGACGGTGACCAGGGAGAGAACCCGTTAGGATAAGATGTATTTACTAATTTTGAAAGATTAAAACTATGAAAAAAGAACGTTTGGGACAAAATTTTGAAGGTAGTGATAGCTGTTGCTTCCGCCATATTGGGAGCTTTAGGCGCCAATGCAATGAATGTATAAATTGTAGATTTATATAGAATATTAGGAGAAAGGCGGTGAAGGGAAAGCACTTCATCGCCTTTTTGTTATTTTCTTCATTTATAATTCCCTGCCAACCAAAAAATCTTATTACCTTTGCAAGTCACTTTTGGAAACAATAAAAATATAATGATATGAATATCTCTTATAATTGGTTGAAAGAGTATGTCGATTTCGATTTGACACCGGATGAAGTTGCTGCGGCACTGACCTCCATCGGACTGGAAACGGGAAGTGTGGAAGAGGTGCAAACCATTAAAGGCGGACTGGAAGGACTGGTCATCGGCGAAGTGTTGACATGCGAAGCTCATCCTAACTCAGACCATATGCACGTCACTACGGTGAACCAGGGACAAGGTGAACCCGTGCAGATTGTATGCGGCGCTCCGAATGTAGCTGCCGGACAGAAAGTGTAGTAGCCACGTTGGTACAAAACTGTATGACGGTGACGAATGCTTTACCATCAAGAAATCAAAACTTCGTGGCGTGGAATCTGTCGGCATGATTTGTGCTGAGGATGAAATCGGTATCGGTACGGACCACGCGGCATCATCGTATTGCCGGAAACTGCTGTTCCGGGTAGCTTGCCAAGGATTACTATAACATCAAGAGCGATTACGTGCTGGAAGTGGACATCACTCCCAACCGTGCCGATGCTTGCTCACATTATGGGGTGGCACGCGACTTGTATGCCTACTTGATACAGAACGGTAAGCCGGCTACTTTAAAGAAACCTTCGGTAGACGCTTTTGCGGTAGAAAATCACGATTTGGATATTAAAGTAACTGTAGAGAACAGCGAGGCATGTCCCCGATATGCCGGCGTTACGGTGAAAGGGGTTACAGTGAAAGAAAGCCCCGAATGGTTGCAGAACAAGTTGCGTATTATCGGTCTGCGTCCTATCAATAATGTGGTGGATATTACCAACTATATAGTCCATGCTTTCGGCCAGCCGCTGCACTGCTTCGATGCAGATAAGATTAAAGGCGGTGAGGTGATTGTAAAGACCATGCCGGAAGGTACTCCGTTTGTAACTCTTGATGGCGTGGAGCGTAAATTGAACGAACGCGACCTGATGATTTGCAACAAGGAAGAGGCGATGTGTATTGCCGGTGTGTTCGGCGGTCTGGATTCCGGTTCTACGGAAACCACCAAGGATGTGTTCCTTGAAAGTGCCTACTTCCATCCGACATGGGTACGCAAGACAGCCCGTCGTCATGGATTGAACACAGATGCTTCTTTCCGTTTTGAAAGAGGTATTGACCCGAATGCCACTATTTACTGCCTGAAGCTGGCAGCTTTGATGGTAAAGGAACTTGCCGGAGGTACCATTTCTTCTGAAATAAAAGATGTGTGCGCCGCTCCTGCCAAGGATTTCCGTGTGGAACTTGCCTATGAGAAAGTGAACTCACTGATTGGTAAAGTTATTCCGGTGGATACCATCAAGAGCATCGTGACAAGTCTGGAAATGAAGATTGTAGACGAGACAGCCGAAGGGCTTACACTGGATGTTCCTCCTTACCGTGTGGACGTGCAGCGCGATTGCGATGTAATAGAGGATATTCTGCGCATCTACGGATATAATAATGTGGAGATTCCGACTACCTTGAAGTCTTGTCTGACTACCAAGGGTGAATATGATAAATCCAACAAACTGCAAAACCTGGTTGCCGAGCAGCTGGTGGGCTGTGGTTTCAATGAGATTCTGAACAACTCGTTGACGCGTGCCGCTTACTATGACAACTTGGAGTCTTATCCGTCAAAGAATCTGGTAATGTTGCTGAATCCGTTGAGTGCAGACTTGAATGCCATGCGTCAGACACTGCTTTTCGGTGGATTGGAAAGCATCTCGCACAACGCCAACCGTAAGAATGCAGACCTGAAATTCTTTGAATTCGGTAATTGTTATCACTTCAACGAGGAGAAGAAGAATCCGGAAAAGGTGCTTGCCGCTTATTCCGAAGACTATCATCTTGGTTTGTGGGTGACTGGCAAGAGGGTTGTAAACTCATGGCTCATCCGGATGAGAACAGCTCGGTATATGAGCTGAAGGCATACGTTGAGAATGTCTTTGCCAGATTGGGGCTGCACATGCATGATTTGGTTGTCGGCAATCTGACTGATGACATCTATGCTGCCGGTTTATCCGTACAGACAAGGGGTGGAAAGCGGTTGGCTACTTTCGGTATTGTAACAAAGAAGCTGCTGAAGGCATTCGATATTGACAACGAGGTTTACTATGCCGATTTCAACTGGAAAGAATTGTTGAAGGCCATCCGCAATGTGAAGGTGAGCTATACGGAAATCTCCAAGTTCCCTGCCGTGAAACGCGACTTGGCATTACTGCTCGACAAGAAAGTGCAGTTTGCGGAAATTGAGAAGATTGCCTACGAGACGGAGAAAAAGCTGCTGAAGGAGGTTTCTCTCTTCGACGTTTACGAGGGTAAGAATCTGGAAGCCGGTAAGAAGAGTTACGCGGTGAGCTTCCTGCTGCAGGATGAGAATGCCACGTTGAACGATAAGCAGATTGACAAGATTATGTCCAAACTAGTGAAGAACCTGGAGGACAAGTTGAATGCCAAGCTGCGTTGATTCATTATTCAGAATTTATAATTCATAATTTAAAATACAGTTCCAATGGGAAGAGCGTTTGAATATAGAAAAGCTGCCAAATTGAAAAGATGGGGTCACATGGCAAAGACCTTTACAAGACTGGGTAAACAAATCGCTATAGCTGTAAAAGCAGGTGGTCCGGAACCCGAAAATAACCCGACCCTACGTGGTGTGATCGCTACTTGTAAGCGTGAAAACATGCCGAAGGATAATATTGAACGTGCTATCAAAAATGCGATGGGTAAGGACCAGAGCGACTATAAGGGTATGACTTATGAAGGATACGGTCCTCACGGTGTAGCTGTTTTTGTGGATACGCTGACTGATAATACTACCCGTACAGTAGCCGATGTGCGTTCCGTGTTCAACAAGTTCGGCGGTAACTTGGGAACAATGGGTTCACTGGCTTTCTTGTTTGACTACAAGTGCGTGTTCACTTTCAAGAAGAAAGACGGTATCGATATGGAAGAACTCATTCTTGACTTGATAGACTATGACGTAGAGGAAGACTACGAAGAGGATGAAGAAGAAGGTACTATCACTATTTATGGTGACCCGAAAAGCTATGCAGCTATCCAGAAACATTTGGAAGAGTGCGGTTTTGAAGATGTCGGCGGTGAGTTTACCTATATCCCGAACGATATGAAGGATGTGACTCCCGAGCAACGCGAAACCATCGACAAGATGATAGAGCGTCTCGAAGAGTTTGATGATGTACAGACGGTTTATACTAACATGAAACCGGAAGAAGGCGGAGAATAATGACATATACATACAAGACGCAAGGTACGTGTAGCAGTAACATCGAACTGAATGTGGAAGATGGTATTGTGAAAGAAGTGGCATTTTGGGGTGGATGTAATGGAAACCTGCAAGGACTTTCACGTTTGGTGAAAGGCATGCCGTAGATGCGGTGATTGCCCGTTTGGAAGGAATTCGCTGCGGAAGACGTTCCACTTCCTGCCCCGACCAATTGTGCAAGGCATTGCAGAGATGGGGTATTGAGCCTACTGCCTGAAAGAATGGATGAGAGCCCTTGACATTGAAAGATGCCAGGGGCTTTTTTTGAACCTAACATGGAGGTATTTGTTATTATTTGAGTATTTTTACGCTCTTAATTGAACAGACACAATGAAGAATATTTTTAAAGACTTGAAACGGAGAGACCACAAACGCTATCTGGGCGGTCTGGACGTTTTTAAATATATAGGTCCCGGACTGCTGGTGACTGTGGGCTTTATTGACCCGGGGAACTGGGCATCTAATTTTGCGGCAGGGTCTGAATTTGGCTATTCATTGCTGTGGGTCGTGACTTTATCCACTATCATGCTGATTGTATTACAGCATAATGTGGCGCATCTTGGCATTGTAACCGGCTTGTGCTTGTCCGAAGCCGCTACCAAATATACTCCTTCCTGGGTGTCGCGTCCCATATTGGGTACAGCGGTATTGGCTTCCATCTCGACTTCGCTGGCAGAGATATTGGGAGGTGCCATGCTTTGCAGATGCTGTTTGACATTCCCATCATATGGGGCTCTATCTTACTACCGTATTTGTAGTCGTCATGCTTTTCACTAATTCCTACAAGAAGATAGAACGTTCCATCATTGCTTTTGTTTCGGTCATCGGGCTCTCCTTTATCTATGAGCTGTTTCTGGTGAAGATAGATTGGTCGCTGGCTGCACAAGGGTGGGTGACACCTTCGTTCCCGCATGGGAGCATGTTGATTATCATGAGTGTACTCGGTGCGGTGGTGATGCCGCATAATCTGTTTCTGCACTCGGAAGTGATACAGAGCCATGAATATAATAAGAAAGATGATGCGTCCATCCGTAAGGTGTTGAAATATGAATTGTTCGACACACTGTTCTCTATGATTGTGGGGATGGGCCATCAAACAGTGCCATGATACTGCTGGCAGCGGCAACTTTCTTTAAAAGCGGTATTCAGGTGGAAGAGTTGCAGCAGGCCAAATCCTTGCTGGAGCCGTTGCTGGGGAGCAGTGCTGCCGTGGTTTTTGCATTGGCATTACTGATGGCGGGTATATCTTCCACGATAACCAGCGGTATGGCGGCAGGTTCTATCTTTGCCGGTATTTTTGGAGAATCCTATCATATCAAAGACAGTCATTCGCAGGTGGGGGTGATTCTGTCGCTGGGCATTGCGCTGCTGCTGATTTTCTTTATCGGAGACCCGTTCAAAGGACTGCTGATTTCACAGATGATACTGAGCATCCAGCTGCCGTTCACGGTTTTCCTGCAAGTGGGACTGACTTCTTCGCGCAAAGTGATGGGGCAGTATGTAAACAGCAAATGGAGTACATTTGTACTTTATGCCATTGCTGCGGTGGTCACTGTGCTGAATATCATGCTGCTGGTATCCGAGTTGACATCTTGAATAATTCATTTTTAAGAAATCAAATAAGTAGTATGAAGATTATTACATATAACGTAAATGGGCTGAGGGCTGCCGTGACAAAAGGTTTTCCCGAGTGGCTGGCACAAGAGCAGCCGGATGTGCTTTGTTTGCAGGAAACGAAGCTGCAACCGGAACAGTATCCGGCAGAAGCGCTGGATGCTTTGGGGTATAAGCATTATCTATATTCTGCACAGAAGAAGGGGTATAGTGGAGTCGCTATTCTGAGCAAGCAAGAACCGGACCATGTGGAGTACGGCATGGGCATTGAAGAATATGATAACGAAGGGCGCTTTATCCGTGCCGACTTCGGTGATGTGTCCGTTGTGAGTGTTTATCATCCTTCCGGTACCAGCGGTGACGAACGCCAGGCCTTCAAGATGGTCTGGTTGGAGAAATTCCAGGAATATGTATTGGAGCTGGAACGTACGCGTCTAACTCATTCTTTGCGGCGATTATAATATCTGCATGAGGCAATAGACATTCACGACCCTATCAGGAATGCCACTAACAGTGGCTTCCTGCCTGAAGAGCGGGAGTGGATGACGCGCTTTCTCAATGCGGGATTCATAGATTCCTTCCGTTGGCTTCATCCCGACAAGCAGGAATATACGTGGTGGAGCTATCGCTTTAATTCACGTGCCAAGAACAAAGGGTGGCGCATTGATTATTGCATGGTGAGTGAGCCGGTGCGTCCGATGTTGAAGGAGGCGAGAATATTGGGTGACGTTGTCCACTCGGACCATTGCCCGATGTTGTTGGAAATTACAGAATGATTATGGAAACAAAAGACAGAATCGAAAAAGCTGTGGAGCTTTTCAAGAGTGGCTATAACTGCTCGCAGTCGGTAGTGGGAGCTTTTGCAGATATGTATGGCTTTACAGAAGAGCAGGCTTTCCGGATGTCCGCCTCTTTTGGTGGTGGCATAGGTCGTATGAGGCAGACATGCGGTGCTGCATGCGGCATGTTCCTATTGGCCGGATTGGAAAAGGAGCTGTGGAAGGCAAGGACCGTGAAGGTAAGGCGGCAAACTATGCGTTGGTGCAGGAGCTGGCTGCTGAATTCAAGAAACGAAATGGCTCTTTGATATGTGCTGAATTGTTGGGTTGAGAAAACCGGAAGGTTCGTCCGTTCCGGAAGCCCGTACCGAGCAGTATTATGCTAAACGCCCGTGTGCAGGATGGTAGAGGTAGCTGCCCAAATTTGGACCGAATACCTGGAAAAAACGTCCTCAAAGTAAGAAAAAAGAACTTTTTTACTCCTTAGTAAGAAAAAAAGTGCCTAATAACGTGTTGTATAACATAAATATACCTATCTTTGCAGCGATATAAAAACACCGACATCTCTATCTTTGGAGATGAGGATAACGTTTAACTAAAAGCAAATAGAAATGTTAAAAGAAAAAGCTGGTAATGTTGCAGGACAGATTTGGACTGCACTGAATGGCACAGATGGCTTGACTCACAAGCAAATCAAGAAAGCAACTAAACTGATCGACAAGGACTTCTTCCTGGGATTGGGCTGGTTGTTAAGAGAAGACAAGGTTTCTACTTCTGAAGTGGAAGGCGAATTGTTTGTAAAGCTGAACTAAGCGAGGAATTGATTGGAATGTTATAAAAAGATGCGTTGGTACATGAATATGTTATCAACGCATTTTTTATTTGCTCTGTTTTCATTATCTTTGCGCACCCAATTAATAGATAGTTATTGACAATGAAGAATATACGAAATTTTGCATTATTGTCCCATATCGACCACGGTAAATCAACCTTGGCAGACCGTCTGCTGGAATTTACCAATACTATACAAGTAACTAACGGACAGATGCTGGATGACATGGACCTTGAGAAGGAAAGAGGTATCACCATCAAGAGCCATGCCATACAAATGGAGTATACCTATAAAGGTGAAAAGTATATTCTGAACTTGATAGACACTCCGGGACACGTGGACTTCTCGTACGAGGTGTCACGTTCCATCGCCGCTTGTGAAGGAGCCTTGCTTATTGTAGATGCTTCGCAAGGAGTGCAGGCGCAGACCATTTCAAACCTCTATATGGCGATTGAGCATGATTTGGAGATTATCCCCGTCATCAACAAATGTGACATGGCAAGCGCCATGCCCGAGGAAGTGGAGGACGAAATCGTTGAACTGTTGGGCTGCAAGCGTGATGAGATTATCCGTGCTTCCGGCAAAACAGGCATGGGAGTGGAAGAGATTCTGACTGCGGTCATTGAGCGTATCCCTCATCCGGAGGGTGACGAGGAAGCTCCGTTGCAGGCGTTGATTTTCGATTCTGTCTTCAATTCTTTCCGTGGTATCATTGCATATTTCAAGATAGTGAACGGTGTGATTCGTAAAGGGGATAAAGTGAAATTCTTCAATACAGGCAAGGAATATGATGCGGATGAAATCGGAGTGCTCAAAATGGAAATGATGCCACGTCCGGAGTTGCGTACGGGGGATGTGGCTATATCATCTCGGGTATCAAAACCTCTAAGGAAGTGAAAGTAGGTGAATACGATTACGCATATTGCCCGTCCTTGCGAAGTGGCCATCGCCGGTTTTGAGGAAGTGAAGCCGATGGTTTTTGCCGGTGTGTACCCCATCGAGGCGGAAGATTTCGAGGACCTGCGTTCTTCTTTGGAGAAGCTGCAGTTGAATGATGCTTCGCTGACTTTCCAGCCTGAGTCTTCATTGGCTTTGGGCTTTGGTTTCCGTTGCGGTTTCCTTGGGCTGCTCCATATGGAGATTGTGCAGGAACGCCTTGACCGTGAATTTGACATGAACGTTATCACCACCGTGCCCAACGTTTCCTACAATATCTATGACAAGCAGGGAAATATGACTGAAGTGCATAACCCCGGCAGCATGCCCGACCCTACTATGATAGACCGTATTGAGGAGCCCTATATCCGTGCCTCGGTGATTACCACCACTGATTACATCGGCCCTATCATGACTCTTTGTCTGGGCAAGCGTGGCGAGCTGGTGAAGCAGGAATATATTTCAGGTAACCGCGTAGAAATATACTATGACATGCCTCTTGGCGAAATAGTTATCGATTTCTATGATAAATTGAAGAGTATCTCTAAGGGATATGCCTCTTTTGACTATCATCCCAACGGTTTTCGTCCTTCCAAACTGGTGAAGCTGGATATTTTGCTGAACGGTGAGCCGGTGGATGCTCTTTCTACCTTGACACACTTTGACAATGCCTACGAATTGGGACGCCGGATGTGCGAGAAGTTGAAAGACCTGATTCCGAGACAGCAGTTCGATATCGCTATTCAGGCTGCTATCGGTGCCAAGATTATTTCCCGGGAAACGATTAAGGCTGTGCGTAAGGACGTAACGGCCAAATGTTATGGAGGTGACGTGAGCCGTAAACGAAAATTGCTTGAGAAACAGAAGAGAGGTAAGAAGCGTATGAAACAGATTGGTAATGTGGAAGTACCTCAGAAAGCGTTCCTTGCAGTCTTGAAGCTGGATTGATGTCGAAAGGATGAAATCTTAAATCAAATATACTTCTTTATGATTATTTTGCGTACTGTGAAAAACTTCTCGTCGCTGAATATAGCGGCGAGCATCTTGCTGTTTTTGATGGCTATTTTGGCGGCCGTTATTGCTAATTCGCCGATGGCTCCGCTGTATCAGGGCTTTCTTTTGCAGGAACTGCATCT
>ENA-OQEB01000995-OQEB01000995.1-human-gut-metagenome-genome-assembly--contig:-NODE-995-length-10960-cov-1.895320_pt1 | contig 10960 bp, 13 predicted proteins | sample MGYA00242787_ERZ504619 | MGnify/ENA primary metagenome ERZ504619 (study PRJEB26092, sample SAMD00036317) | human gut metagenome | host: Homo sapiens | study: EMG produced TPA metagenomics assembly of... | reverse complement strand
CGTGATTAAAAAAGGGCAACACGCATGTTGAAATCCATTTTCTCACTGCTAGATTACCCCAAACCAAGGAAGCTAATTATGGATATAAATATTTACAACACCCTAGTTTTTTTGAATAACCATACTATTAAACGTATCCCTGTATTTTAATTGAAGTGGGAAAAATGTGGAGTTTTACACATTTTTGATACCTCTTTTGTGTAATTCTCCACATTTTCCACACTTGAATCCATAATTATGGGACAAAAGTACTAAAAAACAAGCAAGGAAACCAACTTCCTCACGTTCTTTATATTACTTTTAACCAACTTTACCATATTCCCGGAATCTAAAAGGATGCGTCATAAGATAATTATTCACCCCTCTTCTTGTTGTTTGGAAAAAACAGGATAAGTTGTTGGAAGAAGATAGGATATGTTGTTGAGGTAGTCAGTATCTCCGGTCGCACAACAGCTGTTGTGCGTTTGCATAACAGCTGATATACGCATGCACAACAGCTGTTGTGCATGCGGTGATCAACTGTTATGCGCCAACTATTATCTAGACTTTTGACACACCCTCTTTTTAATTAGGCAAAGTGTTAAATCTTAGAAAAACGGACAAAAAGCACGAAGATAGACAGATATTTAGCCAACTTTTTTAACGCTGACAAAAAAGCGTTGATGTTGACTGGAGCAAGGTGATAAAAAAAAGAGTGCACTGTAACAAACAATGCACTCTTTTTTATTATCTTAATTCCTAATCCAGGAAATATTATCTGATGAACAGCAGCTCACGATACTTAGGCAATGTCCAAAGCTCATCGGCTACGAGAAGCTCGAGCTTGTCTATCTGATAACGGATTTCCTCCATCTTTGGAGCTACCGTGTCGTGATATGCTACTGCCTTCTCGCGCTCACTCTCTATCTTGTTGGCTACCTTGCGGGCATCTACCAATGCCTCTACACCACGCTCTATTGCCTCGGTGCGCTCGGCTATCTCACGGATAATCTTCACGTTGCGGGCTGTCAGTTTCTTGCCTTCCTCGCCACCGAAGATGTGAATCATACCCTCTACATTCTTTGCCAGACGGCTCTGATAGTGGGTAGCCACAGGGATGATATGGTTCATGCTCAGGTCGCCCATCACACGAGCCTCAATCTGAATCTTCTTGGTATAAGTCTCCCACTTCACCTCATTGCGCGCCTTCAACTCGCTCTCGCTCATCACGTTGGTCTTGGCAAACATCTCGATGCTTTCCTTGTCCAGATAACGGTCGAAGACTACCGGGCAGGATGCCTCGCAGTCCAAGCCTCGCTTCTGAGCCTCTTCCTTCCACTCATCAGAATAGCCGTTGCCGTCGAAGCGGATAGCTTGCAGGTCTTGATATCCTCGCGTACAATATCTATAATGGCCGATGTCAGGTCCTCGCCCTTTGCTATCAAGGCATCTACACGAGTCTTGAAATTTTCGAGAGCCTCAGCTACGGCAGCATTCAGTACGATGAGAGATGACGCACAGTTGGCCTCTGAACCTACAGCACGGAACTCGAAACGGTTTCCGGTGAAGGCGAATGGAGAGGTACGGTTGCGGTCGGTGTTATCGATCATCAGCTCCGGAATCTCAGGGATATCCAGCTCCATACCCTTCTTGCCAGCCAGGGCGAAGAGTTCGTCCTTATCTGCCTTCTCTATATGGTCGAGCAGATCGGTAAGCTGCTTGCCCAGGAATGAAGAGATGATGGCTGGTGGTGCCTCGTTGGCTCCCAAACGGTGCGCATTGGTAGCACTCATGATAGATGCCTTCAGCAGTCCGTTGTGCTTGTAGACACCCATCAAGGTCTCTACGATGAAGACTACGAAGCGGAGATTGTCCTCCGGTGTCTTGCCTGCTGCATGGAGCAGTACGCCTGTATCGGTGCAGAGACTCCAGTTGTTGTGCTTGCCCGAACCGTTGACGCCGGCGAATGGCTTCTCGTGAAGGAGCACACGGAAACCGTGCTTGTGAGCCACACGCTTCATCAGACTCATCAGGAGCATATTATGGTCTACAGCAAGATTGCACTCCTCATAGATAGGTGCCAGCTCAAACTGGTTTGGTGCCACCTCGTTATGACGGGTCTTGCAAGGGATGCCGAGTTCGAGCGCCTGGATTTCAAGATCCTTCATGAAAGCCTGCACACGCTCAGGGATTGTTCCGAAATAGTGGTCGTCCATCTGCTGGTTCTTCGCAGAGTCGTGTCCCATCAGGGTACGGCCCGTAAGCATCAGGTCAGGACGAGCCGAGTAAAGGCTCTCATCTACCAGGAAGTACTCCTGCTCCCAACCGAGATTGGTCTGCACCTTCTTTACCTGTGGATAGAAATAATGGCACACCTCGGTAGCCGCCTCACTCAAGGTATGGAGCGAGCGGAGCAATGGAGCCTTGTAGTCCAAAGCCTCACCGGTATAAGAAATAAAGATGGTTGGGATACAGAGGTATCGTCGATGATGAACACAGGCGATGTAGGATCCCATGCAGAATAGCCACGAGCTCGAAGGTATTGCGGATACCGCCGTTAGGGAATGAGCTGGCATCAGGTTCCTGCTGGACAAGCAATTTGCCAGAGAATTCCTCAATCATACCACCCTTTCCGTCATGCTCTACGAAGGCATCATGCTTCTCTGCAGTACCTTCTGTCAATGGCTGGAACCAGTGAGTATAATGCGTTACCCCGTTTTCCTCAGCCCAGAGCTTCATGCCGGCAGCCACGGCATCCGCGATGGAACGGTCCAGACGATTACCGTTGTCTATCACATCGATGAGTTTCTCGTACACATCAGATGGCAGATACTTGTACATCTTCTGGCGGTTGAATACATACTTGGCGAAATATTCCGAAGGACGCACCTTGGGAGTTTCCACCTCTACAGGTCTTTTCTTAAAGGCCTCGGCTACAACCTCAAATCTCAAATTAGCCATTCTTTTATCTATTTATTTTAAGTTTGCGAGTGCAAAGGTAATAAAAAAACAGCAATTTGCTAACAAATTGCTGTTTTTTTATGCTTTTTATCGTCTTTTTCCCTCTTTCCAGTTGAAAAGATATTCGATACCATGGATTCTTACCCTAATATAGAGGTCGGCTGCCTTCTTATCTGATGTGTAAAGATAGCCTGTTACTGCCTCACCTGTGGATGGTGGTACGCTCCAAATAACCGAGGTCGAGAGGCTGCTTGTCGGTAGACTGCATACGGGTGCTCTCGTCCAACTCACGCATACGGCAGATGCGCTTCTGGAATTCCTTTACGGTATTGGAATTGCCAGCATTAAACTGGGCACCCAAGTTGGAGTTAACCTCTGTCTCACGGATATTGGTTACGGTATAGTTGTTCTTCTTCTGGAACTTACGGATCTTGTCGTTATACTCTTCTACGCCTACCATCTGGTAGCCCTTCATCTTCTCGCCCTTCACGGAATATACCTGTACTTGGCGAGGATCGAGGTCTACATTGACCATACTCTTATTGACCACATAGAGACCCACCTCACGATAGTCGCCCACGGCATTGGTGATAGAGTTACAAGCACCCACGATGAGCCCATTCTTGTTATAGTATGACCAAGCCACACCGTTCTTATACTCCGACTGCACCTCCTCTGGTGTAGGAGTCTCCATGATAGGTTTGTTGTCGATGATGGAATACTTAGAGTAGTTGCCATCAGCATCTACCACTACATAGAATCCCTCTGGTTCATTAGCCTTGTATGGGGTGAGTTTACATACCTTGCCATCCTCCGAAAAGGCGGAATAGAGACCATCACGCATACCATCACGCATGGTGAAGTGCTTGTTGATGATACCATTATTATAATAGATGGTGTATTCGCCATTCAGGCGACCATCACGATAGGTCTTGTTCTCCTCTACCTGTCCGTCCTTGAAGTAAGATACGTACTGATCGGTGAAGCGGCTATTAGCATCATCGCTCTTGTCCAGCTCCAAGAAGCTACCCTCTGCCTGCAATTCGCCAGTGATATAGTAGGTCTTAAACTCCTTCTGCATGGCTGGGTTCACAGGATAGAGAGCCAAGCGATAATAGTTGGCGAAAGCCTTGTTGGTGGTTACCTTCCAGTTCTTGTTATAATAGATGGTGTCCACACGGTCCTGAGGTACAGGGGCTGGAACCACCACTGTATCCACTACCACAGGAGCACCGCCTTGGGCAGGCAAGGTAACAGCCTTGCTTTCTTCCTTCTTCTCAGCCACAGCTTCCTTAACCTCAGCTTCTGGCTGGGTCTCCTTCACTACAGTTTTCTTAGCGGCAGAGCGCTTACGAGCCGTGCGCTTACCTTGGGCAAAACCATCTACCGTAGTACACAAAAGTGCTAAAGCCAAGAACAAAACATATCTTCTTTTCATACCTTATAGCTTAGTTTTAAAATACAATTTTCTTAGAATGATTACTTTATCGCGTGCAAATATACAAATAATTTGTGGAGTGGGCAAATATTTCTACGTTTTTCGAAGATTTAGATAAGAAAAAAATCCCCTGCTACCGAAGTTACAAGGGATTTTAACTAGAATAAATATAATCTTAACTTAAACACTTGCTCATTTTTAGAAGCGATATACCACGAAGCTATTTGGCTTCATCTTTACATTCAGCACATTGCCATTGGCCTGTGCATCGGATACGACTGGTACCACTACGTTCTTGTTGTCTATCTTGTTCTCTGCCTGGAGGTCATCGGCATGGAGCAAGGTTACCTTGCCTGCCTTCAAGCTCTTGATGCCATTGAAGGTTACGTTGATGTCCTTCTCCTCGTTAGAGGTGTTGGCTATCTTCACAATATAGCTCTTGGTGTTCTTGTCATAGCAAGCGGTGGCATAGAGTCCGTCCTTGCCCTCCACAGCCTTGCCATTCTCTGTAAGAGAGAGCACATTGGTACCCTTGTTCAGTCCGTAGAGCTGCTGTACATAGTAGTTGGCTGAGCGAACAGAGGTGAGGTTGTCGAACCAGATGAGGTCTGGACGCCACTGCCATCCCTCTACATGAGCGAAGAGAGGTGCGTATGTAGCCTGGTATACCACGTCGGCATTGCGCTCCAAGCCAGTCATAAAGGCTGCCTCTGAGAGAGCTGCCTCCCAAGAGTTAGGGTCGTTGGTGGCATGGGCTGCATATTCGCCGGCAAATACCTTAGGACCCTTGCGATCGTAATTGTCATAGCGGTTGGCATTCTCACGGAACCACTCTGGCTCTTATAGTAGTGCTCATCCACGAGGTCGGTCTTCAGCTTGCGCATCTGCTCCCAACCATAGTCGAAGTCCTTGCCATCGGCAGAAGGACCAGATGAACCACAGATCTTCATCTTAGGATACTTGGCACGAATCTGCTCCATAAACTTCTGGAGGCGCTCAGGATACATAGGCCCCCACTGCTCGTTACCAATACCAATCTGCTTCAGGTTGAATGGTGCAGGATGACCCATATCGGCACGAAGCTTACCCCACTTAGAGGTAACAGGACCATTGGCAAACTCGATGAGATCCAAGGCGTCATCGATATAGCTCTGCAAGTCGTCCACTGCCACGTGAGCATTCTTGTCATCATCACTATTCTGATACTGACAAGCCAAACCTACAGAGAGGATAGGCAATGGCTCGGCACCAATCTTCTCAGAGAGGAGGAAGTACTCATAGAAGCCCAATCCCAATGACTGATAATAATTAGGATAGAGGCGATATGGGAAGGTATCTCTCCAGCGGTTCTCATTCAATGGGCGATCCTCTGGAGCGCCCACGCTATTCTTCCACTCATAGCGAGTGTCGAGGTCAGTACCTCTACGATACATCCACCAGGGAAACGGAACACACCAGGGTGCAAATCGGCGAGATCCTGCACCAAGTCGCACGGAGTCCATGCCAGTTGTCCTCTGGGAAGAGGGAGATATGGTCGAGGTCTACGCTCTCAGTTCCCTCCAAGAAGATACGCATCAGTCCCTTAGGGTCTGTAACATTGGAGGTGAGCGTAGCGGTTACCCTCTGCCACTTGTTGTTGGTCACGGTAACGATCTGCTTGTCTACCACATTATTCTTAGAGTCTACTATCTCCACACGGAACTTAGCCTCCTTGCCATTGATGAGATGCAAGCGAGCATATACAGAGAAGTCATACTTCATGTCCTTCTTCAGTCCCATGCCGAAGAAGCCACGGTTCTCAAGGCCAGTCTGCTTCTCACGAGCGCCGGCAGTCTCCAAAGTTACATAGTGAGGATTGCGAGGGAAGGCTGGCTTCACATCGCTAACGGTTACATTACCAAATGTATTCCAACCCATCAGGCGCTGTGGGAACTCGAAAGAGCGGTTTTCCACCATCTCGGCATAGAGACCACCATCGGCACCAAAGTTGATATCCTCGAAGAAGATACCATACATGGTAGGCTGAATTTCTACTCCAGCTTGTTGGCCTGTACGTTAAACTGATGCTGAGCGTAAGCACCGAGTGATGCCATCGCCATCAGCATGGCTGCGAAAAATTTCGTTTTTCTCATATCTACGTTATTATTGTTTTATAGGTTTATGATTTTTACTCATGAAACATTTTCTTGTAGCGAGACACCTTATTATATATATAGGCATCCTCACTCACGGTGCAAAGATACAAAAAAATCCACCCCTCATGAGGTGGATTTTCTGCTATAATAAATTGGATAATGTTCTAAATTAGCTGTTTTATCCACTATTTTACTGGTATCAGGCTAAATTTGAACGCCTTATTGCCATAATGGATGCGATATTTTTCCAGAGGCCAAGCACCCCAAGAATTTTCGCCAGCCACGCCCATGTGCTCTCCATCGAGGAAGAGATTGGTGTATTTTGACTTCTTCAGATTGAAGCTGTGGCGCTGCTCCTTCTCGTTACCATCGTCCAATTCCTCTGTATCGAAATGGAGGGCACTAGCATAGAATGGACGGCAAGCCATCACCTTCAGTCCGAAGCCGGAACCATCGGTCTGCTTCCACCAGCGCATATCACTCTTGGTACCACTCTCCTGCGGACGAATGTATGGGAAGTACTGGTTGTCGCATCATCAGTGTAGATGCCAAGGCGCATGCACTCCTTGCGGTCGCTATAGTTTTCGATAGGACCACGACCATAATATTGGCTCTGCTCCATGGCGTAAGGCAACTGCATCAGCATACCGAAACGGAACATATCGCTCACCTTGGCTCCATCGGTAGCGGCGAAGTCTTCGGTTACATCCAGCTTGCCGGTGTTAGCTCAAAGAGATAAGTGAGGGTCAACTCGCCCTTTACCTCTGGCATCTCGTATACGGCACAGATGCTGACGGTGTTGACCTTCTTGTCTTGTTCCACAGCCACTCCCTTGATATTCATCTGTGGGTTCTTCCAAGCCTGCATGTTCTTCTGCTGGTTGGCACCCATATCGTTATCAGTTGGGGCACGCCAGAAGTTTGGCTTCAAGGTACCGCCCTCACCGAGCAAAGACTTGCCTTGGTATGCGTACTCAGAGATGAGTCCTGTCTTGCGATTCACCTTGAGCGTGATGTCCTTGGTAGCGACCTCGATGCAGTCAGACTTCTTCTCGTCATCCACGAGTTTCATCTTCTGCTTCACCACCTTGCCCTTACTAGCCTTGTCGCAGCAGTTCTTGCCCTCAGCGTTCTCTGCCTGACTGCAGCTCTTCTTGACTGAAACTGGCAACTGGGCATAAGCCACCACCTGACCAGCATGCATCAATGGCTCTGCTTTCTTCAACTTAAAGTCGAGATTGAGCAATACTTCCTTGCCCTCTGTGCCTGACAGGTTGTAAGGGATAGTATAAGTCTTGGTTTGCTGGGCATCCACATCTAGCTCATTGATAGTGCCCTGCTCCTTTACCTCGCCATTAGCCAGCAACTGCCACTCCAACATGTAGTTGCTCAGGTTGCGGAAGAAGTTCTCATTATATATCTCCACCTCGCCCTTCTGCGCATCCTTCATCTTGGTCCAGATGCTCTGATACTGATAGGCTAGCTCATATGCATGAGGATTGAGCTGGCGGTCTGAACCGATGATACCATTGCAATTGAAGTTATTGTCGCTAGGGTCGTAATTGTTGTAATCACCACCGTATGTATACTCTATCTTGCGCAACTGATTATTATTCAGTCGATCCGCATAGATAGTCATAGGTTCCAATATCTGGCGATGCAAAGCCTGGTCCACGAAGTCCCAGTCGAATCCGCCCTGGAAGATAGGATACTTGCGAATCAAGTCCCAGTAGTCCTTGAGATTGCCACCAGAGTTGCCCATTGTGTGGTTATACTCGCACTGGATGAGCGGCTTAGTGCTAGTCGGATTTTTGCTATACTTCTCGCAATCATCCACGGAATAATACATCGGACAGAAGATGTCGGTGCCCTCTCCAGTTCCTGCCTGCTCATACTGTACAGGGCGACTAGCGTCTTGACTCTTGATCACTGATAAGCCTTCAGGAAGTTGCTGCTCATCTTGGTTTCATTACCCAACTCCAAGTTACGATGCTAGGATGATTATAGAAGAGAGACACATTGTGCTGATTGCGCTCCATAATCTGCTTGGCAAACATAGGCTTGCCTGCCGCAGCATCATTGCCATAGCCAAAACCATGACTCTCCTGGTTAGCCTCAGCCACAAGATAGATGCCATATTCATCACAGAGTTCATACCAGCGAGGATCATCTGGATAATGGCAGGTACGAACAGCATTAATGTTCAGGCGCTTCATAATCTTGATGTCCTGTATCATACGCTCCTCGCTCACTACATAGCCGCCATCAGGATCCATCTCATGACGGTCGGCACCCTTGATGAGTACGGGCTGACCATTCACCAAGAACTGCTTGTTCTTGATTTCCACCTTGCGGAAGCCCACCTTCACTGGGGTTACGCTAGTGCCCACCACGGCGTTCTTCTGCTTGTCCTTATAGCCCAAGATGGTATGGAGGGTATAGAGATTAGGCGTCTCGGCGGTCCACTTCTTAGGATTTGGTATCTCCAATGTGCAGTCTGCCTTGCCTTCACTGCCTGTACCTTTTTCTGGAGGATGACATCGCCCGTCACATTGTCATGCAACTGATAGATGACCACAGGATTGCCCTTGACGGTAGTCTTGATGTTGAGCACACCGTCCTTGTAGTCGTTTACGAGGTCTGGAGTAACTCGGATGTCCTGCAACTGCACCTTGGCATCACGAGCAAAGAGATAGCTCTGACGAGCCACACCGCTCAAGCGCCAAAAGTCTTGGTCTTCATCCCAAGAGCCATCGCACCAGCGGAAGGTTTGGAAGGCAATGAGATTCTTGCCTTTATTTAAATAAGGTGTAATGTCAAACTCGGCTGCCACCTTGCTATCCTCGGCATAGCCCACAAACTTGCCATTCACATAGAGATAGATATTGGAGGTAACGCTACCAAAGTGGGCTATAACCTGCTTGCCATCCCAATCCTCAGGAATATCGATGATGCGGCGATAAGAGCCTACATGATTGTCCTTGGTTGGTACGGCAGGTGGCTGCTGGTCGAAATGTCCACGCCATGCAAATCCGACATTCACATACTCAGGCTGTCCATAGCCATTCATCTCCCAGTTGCCTGGCATCGGGATGGTGCCCCACTGAGAGTCATCGAGATCAGTCTTGTAGAAGTCGGTAGGACGCTGGTCGGCATTCTCCACCCACTTAAACTTCCAGATGCCATCCAGCGAGAGGAAGTTCTTGCTCTTGGTCATATCAGCCTTGCCAGAAGCAGGCACTTCGCCCGGTGCATACGTAAAGAAAGAGGTATGCAAAGGGAAACGGTTGATGGCATTGACCTGCAGGTCGTGCCACTCGGTATAAGCAGGAAGCTGAGCGGTCGCTGTCTTTTGCGCCTTCTTGACGGTCTTCGGTTTCTGTGCGCCAAATGCCATCAAGGCTAAACTAGCCATACCCAAAGTGATGAACAGTCTTTGTTTCATATTTTATAACGTTTTTCTTATGTTGTTGTTTATTCTTAAGACTATGCAAAGATATACATTTTTATTCAGAATCAAGCAATGCCACCTATATTTTTATTATTTTTTCAATGTAACGAAGCAATAACTTGTCTTTACCATTGCAGCATTCCCATTCGATTTGAGCACTATGCGATACACATCGTAGTGATAAACTTGCCCATCGCCTCCAATGTGAGCAAGCATTCCTGGATTCCCTTACAAGCAGCATCGAAATCCTCAGCTGGATGATTGTCATCATCGAGATGGCAGATGAGCAAGGTTTGCAGCCTGTTGGTGGTAATCCAGTTGACAATGAGGCTCTTTTCGAGCATTCTATCTGCTCAGTGTAACAAGATGATTTTGCCAAAAAATTAATGGGAAAAGTAAAAGAAAGCGCATCTATGACTTGCATAAATGCGCTTTCATACCATGATTACTTCACAAAAACAAATCGCACATAAGTGCGGTCATCGAAGCTCTTGTTGCCTGCCACCAAACCCTTGGTGGCAATGAACTCATGGATGCACTGAGGGTCATGGGCGATGAGATGCTCCAGGGCAGCCTCGCTCTCAGCCAAGCTTGGCTTCAAGAAAGGATAGCCATCGCTTGCCAAGACGATCTCTTGGGTATCCTTTTCCAATGACACGACCTTCACGCCCTCTCTGTAGATAGGAAAGCCATCTATCACGGCATAAGTCTTGTTCTGCCCTCCCAGCATAGCCACTATCAGCAGAGGTTCGATGCATTTGCGAGCACCGGCTGGAGATATGCCTAGCTGGATAAGATCCACTCGTTGCTGGGCTATCTTCTGCTCGTAGGGCTTGGAGTTATCATAGAGTCTGCCGTCGATGATGGCTTGGCAGTCGCTACCATCCATACCTCCTTTCGCTGCCGGCTGTAGATGATGGCTGAGGCAGTGAGTCGCTCCTCGGGATGCTGGCGCAATTGCTCCGTGATGCCCATCGGTTGGTACACCTTGTTAGAT